>Ga0265798_10001196_pt1 | contig 41092 bp, 43 predicted proteins | sample P3T30metagenome_FD_192430 | JGI IMG/M metagenome (GOLD analysis project Ga0265798, IMG submission 192430) | Plant litter microbial communities from East Loma Ridge, Irvine, California - P3 T30 | ecosystem: Environmental > Terrestrial > Plant litter > Unclassified | place: USA: California... | reverse complement strand
TGCCCTTTTCGAACAGGACCAGGCGGCAGCGCTGGGAGAACGGGCACGTGGTGCCGGAGTAGAGAACCATCATGGTTTATAGTTCCTTCAAGAAACAAAGGGGTGAAGCGCCACGCGGCTCACCCCAGGATAATAATTGCCCGCATTATAACCGGGCAATCAAATCACTTTACGTCTTTCCAATAAGAAGCGTTCAAACGCCACGCAAGGAAAGCGAAACAAGCAAGGAACAGCAACACGATCGCACCGAGACGCTTGCGCAGATCCTGCGCCGGCTCCGCCATCCAGCTCATGTAGGCGACCAGGTCGGCCACTTGGGTGTCGAACTCCTGCGGGCTCAGCTGGCCTTTGCTGACTTCCTCGAAACCGGCGAACCTGTGCACCTTCTTGCCGTGCTCGTGCGGATCGTCTTCCTCGACCATCCTGGCGGTGCGCACGCCCTGCAGCTGCCACAGCACGTGCGGCATGGCGACGTTCGGCACCACCATGTTGTTCCAGCCGGTCGGGCGGGCATCGTCCTTGTAGAAAGTACGCAGGTAAGTGTACAGGTAGTCGGCGCCGGAGCCAGCACCGGATGCGCGGGCGCGCGTGATCACCGACAGGTCCGGCGGTACCGCGCCGAACCAGGCTTTCGCGTCCGCGGGGCGCATCGCGATAGTCATCATGTCGCCCACCTTCTCGCCGGAGAACAGCAGATTGTTCTTGATCTGGTCTTCGGACAGGCCCAGATCGCGCAGGCGATTGTAGCGCATCGCCGACGCCGAATGGCAGTTCAGGCAGTAGTTGACGAACAGCTTGGCGCCGTTTTGCAGCGACGCGACGTCGTTGCGTTCCGGCGCGTGGTCCAGCGGGAACGTGCCTTCGTTCGCAAACACGAAGCCCGGCAGCAGGGCAAGGACCGCGAGTATCTTCTTCGAAAAATTCATGGTTGTCCTTTTCCGTGGCGGTCAGTGAGGGGTGAAGGTCACGCGGTTCGGTACCGGCTTGAACCGGCCCGAGGCGCTCCACCACGGCATCAGGAGGAAGAAGGCGAAGTAGATCAGGGTGCAGGCCTGGGCGATCAGCGTGTAGGCCGGGGTCGGCAGCTGGGTACCGAGGTAGCCCAGCGCAACGAAGACGATGCCGAACACGATGTACACGTACTTGTGCCAGCTTGGGCGGTAGCGGATCGACTTCACCGGCGAGTGGTCCAGCCACGGCAGCAGGGCCAGGATCACGACGGACGAGCCGAACAGCACCACGCCCCACACCTTCGCCTCCAGGAACAGCATGCCGATCTCCAGCACCACGGCGATCGCGGTAACCACAACCTTGGTCTTGAACGACAGGCGCGAACGCAGCCAGATGAACACGACATAGGCGGCAACGCCGGCCATCACGACCCACATGAAGTCGGACGTGGTGGCGCGCAGCACCGAGTAGAACGGCGTGAAGTACCAGGTCGGCGCGATGTGCGGCGGGGTCTTCATCGAGTCGGCCGGGATGAAGTTGTTGTATTCCAGGAAGTAGCCGCCCATCTCGGGTGCGAAGAAGATCACCGCGCTGTAGATGAACAGGAACACCGAGACGCCGAACAGGTCCTTGGTGGTGTAGTAGGGGTGCGACGGGATCATGTCGACGCCATGGCCGTCCGGACCGATGTTTTCCTTCACTTCGATGCCGTCCGGGTTGTTCGAGCCGACTTCGTGCAGCGCGATCAGGTGCGCGGCCACCAGGCCCAGCAGGACCAGCGGGATCGCGATCACGTGGAAGGCGAAGAAACGGTTCAGGGTCGCATCCGACACCACGTAGTCGCCGCGGATCCACAGCGACAGGTCCGGGCCGATCAGCGGGATCGCGCTGAACAGGTTGACGATCACCTGGGCGCCCCAGTACGACATCTGGCCCCACGGCAGCAGGTAGCCGAAGAAGGCTTCCGCCATCAGGCACAGGAAGGTGGCGAAGCCGAACAGCCAGATCAGCTCGCGCGGCTTGCGGTAGGAACCGTACAGCAGGGCGCGGGTCATGTGCAGGTAGACCACGATGAAGAACATCGAGGCGCCGGTCGAGTGCATGTAGCGCACCAGCCAGCCCCACGGGACTTCACGCATGATGTATTCGACCGAACCGAAGGCCAGGTTGGCGTCCGGCTTGTAGTGCATGGTCAGGAAGATGCCGGTGACGATCTGCAGTACCAGCACCAGCATGGCCAGCGAACCGAAGATGTACCAGACGTTGAAGTTCTTCGGGGCGTAGTAGCGGCCCCATTGCTCGTTCCACAGCTTCGACAACGGGAAACGGTCGTCGACCCAGGCCAGCGCCTTCTGGCTCTTCGGGGCATTTGCCGGGAGTTTGGTTTCCTTGAACGCTGCGCCCATCTTATGCCTCGCCTTTCTCGTCTTTGCCGATCACGATCTTGTTATCGGACAGGTACATGTACGGCGGGACGTCGAGGTTGGCCGGCGCCGGCTTGTTCTTGAAGACGCGGCCGGCCAGGTCGAAGGTCGAGCCGTGGCAGGGGCACAGGAAGCCGCCGTGCCAGTCGTCCGGCAGGTTCGGCTGCGGGCCTTCGGCAAAGCGGGATGAGGGCGAGCAGCCCAGGTGGGAACAGATGCCGACCGCGACCAGCACTTCCTTGTGCTCGGCGCGCGAACGGGTCTCGTTTTTGGCGTACTCAGGCGTTTCCATCTGGTACGGTTTTTCGGATTTCGGATCGGCGACCAGATTGTCGTTCTTGGGTAGGCTCGCCAGCATTTCCGGGGTACGGCGCAAGACCCAGACGGGCTTGCCACGCCATTCCACCACTTTCATTTCGCCTGGCTTGACGTCGGAGATGTCCACCTCGACCGGCGCACCTGCCGCTTTCGCTCGCTCCGAAGGCTGGAAAGTACTTACCAGAACTCCGGCCGTTGAAACACCGACAACGCCGCCCGCCGCGCATGTAGCCACGAGCAAGCCTCGCCGGCCTGTATCGACCTGCTTCTCATTACTCATACCAACTCCATTCGTCAAATGCGAAATGCTGCAATGCAAAAGATTGCAATTGGGTAAAAACCTTTATTGCAACAGTCGATTATATGTGAACAGTTTTGCAAATTAAAGAAAAAACGTTCCGGTGGTTACGATGCCTTCCAAACGTGCATTTCGGTTCTTCCTGGCGCCCGCATCGGATCTCACTCGCGGCAGGGCAAAAGCGGCTTTCAGGTATCATTCCCGGCAGGTGTGTGAAAACGATAAGGAGAATCCGGATGGCCATGCTGGAAGAGTTCAAGAAGTTCGCGATGAAGGGCAATGTCGTCGACCTGGCTGTCGGCGTGATCATCGGCGGGGCCTTCGGGCGCATCGTCGATTCCCTGGTCAAGGACGTGATCATGCCGCCGGTCGGCATGTTGTTCGGCAACCTGAACTTCGCCGATTACTACATTCCGCTGGCGCACCAGCCGTATGGATTGCCGCTGGCCGAAGCCCAGAAGGCCGGCGCGGTGCTGGCCTACGGTAATTTCCTGACTATCCTGCTGAACTTCCTGATCCTTGCCTTCATCATCTTCCAGATGGTGCGTTTGATGAACCGCCTGCGCAATTCGTTCCACACCAGGCAGGAAGAGGAGGTGGTCGTGGTGGCGCCGGAAGAAGTCCTGCTGCTGCGCGAAATCCGCGACGCGTTGAAGAACAGATAAGTTCGCACCATGCGGCGCTACTGGCTCCTGTTCGCGCAGACCGTCACGATCGCCCTCGGCATCTACGCCGTGATCGCGGCCTTGCGGCCGGAGCTTCTGAGTCGCTCGCCGGTCCAGGTCGGCATAGGCGGCCCCGGCCGTGGCGTCCCCGTGCTGCAGGCACCGGCCGCGCCGACGCCGGGCAGCTACCGCGACGCCGCCGGGCGCGCGATGCCGGCGGTGGTCAACATCCTGACCAGCAAGGCCCTGCGCGAGACCCATCCGTTACTGAAAGATCCGTTCTTCAAGCGCTTCTTCGGCGACAAGCTGCCGCCGCAGGAGCAGATGGCCAGCCTGGGCTCGGGCGTGATCGTCAGCGGCGACGGCTATATCCTGACCAATTTCCACGTGGTCGAGGGCGCCGACGAAATCGAGGTCGGCCTGGCCGACGGCCGCAAAGCCGCCGCCACCATCGTCGGCACCGATCCGGAAACGGACCTGGCCGTAATCCGCATCAAGGCCGACAAATTGCCGGTGATCGTGCTGGGCGACCCCAACGCCGCGCGCGTGGGCGACGTGGTGCTGGCCATCGGCAATCCGTTCGGGGTCGGCCAGACCGTCACCCTCGGCATCATCTCCGCCCTGGGCCGCAACAACCTGCATATCAACCACTTCGAGAATTTCATCCAGACCGACGCCGCGATTAACTTCGGCAACTCGGGCGGCGCCCTGGTCGATACCCGCGGCAACCTGCTCGGCATTAACTCGGCGATCTATTCGCAGACCGGCGGCTCGGTCGGCATCGGTTTCGCCATTCCTGTCTCGACGGCGAAGACCGTGCTCGATTCCATCATCAAGCACGGCCAGGTGGTGCGCGGCTGGATCGGCATCGAATCCCAGGACATCACGCCGGAACTGGCCGACAGCTTCGGCCTCGCGCGCGACAGCGGCGCCATCATCGCCGGGGTGGTACGCGGCGGCCCGGCCGACCGTGCCGGCATGCGCCCGGGCGACATCCTGCTGGCGGTGAACGGCAAGAAGGTGTCCAGTACCAACGACATGCTGAACCTGATCGCCGACCTGCCGCCGGGCGAAAAGTCGCAGATGACGGTCATGCGCAAGAACAGGCAAGCCACGCTCGACGTCACGGTCGGCCGCCGGCCGCGCCAGACACCCTGATTTCCACTTTAATGAATAAGAAAAACTTATGCACCTGCGCGATTTGACGCAATTCCTCACCGAACTCAAGGACAACAACAACCGCCCCTGGTTCCTCTGGAACAAACCGAGATACGACATCCTGCGCGCCGAGTTCCTGGAAACGGTGGCGGAACTGATCAAGGAAATTTCGAAATTCGACCGCCAGGTGGCGGCCTGCGATCCGAAGAAGGCGGTATTCCGCTTCCAGCGCGACACCCGCTTTTCGCACGACAAGACGCCGTATAAAACCCACTTCTCGGCCGGCATCGCGCCGGGCGACAAGCGCCGTCCCAGCGCCGCCGGCGGCCCGACCTATTATTTCCACATCGAAGCCAACGGCACCCTGCTGTTCGGCGCCGGCGAATACCTGCCGCCGGCACCGCGCCTGAAAGCGATCCGCGAACACGTGGTCAATGATGCGACAGGTTTCGCCAAAATGTTGAAGAATAAACATCTGCGCGAGACCTACGGCGATCTGAATCCGGAAGACAAACTGCAGCGTCCGCCGAAAGGCTTCGATCCGAACCACCCGCTGGTCGAGTACCTCAAGCTGAAGAGTTATTTCGTCTGGATCGAGCAGGCGGTCGACATCAACGCCCCGGAAAAGCTAATGCCCCAGCTCGCGCAAGGATTCAAGGACGCTACCGCGCTGGTGAACTGGCTGCGCGGGGTGCCGCAGACATTTGAAGAAGAGCAGGCGTAATTTAAGGAGAGAACACCATGGCCTTGCAGCATGCGAGATCCGGCGAATGCATCGCGCTCCAGCGCGGCGAAGACGACATCGCGAACTTTACATCGATCGCACTGATCAAGACCGATCACATGGAGCTGATCCGGCTGGTGTTGCCGAAGGAGAAGCCGATGCCCGAGCACTGGGTCGAAGGCGAAATGACCTTGCTGTGCCTGGAAGGAGAGATTGCTTTCGAAGCCCACGGCCGCACCACGATCCTGCGCCCCAATGAACTGGTCTACCTGGCCGGCGGCGAGCCGCACGCGATCCGCGCCAACCAGGATGCGGTGGCCCTGATGACCATCCTGCTGCATCCCGGCGACAACAGCGGCGGCCCGACGCGCCGCGATCAGCAGAGCGAGCCAGCCAAATAAACGTAGGGTGGGGTAATCAGTCCGGGGGACTGATTACGAGCCCACGCAGGCAATTACGCCAACTCGTTGCGTGGATCGCGCGCCAATAAACGGTCCACGGTTTCCTGGACCGATTTCCCGTCGAACAGCACCTCGGCCACGGCATGCGTGATCGGCATGTCCACGCCGAGTTTCCCTGCCAGCTCGCGCACGGCTTTTGCGCAGGGCACGCCTTCGGCCACATGGCCGAGTTCCTTGACGATGGTGTCGAGCTGCTTGCCCTGGGCCAGCGCCAGGCCGACACGGCGGTTGCGCGAGAGGTCGCCGGTGCAGGTCAGGATCAGGTCGCCCATGCCGGTCAGCCCCATGAAAGTGCTGGCTTGTGCACCGAGCGTGACGCCCAGGCGGGTAATCTCCGCCAGGCCGCGCGTGATCAGGGCCGCGCGCGCATTCAGGCCCAGTCCCAGGCCATCGGCCGCGCCGGTGGCGATCGCGAGGATGTTTTTCACGGCGCCGCCGACTTCCACCCCGACCATGTCGTCGCAGGCATACACACGCACGCTGCCGCCGTGCACCAGCGACACGACGCGCTCGCGCAGTTCGGCGTCGTTCGAGGCCACCGTCAGTCCGCAGGGCAGGCCGCGCGCCACTTCCTGGGCAAACGAGGGACCGGACAGGGCCGCACCCGCCACAGCATCGCCGAGCACCTCGCGCACCACCTGGTGCGGCAGCAGGCCGGTGCCGTATTCGAAACCTTTGCACAGCCATACGATGTTCGGAATCGCGCGGCCCTTGAGCTGCTCGAGCAGCGGACGCAGGCCGGCCACCGGGCAGGCCGCGATCAGCAGCGGCGTGGTGCCGGGCGCGGCTTGGGCGACGTGGGCGATGGCGGCCTCGAAATCGGCCGACACGCGCAAGGAATCAGGCAGCGGATGGCCGGGCAGGTAAGTCACGTTGTCGCGCGCCGCTTCGGTGGCGGCCATCTGCTCGGGATTGCGGCCCCACAGCAGGACCTCATGGCGGGCGGCCAGCGCGATCGCGACCGCCGTGCCCCAGGCGCCGGCGCCGAGGACAGTGATGGGTTGGGGTTGTTTGTCTTCGTGCATGTTTTGATGGGGGTCAGATGCCCCAGACTTCGGACGCCTTGATATAGCCGCTGATGCCGTCGCGGTGGCGCACGCGCACCCACGGACCGGCTTCCGGATCGACCAGTTCGAGCAGGACGTTCTTATCGGCCGTCATCAGGACGGCGGCATTGTCTTCCGGAGCGGCACGCACCCTGGCACCGGCCACACGCACGATCACGTTGCGTTTCGCGGACAGGCCGCGCGCTTCGGTCCAGGCCATGTCGCCGCTTGCGTCGCGCACCTTGACCCATTCGCCGTAGCTGAGCACGACCTCGACCGGCATGCCGCTGGGGGCGATGAACAGCTTGCCGCCCTTGGCGGACGGGGCGTCGTACAGGACCACGGAACGCGGGCCCACCGTCTTGAAGTCGAACGCGAACGCCGGGCAGGACGCCAGCATCAGGATGCTGCCTGCGATGAGACCTTGACGGAAAGGGGCGGAGAGCATGAGAGGCCTTTGGGAAAACGACACACGCCGAAAGGCAGGAAAGGAAAGAGCTTTGGCCGGCCTGCCGCAGGCGGGCCAAAACTCTATTGCTACATTACTACGTTATTACGTTGCTACGGGTATTACTGGTTGCCGGCCGGGGTGCCAGCGGTGGCAGCCTGCTCGGCCAGCGCCTGGCGGCGCTGCTGGTAGAACACTTCGAAGTTGATCTCGGCCAGGTGCACAGGCGGGAAGCCGGCACGGGTGATCAGATCGGCGATGTTCGCACGCAGATACGGGTAGATGATGTTCGGGCAGCCGATGCCCAGCAGCGGATCCATCTGGTCAGCCGGGATGTTGCGGGCTTCGAAGATACCGCCTTGCTTGCCTTCGACCAGGAAAGCGACCTTGTCCTTGACCTTGGCGGTCACGGTGATGGTCACGGTCGATTCGTAGATGCCATCGGCGATGCCTTCGGCGCCGACGTCCAGCGAGACCTCGATGGTCGGGGCTTCCTGCTCGAGGAAGATTGCCGGGGAATTCGGTTGTTCCAGCGACATATCTTTCAGGTAGATACGCTGGATTTGGAACACGGGTTGCAGGTTTTCGTCAGCCATGGAACGCTTTCAGTGTGTGTGTAAAGGACAGCTAAGGCTGCCCGCATGCTTGAATGTCAAGGCGTCGGCAATTGTATCAAAACCAATTCGGTTGCAATAGCATTGCCGACGACCCTGCGATTTCCTGGCGTTTCCGTGGCATTCAAGCCCGTAGCCGGGCTGGAGATCAGGCCGCTTCGCCTTTCAGCAAGGGCTCCAGGCGGCCGGCCTGGTCCAGCGCGTACAGGTCGTCGAAGCCGCCGACGTGGGTCTCGCCCACGTAGATCTGCGGCACGGTGCGGCGGCCGGTGCGCTGCATCATGATCGCGCGCTGTTCCGGGTCGAGGTCGACGCGGATGCGTTCGATGTCGGTCACGCCCTTGGCTTCCAGCAGGCGCTCGGCGCGCACGCAGTAGGGGCAGCTGGCGGTGTGATAGAGAACGACATGGGCAGTCATAAGCAATCCTTTCTTACGATTATTTGGTCACGGGCAGGCCTGCAGCCGTCCAGGCCGCGATGCCGCCCTCCAGTGCGTAGACATCTTCGAAGCCGGCGGCCTTGATCTGGCGCACAGCCTTGTCGGCGCGGGCGCCGCTCTGGCAGACCACGATCACGGTCTTGGTTTTCGCCTTGTCCAACTCGCCGATGCGATTGGCCAAGTCTGCCAGCGGAATGTTTTTTGCGTCGCGCAGGTGGCCTGCGGCGTACTCATCGCTGCCACGCACGTCGATCACGGCGGTGGCTTTGCCGCGGTTCATCATCTGGGTCGCCTGGAGCGGGGAAGCGCGGCGGCCACGCGGCGCGAGCGCCGGCCACAGCAGGGCAGCGCCGGAAATCACGGCGATCGCAACAACAAAGATATGGTCTAGGATGAATTTCACGAAGTTTCCGTCGGTTGAACTGAATTGAATCGTCGCATTATAAAATAGAAGCTGAATCCGTATTCCTGCCAACCTTATTTACCCGAAGAGCCTTATGTACAAAATCGTATTCATGCGCCACGGCGAGTCCACCTGGAATCTCGAAAACCGCTTCACCGGCTGGACCGACGTCGACCTGACCGAGAAAGGTGTAGGCGAGGCCAAGACCGCCGGCCGCCTGCTGCGCGAAGCCGGCTTCACCTTCGACCTGGCCTATACCTCGGTCCTGAAGCGCGCGATCCGCACCCTGTGGCTGGCCATGGACGAGATGGACATGATGTGGCTGCCGGTGAAGAACGACTGGCGCCTGAACGAGCGCCACTACGGCGCCCTGCAGGGCCTGGACAAGGGCGAGACCGCCGCCAAGTTCGGCGACGAGCAGGTGCTGGTCTGGCGCCGCAGCTACGACACGCCGCCGCCGGCGCTGGAAGAAAACGATCCGCGCACCTCGTTCGCCGATCCGCGCTATGCCGGTCTCGACAAGGGCCAGATCCCGCTGACCGAATGCCTGAAGGACACCGTGGCGCGCGTGATGCCGGCCTGGGACGAGGAAATCGCCCCGGCCATCCGCGCCGGCAAGAAGATCCTGATTTCGGCCCATGGCAACAGCCTGCGCGCCGTGATCAAGATGCTCGACAACATCAGCGACACCGACATCGTCGGCCTCAACATCCCGAACGGCACCCCGCTGGTCTATGAACTGGACGAGAACCTGAAGCCGATCCGCCATTACTACCTGGGCGACCAGGAAGCGATCGCCGCCAAGATGGCTGCCGTGGCCAACCAAGGGAAAGCGAAGTAATACCTTGACCTTCCCGTTCCGTAAGCCTGCCGGCGCCAGGTCCGCCGGCAGCATGCTGCTGTGCGGCCTGCTTGCCTGCGCACTGTCCATCGGGGCCGCGCAGGCTGCGCCGCGCCAGACCGCGCGCAGCAAGCAGAAGGCGCAAGCCGAAGCCCAGCGCGCCGGCATCCAGCAAAAGCTGAACGCGCTGAAGAAGGACATCAGCCGTACCGAGAGCGAAAAGGAAGACGCGGCCGACGAACTGGCCGAGTCGGAAGAGGCGATCTCGAACGCCAACCGCTCGCTGCGCGAACTGGCCGGCGAGCAGTCCGCGACCAATGCAAAGTTGGAGGATCTTTCTACCCAGCAGGCGCGCCTGGCGCAGACCATCGCCGCGCAAAAGCAGCAGCTGGCCAGGCTGTTGCGCGAACAATATGTGGCAGGCAACGAAGACCGCATCAAGCTGCTGCTGTCGGGCGACAACCCGAACCGCATCAACCGCGACCTGCAGATGATGGCCTACGTGTCGCAGGCCCAGGCCAAGCTGCTGGGCTCGCTGCGTACCAACCTGGCGGCGGTCGAGGCGAACCAGGCCGAGACCCAGAACGCCAAAGACGAACTCGAGGAAATCGCCCAGGAACAGCGCGACCAGAAGGCCTTGCTGGAAAAGGAAAAGGCGAAACACGCCGCGCTGGTGGCCAATCTGTCGAGCAAGCTGGTCACCCAGCGCAAGGAAGCCAGCAAGCTGGAACAGGATGCCCAGCGCATGACCGGCCTGGTCGACCGCCTGACGCGCCTGATCCGCGAGCAGGAAATCGCTGCCGAGAAAGAGCGCAAGCGCCAGCAGGAATTGGCCGCCGCCCGCGCCAAGGCCGCCGCGGAAGCGAAGGCGCGCGCCCTGGCCCGCGCCAAAGCGCAGCAGGCCGAGCGCGAACGCCTGGCGCGCGAAGCGGCCAAGGCCGGCAAGCCCTACAAACCGCCGCCGCCGGTGAAGGAAGAAGAGCCGCAGGTGGCCGAGCAGCCGGCCGAAACCAGCAAGCCGACGCGCTCCGCCGACACCGCGCTGGCCGCCGACCTGCCGAGCGGTACCTTCGAGAGCCTGCGCGGCCGCCTGATGGCGCCCATTTCCGGCACCGTCGCCGCCCGTTTCGGCGCCAAGCGCGCCGACGGCCCGGTGTGGAAAGGCATGTTCATCAAGGCGCCGGAAGGCACCGACGTGCGCGCGATCGGCCCGGGCCGGATCGTGCACGCGGCATGGATGCGCGGCTGGGGCAATATGATCATCGTCAACCACGGCGGCGAATACCTGTCGATCTACGGTTTCAACGAAACTTTGTTGAAACACGTGGGCGATTCGGTCAAGGCCGGGGAGGTCATTGCGAGCGCGGGCAGCACCGGCGGTAACGGAGAATCGGGTCTATACTTCGAACTCAGGCATCTGGGCAAACCGATCGATCCGGCCGGCTGGGTCAAATTCTAGGAACAGCAATGGGCAACAAACTCAAGAACCTCGGCCTGGTCGGCATCGGCATGGTGGCCGGCGTGGCTGCCTCGGTCCAGTTTTCGGCGATGGCACAGAAGGGCGGCACGGAAGCACCGCTGCCGCTGGACGAGCTGCGCCAGCTGGCCGACGTCTACGGCCTGATCAAGAGCGACTACGTCGAGCCGGTGGCCGACAAGAAGCTGCTGTCGGACGCGATCGCCGGCATGGTCGCCTCGCTCGATCCGCACTCGGTCTACCTCGACGAGAAGGACTTCGCCGAGATGCAGGAAACGGTGCAGGGCAAGTTCGTCGGCGTCGGCGTCGAGGTGGCGATGGAAGACGGTTACGTAAAAATCGTCTCGCCGATCGAGGACACGCCCGCCTTCCGCGCCGGCATCAAGGCCGGCGACCTGATCACCCGCATCGACAACGTGCCGGTCAAGGGCCTGAGCCTCGACGAAGCGATTACCCGCATGCGCGGTGAACCGCACAGCAAGGTGATGCTGACCATCGCCCGCCGCGGCGCCGATACGCCCTGGGTGGTGCCGGTCGAGCGCGAGGAAATCCGCATGGTCAGCGTCAAGGCCAAGCTGGTCGAGCCCGGCTATGCCTGGTTGCGGATCAGCCAGTTCCAGGAAGAGACCGTCGACGAAATGGCGGGCAAGCTCAAGGAACTGTACGCCCAGAACCCCAACATCAAGGGCCTGGTGCTCGACCTGCGCAACGATCCGGGCGGCCTGCTGCCGAGTGCGATCGGCGTCTCGAGCGCCTTCCTGCCGCAGAACGAGGTGATCGTCTCGACCAAGGGACAGTTGCCCGAATCGAACACGACTTTCTATGGCCGCCGCGATTTCTATGCGCGCCCGGGCACCGATCCGCTGGCCAAGCTGCCGGCGGCCTTCAAGACGGTGCCGATGGTGGTGCTGGTGAACACCGGTTCGGCCTCGGCCTCGGAAATCGTGGCCGGCGCCCTGCAGGACTACAAACGCGCCATCGTGATGGGCAGCCAGACTTTTGGAAAAGGCTCGGTCCAGACCCTGCGCCAGCTGACCGAGAACACCGCCGTCAAACTCACCACGGCACGCTACTACACCCCGAAAGGGCGCTCGATCCAGGCGCTGGGCATCGTCCCCGACCTGAAAGTCGACGAGACCCCGGAAGGCGATGGCCTGAACGCGTTGCGCGTGCGCGAAGCCGACCTCGACCATCATCTGTCGAACGAGGGCGAGGTGAAACCCGTGGGCAAGAACGGCTCGGTCAGCGCCAAGCGCGACGAGCTGGAAGAAGAGCAGCGCGCGCTGGCCCTGCTGAAAAGCGGCAAGGCGCCTGACTTCGGCGGCAAAGACGATTTTCAATTGGCCCAGGCCATCAACCATTTCAAGGGCTTGCCGGTGAAACTGGCCAAGGCCGACCCGCTCGACGATGCGCCGGCGCCGGCCAAACTGCCCGGTACCGAGCAGAAGCCGCCGGAGGTCAAAGGCGGTTCTAAAAAGTAATCGATGGACGACCGCCAGCTGCTGCGCTACTCGCGCCACATCCTGCTCGACGAGGTCGGCATCGAAGGACAGGAACGGATACTGGGCGCCCGCGTCCTGATCGTCGGCGCCGGCGGCCTCGGCTCCCCCGCCGCCCTGTACCTGGCGGCCAGCGGTGCCGGCCGTATCACCCTGGTCGACGACGACGAGGTCGACCTGACGAATTTGCAACGCCAGGTCATGCACACCACGGCGCGCGTCGGCCAGCCCAAGGTCGAGTCCGGCCGCGAGGCATTGATGCAGATCAACCCCGAGATCGAGGTCGTGGCCGTACGCGAACGCGTGACCGGCGCGCGCCTGCTGGAACTGGTGGCCGCCAGCGATGTCGTACTCGACTGCAGCGACAACTTCGCCACCCGCCAGGCCGTCAACCGCGCCTGCGTGGCGGCGCGCGTGCCGCTGGTGGCCGGCGCCGTGATCCGCTTCGACGGCCAGGTCTCGGTGTTCGACGTGCGCGACCCGGCCTCGCCCTGTTACGCCTGCCTGTTCCCCGAAGACAGCCGTTTCGAGGATGTTGCCTGCAGCACCATGGGCGTGTTCGCGCCGCTGGTGGGCGTGATCGGCGCCGTGCAGGCGGCCGAGGCCCTGAAACTGCTGGCGGGATGCGGCGAGCCGCTGGTCGGGCGCCTGCTGCTGCTCGACGGCCGCGCGATGGACTGGACGGCCATGCACATCGGACGCAATCCGGCCTGTCCGGTGTGCGCAAGCCGCGGATAGCCATTCCGGCAAGCGTAGCTGTCGTCCTGCCGGTGGCTTACAATGGCAAAGTCTTCTGGATGACGGTTTTGCGTCATTCGGCCTTATACTAGTTCGATTCGTTCGACTCTTTGACCACCAACCATCCTTATTTTATGCAGAACATTTCGCATCGCATGCAGCTGCGCCGCCAGCGCGGTTTCACTCTCGTCGAGATCATGGTCGTCGTGGTCATCATCGGCATCCTCGGCATGCTGGTCGTGCCCAAGCTGCTGGGCCGCACCGGCGAGGCGCGCGTGACCGCCGCCAAGACCGACATCGCAACCCTGATGCAGGCGCTCAAGCTTTATAAACTGGACAACCAGCGTTATCCAACCACCGAGCAGGGCCTGACCGCGCTGGTGCAGAAGCCGACCACCGGCCCGGCCGCCAACGGCTGGAAAGAGGGTGGCTACGTCGAGAAGCTGCCGAAGGACCCGTGGGGCAACAATTACCAATACCTGCAGCCGGGTCTGCATGGTGAGATCGATGTGTTCTCGCTGGGCGCGGATGGCCAGCCGGGCGGCGCCGGCGAAGATGCCGACGTCGGTTCCTGGGATAAATAAGCCAAGGTAATAAATCAACCCGGCTTATAAGCCCATCCAATAATTATTCAATAAATAAGTCGCCGGGCCAGCCGCCTGAGGAGATCCCAGCCCGATGAGCAAGCACGTGCGCACACGCGGCTTCACGCTCGTGGAGATCATGGTCGTGATGGTCATCATCGGCATCACGCTGGGGCTGGCCTCGCTCAACGCGATCCCCAGCCCGCGCCAGGACCTGCAGAAGGAGGCCCAGCGCCTGACCCTGCTGCTGCAGCTGGCGCGCGACGAGGCCATCGTGCGCAACCGCCCGGTCACCTTCGAGGCCACGCCCGAACATTATCGCTTCCTGGTCCGCAACGAAACGCGCTGGGAGCCGATCGGCAGCGGCGACGACCTGCTGCGCGAGCGCGATTTCAAGAACGCGCCGCTGACCCTGCTGCTGGACCCGGCCAGCGCCGGCACCGTGAATCCGCTGCGCATCACCTTCGGCCGCGAACCGGTCGACAAACCCTTTTTGCTGATCCTGGCCACCGGCGGCAACCGTGTCGGCATCCGGGCCGACGGGGTCGGCCATTTCACTGTCGAATGAAGACCCGCATGAACAAACTGCGCTCTGCCGGATTCACGCTGCTCGAGGTGCTGGTGGCCCTGGTCATCGTCGGCACCGCGCTCGGCGCCGGCCTGCGCGCGGTCGGCAGCCTGACCGCCAACAGCAGCGGCCTGCGCACCTCGATGATGGCGACCTGGTCGGCCGAGAACCGGCTCGTGCAGATCCGCCTGGGCAAGGAATTCCCGGAAATCGGCAAGCGCGGCTTCGACTGCCCGCAGGGCGACCTGCGCCTGGTCTGCCAGGAAGAAGTGTTCGCCAGTCCGAACCCGCGTTTGCGCCGCGTCGAAGTCTCGGTATTCGACATCGAAAATCCGAACCGGCGCATCGTCAAACTGGTCCAACTCGTGCTGAGGCCGCGCCTATGAGCCGCAAACCTCAATATGGTTTCACCCTGGTGGAGCTGCTGGTGGCGATCAGCATTCTCGCGATCGTCGCCGTGCTCGGCTGGCGGGGACTGGACGGCATCATCCGCGCGCGCGTGGCGCTGACGAACCAGATGGAAACCACGCGCGGTATGCAGCTGGCCTTTGCGCAGATGCAGAGCGACTGCGAGCACATCGCCGGACGCGACGTGCTCGACCGCCGTCCCTATCTGCTGACCGGTACCGACCGCTTCACGATGGTGCGCGAGGTGTTCAACGAGAACCAGCCGTCGCGCCTGCAGGTGGTGGCCTACCGCATCGTCAACGGCACCCTGGTGCGGCGCGAGTCGCCGGGGGTGCGCGACCTGGTCCAGCTCGACGGGTTGTGGCAGGCCGCGGTCAGCGATACCGATACCAGCGGCGCCGTCGCGCTGCAGAACGGGGTGGCCGGCATGCAGGTGATGACCTGGGAGAACCGCGCCTGGCGCCAGTCGACCAGCGCGGCCACCACCGGCAATACCGCCGCGGCCGCCGCTGCCGCCGGCGGGGGACAGCAGGCAGGCCAGCCGGATCCGAATACCGTGCCGCTGCCGCCGACCGGCATGCAGGTGGCGCTGCAGGTGCAGGGACAGCAAGTACCGATGACCAAGTCTTTCCTGCTGGGGGAACCATGAGACGGCCACGCATGCGCGGCCTGCGCCAACGCGGCGTCGCCGTGATCACCGCGCTGCTGCTGACCACGCTGGCGATTTCGATCGTCGCCAGCCTGTTCTGGCAGCAGCAGGTGCAGGTGCGCTCGATGGAAAACCAGAGGCTGCACCTGCAGACCAAGTGGATCCTGCGCGGCGCCCTCGACTGGGCCAGCCTGGTGCTGTTCCAGGACGGCCTCGACCACCGCGATTTCACCGCGCTCGACCACGTCTGGGCCACGCCGCTGGCCGAAACCCGGCTCGACCAGTACATCGAGCGCGAACGGGTCGAAGGCGAAAATTTCGACGCGACCTTGTCGGGTAACATTATCGACGCCTGCTCGCGTTACAATTTACGCAATCTCGCCAACAACGGCCAGGTCGACGACGGCCAGATGGAAGTGTTCGGCCGCCTGCTGCGCAACCTGCAGATGGACCAGCAGCTGGCGGGACGGGTCGCCGCCTTCGTGGCCGCCGGCCAGCCGGTCGAGGCGCCGACGCCGGAGGGCGGGGCGCCGGTCGGGGACGGGCAGGGAACAGGACAGGGTGGACAGGTCGGACAAGCCGGCGAAGGCACGCAAGGCCAAGGTGCGCAGGGTGGCAGCAATCCGCCGACTGGCGGCACCGTGCGGCGCGCCGCCCGCAGCAGCGTGGCCGGCACGCCGATGAAATTCCTGGCGGTGGACGACCTGCTGACGGTGCCGGGCTTCACGCCGGCGATGGTCGAGCGCCTGCGGCCCTTCGTGATCGTGCTGCCGGAAGCGACGCCGGTGAACGTGAACACGGCGCCGGCCGAGGTACTGGCTTCCCTGATACCGAACATGTCGGTGTCGGAAGCGAATTCGCTGGTCGTGCGGCGGCAGCGCGCGGCCTGGCGGGACTTGAATTATTTTTCGTCGGAAATCGGGCAGAACCGGCCGGTCACGCCTGGTGCGGCGGATGTGAAAAGCAGCTGGTTCCTGGTGAACAGCCGCATCCGCCTGGACCGCGCCGCGCTGGATGCCGAAGCGCTGATCCACCGGTTTCCGACATTGATTGCCGGTGGCGGCACGCAGGTGGTCTGGATCCGCCAGTATTAAGATCAAGAAAGAGAGACGGTTTGACTACACTCTACATCCGGCATCCCGCCCGCGCGGAAGGGGAGCATGCGCTGAGCCGCTTCGCCCTCGTCAACGACGGCGGCGTCATCGAGCAGCAGGGCGAAGGCCCGCTGCGCAACCTGGGCGACCTGGTCGGCACCAGCCGCCGCGTCGTGCTGTTGCTGGCCGGCGCCGACGTCAACCTGCTGTCGGTGGCAGCGCCGCCGCTGACCGGTGCGCGCCTGAAGGCCGCGCTGCCCGGCCTGGTCGAAGAACACATCCTCGGCGATCCGCTCGATCACGTGCTGGTGGCCGCGCCCCAGCAGCCGGACGACAGCCGGCCGATCGCCGTGGTCGACCGCGACTGGCTGGAAACGATCGTGCGCAGCCTGCTGGCGCAGGGCGCGCGCTCGGTGGCCGCCGTGCCTGCCCAGCTGTGCCTGCCGCTGCAGCCGGGCAGCGTCTCGGCCGCCATCCAGGGCGCCGAGCTGACCCTGCGCCAGGGCCTGTTCCAGGGCTTCGGCCTGGCGCTCGACGCCGCCCCGGCGGTGGTGCTGCAGACCGCGCGCGCCTTCAGCGGCGACGCGCCGCTGGTGCTGTACGTGCCGCCCGGCCAGCTGGGCGAATACCAGGCGCTCGCGCTTGACGCCGGCCCCGGCATCACGCTGGAGGCCGACGACTGGGCGCACTGGATCGCCGGCTCGAAAACCACCGCGCTCGACCTGGTCAGCGGCCTCGGCGCCGCCGGCAGCCAGCCGCGCGACTGGCGCCGCTGGCGCTGGCCGATCCGCCTGGCGCTGCTGGCCCTCGCCGTCAACCTGATCGGCCTGAACGTCGAATGGCTGCGCCTGAAGCGCGAAGCCGAGACCGTGCGCCAGTCGATGACCCAGACCTTCCGCTCGGTGTATCCGAACCAGACCACGATCCTCGATCCGGTCGCCCAGATGCGCCAGAACATCGCCCGCGCCCGCGCCAATACCGGCGAAGTGGCGCCCGACGAATTCACTTACCTGGCGGCGGCGTTTGGCGAAGCTACGCGTTCGCTCGGACGTCAACCCGGCATTGCGTCAATCGAATACCGCGAACGCGCGCTGTCGGTCAAAGTCAAACCCGAAACCGTCGACCCCGGTTTGACGGGCCAGCTGCGCACGGCCCTTGCCGCGCGCAACATGAGCCTCGATGAAACCGCGCCGGGCAGCTGGCTGGTCCGCAGCACAGGAGCCAAGCAATGAGTCTCGCCACCACCATCGCCCAATACCGCGAGCGCGCCACCGCGCTCTGGCTCGCCCGCACCGAACAGGAGCGGCGTTTCCTCGGCGTCGGCGGCGCCGTCGTGCTGCTGGCGCTGCTGTACCTGATCCTGGTCGATCCGGCCGTCGAGGGCCGCGCCCAGCTGCGCCGCACGCTGCCGCAGCTGCGCCAGCAGGCCGCCGAGCTGCAGGCCATGGCCCAGGAAGCGGGCCGGCTGTCGGCTGCGCCCAGCACTCAGGCCACGCCGCTCACCCGCGAAACCGTCAGCACCAGCCTCAGCGGACGCGGCCTGACGCCGCAATCGCTGTCGATGACGGGCGAGTACATCAAGCTACAGCTGAATAACGTGTCCTTCGCCAACCTGGCCACCTGGCTCGACGAGCAGCGCCGCGCCAACCGCGTGCTGGTGCAGGATGCGGTCGTCACCGCGCTGCCGGCGGCCGGCCAGGTCGACGCCAGCATGACGCTGCGTCAGAACACCGGCGCCGCCCAATGAAGCGAGCGCTGCTGTGGGGCGGACTGACGGTCCTGGCGGTTGCCGTCACGGTGCTGCTGTTCCTGCCGGCCGCCTGGCTGGGGCCGATGGTCGAGCGCCAGACCGGCGGGCGTTTGACTCTGGGAGATGCGCAGGGTACGCTCTGGCGCGGCTCAGCCTTTGTGGGCGGGGCGCCGGGCGAGGGCGGATCGGTCACGCCGCTGCTGCCGGGCCGCTTCAGCTGGCGCCTGTCGCCGCTGGTGCTGTTCGGCCAGGTAAACATGGAATTGGCCAACGACAAGGCGCTGGCGCAGCCGGTGCGCATCAGCGGCAGCTGGTCGCAATGGCAGGTCAGCGCCGGCGAACTGCTGTTGCCGGCCGAGGGCCTGGCCGGGCTCGGCGCGCCGCTGAACACGCTGGCGCCGTCGGGCGTGATCAAGCTGTCCTGGAACCTGCTGGACATCGCCCGCCAGGGCCAGGTGGTGGCCGTGCAGGGCAGGACCGTGTTGTCGCTGACCGACATGGGCTCGCGTATGAGCCCGGTCAAACCGCTGGGTAGCTACGACGTGGCAATGGACTGGCGCGGCCAGCGTGCCGACCTGGCGCTGCGCACTGTTCGCGGTGCGCTACTGCTCTCGGGAAGTGGTACTCTGGAAAACGGTCGCCTGCGCTTTTCGGGACAGGCATCGGCGGCTGAAGGATATGAAGACACGCTGGGCAACCTGCTCAACCTGCTGGGCCAGCGCCGAATGGTGAACGGCAAGAACATAATCGCATTAGAGTTCAGATGATGAAAATAACCCAGCAAACTCCGGCCCTGCGCCGCATCGCCGCCAACGTCATGCTGTGCTGCGCAGTCCTTGGCGCAGTCCCGCCGGCGCCCGCGTTCGCCCAGGAGGGAAATGGCGCCGCGCTCAACTTCGTCAACGCCGACATGGAATCGGTGATCAAGGCGGTCGGTCACTACACCGGCATGACCTTCATCATCGATCCGCGCGTGAAGGGCACGCTGACCCTGGTCTCGGAACGCAGCCTGAGCAAGGCCCAGGCCTTCTCCCTGCTGACCTCGGCGCTGCGCCTGCAGGGCTATGCGGTGGTCACCGGCGACGGCTATGCGAAAGTGGTGCCGGAAGCCGAAGCCAAGCTGCAATCCTCGCCGACCCAGGTCGGGGTCGGCGGCTCCAGGGTGCGCGGCGACCAGGTCGCGACCCAGGTCTACCGCCTGCAGCATGAATCGGCGGCGAATCTCACCGCCGTGCTGCGTCCGCTGATCTCGCCGAACAACTCGATCATGGCCGACCCGGGCAACAACAGCCTGGTCATCACCGATTACGCCGACAACCTGCGCCGCCTGTCGAAGATCATCGCCGCGCTCGACGCACCCTCGACCGGCGACCTCGACGTGGTCCCGATCCGCAACGGCATCGCCAGCGACGTCGCGACCCTGGTCACGCGCCTGATGGAACCGAGCCCGGGCGGCGACGCCGGCCGCGTCAGCGTGCTGGCCGATCCGCGTACCAATTCCGTGGTCATACGCGCCCCCTCGGCCGCGCGCGCCAACATGGCCAAGAGCCTGATCGCCAAGCTCGACCAGCCGACCAGCGAACTCGGCAACATTCACGTGGTCTACCTGAAGAACGCCGACGCCAGCCGCGTCGCCCAGACGCTGCGCGCCGTGGTGTCGCAGGACGCCTCGGCGGTGCCGGTGCAGCAACAGGGCACGTCCGGCGGTTCGATCCAGGCCGGCAGCAATAGCGGCACCGGCGCCGGCGGCGGGCTCGGCGGCCAGCAGGGCCAGCAGAGCAGCGTCGGCATGGGCGGTACCGGCAATACCTTCGGCCAGCAGAGCCAGGCCACGGCCGGCGGCGCCGGCGGCGGCCAGGGCTCCGGCTTCATCCAGGCCGACGCCTCGACCAACAGCCTGATCATCACCGCGCCGGACGCGGTCTACCGCAACCTGCGCGGCGTCATCGACCAGCTCGACGTGCGCCGCGCCCAGGTCTATATCGAAGCGCTGGTGGTCGAAGTCACCTCGAACAAGGCCTCCGAATTCGGCGTGCAGTGGGTCGGCATCTCCGGTGACGACAGCAGCCGCTACCGTGTGGGCGGCCTGCAGTCCTTCAACAGCGGCGGCAGCAACAACATCATCAACCTGGCGGCCGCCGCGGCGACCGGCCTGGGCGGCGGCACCGGCACCACTGGCGGCAGCGGCAGCAGCCTGCCTTCGCTGAGCGGCCTGTCGATCGGCATCTTCCGCCAGATCAATGGCCAGCTGGGCCTGGGGGCGATTGCGAGCGCCCTTGAAAACGGCGGTAACGCCAACATCTTGTCCACGCCGAACATGATCACGCTCGATAACGAGCTGGCAACGATCAAGGTCGGCCAGAACATCCCGATCATCACCGGTTCCTTCACGACCGGGGCGAGCGGGGCGAGCAACCCGTTCCAGACGGTCGACCGCAAGGACGTGGGCCTGCTGCTGAAAGTGCGCCCGCAGATTTCGGAAGGCGGTACGATCAAACTGTCGATCTACCACGAGAACTCGGGGATCGACTCGACCAACAATGCGGCAGGGATCATCACCACCGTGCGCGCGATCGAAAGCAATGTGCTGGCCGACGATGGCCAGATCATCGTGCTGGGCGGCCTGATCTCCGACGACGAATCCGACAACGAAGAAAAAGTCCGCGGCCTGGGCGACATCCCGGTGCTCGGCAACCTGTTCAAGTACAAGTCGCGCACCCGTAACAAGCGCAACCTGATGGTTTTCCTGCGCCCGGTGGTGGTGCGCAGCAAGGAACAGAACACCAGCATCTCGATGGACCGTTACGAACTGATGCGGGCAGCCGGTGCCGGCAGCCAGCCGGTCGACGATTCCATCCTGATACGCAACCTCGGCGCGCCAATGCTGCCGCCTTTGAACAACAATGGCCAGCCGCCTGCGGGCGGTGCGATGGCCACGATGCCGCCGCCGGCGCCTGTCGCGCCACGGCCGGGCGCTGCCACCGGTCCGGGCACCAACCAGCCGGCCCAGCGCGGCCAGCAGCGTGCCCAGCCCGAGTTCCGCCCGGTACAGCCGCCGCAGTCGGGCGCGCAGCCAGGTGAATACCGGCCGGCATCGCCGACCCAGAACTGAACATCATGAATAACCTGTTGCCCTACGCATTTGCACGCGACTACGGCGTGCTGGCGCGTTCCAACGGCGACCCGTCGCAGGCCGTCGAAGTCCTGGTATCGAATGCCACGAAACCGGCCGCGATCGCGGAAGTCTCGCGCCGCTTCGGCCGCATCGTCCTGCACCGCATGGACCGTGCCGAGCTGGAAGCGGCGATCGCCGCCGCCTACGCCAATGCCGGCGGCGACGCGTCCCAGGTCGCCGACGAATTCGACGCCGACCTCGATCTCACCAAGCTGCTGCAGGACGTGCCGGCCATCGAAGACCTGCTGGAATCGTCCGACGATGCCCCGGTCATCCGCATGATCAACGCGCTGCTGACCCAGTCGCTGCGCGAAGGCGCGTCCGATATCCACATCGAGCCCTTCGAGCAAACCTCCGTCGTGCGCTTCCGCATCGACGGCGCGCTGCGCGACATCGTGCGGCCGCGCAAGGCGATCCACGCTTCGCTGATCTCCCGTATCAAGATCATGAGCCAGCTGGACATCGCCGAGAAACGCCTGCCGCAGGACGGCCGCATCACCCTGCGCGTCGGCGGCAAGCCGGTCGACGTGCGTGTCTCGACGCTGCCGACCGGGCACGGCGAGCGCGCGGTGCTGCGTCTGCTCGACAAGGAAGCGGGCCGCCTCGACCTCAGCCACCTCGGCATGAGCGAACACCTGCTGCCGCAGTTCGACAGGATGATCAACCAGCCGCACGGCATCGTGCTGGTGACGGGCCCGACCGGCTCGGGCAAGACCACCACGCTGTACGCCGCACTGTCGCGCCTGAACGCGTCGACCACCAACATCATGACGGTGGAAGACCCGATCGAATACGACCTGAACGGCGTCGGCCAGACCCAGGTCAACGCCCGTATCGACATGACCTTCGGCAAGGCCCTGCGCGCGATCCTGCGCCAGGACCCGGACGTGATCATGATCGGCGAGATCCGCGACCTGGAAACCGCGCAGATCGCGGTGCAGGCCTCGCTGACCGGCCACTTGGTGCTGGCGACCCTGCACACCAATGACGCGGCCTCGGCCGTGACACGTCTGCTGGACATGGGCATCGAGCCGTTCCTGCTGTCTTCAAGCCTGCTGGGCGTGATGGCGCAGCGCCTGGTCCGTAAACTCTGTTCCTATTGCAAGGTGCAGGAAGGCCCGGGACAGTGGCGTGCGGTCGGCTGCGAGCGCTGCGGCCATACCGGCTACCACGGCCGGGTCGGCGTCTACGAACTGCTGGAAACGAACGAGCAGATCCGCGCCCAGATCCACAACCAGGTGTCGGAAGCCGAGATCCGCGACGCCGCGCTGCGCTCCGGCATGCGCACCATGCACGACGACGGCGAACGCTGGGTACGCGAAGGCGTCACTACCGAAGCCGAGCTGTTGCGCGTGACGAAGGCCGCCTGATGCCGGCCTTTCGCTACGAAGCCGTCGATACCGGCGGCGTGACGCGCAAGGGCGTGCTGAATGCCGACAGCCCGCGCGCCGCGCGTGCCGACCTGCGCCTGCAGGGCCTGACGCCGCTGGCGGTCGAGGCCATCGCGGCCCAGGTCGACGAGAGCGGGGCGGCGCGTTCGCGCGGCTTCGGCGAACGGCTGTCGCAAGTGGAACTTGCCCTGTTCACGCGCCAGCTGGCCAGTCTGCTGGAAGCGGGATTACCGCTTGAGCAGGCTTTCACGGCGCTGCTGGAACAGGCCGAGCGCGCCTACATGCGCGACCTGATCGCCTCGATCCGTTCCGAAGTGATGGGCGGCGCCTCCTTCTCCAGCGCGCTGTCGCGGCATCCGCGCGACTTCGCCGAAATCTACCGCGCCCTCGTGTCGTCCGGCGAGCAGATCGGCCAGCTGGCGCGCGTGCTGGCGCGCCTGGCCGACTACATCGAGCGCCGCAATGCGTTGGTGCAGCGGGTGCGCCTGGCGTTTACTTATCCGGCCATCGTCACCGTGGTCGCGTTCGCGATCGTGATCTTCCTGCTCACCTACGTAGTGCCGCAGATCGTCTCGGTGTTCGCCAACACCAAGCAGAAGCTGCCTTTCCTCACCGTGATGATGCTGGGCGTGTCGAACTTTACGCGCGCTTATGGCATCTATGTGGGACTGGCCATCATCGGCGCCTGGTTCATGTGGCGCCGTGCGCTGCGCAATCCCGCGCTCAAGCTGCGCTGGCATGCCTGGCTGCTCGATGCCCCGGTCTACGGCCGCTTCGAGCGCAGCCTGAACACGGCGCGCTTCGCCAGCACGCTGGCGATCACCACGGGTTCGGGCGTGCCGATCCTGCGTGCGCTCGAGACCAGCCGCGACACGCTGTCGAACGTGGCCATGAAAGGCCTGGTCGAGGACGCGACCGCCAGCGTGCGCGAAGGTGTCAGCCTGGCGCGCGCCTTGTCGGTGCAAAAATATTTCCCGCCGATGCTGGTGCACATGATCCGCGCCGGCGAAATCACCGGCGAGCTGCCGGCCATGCTGGAGCGCGCCGCCGATTCGCAGCAGGCCGACCTCGAACGCCGCGCGCTGACCATCGCCGGCCTGCTCGAGCCGGTGCTGATCCTGGCCATGGGCCTGGTCGTGCTGCTGATCGTGCTGGCGGTGCTGATGCCGATTATTGAAATCAACCAGTTGGTGCGCTGACAAGGACACTGATGAACAAGCGTTTGCCCCTCCTTTTGAGCCTGCTCGGCGTGATCCTGCTGGCGGCCTCGCTCGCGTACTGGATCCTGCAGCTGTACCAGCCGCCGCAGCGTCCGATCGCCGCGGTGCCGCACGCCAGCATGCCGGACCCGTCCATTGATGCCGCGGCAACGCTGTTCGGCGGCCAGATCGCCACGGCGAGCGCCACCAACTACCAGCTGACCGGCATCGTGTCGGCCGGGCGCGAGAGCGTGGCCATCATCGTGGCCGAGGGTTCGCCGCCGAAGGCAGTCAGGATGGGCAAGGAACTGGTGCCGGGCATTACCCTGGCCGAGGTGCACCCGCGCTATGTGATGCTGTCCGACGGCGGCGTCATGAAACGGCTCGACCTGGCGGCGGACAACAAGTCGGCCGCGGCAATGGGCGGGGCCGGCGCGGCCGGCAACCCGGGCGCCAGCGTCATGCCGGCCACCATCGCGCCGGGCGCGACCGTGCCGGAGCCGCCGATGTCGCCGGGCGCCGTCCCGCAGCAGCCGCCGCAGAACCAGGAATATGCCGCGCCGGGCGACGTCGGCCAGCACGACGAGCCGCCGCCGGCCAACCCGAACAGCGCGCCTGCGAACCAGAACAACCCGAACAACCCGAACGCCAACAATCCGGCGCCGGCGCCGGTGCAGATGCCGCCACCGACGCGCCCGGCCAGCGGCCAGCCTTCGACGCAGTAAAATTCAGCGGCGCAGTGCCGTAAACGCAGAAAACTCCCACGAGCGGAAGCCGACCAGCAAGGTAAAACCGTCGCGGTCGTTCGGCGCCAGGCGCCGGTCGTTGCGGTGCAGCCGGGCCAGTTCGCCGGCCAGTTGATAGATCTTTTCCGTGAGTTCGCCGGCACTCGCCAGCGACAGCCGCGCAGGCAGGCACATCAGTGCTTCACCCGGTCCGTCGAAGCGGCCGTCGAAATAATCCCCCACCACGTGTTCACGGAAATAGCGCTGTACCGGGCCGTCCGGCAGCCAGCGGAAGGCGTTCGAGACGCGCAGGGTGTAGCGGTTGAGGGGTTTCAGTTCGATCAGGCCCAACCGGTCCAGCTCGGCCAGCAGGCCGATGCATTCCGGTTCGGTCAGGCGGTAGGTCTCGATGATCTGCTCCAGGCTCCAGTGCCCGAGACAGCAGATCGCCATCAGCAGCAGGCGCGGGTTGGCGATCAGCGAGGTTTCCTGGGTCAGCGTGAGGGTGTCGGCCTGGGGCCGGGCATCGGCCGCGCGGCGCAGCACGTCTTCGAGGTGGATGCCGGCGGCCTGGCAGATCTGCGCCAGGCGCGACAGGGTCATGTCCTTCTGGCCGAACATGCGTTTGATGCTCGACTCGCTCATCACGATGCGATCGGCCAGCATCTTGTAGGTGATGCCGGCAGCGCGCAGTTCGGCGCGCAGGACGTCCAGAACCATGTCAGGGGAGCTCATGGGTTCTGTACTGTACAGAAGAAGGGCGTTTCTGTCACTCCTCGTCGGGTGTCAGCTTGACCTTCTTGAGCGCGCGCTTGGCCGCCTGCCGTTCGCTCGACAGCGGTTTCGTATGCGAGCCGGCTGCGCGCTGCTTGGCGAAGCCGGCGAACGGATTGCGCGGCTTGACCGGCACCGGGTCGACGCGCAGCATCATCCTCTGCCGGGTTGCAAGCGCCTTGTTCGCCATCTTCGCCTCCTTCCTATCTGATTACAGTACGTAGCGCGACAGGTCTTCGTTGACCGCCAGCGCATCCAGCCGCTAGTTGACGTAAGCCGCGTCGATGACCAGAGTCTGGCCCGACTTGTCGGTCGCCGAGTACGAGATTTCCTCGAGCAGCTTTTCCATCACCGTGTACAGGCGGCGCGCGCCGATGTTCTCGGTACGCTCGTTGACGGAATAGGCGATCTCGGCCAGGCGATGGATGCCGTCCGGTGCGAATTCCAGCTTCACGCCCTCGGTTTCCAGCAAGGCCTCGTACTGCTTGGTCAGGCTCGCGTCGGTCGAGGTCAGGATGCTCTTGAAGTCTTCCACCGACAGCGCTTCCAGCTCGACGCGGATCGGGAAGCGGCCCTGCAGTTCCGGGATCAGGTCCGACGGTTTCGACAGGTGGAAGGCGCCCGAGGCGATGAACAGGATGTGGTCGGTCTTGATCATGCCATATTTGGTGTTGACGGTCGTGCCCTCGACCAGCGGCAGCAGGTCGCGCTGCACACCGGCGCGCGAGACGTCGGCGCCGCCGTGTTCGGAGCGCGAGGCGATCTTGTCGACCTCGTCCAGGAACACGATGCCGTTCTGCTCGACGTTCTGGATCGCCTTCTGCTTCAGCTCTTCCTCGTTGACGAGCTTGGCGGCTTCCTCGTCGACCAGGATCTTCATCGCGTCCTTGATCTTCAGCTTGCGCGCCTTCTTGCGGTTTGCACCGACGCCGGCGAACATCGACTTGATCTGCTCCGTCATCTCTTCCATGCCGGGCGGCGCCATGATGTCGACCTGCGGGGCGGCGTCCGCCACTTCGATCTCGATTTCCTTGTCGTCGAGGGCGCCCTCGCGCAGGCGCTTGCGGAAGGTCTGGCGGGTGACGTCGCCATCCTTGGCTTCCTGGCTGGCGACGTTGAAGCCGAAGTCGCGCGCCGGCGGCACCAGGATGTCGATCACGCGGTCTTCGGCGGCATCTTCCGCGCGCTGGCGGTTCTTCTTGACCTCGGCGGCGCGGGTCTGCTTGACGCCGATGTCGATCAGGTCGCGGATGATGGTGTCGACGTCGCGGCCGACATAGCCGACCTCGGTGAACTTGGTCGCCTCGACCTTGATGAAGGGCGCGTCGGCCAGGCGTGCCAGGCGGCGCGCGATCTCGGTCTTGCCGACACCGGTCGGGCCGATCATGAGGATGTTCTTCGGCGTGATCTCGTGGCGCAGGGGCTCGCCCACCTGCTGGCGGCGCCAGCGGTTGCGCAGGGCGATCGCCACCGCGCGCTTGGCCTTGCCCTGGCCGACGACGTGCTTGTCGAGTTCCGAAACGATTTCGGACGGGGTCATGTTCATGTGATGGTTGTTCATTACAGCGTCTCGACGATGTGGGACATGTTCGTATAAATGCACAGCTCGCCGGCGATGGTGAGCGCCTTCTTGACGACGTCCGCCGGGGCCAGATCGGTGTTTTCCTGCAGGGCCTTGGCGGCCGACTGCGCGTACACGCCGCCCGAGCCGATCGCGCCGATGCCGTCTTCAGGCTCGAGTACGTCACCATTGCCGGTGATGATCAGTGTCTTCTCGCGGTCGGCGACCAGCAGCATCGCTTCCAGGCGGCGCAGCACGCGGTCGGTGCGCCAGTCCTTGGCCAGTTCGACCGAGGCGCGCAGCAGGTTGCCCTGGTGCTTTTCCAGCTTGGCCTCGAAGCGGTCGAGCAGGGTGAAGGCGTCCGCGGTGCCGCCGGCGAAGCCGCACAGCACCTTGCCCTGGTAGAGCTTGCGCACCTTGCGCGCCGAGCCCTTCATGACGACGTTGCCCAGGGTGACCTGGCCGTCGCCGCCGAGCGCGACCTGTTCGCCGCGCCGCACGCTCAGAATGGTCGTGCCGTGAAATTGTTCCATAGTTGCCTCGTGGTTGATTGCTCACCGAACTTGGGGACCATTCACCATATTGCAAGAAGAAACTGTCGCGTTCGTCGAACGGACGCGTGGTCAATATTTGTGGGCGTACAGACGGGCGACATCCCCCACGCCCAGCAGGCGCAGCAGGGCGGCCACGAGGTGGTTCAGGTCGCGCAGCTCGATGCTGCGCTTTTCGGTACTGCCGTCATCGCCTGGATGGTCGGCCAGCTGGCGCAGGCGGGCGGCGAGGGCGTTTGCCGCCACGTAGTCGATGCGCGCCAGGCGCGAGCAGTCCAGCACCAGCGATGCATGCTGGCCGGCATAGGCTGCGATCGCGTCCAGCAGCGCCGCGCTGCCGCCTTCGACCAGGCCCGGCAGCAGGAAATGGTCGCCGCCGGCGGCGGGGCCGCCCTTGCCAGGACCTCTGCTGGCGCCCACGCTGACGGCGGCCCGGGCCGGCGCCTCGAAGGAGGGCGGCGAGACCTCGAAGGTGACGCAATAATCCATCGCGGTCTCTTCGAAATCCTTTTCGCGGTTCATCAGGAGCAGCAGTTCGAGCAGCAGCAGCCAGGGCGCTTCGCCGGGCGTGCGGTCGCCGATCGCCAGCATCGGCCGCAATACCGCAAGCAGGTGATCGGCACCGGCCACGACCAGTTCGCGGCCCGCACGGCGCAGGGTCTGCAGGGCGTCGAGCAGGACTGCGCAGCCTTCCGGCGTGGCCGAGGCGACCGTGCTGAAATCCAGGCGCACCAGCGGCAGGGTCGAGGCCAGCACGCGCGCCAGCTGGGCAGCGGCGCCGGCGTCGAGCTGGCCCGACAGGATCGCGGTCGGGGTCACGCCGGCGAAGGCCGGGGCCGATGGCGTCGTCAGTGGTGCCAGCATGGGCGAATACGCCGGCGGCGAGGTTTCGAAATGGCTGGCGTAGTCGATCGCGATGCTTTCGAAAGCCGGTTCGCGGCCAGTGGCCTGGTAGAGGTCGAACAACATCCACCAGGGCTGGCGCTCGCTGCGGCAGGCGCCGTCCAGGCAGTCGCGCAGGAGCGCTTCGGCGGCCTCGAGCTGGCCGTTGGCATACAGGATCGCCGCCTCCTCGACCGCCGGGGCACTGGACGGGGCGACGGCGGTGTCCGGCGAGCCTTCCTGCACCAGCAGGTCGGCCGTGTTCAGGTCGAGCAGGGGCGCGCTGGAGGCGCCGGCGGCGACGGCCGGGGCGCGCCGGTTGCCGGCCCAGGCATGGTCGTCGAAGATATCGGAGGTCATCTCCAGCTCGATCTCGTCGATCTTGGCGGCGGTGGCGCGCGCGATTTCGCGCTGGCGTTCGCGCTCGGCTTCGGTGTCGAGCGGCATGCGGGTGGTCGGGGCAAACACGCTGGCGGGATCAGGCAGTTCGCCGGGATGCAGGGCCATGCCGCGCGGGCGTGCGCCAGCCCGCGCCTCGGGCGCATCGTTCTTTTTCTTCAGGAAGGAAAAGAGTCCCACGTCGGTCCTTGTTACCGTTTTCACCGGTCGAGACAGTAGCACGGCGGCCCGCCACACGTGGCGCGCACGCCTGAGCTGCGTCAAGCACAGGTCAGCCGACGTTAGTGTATCCCATGGGAAATATCTTTGTAGCCAAACTATATGGCGCAAATAAAAAAAGCATGCGGCCAGCGCATGCTTTTTTCAGGAGAGCCTGTCACGGTTCAGTCACCGTACAGCTTCTGTTTCAGTTCGCGGCGCTGCTGGGCTTCCAGCGACAGGGTCGCGGTCGGGCGGGCGATCAGGCGCGCAACGCCGATCGGTTCGCCGGTTTCGTCGCACCAGCCGTACTCGCCCGATTCGATGGCCGCCAGCGACTGCTGCACCTTCTTGAGCAGCTTGCGTTCGCGGTCACGGGTACGCAGTTCGAGCGCATGCTCTTCCTCGATCGTGGCGCGGTCGGCCGGGTCCGGCACCAAGACGGTTTCGCGCAGGTGCTCAGTCGTCTCGCCGGCGTTCTTCAGCAATTCCTTCTCGAGCTCCTGCAGGCGGTTCTTGAAGAACGCCAGCTGGGCCGGGTTCATGTAGTCGTCGTCGCTCATCGCCCGAATCTCTTCTTCCGTCAGGAGACGTTCTTCGGGCTGCGCCGCGGTGTTCGGTTTCGTTGTTTTAGTCATGACTTCACTTACCTTTGATACGACAGAGTTTCCATTTTATCAGCTTACTCAGCGCCTACTCCTGTTGAGCTGTGCGCTGGTTCGCTGCCGTAACGGCGGGCTTGGACACCCCGCCTTGTTCAGTCGTTCAACTACCGGGTTGCAGAACCGGAGTAGTTTATACCAAACATTGTTCCAATCCGCGGATAAAGACATCTTTTGGTAAATTTTTACCAATAAACACCATTTTGCTGCCGCGGACTTCTTGATCGCCCCACTTTGCACCCAGGTCGCTGCCCATGATTTGATGCACGCCTTGGAATACGACCTTACGTTCCGCACCGGCCATCAAGAGTACGCCTTTATAGCGCAGCATGTTGGGGCCGAACACTTGCACCATGCTGCCGAGGAACTGGTCGAGGCGTTCCGGATCGAAGGCGCGTTCGCTCTTGAAGACGAAGGCGGCGATGTCGTCGCTGTGGTGGGCGTGATGGTGATCGTGGCTATGGTCGCAGGCTTCGGTGTGCACGTGGTCGTGATCGTGATCGTGGCCATGCTCGTGGGCCTCGTCGGCGGTCAGGAAGGCCGGGTCGAGTTCCAGCTTGTCGTTCAGATTGAACCCGCGCAGGTCGAGCACTTCCTGGATCGGCGCCCGGCCGAAGTCCGAGGTGCTGATCGGCGCACGCGGATTGATGCGGCGGATGCGCGCCTTGAGCTCCTCGAGCGCGGCAGCGTCGACCAGGTCGGTTTTCGACAGCAGGATCTTGTCCGCGAAGCCGACCTGGCGCTGGGCTTCCTCGTGGCGGTCCAGCTGGTCCATGCCGTGACGGGCATCGACCACGGTGACCACGGCGTCGAGCAGGTAGTGGGCGCCCACTTCCTCGTCGACGAAGAAGGTCTGCGCCACCGGACCCGGGTTGGCCAGGCCGGTGGTTTCGATGACCACGCGGTCGAACTGCAGCTCGCCGGCATCGCGCTTGCGCGCCAGGTTGCCCAGCGCAACGATCAGGTCGCCGCGCACGGTGCAGCAGATGCAGCCATTGTTCATCTCGACGATCTGTTCGCCCGAATCCTGCACCAGGATCTCGTTGTCGATGTTTTCCTGGCCGAACTCATTCTCGATCACGGCGATGCGCAGGCCATGGTTTTCCTGCAGGATGCGGTTGAGCAGCGTGGTTTTGCCGGCGCCGAGGAAGCCGGTCAGGATGGTGCTGGGGATTAATTCCATATTTCGCTATCCGATCTAAGTGGCCGTCCGGCGGCCGAGAATCGGGGGATTATGCCGGAATTTACGGAATGTCACCACCGGCGGCGGTTCTGTGCGCTGCCGACAGTTTGATCTGTTCGAGCCAGGCTTTATTTCGCCTTGGCGCGCGGATGGGCCTTGTCGTAGACAGCAGCCAGGTGCTGGAAATCGAGCGAGGTATAGATCTGGGTCGAGGTGATGCTGGCGTGGCCCAGCAGTTCCTGGACCGCGCGCAGGTCGCCCGAGGATTGCAGCAGGTGCGAAGCAAAGGAATGGCGCAGCACGTGCGGGTGCACATGGACTGGCAGCCCGGCCTTGATCGCATGGTTCTTCAGGCGGTGCTGGACCACGCGTGGCGTGACGCGGGCGCCGCGCGCCGACAGGAACAGGGCATGGCTGCCGTCGCTGGCCGGTGGACGCACCGCCAGCCATGCCGCGATCGCCTCGCGCGCAGGGCCGCCGACCGGCACCCGCCGCATTTTATTGCCCTTGCCGGTGACGACGACTTCCTGGGACGCCAGGTCCAGCCAGCCGAGCGAGGCCGGGACGCCGTCCTTGGCCGGCACGAAGCCGACATCGAGGCCGGCCAGTTCCGACACCCGCAGGCCGCTCGAATACAGGAGCTCGAACATCGCGCGGTCGCACAGTTCGGCCGGCTCTGGATGGCCGCCGCGCTGCGCCTCCATCAGGCGCACGGCATCGTCGACCGGCAGGGCCTTCGGCAGGCGCTTGGCGCGGCGCGGCGCGCGCACGCCCTCGACCGGGTTGGCGGGAAGTGCCGTATGGCGCGCCAGCCAGTTGAAGAAGCCGCGCCAGCCGGACAGCTTGCGCGCGATCGAGGTCGGGCTCTGGCCGTCGGCATGGAGCTTGGCGGCAAAGCGGCGGATGTCGAAGTGGGTCAGCCTGGCCCAGTCGGTGTGGCCCGCCAACCTGGTACTGAATACGCCAAGTTCGGCCAGGTCGCGCGCATAGGCGGCAATGGTGTGGCTGGAGAGTTTGCGCTGGGTGCGCAGCTCTTCCAGGTAGCGGCCGGTCCAGTCGTCGGCGGCCGGGGTGTCCATGCGCGGTCCCGCTGCCTCAGGCGCGCAGCGGCAGCAGCGCGGCGCTGGCGGTTTCGCCGATGTGGACCAGAAAGTCGGTCCCCATGCTGGCGCTGAAGCGTTCCGGATCCGGCGAGCCGAGCACGAGCAGGCCGAAGGCCGCGCCGCCGGCGCGCAGCGGCACCAGCACGGTCGAACGCACCTCGGCACTGTCGTCGAGCCAGCGCACTGCCTCGAAATCGCGGTTCGGGCCGCAGTAAGGCGCACGCAGGCCGCTCGCGAACAGGCGCACGTCGTCGGAGACGCCGCTGGCATACCACTCGGACGCGTGTTCCGGCGCCAGGTTCCACAGGCGCAGGGTTGCCTGCGGCACCATGAAGTGCTGGATCAGGCCATCGACCACGGCGCGCGGCATCGCGGCCGGCGCTTCGTCGGGTGCGCCGGCTTCCAGCAGTTGCCGGGTCCAGCCGTGGAAACGGTTGGCGATCGCCGCGTTTTCCTCGGCATGGCGCATCAGCTCGGCCATGCGCAGTTCCAGGGCCTTGTACTTGTCGCGCATGACTTCCATCTGCCGCTCCTGCAGCGAGACGGCACGGCCGGTCAGTGGGCTCGACAGTTTTACTTCGCCCAGCAGGCCAGCGTGTTCTTCAAAAAACTGCGGGTGGTCGACCAGGTATTGGGCGATGGCAGCGGAATCCAGCGTTACGGTCATTGCACGGTCTTGCAAAATAGGGAGACCGCTAATTTTACCTGACTGCAACCGCCACCAGCAGATAAACATGCCATTCCGCTGCCACCCTGGCGCACCGCCGTGGCGCCGACGTCAGAAGCGGTGCCTGACCCCCAGCTGGAAGGCACGCCCGTCTTCGCCCGGTGTTTTGGTGAAACCGCCCGGTGCCCCCGCCGTTGCCGGACTGTACTGCGCCTCGTTGTCGTTCTTGATGAAGGACGCGACGGCGTAGATGTCGGTGCGCTTCGACAGGAAGTAGTTGTAGCCGAGCGCGAACAGGGTCGCATCGCTGTCGGACGGGGTGCGGTCGTTCTGGCGCGCAACCGAGGCCAGGATGCGGTTGGGGCCGATGCGGTACTGCGTCCCGAGCTGATAGCTGACCGCATCCTGCTGGCTGTTGATGCTGATGTTGTTGACGAACACGGCGCGCAGGGCGGCGGCCGTGGCCGGACCCAGCGGCGCAAGCTGGGGCGCGATCTGAGCATCCCAACCGTTGATGTAGGTGGGCAGCAGGGTCGAATGGCGGTTGCGCTGGTCGTGCCACCCGGCGAAGAACTTCCAGTCGTTCCAGGCGTAGGACCCGCCGGCGGTAGTGGTGCGCAGACTGGGCGCCCCGGACGGATCGTAGCCATGGTTGTGGCCGACGCCGACGTCCCAGCCGCCTGCCTTGTAGGTGATGGCCGCGCCCCAGAACTTGTTGTACAGCCCATAGTAGCCCGAGCCGCGGCCGGCGATCATCACCGAGCCGCCGAGCCCGGAAGGCAGGGCGATCCTGTATTGCAGGGCGCGCTGGGAGCGGATGTCGGCGCCCAGCGCCTGGAACCCGGCGGTGCCGCCGGTCACGCTGCCCCAGGTACCGCCGGTGCCGACCTCGAAGGTGTCGGCAGCGGCGAACACTTCATAGCCCGGCGTGTACATGCGCCCCAGCAGGATCGCCCCCAGCGGCGTTATGAGGCCGACCATGCTGGTGCGGTCGAACAGCGCGTTTTCTGGATTGACGGCCGGGCCACCGCGCGGCTGCAGCGCACTGCGCACGGCTGCCAGCAGGTTGGGCGGCAGGGCTTCCATGCCGCGCGTCAGGTAATAGCCCTGATTCTCGTTGATCAGGGTCGGCTGCTGCCTGCCGGTGTCGAGCTCGACCCGCGCCTCGAGATTGAACACGGCTTTCATCCCGCGGCCCAGGTCTTCCTGCCCCTTGATGCCGAAGCGCGAGCCGTCCTCCCCGCCGCTGATGAGCTTGGGGGACGAGCCGCGCTGCCACATCAGGCCGGCGTCCGCGATGCCGTAGAGCTGAACGCTGGTCTGGGCCAGCGCGAGGGTCGGAAAACAGGCACCGGCGAGGGCGCCCAGCACAATCTTCTTCATCACACCTCCCATGGTCTTATGTTCGACAATGCGCCCAGCAATTAGGTCGTGTTCGAGGCGCCGGTTCAGATGCCCATCAATTCGCTCTGGGTGATACGGTTCAGCCACGCAAGCGTTGCGCGAATATCACAAGGCCCGGATGCAACAAGGGCGGACCTGGTTGCCCAGGCCCGCCCTTGCGGACTTCCAGCTGAAGGGGGCGAACCCCCTGGCAGCTTAGAACGAGTGGTTCACGCCCACGTCGTAGTGGTTGACAGTCGGGGTACCAGCCAGCGCGCCGGTGGTGACGTTGACGATGTCTTTCTTGCGCGATGCGTCCACGTACAGGTAGGTACGCTTCGACAGGTTGTACTCATAGCCCAGCGAGTACTGCTTGGTCGAGGCGGTGTTGTCGATGTGCTTGCGGCCATAGCCAGCCAGCATCTTGCCCGGACCGACGGCGTAGGTTGCACCCAGCAGCCATGCCTTGGTCTTCGGACGCAGGGTGTTGGTGTGTTCCTGATCCTGACGGGTGTAGGTGGTCATCAGCTTCAGTTCCGGGGTCGCGGCGATCGAGCCGGCGATCGACCAGACCTTGCTTTCGACAGCGTTACGCTCGTAAGCCAGCATTGCAGCGGCCGGGCCGTTGTTGTAGGTGGCGGCGACCGAGAACGGGTTGGCCGAAGCTTGTGCGTTGGCAGCGTACGAAGTCGCGCCGGCGCCGATACCGGCAACTGCGCCACCGGTGGCTTCCTTGCTGGCCCACGAAGCGTTCACCTGGAAGCCATTGGCGACCGGCGAGTTGTAGAAGATCGCGTTCGAGATGCGGTTGTTGTTCGGCGAACCGCCGCTGGTGTTGGTGTCCAGCGGAGCCGAGTTGAAGCCTGCAACCGAGATGTCGGTGTAGAAGCCGGCCGGGGTCGGCAGGCCGTGCCACGGTTCGAACGAACCGACGACTTCCTGGAACGGGGTCAGGCCACGGCCCAGGCGGACCATACCGAAATCACCCTGCAGGCCGACGCGGGTCTGGCCCTGGAACAGCGGACGGCCGTTGTTCTCGGTGGTGCCGGTGTCCGGCTCGTAACGGATTTCGATCTGGAACAGCGCTTTCAGGCCGTTGCCCAGGTCTTCGGTACCCTTGAAGCCCAGGGTGTTCGCAGCGCGCTTGCCGATGTTCAGGGTCTGGTCGGTACGCTTGACCACACCAGCGTCGATGTTGCCGTAGATTTGCACGGCGGTTTGCGCTTGCGCCACACCGGCGAATGCGCCCAGCAGAGCGACTGCCAAGAGTGATTTTTTCATCTAATTTTTTCCTTATAAAGTGAAACGCAGGAATCCAGAGAGTATTGAGACTTTTTATTGTTGCTGAACACTCGGATGTGTGAACCTTAAATGCTCAATGCATCAAGGTTGTCGGATTAGTCAATTATGACGGGTCCAATTGGTGGAAAGCCAATAAATCCAATCGTGCTGTTGTATTTTCGAAACGGCTGAGCTCGCTCAACTGTAAAATCTTAAGCATTGGTTAAGTTTCCGTGCGTCATCATACCAGCCCTGCGAGACCGATGACATTTGTGCAGCCTCAAATGCACATGGAATCGCAAACGAATCGCCCCTGAGCCGGCTATAGACTCTGGCCCATTCGATCACCGCTTACCGGATCCGGCGCTTATGGCGACCTGATCCGTCACGTATTCAACGTGATTTGCTTGCTTCTGCACGCATATGCGGCGTCCCCATTACTGATAAGAACAATGGCAAACCGTGAAGAGTTAGCAATCATCCGTGGAGCACGGGCCGGCCGGGCCGACGCCCAGCTGGAGCTGGGGCGGCTTTACCTGTTCGGTAGCGCCGGTCTGCCGAAAAGCCTGCCTACGGCCCTGCACTGGCTTGATCGTGCTGCAAAGCAAGATTGTGCCGAGGCCTGGCAGCTGATCGGCAATCACATCCCGCTCGAGCTCGCGCGCCAGAGCCCCCAGCCCGTGACCTGCTGGTACGAGCGCGCCTACGACGGCGGGCTGGCACGCGCCGGTCTCGTCTATGCGCAACTGGTGCTGGGCGCCGAGCGTGTGGCGCCCGGGCAGCGCGCCAAGGCTTTACGCGCGCTCGAGGATGCCGGCCGCGGCGGTTTCCCGGAAGCGCAGTGGCTGCTGGCGCGCGAACACGGCGTGACGCCGGCGCCGCGCACCGGCATCCAGGCCGGCGAGGTGCCAGGCGGAATGCCGGCCGGCGCGATGGCCGCAAGGGCTTCCGACGCCCGTCCAGCGGATGCCCGCCCGCTGCGCCAGGGTGCGCCCGATCGCGCCGGCCAACGCTGGCTGCGCCGTGCCGCCGACAACGGCGTGACGCCGGCCCAGTTCGCCCTGCTGGAGCAGGAATGGGAGGCGGGAAGGCACCAGGCCTATCTCGAGCGCGCGCTGCCGCTGGCGCGTTCGCTGGCCCGGTCGGAGGTGGCGCAGGGCCGGACCAGTGCACGCCTGGCGCCGGACGAGGTCACCCTGCTGTCGCGCTGCGCCCGGCTGGTTGACGAAGACACGGTCGCGCACGACGTCGAGCCGGACGAACTGCATGGGTTCTGGGAACTGGCCGCTGCCGAGCAGGACCGCCATGCCCAGTTCGCCCTGGGGTTGTGGTGCGCGCGCATGCGCATCGACGGCCGCCGCATCGGCGGCGACGGTGTCGGTAACAGCGGCGCTGCCAACTTCAAGAAGGCGGTGCGCTGGCTGCAGCAGGCCGGCGAGCAGGGGCTGGCCGAGGCCTGGTACGCGCTGTCACGCATTTACGTCAAACCGGAATTTTCACAGCGCAATGTAGTCGAGGCCCAGAAGTACCTCGAGCGCGCCGCCGAGATGGGATACCGGGATGCCCAGCTCGAATGCGGCAACGCAGCCTGGCGGGCGCGCCGCGAGAACGAAGGCAATGATGTGCGCGCGGTGTTCTGGCTGCAGAAGGCGGCAGCACAGGGCTGTGCGAAGGCGGCCGCCATGCTGGACAAGATCGCGCCGCGCGATGCCGGCGGCTGGCGCGAACTGGCGGCGCTGCTGGCCGGGCGTGACCTGTCGGAATATCCCTTGCTGGCGGCACGGCTCGAACTGGCACTGGCTTTCGGCCTGAGCCGCGCCGAAGCGCTGCTATTGGACCTGAAGCATGCGGACCGGGGTCACTGTCTGGTGGTCGACATCCGCGCCAGCTACGGGCGCAGCCGGCGCCGCCTGGTGCCGGTCGAGACGGCGCAGGAGCGCCAGCTGCTCGACCGCGTCGTGCGCCTGTTCGAGACCGTCGATTGCGGCCCGGGCGGGCCGGAAGGGAATTACCGGCAGCGCCTGTACCGTCTGCGTACCTTGTTACCCGAAACAGGCGGCCCGGATGCGCCACTGAACCAGGACCTGGACCTGGCGGCCTGAGCGGGCGCCAGGACGTGGGCTCAGAGCGTGATCTCGCCCTCGAACACAGTCACAGCCGGTCCGCTCAGGTAGACCGGCTGGCCTTCGCCGGCCCAGGCGATGCTCAGGCGGCCGCCGCGCGCCTCGACCTGTACCGGCGAGTCCAGCAGGCCGCGCCGGATGCCGGCCACCACTGCCGCGCAAGCGCCGGTGCCGCAGGCCAGGGTTTCGCCGGCGCCGCGCTCGAACACGCGCAGCTTCACGTGGCCGCGGTCCAGGACCTGCAGGTAGCCGGCGTTGACCCGCTTCGGGAATCGTGGATGGGTTTCGATCTGCGGCCCGGTTTCCGCGACCGGGGCGGTATCGACGTCGTCGACCACCTGCACGGCGTGCGGGTTGCCCATCGAAACGACCGATACCAGCACCGTCTGCTCGGCGCCGCGCGCGCGGACCGTGAGCGGCCACAGGGTGTCGCGTCCCTGCGCCACGCCTTCCAGGCCCGCGTTATCGAAGGGGATGAGGCCTGGCTCCAGCCTCGGGGCACCCATGTCGACGGTGACGCTGCCATCGTCTTCCAGGCGCGGCGTGATGATGCCGGCCATGGTCTGCACGCGGATGCTGCGTTGATCGGTCAAACCCTTGTCGCTGACGAAGCGCACGAAGGCGCGCGAGCCATTGCCGCACTGTTCGACTTCGCCGCCGTCGTTGTTGAAGATGCGGTAGCGGAAATCGCAACCCGGTTCGGTAGGGCGTTCGACGATCAGGATCTGGTCGGCGCCGATGCCGAAGCGGCGGTCGGCCAGGCGCTGCCACTGCTCGGGGGCGAGTTCGACCTGCTGGTTGATGGCGTCGATGACGATGAAGTCGTTGCCGGCGCCGTGCATCTTGGTGAATTTGAGTTGCATCGCTGTTCCTTATTCGTAGAACGAGGGCTCGCCGTCCGGCCGGGTCTTGAAACGCTTGTGCGTCCAGAAATACTCGGCCGGGTTCTCGCGCACGCGTTCCTCGATGAATTCGTTCATGCGGCGGGTGGCGGCGATCATGTCGTCGCCCGGATAGTTGTCCCAGGCCGGGTAGAACACCACCCGGTAACCCTGGTAGTCGGGGAGGAAGGTCGCGATCACCGGGATCACCTTGGCCCTGGCGGCGGCCGCCAGCCGCGGCAGGGCGGTCAGCGTTGCGGCCGGGATGCCGAAGAAGGGCACGAAGGCCGAGTCCTTGGCGCCGAAGTCCATGTCCGGCAGCATGAAGTAGGGCAGGCCGTCGCGCAGCGCGCGCAGGATCGGCTTGATGCCTTCTTCGCGCGTAAACAGGCGCACCGGGCCGAAGCGTTCGCGGCCGTAGCGCAGCAGGCGGTCGAAGGCCTTGTTCTTCTGTGGCGAATAGATCGACGACACCGGGATCACCCGCGCCCCGACGCCGGCCACGTCGAGGCAGACGAAGTGCGGACACAGCAGGATGGTCGGACCGCTTTCCATCTCGGCCTGGGGCACCGCCGGTTCGATGTGGATCAGCCTGCGCAGGCGGGGGATGGGCGCCCACCACAGCAGCGAACGCTCCAGGATGCTGCGCGAATAGCCCTGGAAGTGGCGCATCGCGATGTCCTTGCGCTCCGCCTCGCTCAGCTCGGGCATGCACAGGCGCAAATTGGTCAGGGCGATCTTGCGGCGTTTCGGGATCGCGTAATACATCAGGCTGCCCACGGCTTTGCCGATGCGGCCCAGGATCGGCAGCGGCAACCAGTGCAGCAGCCACAGCAAGGCAATCAGAATCCTCATGCGACCGCCTCGGCTTCCGGGGCTGCCACGCCTTGCGGACGCTTGTAGCGGTTGTAACTCCAGAAATACTGGGACGGACAAAGCGCGATCAACTGTTCCATGGCGCGGTTGATGCTGGCCGCCTGCTCGGCCGCGGTGCCGGACAGGTCGCCTTCGAAGGGCACGAAGCGGATCACGTAGCCGCGTCCATGCGGCAGGCGCTCGGCGTAGGTCAGCAGGATGTCGGCCTTGCCCAGCTGGGCCAGCTTGGCGGGCAGCGTCATCGTATAGGCCTGGCGGCCGAAGAAGGGCGCCCACACGCCTTCTCCTTCCTGCGGCACCTGGTCCGGCAGCACGCCGACCGGCTGGCCGCCCTTCAGCGCCTTGACCAGCATGCGCACGCCGGACAGGTTGGCCGGCGCCAGGTGCATGTTCAGGCGCGCGCGGGCACCCTCGACCAGCGGTTTCAGTGCGCTTTTGCGCGGCGGCCGGTACATGACCGTCAATTCCTGGCGCAGCGACACCTGCTGGGCGGTCAGTTCGAAACAGCCCAGGTGTGGCGTCAAGAAGACAATACCTTTACCGCTGTCGAGCTGGCGCTGGACCAGCTCCCAGTTCTCCATGGTGACGTGACGGGTGACGCGTTCCTGCGGCGCGCACCAGACGAAGGGCAGTTCGACAATGGCCTTGCCGGATTCGGCGATGGCGGCACGGCGCTGGGCTCCGTAGCCGGCCAGATCGAGATTGCTACGCAGGCGCCGGCGATAGGAGGGGGAAATCAGGTAAACCAGCCAGCCGAGCGTCGTGCCCAGTGCGTGTAGCACAGGTAGGGGGAACCTTGACAGGAGGCGGAACAAAAGGACGAGCATCTATTGATTCAGGGTAGAAGAGAAGCGGCTTGCTTCACCAAAATTTTTTAAGGAGCGTAAAATACCACTTTGAAGCAGGATCCGCGGAGTTAATGACAACTTGCGAAGCGGAATATAAATATCGCTAAAGCGTCGCAGGCAATGGTACTGCGGCATTTATCTCAACAGTATCAGGAGCCTAGATGTCTTCCAATGACTACCTCTTTACTTCCGAATCCGTTTCGGAAGGCCATCCGGACAAAGTTGCCGACCAGATTTCCGACGCCATCCTCGACGCCATCCTCGAGCAGGATCCGAGCGCGCGCGTGGCCGCTGAAACCCTTTGCAACACGGGTCTGGTGGTGCTGGCCGGCGAGATCACGACGCACGCCAACGTCGATTATATTCAAGTTGCGCGCAACACCATCAAGCGCATCGGTTACGACAACACCGACTTCGGCATCGACTACAAGGGTTGCGCCGTCATGGTCTGCTATGACAAGCAGTCGCCGGACATCGCCCAGGGCGTCGACGAAGGCGCCGGTATCGACCTCGACCAGGGCGCCGGCGACCAGGGCCTGATGTTCGGCTACGCCTGCGACGAGACTCCGGAACTGATGCCGGCCGCGATCTACTACGCGCACCGCCTGGTCGAGCGCCAGTCGCAGCTGCGCAAGGACGGCCGCCTGCCGTGGCTGCGTCCGGATGAGAAATC
>Ga0265798_10001195_pt1 | contig 41107 bp, 39 predicted proteins | sample P3T30metagenome_FD_192430 | JGI IMG/M metagenome (GOLD analysis project Ga0265798, IMG submission 192430) | Plant litter microbial communities from East Loma Ridge, Irvine, California - P3 T30 | ecosystem: Environmental > Terrestrial > Plant litter > Unclassified | place: USA: California... | reverse complement strand
CAATCCCGTGGATGTTTGCCGGAGCAGTTCGACATGTGGTAAGTTTCTTCGTAGCCCAGGATTTGTAGCGCCTGCTTGAGGGAGTTTGTGCCAGTTCGTCCGCATCCGAGGGCCAGTATCTTCATGGGCACAACACGACGGCATTGCTTGCGATCGACGTCGACTTCTGTTCCGTATTCCATGTTTAAGTTGTTCTCTCGTAATGTTGCGTCAACTGTATGGCGGCGTTACCCACGCGAGTGCTGAACAAGATGGCCTTCGAACTTTGAAGTCTGCAAAGCTATTCTCGGCGGAGGTGGGCAAGTGGACTACCTAGGTGTATTGAGACCTTTATTTGAGTGTTATTTTGCCACTAGGTCGGATCTGGGCCTTGCACTCTCTTGGTTAGGCGACATACCTTTTTGACTTGCCTTCAATAACTTAAACGGGTATAACTTTATCGGACTACCACGGTCCTACGGAACGCAAATACATAACGAATACTGCCCGCTATGGAGCAGAGTTTGACCAGATAGCCATGTTGCTTTTGTGGGCAGCTTCGACGACATTGTAGTTTTGTTAGACCTGCTGGTGGAATGGACCATCTCATAATTTGTCTCTTGACGCCGCAAAGCGTGCTGCGTGCCTCGCCACGATACAGACTAGTACATGGCAGTCTGTTGAATAGACCAACCAACATGCAATCCTTACCCTAGTGTTCGCGTCCAAAGATCGAGGGTGGAGTGATGTAAGAGTCGCAGAGGAGGCTGGGAAGTTGAATGAGCGTTTGCCTCGCTGTGAAGAAGGGAGTTTTCACAACCGTTATACTGCAGTCATGGCTTCGGTCTAACCCAATTCATCTGTGTATGCTTCGCATTGAAGCACCAACCTCTATTATGCAGACGTTTTGTGCAACAATCACAGCTGAATACCAATGCCTACATTGCCTTGCTTACTGAGATACAAACCTGACACATTTACCTAAGAACCAGACGATCCTCATTATAGAATTGAAAGACATTGTACACCATTTCTCCTCCACGCGAACATTCCTCCGCCATCATTCTTCCGTCACCACCTAGTTTTCGCCGCCAAAGATCCAATCAACCTTCACAAACAAAATGCCTCTCGGAAGCTGTTTCTGCGGCAATATAAAGGTCAAATACACAGGCACCAGCATCACAGCAGTATGTGAACCCAGTCCGTAGCACGACTCGACTATCTCCAATTTCTACTCCAACTCCAAACGCACCTGAACATGTTACAGGAGTCCTCACTCTAACAAATCATCCTTCGAAACCAAAAGGGAATCTGCCACTGCTTAGACTGCCGCAAACTCTCCGGCTCACCGTACACTCTCAATTTCCTCACCCAGCGATCTGAGTTGGAAATCACCGGTGAACCGAAAGAAATCGTTAAGACCGCCGACAGCGGCAACACCGTGAAGAATTACTTCTGTCCCGATTGTGGTGAGTTACGATACGAAAAAGCATGTCCTATGTATGCATGTCAATCAACTTACACTGTCTCTAGGAACTCCTCTGTACGGCGGCAGCATTGGTCCGGATGGAGAGGTCAATGGAACACTGGTGATCAGAGCCGGAATCTTCGAGGACGACAATTTACTGTCCAAGTGCAAGCCCATTGTGGAGATCTTTACTTCTCAGCGGTTGGTGTGGATTGTGCCGGTGGAAGGCTGCAAGCAGATCGATGGGATGTTGCCTGCACATTAGGAGATGTGTTTCGCATGAGAGAACTGTCTTTGAAAGAGTTAGGGTTGGGGTTCGGCTCCGATCTGTATATCGTTCGCATTTGTCTAGTCAATCATCAAAAGCGATACTGATGGTTCCTGGGGTATCTTGACCGCGCTGAGATATGTCAAGTATATCCTGAGATGTTCTAGTCTTCGAAGTGAAGAGTTGTTGTTGTTGTTTGATCTAGGAACATGGAGTTCAGCATCGAATTTACTATGTCTCCAGAAAACAATTGAAACTTCACCACCCGATAGCCATTGCAAATTTGATTGCAATGCTCAATACCTGCAGATGTACCAGCGTAAGATGTGCGTTTAGAGATGACAACCGAATGTGTACGAGATCGATATATCGTGACAGAACAAACATTACATGCTAGGCGCCGCCCAGTCCACATTGCCCAAATCGTCAAGAAAAGACAAGTCCTCCAAATTGACGGGATAATTCGGATCAAGATAAGTGCCGAAAATGTCGTCTATCCCCTCGAACAGCTCCTGCCCGACGTCCAGCTGCGTCAAAGCGCCCGCCTCAGCCTCATTTGCCGGTTCGGCCATGTCGCGACGGATTAAATTGCGGCTCGTCGTAGGCAATGGTTCGACGTCGGCGTTGTGTTGCCCATCGATGACGGGCTCTCCATGATCTCTGCAAGCGCTTGCAAAACCAGCCAATATGCGTTGATCTTTCGACGGACGCTGGACTCGGAAGGGCGAAAGATTGGGAGCTCGGCGTAGCTCGGCGGTCACCTTCTGTGCCAGCGTCGCCATGGCGTCCGACGAGGAGAAGGTGCGACGGAGGTCGTTGAGGATGACGCAGCATGCTTCGAAGTCCATGCGTGCGTCTTCTTGTAAGTGCCGAAGCTGGTCTTGGCGGAGACGTTGGTACGAGACTGAGAGGGCTAAAGAGATGGCGTATGGCAATATTGGCAAGGCGTGTAATGTGGCTAGTCGTTCTGGTCGCATCATCCGAGTAATTTGGATCGCCGCTATACTTTGGCGCACATAAGACGGAGTCGTGAGACTTTGGACATCTTTGACGCCTTTGCTCCTATGCGAGAGAATCGCTGTGACTAGGTATGCGAGGTGAAGTGTTGCTAGAAGCGCAGGTGACAGGGACCATCCGTTCAGATCATCAATGATCTCCTCGAATCCTGGGAAGACGTCTTCCCAACCAGTGACCGTCGGAGGGTTACCAGGACGGTAGAAGCCGATCACATCGTTCATGATATGAGCGATCTTCAGTAAGATCTCAAATGCAGGGAACTCGCTTTCTCCCCTCTCGAACGGTTCGATGGCGATGTCGTGATCAGCCATGATAATTGGACGGCCATTGATCGCTGCGTTGAAGCGATCCAGAGTCCAAATGGTCCAAAAAAGCAATTTCATTGGTCTTGTACTCCGAGTCGGAAGACTAGATTGCTGCCCAAGATGTAGTCCAAGAGTCTGACAGTGGTGCATCGCCTGAGTAACAAACATCGATGCATCTTCCGCGCCATCCGGTCCTTCGATATGGAATGATATCAGCGCACTCATCCTTATGAGAGTCAGTCTATCGTAACGGCCGGTAACGGCAAGGGCTGCTTTGACGGAAGATTGTAGGCTACTACAGAAGTCCCTCGGTGCGACTGGCACGTCTGAGTCCGGTAAGCACAGTAAAGGCTCTGCTTCTTTGTCTTTGGCGGCGACAATGCAGATTGCATATAGATATGCTTCGGGCACGACGCCAGCTGCGAATGCTTCTCGGAATTCCAGCTCGTCAATCAGAGGCAGCATGGGGTGTATCTTCCGAAAGTATACATCCACAAGACCAGCTATCTGTGTGGACGTCGGTTTCGGCATCCGATCTTGAGCATCGCTTGTAGTACTAGAAGTTGCCTCATCTCTCTGTCTGATGAGTTCATTCCATTCCTGCTTGTCGACCCAGACGCCGACGTTCGCCGTGGCCTTCGCGCCTGGATGTCGTGGCCGAGAAGAATTGCGTTCCAAAAACCCAGCTTCCGGATGCAAGTCGCTGATGAATTGCTGAGCGGTTGAGTCCATTAAAGCAGACAATGACATTCGTCTCTGAGTGCTTTTCCGCGTGTTACCGTTTCCGTTCGAGATTTCATTCGTGAGACTCTGCGGCGTGGCATTATCGCCAGAGAACGCCGGAGACGTGTTGGCCGCAGTAGACTGATGTCTTGAGCCATTAGTAGTAGGTGAATCTGCCCGGCTCTGGTTTGTTGCATTCCTTCCAGTAGCAAAATGCACACATCGTTTCTGATTGAAAGCATGTCAGCTTACCTTTGGCGTACGTATCTTCAATATTAAGACTCACTTTGCGAGAACGACACGTCTCGCAGGCTTTAGCTAGTCGACGACGCTTAGGCCCATCGCCTGAGAATTGTGAGACGAAAGTGTAATCCATACTGGCAGGCAGAAGGAAGACCGCACGCGCTTCGCCGGTGTCCGGATGAGACAGTGCTGCAGCGTTGCCGATCACGAAGCCTCGAGTCACAGGCCGCTCATCCTTTGAATCCGATCACGTGGGATGTGCTGTATGCATGCATGCATGAACATGGATGGAACAAGTACACGGAAGATATCTAGCCGCGGCAATCGTCCGATGTGAGATGCAACGTGGGTGCGTGCAGAAGCAAACACTCGTGTCGCCTGCCATCCAAGTGGAGCCATCCAAGACTGCGTGTGCTTGGCCGACGTCGTTCATTGGCCGAGCCCAAGACACGCCTTCCATTCACTCATGAATGACACTTGACACTTGACTTCTTATTTGCACACAATCTATTAGAAAAATACAGTAATTACACTGAGCTCCAATTCAATCGCTCGAAAGATCCAATTCCTCTGAAGAGTGAAGATCACTTCCAACGACATGATATCAGCCTAAAGTCCACCACCCACGCAACATAAATTCAGAAGCGAGCAACAACAAACCTCTCTGGACAAGAAAAGACAAATAAAACCTCAAGCATTTCCAACATGACCATCCCCGACGCTCCCAAAAGCAACATCCTAATAATCGGTGGCACCGGCCTGATAGGCGAACACATCAGCAACGCCATCGTCTCCGCCCGCCACGCCGCCAACTTTGCTCGCATCGGCCTCTTCACCTCGACAAACACTCTCTTCACCAAAGCATACTTCATCGACGACCTACGCGCCCGCGGAGTCGAGATCATCGCCGGCGACCTGCGCCTCGCCGACGACGTCCGCGAGGCCTACGCCGGCTTCGACACAATCGTCTCGTGCGTCGGGCGGCAAGTGATTTCCGCACAGCTCGATTTGATCAAGATTGCAGACGCGCACCCGGACGTGAAGCGTTTCTTGCCGTCGGAGTTCGGGACCGACGTGGCGCATAGTGCTACCAGCAGCTCGGAGCTGCCGCATCAGGCGAAGTTGAAGGTGCGCGCGGCGTTGGCGGCTTGTCGATCGCTCGAGTACACGTTTGTCGTCACAGGGCCGTATGCGGATGCCGATCTAGGATTGTACCTCAGTGCGGCGCCGGCGGCAACGGAAGTCAGTGGGTCGTTCGACGTGAAGCGCAAGAAGGCTGTGCTGCTGGGCGATCCGGATAGAGAGATCAATTTGACGACGATGCGAGATGTGGGTAAGCTGGTGGTCGCTGCTCTCTGCCACCCGGTGGAAGCGAAGAATCGTGCGTTGTTGTGCAACTCGTTCACGACGACACCACGTGCGATCCTGAAGGAGTTCGAGACGCAGACTGGTGGTGGGAAGTGGGATGTTGACGTTACTGATCTCGAGTCGTTGAAGGAGCTTGAAAAAGAGGCGTGGGCCAAGAAGGACGCTCGAGCTGTGCCGCTTTCGCTGAGGCGGATTTGGTCGGATGGTGGGACGCTCTACGGGCAGAAACGTCACAACGCGGTGATTGGGATGGACGGGGATGTTGATTCGCTTCAGAGTGCCGTCGAACAGGCTATCAAGGTGCAAATTGGTTAGACGGGCAGCTGTGGCGTTACAGCCAGAAAGGCCAGAAAGGTCTGGGATGTCAGCAAATGGTGAAGCTGTGAAGGATTAGATCGGGACATGCGCAATTGAAAGGACGAAACGAACTAATGGGAAATCAACATTCAAACACTAGAGGGTATATCATAATGCAACGCAACCGTACAAGACAATGCAAACAGTAGTCGCTTCTGCCTGGCGGTCTCAACAAAAAGAAAAGTCATCAGTATCCATGTCGTCTCGCCTTGTACTAGTCGTCCTGACCCCTCCCTCCCTCGTTCCATTACTTGCTCGCACGTCTTTTTGTCCATTCATTTCCTGCCGCATTTTTGTCGGGTCAGCTTCTTCGCCATGCTTTCTTGTCCATCCCTTTATTTTTTTCCCTCAATTCTTTGCAGTCAGTCCTTCTCCATCGGGTCCTTCGTTGTCGATCTTTCGGCGTCACTTCTGCGCCAACGGTTGTTCTCCAACACTTCCTCTCCAACAGTCCTTTGCCCACATGCCGCCGCCGCCATGACGTCTTCAACGTCACTTCTTCACCTTTGACTTCTCCTTCAACCACTCATCAGGAGTCCTGAAAAGCACATAACTGTACTCCTTCGCCCAACCCCTGGGGTCAGATACAATCCCAACGCGAACCTTGTTGTAATTGCAATCGAGCTCAATGTGTCCCGTGTTGGGCTCCTCGTGACACACGGTGAAGCGGCGGAAGGTGTCCGCGTTCATCCAAGCCCAGCCGGCGAACCAATTCACCATCCAGTCCACAGCCGCAGCTGGGTCTTTGTCGAACAATGTCTGATGAGTGGGCATCAGCGTGGCGGGTTCGGAGACCATGTCCGCGTCCTTCGAAGGGTTTCCCGGGTAGAACATATGTTGCTTGTCGTCAGGGCAGAGATCCCAGACGGCGTGGAGCAGCTTCAGCCACACAGGGTCCTCGGCGTCTTGCGCGTGCTGGGCGACATGTTCCATCAACCACATCTTGACTCCCGGGCGGGCGGCGATTTTGTGCCTCGACGCGCCCGGAGGCTTCGAATCGTTTCGTCGGTTGACTTCGTCAATGATTCGCAACACCTTCTCGGGAGCCTTCTTGAAAACATCGTCGGTGACGTAAACAACATCGCCCATGGGAAACAGTCGCTGGCAGCCAAAGGCTGGTGCGCGGTTTTCCTTGTCAGCTAAACTCGTGTCGACGCCCACAGAAAAGACACGCCAGCTGGAATGATGGAGTATTTCAGCCAGGTGCGGAACCTCCCACAGCGCAACCTCCCAGTCTACGATTAACAAACCCCCACCACCACCGTGACGCCCCGTTTCCGCAAGAGAGTCCCATTTGCCTTCGTCCAGTGAGGTACAAACGCGAGTTTCACGTCTTGAGTAATCGGGTTGCTTGAAACGGTCCTTGAAGACCTTGGCCATGCGCAGCATCTCATCGGCTTTTGATGGTGGCATCATGATGAAAACCCTTTCCTCTGTTTTGAGATCGTTGACCCTCAGTAGTCTCTCGACGTCTGCACTCGTCAACCAATCTTCTGACGGGTTATCGGTCTCGATATCGGTGGTGTCCTTGGGGGCCGGATCTTTCGATGTGGGAGCTTCGGAAATCGCAACCGGTAGCAGTATGAACTTCAACGGTGCTTGTGAGCTCTTTGCGTCGCCCTCTCGAGTCAAGAAAGCCCACTCTCCAGTGCCAGTGGGATACACTAATAGCGTGTACGTGGAAGCATTGACTAATCCACACTTTGAGGATTGGTGCAATCCGTCTGCTAATTTCCTAGCATGATCGCGACGGGGTTCCTTGCAGATGATGTCCCCGGTTACAAGTTTCAAACCCCTCTCCAGGACTTTGGCGACCTGCTTTCGGATCACTTCGTCATTCATTGTGAAATCGAGAACCAGTTGTGGGTTCATACCGATCGCATCGTTCAGCGCGGCGGCATCTTGCTTCGTAGAACATACTAGCCGTGTCGCGGTCTTGAACTCACTCAAATCTCCATGCCGGACCTCTAGAGCAACATCGTTAATGAATGCAGGTTGATCGGTATTTCGGGGAACAGGGAGGGATGGACGCCGGGAAGCTGGGATCATGTCTGCCGTAGGAGCAACGCCAGTCTTCACGGGGCTTCTTTGTGCAGCGGTGATGTGCGTGACGGTCGTTTCTGCGGCTGTAGTCCTTGCGGCGGTCGTTTGTGCAGCCGCGATTATCTGTGAGGCGACCTTCTCTGCAGCGAGCTTCTTTGCAGCGCTCGCTTGTGCAGCGGTCGTTTGTGCAGCGGTCGTTTGTGCAGCGGTCGTTTGTGCAGCGCCTGTGTGAGAAGCACCTGTGTGTTCAGCAATCGGTTCATCGTCCACTACCTCGCCCGGGCTCATTTCTCTATCATCGGCTGACGCCAGTTTCGGAGGACCCAAGGATCTGCAATCAGTCTCGTGGTGAGCGAATTCGCACCGGTCGTTTTTGCACCGACCGGCAAGCCACAAACTGCAGGTGATGGTGCTTTCATCACGAGATCCCAAACCACTGTACGCCATTTCTTCATGTGCAAACTTGCATGACGTGGGATGCATGCATTGGCCCTGCGCATACCAGAAACCGCATGTGATCTGTTTTGGATCTAACGGAGCGCCTGTGTTGTGATGCACGAATTTGCACTTGTCTGCTGACTTGAAGCAGTGACCACGAGCCCAGAAGAAACAAGGGATTTCGTTTTGCTTCAAAAAGATGATCGATTGCTTTCCTGCAGAGGGCAAAGAAGGGACTGTAGGCCTGACCATTTGTTGTGATGACTGGGCGGCGCCGAGAGGGGTTGAGTTCGCATTGTGAGTTGGAAACTGAACCCCCATCTTCAAGGCCTCCAATGTAGAACGGAAGATGGGGTCGCGGCCTTCCTGGTGATCAAAATGGCAATCGATTTCTCTCTTAGGGCAATGACCCTGTCGCCAAGCTGGGCATGTGATGAAATGGTGGGCAAATGTGCAATTGTCTCTGTAGCACTTGCTGTCTCGCCAGTCCCAGCACACTTTTAGGTACGGTGTTGTGTTATCTTCGGACGTTGCCTGAGCCGTGTGATTCACAGAAGCTGTAGCAGGCAGCGATACGCTTCGCTGCCTCACAGGAGCAGGCGCCTCACGCCGACCAAAGACATTGTTGGCTGCACTGGCAGAAGAAATACCCGCAGCGCGATGCTTCATGGCCGGCTCGTCCCACCTGCCGGTGACAGGGTTGAAAGTTGCAAGCACGCTTGGATCAGGAGCACCCTCTTTGGCAGAGTGCTTTCGAACTCTATTCTCTTCGGCTAGATTGCTGAAACGCTGGCTCTTGGGATTGCTGGCACTGAGTCTGCGACCTTTGCGTTCCGGTGCTGATTTACCGAAGCCGTCAAAGGGGTCGGCGGGTGCTTTGCGCTTTGGTGGATCGTATGGTAAGACTGGCAATTTTCTCGGAAGTGTGGCGTTGCTGCCGAATTCTGATGCAGTTGATGGTGCACTTTTACGTGCTGATGAGCTCGGTTGCGTGCGTTTTGCGAGATTGGCAGAGGCTGTGACTGACGGGAGAGGGCGAGTAGCAGCAGCTTTCTTGGCTGCCGCGGTGAGCTGTACCGACGGGCGTTTCTGTGCGACCTTGGTGGCGGGTGTTACTGAAACTGCGGTTGTATGTTTCCCACGTGCTTCGGAGGTAGCCGGCTTGGGGATCGCATTTAAAGCGTTGCTGCCTCCTGACAGTGACTGACCAGTGGGAGCTTTGACTGCCGACTTTTTTCTGCTCTTTTCCATCAATGGAACTTCACCTTCGCTGTCGGCGCCGCTTTCATCGCTCGATATTATCATTGTGACCTGCTTGTTCAAGCTGGTCTTGGCTTTCTGTGCAACGCCTTTGTGCTTAGGAGTAGGATCCTCGATCCGCTTCTGTCGGCCGCGAGGAATCTCATCGTCCCCTGAACTCTCCGCAACACCTCCCGCCTCATCAGACGATCTGTTAGCGACGCTCCCGCCCCTCGATGGCATACCGAGCTTTGTCCTCTTGGCCGCACGCCTAAGCTTTCTGTCTTCTTTCTCGTCTTGGTATTTCTCTGTAGCCTCCCAAAAGATGTCCATATCGAAAGGTTGAGCGACGCCGGCTTTCACCGCGTCCTTTGCTTGTTGCCAGTCAGAGAGGATTTGATCATCCAGCAAGTGTTCGGCAGGTTCCCAGGTGGAGAGGTGTAGAGGATAGCGCTCCCATTTGATCAGGTACATCATCTCGCCCGTTTCCTGGGACCTCTCTTCCGAGAGGATCTTTTCTACGCCATATTCTTCTGCTTCTGCATCGCTGGCTTGGGTCGAAGCGGTATCAATAGAGTCGGCGTCTGATGTGTCGACTTCCTCGAATGGTGGCGCCATGATGGAAGCGATTATGCAAGGGGGTCGAGGGGCTAGTTTTACACGTCGCTCAATCACATGTGCAACGCGAGTGAGTGGCGGTTGTGTTTGGTGGTGTTGGCGGCACCCGACAATTCAAACCATTTTTTCATCAGGCACACACTAATGTGATCAATCGAGGCCTGTGGGAGAGGAAAGAAGAGGGCTTGTCTTTGTTTCAATCCGAAGGCGTTCGCGTATTGTGTCGCGAAGTGTTGAAGCGTCGACGTGAGAAGGCGCGATTAGGATGCAGAAAGTGGGGCTCACTAGATTAGTCATCCTCGAGTGACCAACCAGAGGCTGCGCATCTGTATCAATTGGACATGTCGAGTCGTTCCAGCAGTGCCAGAGTTTATCTAAGTGAGCAAAATGTAGGTACCGTAGCTGTAAGTACAAGTGACCCAATCGCAGCGATTGAGATATCAAACAATAATGTTTGGAAACGTGTTACTCGTATTAACTACCTGCTAACTTACCTACCTACTAAATCCAACAAGAAAAGAAGATATAATGGTATATGCGCTCACACGAAATCCTCGAGGCAATCTAAAGTGATAAAAGCCCCAGCAATCCAACAAATAGAGGTTTACCCCAAGCATTGCGGGACGAAGACCTGACCTCGCTCCCCACATTAGGCTCGAGGGGACTCCCTTCAAAAACCGCAATTAAAAGAGACAGGAAAGAAAAGGAAAGACACTCGTTAACTCATGACCGACTGCACCTGGGGCAGATCCGTGAGCACACAAGACCTTCTAAGATGCATTAAGCAAAGAAAAGACCCCGACGCGCGCACAGCGCACTTGCATGATTCTCTTTTTCGTTTTTTTTTCTCTCCCTCGCTCCTCAAGTGTAGGTGCTTCCTGTCGAAGCCGGCATGGGCCAGTCGTCTTCCGTGATGCTAGACCAGAAGACCCAGATCATGATGACGGACAGCAGGGTGAAGAGAGTCGAGAAGAAGCCGCCGTTGATGGCACCGTTGGAGCCGTTACAGATGTGCACACTAATAACGTATTGGAAGATCTGGCTGATGGCGAAGAGGATAGCAGCGGCACCGAGGTAGACTGTGTAGATTGTTAGTCAGGATTCGCAGACAATGTATTGGCTGAAATGAAAGCAGTGTGTTACTTACACATTGGGCGGACTTCTCCCAGAATGCGAAGGACAAGGATAGCTTCCAGGATGAAGAAGGCGACGAGGAAGATCAGAGGTACTAGCTGGTACAGGGTGTAGAGAGCGTATGCCCGGTTGTTAGGGTCGGTCACGGTGTCTTGCCAGTAATTGGTGAAAGCAAATCCAGTGTCGAGTGCGATGTAGCCAGTGCCGACAAAGAGAGCAGCCGCAGAGCCGAAAATGAGACCAATGGAAGCAATTGTTCCGTCGTCAAGGATCTGGTATCCAACGACAGCATTCATAAGCAGAATCCAGAGGGTGGCTACGATCGAGGCGATGTGAATTGCGGTGAAAGCTATCCGTACGGTGCCACTGAGCGGGAACCAGCCGATGGTGAAGATCTCGCAGATGGAGATGATGATGTATCCTATAAGGAAAAGCTGCATTTCTCTGTTGCGTTGTGTCAGTTCGCATTGATCTTGTAGGAATTGATTGTTTGGGCGTATCTTACCTCCGTCCGACAGCAGCTCGCTTCATGTTCGAGCGCATGATGAGGAATGCTGCGACAAGGACTGCGAGACCTGCGCACAGTATTGAACCTAGCAATTGTCAGCGATACCCTCTCCCGTATTCGCAGTGTGTATGCGACGTACCCAAGTTTGCCAGGTTACGACCTCCGCCCAAGGAAATGCCCTCCAAATCACAGCCGCCGAAGCCTGTTCCATCTCTTGAGGGTGAGCCTGCGAACAGGTTGCATACAGGAAGTGTCGCGTGTATGCTGCCGGTGTCGCGACAAAAATTGTGAAAGTTGCCGTAGGCGGTAGACATTGCTGCTGTGTTGGAATTGACGCGCGAGCGACGTGCTCAGCTCAGGTTGACTAGGTATATCGAGTCGGCCTGGTGGTTGCTGCGGGTGTGGCAGTGGCTGTGCTGAGGATTCGAGGTGTTCCTAGTCGCGCGGTCGCTTTAGCAGTCCAGGACGGTAGTAGTAGAGTGCAGACTGCAGAGTGAGAATGCTTGCTGCTGGCTCGAGGAGCGGCCGGTCGGTGCGCGCACGTTATTACACGGACGGCACGGCGGCTCTCTCAAACAGAAGTGAGGCTCTGGGCTCTCCTTGGTAGACGAGCGGGTTACAGGGAACACTGCTGGCCTGGATGCGCTAGTCACCGTTAATAACGCACGCGCGCTTGAGAGTTTGGCGTCGAGGCTTGCTTGGTCGTGTTGCTTGCTGCCGTATTCGCATGCAATGAGAGTCGTGTTATTTTGGACGCGGATACTGCCCACAGTGGTAGTCAAGTAAACACGCGCAGTAAAGTGCGAAGTGTCATCAGGCTTGCAGCTCCTAAGTGACAGCAGCAGTAATGATGATTGCACGGCCTCCACCACTGCAAGGAGCTGCACAGCGAATCTTGGTTGCAGTCGCGCTAAGAAAGCCTGAACCGACGTGGGTGGATCTGAAGGGAGATGACAGCATGCAACCAATCAATTCCTGCGTTGCTACCAGACCAAGAGGGGGAGCTAGCGGCCGTGCCCGACACAGAGCATCCATGGTGCTTGTATGATCGCCCTTCTTGAACGACATCACACACCTCACAGTTCGGTTTCGGTACCGTGACCTCTTGTTCACATGCAGGGATGAGCCGGGTCGCTTTTTGGGTCGGTGATGTCAACGGTTTTGTCTCGTCGTCGTCCCTGTTGCTACACTGGACTACTGACATACACTTGCTACTTGTGGTAAAGGGATTTCACCAAGTCAATGGATATGCTCATTGCTTCTGAAAATGATGTTTGCTGAGGATACTAGCTAGTTATGCTTTGTGTTCTCTAGACCCGGTCAAGTCAATCAGTCCTTCCATGCTTCCAGTCTCACCACTCACATCCAACACCCGTCGAATCGTATTCCAAACCTCGCCATCACTGCGGTACAAACAGCGACTGGCTGGCGCCCGCTGGAGGAGCCTGATAAACCTTGCACGCAGCAACCAGCTTCGCAATCTCACCACCCTCAGCCAGCATAGCCTTCACTTGCAGCGACTTCTCCCTGAGGTCGTCCCGCAACCCACCCTCCAGCACTTTCTCCTTCTCACTCTTCGCCTCGGAATCATCGCACAACAAGCGGAAGTTGTTGTGCAAGGAATCGAAGACTGCTCCACACTTCGTGACCATCTGATCTTCGAATTTTCCGAAGAGTACGTCAAACCCCGCGTCAATGGCATCGTGGACTTCGATCCATACGCCGTTCCGCTTTGCCACTGCGCCTTCGATGTGCTCGGCGCGCCGCTTCGGGGCGCCTTTACCTCCCTTGATCTTGATTGCTTCCTGGTAGATCGGCTTCATAGCGAGGGTGATGAAGTCGTCTGGGTCACGCGTGGTGGCGTGGCCGTGGATGTCACTGGTTTTGGGTGTCAGTCTTCATTCTTTCCCGGTTTGAATCCATGCATGGATGCTAGGTTGATGCGGTTACGGTGTTGCTTACCCGAAGTGACGGCTCATTTGTTTGACGCAAGCACGTACGATACGATCGAAGTTCCGGCTTTGACCATTGAAAGTGTTGAAGAAGGGTTCCAAGGCTAGGGCGTGGAACTGGTTGTCACCTGTGAAATGTTAGTAACATTGAAACTAGAGCAAGGAGCTTTGATGTCTGCTCGCTCATCCTCAGCTTACGTTTGATCTCTCTGCGAGCGTCGTCGCACAGTCTGATGAGGTTGTTTGTCAGATCCTTCGCCCACGGCGATGAGACCAACTTCCTGTGGAAGCTGTCAAAGGCTTCCTCGATAGTGTCACTGCCGATTTCTAAGAGTTCTTGGTTCCAGTCAATGCCTTTAGTGTTGTTCTTCCCTTTGTTCGCCTTCCTGTAACCTTGGCTCTTGAGAAGAGTGAGCTGGCCGCCGATCGAACTCATTGTCCAAGCATTGGAGATCTTGCGGGCTTCCTTGATCCAATCGCTTTCGTACTGTTTAATAGGGGTCAGGAGGGTGTCGAGGACTTGGATCTTGAGCGCCTCGAAAGAATCGTGGACCACAGCGTGAATCAGCTTTTTCGGCGCCAGCACAATCGCTTCGATCTCGCTCTTTCGCGCTAAGTGAAGCTGAGCGCAATAGAGTTCGATGGTGTTGACCAGGTTCGGAAGCTGAGTCTCAGCCAAGTGCATGGTGTCGTTCAATCTGCCTTGTATGGGCATCATGTAGAGTGCCTTACGGAGAGCGGGAATGCTACTCTTCTCGACAGACATGAGCGGCTTGTCATCACCGGAAAAGCCGGCGACGTGTTGTTGATAAACTTGATTGCCGACGGCGAAAGCATTCAGCGGTTTTGGATCCGAAGTGAGGCCCTTGTAGATCGTTTGCATCTTGATCACAACTTTGCGATTACGCATTTCCAGGCGGACATTGTCTCTCTCCATTGTCAGCTTTCGGATGTCTGGCCCGAAAGACCGCAATTCTTCGACAAGATCGTCGCGGTCTTCTGCGCGCGCCCGGATCATTTCTTGTGACTTTTGTTGTTTCTGTGCACGTAGTTTCTTGAGTTCAGTGTCGAGCCGGGCGATGCGTTTTTTCTCGATTGGCGCACCGGACACCTCCGTCTCCGGGTCGATAATGTCACCGTGTGTTAGGACCAACAGCATATGGCCAGAGCCTCTGGTACGGCTACCAGCCTGAAGGTGCTTTCTGACCGCACCGTCGGCTTCAGCGCGCCCGATTTCCGCTACGACCATCTTGTGTGTGCATTCGCGGTGGCTCAGGATGGCGTTCTTCGCGCGCGAAGAGTTTGCATCGGAAAGACCTGGGGAGTCAACGAAGACGATGCCTTCGTTCAGTAGCGGGTGATCCAGCCCAAAGTCGATGGCGCTAACCAGTGGCCACGGCGCAACTATCCCTTCGTCTTCAAGACCGCCGATCTGGTAAGTGTATGGTTGGAGCTCCCAAAGAAGGCCGTCTGTAGTCGAGTTCTCAATGAGTAATGCCGTTTTGCCGTCCAGACGCCGTTCAACCACAGTACCAGCCCAGTCGATGAGCTTGTTCAAGATCCTTGGGTCGTTCTCGCTCTTGGCTTGCTTCAAAAAAGCATGGGCACGTTCTTCTGTTTCAAACTCGGGCTCTTCGCAGAACAAAGCCTTGAAAGCTGTCATGGAGTCCCGCATGTCACCGTACGACTCAACTCTTGTGTAGTCACGGTCGTCGTCGCCGTCACCATCGCAGTCTTCCTCGTCTTTGACATCCTTGTTCGCAGCTCGATAGTACCTGGCCAACAAGTCTCCGATGGTGTTGCGGATCCCCTCTCTATCGAAGAAGCGGACTTTTGCTGCATAAGTGGAGCTTTGGTCCGGGAATGCTTTCTGGTACCGTTGAATCACCCAGGTGCAGCTATCGCCCCCGTCTCCCTGAGATCCGTCAGCGAATTACCCTTCATCGTTTTGTTCCGAAAGAGATCCTTACCTTTCGAGCAATCGTGCCAATGCTCAAAATCGAATTGATGACGGAGCTTTTGCCTGTTGATTGTCAGAGATACTGTCACTATGCTTTCAAGGATATACTAACCAGCTTTCATGTCCCCAACAATGGCAAACTTGACCTGATCCGGAAAATCTTCCTTGGTGCGCTTTGTGATCTCCTTGATGAGGCCCTTGGTGAGGCGGCTCTGGAACTTCGAGTCTTCGAGAGGTTTGCGAAGCACTGACGCGGCTACTTTGTTGAGATTCTGTAGCTCACGGAAACTGGCGGTGTATACGACGTTGTCTGGGCGTGCCTCGTGAATGTTGCAGTCATACGGTTCCGTGTAGAAATCGGCAATTTCGGTCTCCATCGTTGCGGTTGGGTTTCGCGCGTGCGCATGCGAGTGGGAGTTTAGGAGTGAGAACGTGTGAGCAGGTCGTTGAGATGTAGCAATGGAAGGAGCAAGAGTAAAGGGGATGTTGGTGCTTGGAGGAAGTGGGTGTCGGTTGAGAGGAATAAGTCAGACGAGCGACTGGGAAGTTATACACTGTGCCGACGTAGATTGGCTCGTGAAAGCGCAATCCGATGTTCTTCGTAAGGTTAGTCACGGTGCACATGATGCTCACCCGAACAGATGTCAATCCAGAGACACGTGAACGACCAATCTGTGACAAGCAGCTTCTGCGCATCGAGCGTTGGCGGACAGAAGACACGTGCGTGGGCAATCTGTGACCATCAGCTTGTGAGAATTCAGCGTTGTCAAGTGACAAGCATAACGTGAAGTGAGGTGCAATTAGGCTTTTGCTCATGAACAAGCCTACTGTGACAGTACTGCAACAATGCAGCGAATGTGTACCCAACAGCAACAGACCGCCCAAACGCCGTGCGAATGCATATACCAACAAGATCACACCTTCAGCAGCAACCGCCTGCAGTGCCCTTCTTAGCACCATTGGCACCGCCTCCTCCCAAAGTCACCGTCCTGTTTCCGCCACCAGCCCCAGGCCCCTTCACACCACTCCGCCTATCGTTGAGATCGTATTTGCCCGCCTCAATGTTCTGATATATCCTCTCCGAGACCTCCAAGAAAGCTCTTTCGACACCCTCTCCACTCTTTGCGCTGGTCTCCACGTACTGCATGACTTTGTTCTGTCTGCACCATTCCTCGGCCTCCTCTTTCGTGACTTGTCGCTGATTAGGCTTGGCGTTGTCTGCTGATACTGTGGACGCAGGCGCGAGATCGGCTTTGTTCCCCACGAGCACCACCACGATATCCTCCTCTGCGATTTGCCGTAGGTCGTGCAGCCAGGATGTTGCGCTGTTGAAAGTGTTTCGCCGGGTAATGTCGAAGACCAGCAGAGCGCCCGATGCGCCGCGGAAGTATGATCGCGTGATGGACTTGTATGTTTCCTGGCCGGCAGTATCCCATAGCGAAAGCTTCATGTACTTCTGCTCGGGTTCTTTGGGCGCGGGCGCGGCTTTGCTCTTGTTCTTGCTCTTGGGCGCATCGTTCGGTGACTGAGTCACTGGCTCAGGCTGACTACCGGCGGGATTGTTGATGTTGTGTTCCAGACTCGCTGGAGGGCCCACGGGGACTATGCGGGAGCCGAACTCGACGCCAATGGTGACATCGTGATGTGAGACGAAGCGGCCTTCGCAGAGGCGGATGGTTAGCTATTGGGTATCAGCACGGTTTTGGGAATTTGTAGGAGCTTTCTTGGGACTTACACTGGATTTGCCCGAGCCTGAGTCGCCAATTGTTACGATTTTGCTGATGAAGCTGTAGGGTTGTGTTGGTTGGGCCATGGCTATGGCTGTTCAATCGGTTTGAGTAGCGCTCGTGCGAGGACGATCTCAGTACTCCGAGTCCAGCAATTAAGGTCCCAGTCACTTCGAACTCAATAGGTAAGAGGCAATTACAAGTGGTAAGTAGGTCAAGGTTACGGCATTACATGAGGCACGCTACCATGTGTCGTACGGTAGAGTTACAGCTCTCGGCTGGACCTGAGCCGCAGCACAGCACAGACGGGGAAGGCAGAACGGCCCTGCACAAGACTCGGAGACTCGCCGAGGCCGAGATAAGCAAACCTCTTTGATATCAGCCTCTTGACATCATGCAGGTCCCCGCGCTGGTTCCGCCACTCGCCTTGCCGATCTCTTGACTGTCGACAACACACTTGGAAGCATGAAAGAGGTGACGATGTGGTAACGTGACGATGAAACGAGAACCGCCACGCCTCACTCACTCCCTGAGTGGCCAAAGTCCTTCACTACAAGTGCGGTACTCGATGACATCCATGTGATGACATGTGATATGTAGACACGAGGGCACGTGGTTTGTTGCGGTCCTCTTAGTCACTGATGAACCAACTCCAGTCGTCTTGGCCCTGCGCCTCCCTTCGAGTCATCCAAACCACCTTTCGTCTACTTAACTTGCCTTGTTTTCACAAAACCCTTCGACACCACTCTGCAAAGAACCAATCGCATTCCTTCTTCGAACCACGACTTCAACGCATTTTATTCGAGCGAAATCCGAGCATCGTTCTTCAAAGGACCGTCATTACAACAACTCTCGTCTGTCCTCGACAGTTTCATATCGGAAACACCAGTAACGAAAACAACAAAAGCAACAACACCAACATGTCTTCCGCACTCCCCGGCCAAGTCACCAACAACTCCTCCGGCAGCGGAACCCCCATCCCAGACAGCACTCACAAGCCTCCAACCGTCTGTGTCTTGTAAGTCCACCAGCCCTCCGTCCAACTCGAAAGACCTTCCACTAACATTCTCCCAGCTGCGGCGCTTCCCCCGGAACCTCCCCAGCCCACCTCGCCGCCGCCCGCGCCCTCGCCCAAGCCCTACACGCCAACGGCATGAACCTCGTCTACGGCGGCGGAACAGTCGGCATCATGGGCGAGGTCGCCAAGACCCTCGTCTCCCTCTCCGGCCCAGACGCAGTCCACGGAATCATCCCTGCGGCTCTGATGAAATTCGAGCGTAGCTTCGACGAGAACGGCGTCGAGGACGAGACGGACACGTCTGCGGAGCGGGTCATCGATGCGAGCATCTACGGCCGCACGACGGTGGTGAAAGACATGCACACTCGAAAGCAGATGATGGCGAAGGAGGTGATTGAAGGCGGCGCTGGGGGCGGGTTCGTGGCTCTCAGTGGCGGGTACGGGACGCTGGAGGAGTTGATGGAGGTTGTGACGTGGAACCAGCTCGGGATCCACGCAAGAGGAGTTGTCGTGTACAACGTGGAAGGGTACTGGGATGGGTTGATGCAGTGGGTGCGCAACGCCGTGGGATCTGGGTTCATCTCGGAGAGCAACGAGGGGATCATGGTGGAGGCCAAGGAGGCGGAGGAGGTGGTGAAGAGCCTGAAGGAGTATCAGAACTCGCAGGGGAGGTTCAAGTTGTCCTGGGGGGAGAAGTGAGTGCCGGTTCGTTTCGTCGAGAGCGAATCCCACTCGTGGAACAACCTGGGGTTGCACGGCATGCCGGCTGAGACATCCGCGAGTGTGTGCGTTCTGGAAAAATGACTGCATGAACGTGCGGGCTGCATGAAAGGATGGATACGAAGCATGACGCGGATACGAAGAGCCAGGCGAGAAGAAGGCGTACAGTCAAACTCTGACTTTGTTGGCAAAAACGATGATGACAGGCATGAAGAGTTCATGCGAAGTCGAAGTGGCAAAGAACGCCGCTTCACAATTTGTCGTCGCGCTACATACAGCTATGTACTCGTTGGCGGCGTGGTGGCTAAGAACAAGTCAACGCAAAACAAACGCGCGATCAAGAAGAAATTCAGCGAGTGTAAAGAACAGCAGGTTGGATAGAAACAGTGAAAATAGAAAGAGAAAAAAACAATCGAAAATTTAAACATATTGCTCGTGAAGAGGAGATCGTGAGTGCCGCCAAAAAATCATTCCTGGATATCATTTCGTGCTAACCATCGCAACTCCGCCTTTGACTTGAATGAATGCAGGGAAGGAAAAGAAAAAGCGAGTTTGAGCGAATGTATTGAAAGAGACAATGGAGAAAATCGTAAAACCAGTCGTAGTTATTGTGGCAGTAGTACTGTCAAAGACTGGATGTGTGGTCGAGTCAGAAGATCGTAGTGTAGCGACAATGCTATTGCTCGGTCTGGAACAGTAGCTGCGCCGCCTCCTTGGAAGAAGTCGCAGTGAGAGCCGAGGCGTGCAAAACATATTTGTAGTCATCGTTGGTCCAGCTGTTGGCTTTCGAATCGAACCGGATCAAGACGAATGGCGCCTTGGTCTCGTCGTCGTCTTCGTCGGAGAGGTCCTCTAGCTGCTTGATGACAACGTCGTCCGCGAATGATCTCTGTTGCTCTAGGCTCTGGCCGCCATCCGGGCCATCGGGCTCGCACATGACTACAATCACTACTGCGGCTTGTTCGATGAACGCGGCGTGTGTCTCGGTCATGCCGACTGTAGGTACGTATGGTACGTGGCGGAGGCGGCGATGTTTCTTGCTTAAATCGCGTCCGAGGACCTCGAACGGATCCGTGGAAGTCGATTTGATTGCTGACTTGTCCACATTGGCAGGCGTGATGACGGGCGTGAGGAGCAGGACCAGAGATGTCGACGGCAGAGATTGAAGAGCTGTGTAGCTCCGTGGAGTTGAACGCATTACTCTACACTCGCTGCGAGGCTTGTCGGATTCAAGATCGTTCCTGACAACCGCGGAGTTCACATCCGATGCAGCTCGAGCAGCCTGAGTAGTGTCTCGATTTCTGACGTCGTAGTTCGTCAAGAAGGTATGAGGTTCCTGGTATTTCACGCGAAAAGATAAAGTATCGGACCACGAAGCAGTGTAATCGGGATCTCTCATAGCTCGACAAAGGGCGGTGCTGGAGAGGACGAGGATGGGATGTGAATATCACGCAAATCTGCCAGCGAGATCGGTATTAAGAACGAATACTCTGGCTGTGGTGCTTGCGAGATCATGGGATCCAGCCGTGAAGGTGTGCCGGACGTGGGCGTAAATTGTAGTAGTTGTGGAAAGTGAAGTTAGCTGGACCACACCTCCGGGAACTCGACTGGGAATGCGCAGACTGACCCTCGACAGATGCAACGGACTAATAGCGCGAGGTTAAAGTGGAAGGAGCCGTGCCCTAGCAATAGAATGAGCCGCCCAGTTGTGCACAAGCCAGACCAAGGTCGTCAATGTGGCCGGAGTTTGGCAGCTTGCCTGTGATGGGACGAGCGAAAGTGCAGAAGTCAGGTCGCGCTAGATGAGTGGTGCTCGGCTAGGAACAAAGTGACGGGCGAAATGGTTGGTTACGCAGCAGAAAAATGTCGCACAATTGTATTGACGGCTGAACAGCGCAAGACGGGATGTGGTAGACGAGCAGGGCATGGTCAAGAGATGCGGAGGCCGGGTGGGCAGGATGATATTGTCTGGGGTGAGGTGCAGCATCATGGCTACACGACCGCGACGACGCCGCAGGCCACGCCATCGGCCGACGTGAGAGGCGTATTGAGCAGCTTGGCTGTTTAGGGGGGCCTATAGGTCATGACAGCGATGAATACATGAATGTATCCACGATACACACAGGCAGACAGAGCGAGTGGCTGAGAGTGCCCGGCATTGCTGGCTGCGCATAGATGAGAGACCCGGAAGTTCCGCTTCCAGTACTGCTGACATGAAACAGGCCTGTCAACTAGCAGTAGTCCAGGTCGACGGTGCTATATTCCGACGGGCTCATGCATAGTACTGTAGCAATACCCCGCGGGCCTCTGTAGATTGTAGAGATTGGGCCCAAGCGGTCGTGCGACTGTGATGACACGGACGGGGCGCGGGCGGTGAAAGCGACGCTTACAGTATGATCGATGTACGGCAATAATGCCATGTACCAAAGGTGTCCAGCGTCTAAGCAACAGGGCAGCATGAGCTCGGCGGGCCAGTAACGACAGCAAGACGCGGCCACGGTACAAGCCGAGTGCGCGAGCCGAAGGCTAGGCGACGCTGTGTTACAGAACAGGTAGCATTATTCGTGTCTGCCTTTGTATGTGAATGAGCAGCATAGTCCACTGTCGTCGGGGGAGACGGGCCTAGGAGACGAATGTGGCTATGGGCCGGGTGCTGTGCCTGCCTCATGCCTCGCATACCTACTTACCTCACTTACCTCCGTTTCTGCATACTGCCGTGGGCAAGCTACATATCGCATTACATCGTTACAACGCAAGCATGCCACCCGTCCTCGCATTGCTGATGTTCCTTTGGTGCAACTCGGGTCCTGCAAGCTTCGAGAAGGCGCGGTAATGTCAGCGTACTGTAGCGAGGTCGTGCGGCATCGAGGTGAGTCTGTGGCAAAGCGAGGCGGACCTAAACATGTGCATGTTGTTGGTATGGTGAGGGATGTTATGTATCCATCCGAAGGATGGAAAACAATTGAAGGTCGGAAGGGTGAAACGGGAACACGAGTACGCCGACTGAGCGTACATCCGAGACCGACGGACTGCCTTCCACGTCCTGAATCTGATCGATCGCGCTTGACTTGAGATGCGATTGTTGTATGACTGCAAACATCAACACTCGCCCTCACTAGCGCACATATCCCACGCAGTCCCACTTGTACACGCAACGTCACACAGCGAACTCTTCTTCCTGTGATGGTTCGACTTGTCGAAGCCTTAGCCCGAGGCCACACCTCTTTCGAACAGAGATTCCCCGACAAAAAACGCCGGCTTGATGCCGGCTTGCCACCACTCGCTCCCTGGAGATCAAACCTGGTACGGGAAACATTGCAATCGATACTATTGATAGCAAACACTCGTTGACCATAGCCTCAGACCGCCCTCTCACAAGAACACAACCTCTACTTTGTTGCATATGGCTCTGACATTTACGTCTACGAACCGGAGTTCCCCGAGCAGACCATCCGTGCTCCTGTGCTCATCATTCCCTCACAGCCTTCTTCGCCAGACCTTACAGGTTACTTGGACGCAGACGAGCCACACGCTATCAACTACTTGATCGTGCAGAAGCTGGGCAAGGACGAGGTTGTCGCCACCGTGCGTGATGACGGCGATGTCGAAGCTATCCTAATCCGGCACGTTGTACATGCCATCACTACTCGGATCAACAACTCTGATGCTGGAGAGCCTCTAGCCGACAATGTGAGACCACTGTTTCAGAGGAATGTCGGCATCAGTGCGTGGGGTCTCGCGATTCACACTCAAGCTCGCATGATCGCGGTGAGCTCGAATCGCCACGAAGTAACTGTCTTCCGCTTTGGTCTGGTTGACGATCAGCTCAATTCGTCAAACGAATATCTAGGACGAGCCAGACCAGCTCTCGATGGACACTCGAAAATCGGACAGGATCGAGAAAGTAGAGACAACGATGTTGACTTGAGACCTGATCGCGACGCAGATGTCACTCGCCAGGTGTTGAACGGAGAAGCTAATATCCCGCATGTCAGCTTTTGTAACACAGGCGACGACCCGGACGGGCGCTGGCTACTCACCACCGATATCAGTGGCGTGTGTCGTGCAATCGACTTGCACAAGTTTTCTCTAGTGCAAGCGTTTCGTTTCGGACCCTCGATTGGAACACCTCATGGAGGAGGTTACGATCGATTGAATGCTGGATGGGGCATCATCTTCCTCGATAAACGTTCATTCATCGCACAAGAAACCATACATGATGCACTAGGAATGGAGGAGACTGACGTTTTGCCCGATGCGAAAAGTGACAAGCGCATCTGGGATATTAGCAAAACTACTCGCCTCATGCCGGACGTCTCACATGCGTTCAGCGAGCCGATCAAAAAGAGGCCAACAGCTGCATCGATATCGCACTCAACAACTGAGGCGAGCAGTGGTACCAGTTCTCCCTCGGGCGATCGTAACAGATCACGACAGATATCGACAAATCTGGCGACCGCGCTCGAACAAACAATCTCAGACGACGACGACGACGATGATACCTCGGGCGTACCAATCGACCTCAACGCTTTATCTCCACTCACCAACCCCGATCCTCAACCGGATGAGGACGAATCCCTGGAGCATGACATAGAAATGTGGTCTGACCTGGACGAATCCGAAGGCGAAAACACCGAAGACTCGATCTCGGCAACCGCATATTACAGTGGGGAGCGGATATGCGGAAACGTACCAGTATTTGTCCGGAGCACGAATCTCTGCGAAGACCTCCCGTGTCCGATCCTCCACGCATCGATCCGCAATATATACCTACTACAACCCTCCCAACAACGACATGGTTCTGATCAGCCATTCTTGCCTCCAATGGTTGGGCTAGCAGCACCTCTCAGGCAGAGCATCCAGGCCGAGTATAGAATGCTCAACATGTTCGATCGACTGAGCATGCACGCGTATATTCCCACACTCGGAGTCGTGATCCTCGCATCTCAAAAAGGCCGCGCTATTGTTTTGTCTCTCACCCGTGTGCTTCAAAACGTAAACTACCCCGAGGAGATCGATCCCAAACTGGGCGTCAAGACGAATTATGCCATGAGGACGGAGTGTATTCTGCCCTTCAAAAGCCAGGAAAAGGCCGGTCAGAGGCCCTTCTCTCCTTTGCACGGTATCGCCGTGGGTCCGATCCAGGGGACTGAGAACGTCAAGAATGCGGCGAAGAAGAGATGGCGCTTGATCATGATGTTCCAGGATCATTCGCTGTTGACTTACGAGATCCGGCGGACGACAAGTGCGAATGTTGGTGTGGAGGAGCTTGTTGTATGAGACGGGGTGAGCCTAGCCCTCCCCATGGAACTATGGCTTATTAACAACGCCGCGACGGAGAGATGAACGTCAGTGATGGATACACTTGACGATATATAGTACTGGAGTCACCACAGCACAGTCAGAACGCCACCAATGTATAACGAAAACTTCCTGCAGGCCCTCGCAAATAGCATCTTAATCCTCACCTCACCAGCACCCCATCAAAACTGCCTCCACCCCTCCCCACCCACCAACTGCCCAGCATGCTGCTTCTTTCCCTCCTCAGACTTACCCACCCACACCGTCGTAGCATCCTCTACCCTCTCCAACCCGAACTTCCCAACGAGAAAGTCTTTGAGGGCATCAAACTCCCTCCCACTCTCCTCTTGCAACGCCTCCAAATCGCCCTTCCCCTCCTTCCTCAACGCCTCAATTCGTCGAACAAACGCCAATCCTCCCTCCAGACCCCCCTTCTCGTCCGCAGGCCAAACCGCCTCAAAACACTCACTCTCCTTCACATCCCCATACCACGCCTCTGCATTCCGGTAATCCCCCTCGACGCGGTGCAGGATGCCGTGCACGAACATTCCTTCCACCGCCGGCTTGGCTTCCATGTGCCGCACCAAGAAATGGGCGGACGAGAGGTCGCGGTTGAGGATGTGTAAGAGGGCTTCGAGGGTTGGGTGAATTGAAAGTGAAGCTATGGCGTTGCTGAGCGTGGGGTCTGAGGGGTTTGGAGAGGCGGGGGTGAGGACGGGGTAGGGGTTGGTTGTTGTTAGATGGGTGTAGAGGGTATCGAAGGTATCAAGAGTCCCGTTCCGAGGAGTAGAAGGCGGCATTTTTTTGAATGTCTGTTTTTGGGTTTTGGTTATTGTTGGTGTTGTGGGGTTTGAGTTTGGGTGACAGGTTGATTCGGGATTAGCTGTCTCGTTGGTAATGGCTGATTGAGTCGGTTTGTGAGAGATTGGAATCAGATGTCGAGTGTGCGAAACAGGGCAGAATACTGTGAAACGTGAAAGTCGCTATACTGGATGTACTACTTGAAGGTGTCGTTGTTTCTATCACGGGTCGACTCCAGATCTCCGTCGTCATGATCGGGATCTAAGCCTTACGTCCCTGTGCATCATCAGCCTTACCAAGGATAACACATCACTTCTATGACGGCTAAGATATCTTTTTTATACATCTACACAAGAGAGAATTGCCATGAGATACATTTTTGCTTCATTCGATCCTTCTACCCAACAATGGCTACCTCACTTCCACTACCCAGATCGAGAAAGGCGACAAGCGACTTCCGATCGATTCGGCTAAGTCGGCTCCGCGGCACAAACCTTTTAGTGGCTTGTGTGTGTGGCTGCGAGTCCCGGCCGGCGCTCTTACGCGTGCTCGTCTACTCTCCGCGGCGCGTCATCAGTCGCCGAAGATGGATCCATTTGGCCAAGATTCCCAGACAAACTGACCAAGAAACCTTAGTAGTCTCTTACACTCCCTTGTAATCGCTGGGCCCCCTCACGACCGTTCTCTCATTGAAATCTCACTCTCTTTCCGCTCGCTCGTCTCTCGTGTTTTCTGTACATTTCAATAAATCCAATCGCTCGTTAACAACAGCGGCATTTGCTAGCAAAACATCGCGTCGCCCATCATGGTCGGCAAACGCTCAATGTCTTTCTGGGGAGGCGGCAACGACGACAATGAATCGAACGGCCGCCCGGTCACTCCCGCGAGTCCCAGCGCGAGGTTAAAGACAGGCAGGAAACGCACTGGAGCTGGACAAGACGACGTCGAAGCCGGAATGGGCAATGCTACCAACGGCGATGCCAAAGCTCGCCCCGGCATCATGAATGGCAAACACTCTGCCAGCTCTCTCCGCAATGGCAGTAGTAAGGGAAAACCGAAGCCTAATCTCTGGAGGTTCAGAGATGCTGCTCACACGGTGATGGAAGACCAACGCAGAGAAGAGCTGAAAGAGGCCATTCTGCACGGCATCAACCGCGATGAGCTCGAAGACTATCGCAAGAGTGATGAAGAGCTCAAGGAGATGAAGAACAAAGGCGTGAGGAAGTTTTACGAGAACCAGAACGATCGCTTGAACGATTGGTTGGAAGTCGATGCTATTGTCACGGCTGTCGCCGACGATGTGCTCGAATCCATGGACCCCGACCCGGACAACGATGGCGACCAAGAGAGAGGAGGAGGCTTGCAAAACATGGGCGGGAACATCTATGCTTTCCTTCCCGACGACGAGAAGAAGCGCAGAGAGAAGGCGGAGTGGAAGGCCAAGTGGGCCATCAACATTAATGTCATCGCCAACATTATCTTGCTGATTGCCAAGGTCGTCGCAGCCTTCTCCTCGGGCTCCCTCTCATTGATTGCCTCTCTGGTCGACTCCGCTCTCGACTTGCTGTGCACTTTGATCGTTTGGACCACCAACCGCCTCGTCTCCTGGCGTCTGAGTGCCCTTCAGCGCAAATTTCCCGTTGGCCGCAAGCGCATCGAGCCTCTTGGAATCCTGGTCTTTAGCATCATCATGATGATTTCTTTCCTCCAGATCCTGCAAGAGTCCGTCGAGAAGCTCATGCCTTTGAAAGGCGAAGCCGATCCTCTCCCCTGGGTCGCCGTCGGAGCCCTGCTAGGCACGATCGTGGTCAAGGGCATTATCTGGTTCGGCTGCATCCCGATCAAGACGACACAAGTGCAAGCTCTGGCGCAGGACTGCCAGACAGACGTCATCTTCAACACGTTCTCCCTGCTCTTCCCCTTCATCGGCTACAAGGCCGACCTCTGGTGGCTCGACCCGGCCGGCGCCGGTCTCCTCTCGCTCTTCATCATCTACGACTGGGGCCACACCACTTTCGACAACGTCACCCGCCTTTCGGGTGAAGCGGCCGACGACAAGATCAACAAGAAATTGCTGTACCTCGCCTACCGCTTCTCGCCCGTTGTTGAGGGCTTCAAGAGCGTCACCGCCTACCACGCCGGCGACTCGATCTGGGTCGAGTACGACATTCTGCTCAAAGAAGACACCCCGCTGTCCGTGACCCACGACATCGTCGAGACTCTGCAGTACTGCTGCGAGGGCCTCAACGAGGTTGACCGCTGCTTTGTCAGCGCCGATTACAGCTCGACTGGCCCGACTGGGCATGCGCTGGACGCTGAGAGGACTTGAGTTTCCGTCGAGCTATGTACAAGTTTGCATCTTCCCACAATTTCTTTGCATTGTATCTATGGGGCAGGAGTTTTGGATTTGATTTCTCTTCGAAGCATGGAGTTCGTTTGGAGGCAACATCTTCTTGCATGTACACATTGGAGGTGAAAAGTAATCTTGTATCGATAGATGTATACGATATGTCTTTTTGAGTGTGAAGGCATTATACTTGGTCGTTGCCAGGCACCTTCGAGAAAATAGACGCCAGTCCAACGGTATCTCGATGCAACTGATGGTGTAAACATCTGATGAGAGCGCCTGCGTCTGCGTACGTTCGTCGTCATACGTACAGTACCCCAGTGATCGGACTCCTACGACATGTGCCGCTCTGCCATCCTGCCGCCAGTGCCTTGAGAAGGACTTGCCTACAAGTCTGTGGACAGCCAGATCCCTTTTTGCAAGAATGCGATCCAGCGCGATCACTGCGAAAGCATATGCGCGAACTTGTCCGGCACCCGATTGCCTTGAACCACCATCTTCTTCAGAATCCCATCGAGCTGTTCGACTTCGCCTTCATCCAAGACAGCCGGTCGGTTCTCTTTGATCCTATCGACAGACGCAGATCCAGGCAAAGGTACCACCGGCACCCCCAACTTGCGGCTCTGGCTCGCCACCCATCCCAGGGCAACCTGTGCGGTCGTTACACCCTTGAGTTCCGCAAGCTTCTCAACCTCCGCGACAAGCTTGAAGTTCTCCTCGAAAGCTCCCGGTTGGAATCTGGGAAAGCCGTAGGCGCGGCGGTAGTCGTCGGCCGGGATGTCGTCGAGTTTTCGAATCTGTCCTGAGAGGAAGCCTTTGCCGAGCGGACCGTACGCAATGATAGGAATCTCAAGATCGGCGCACGCAGCCGCCGTGCCGTCTGAGAGGATGTGGGTTGAGAAGAGACTCAGCTCGAGCTCTGCGGCGGCAATAGGATGGACGGCTGCCGCGCGCCGCAGGGAGTCGGCGTTGCACTCGCTGATTCCTATGCCACCGATCTTGCCCGCTTGCACGTACTCGGCAATGGCAGAGATGGTTTCTTCGATGGGCACAACTGATGGGTCTTGGCGCGCGGCTTGAAAGATGTCGATGTGACATTTTCCGTCGAGGATTTGGAGGCAGAGATCGATACTCTCCTTGACGCCCGAGGCAGAGGTGTCTAGTTTGAAGGTTGTCGTGTTGAAACAGCCTTTGATGCCGATGACTACTCTCTCTGCGTCTCCGGGGTGCTGGGTGAAGTAGGCGTTCAAAAGATGGACAGAGTTGCGTTCTGGGCGGCCGTAATTGAGACCGGCGTTCCAGAAGTTGGCACCGTTTTCGAGGGCTGCTTTCAGGATGGTGATGGCTTCTGCGTCTGTCTTCTGCATGTGGGGAGTGATCAAACTGCCCATGCCGTAGCCAAGGTTGACTGTCTTGCCGGAAATCTTGAATCCGGACATGTTGGACGAATCGGCTCTCGAGCGTTAGCAATCGTGTCCTGCTATGCGGATGCAGTCTTGCAACGCATGTCTTCGAAAGATGCATTCTTTATACCTGGCCATCATGATACCGTCTCACCAGGCTTTGGTAAAGGCGTGCGTGTTTTACACGCCTAAGTCCGACCATAGTTACCGTTTATCTGCGCAACTTCGCGAGTTTTGCCGCATGCGGTAGTGGTATCGAGGAGGTAGAGTCGAAGGATGATCGAGGGTTATTGTTGATGAGGCCGGCAACGGTGAAGTCGGCGAAGATTGAAGCCGACACGCCGCTCGTGGAAGGCTCTCGGTCCAGAACGAGGAGAGTTCCCATTCACATCCTCGTCTCCTCACAAGACTCAGGTCCGTTGCATTGTACGATGTATCTGCACTCATACATAAGTACTGCCTGCAAAACCAGCTCGTATTCGAATATCAGATTACAGTACATGCAAGCCCACGGACTACTTCCAGCCGGCTCTAACATGGCTGGCAGCCAGTCATATCTGCATTCTCGTCGACCTTCACGGGCCTAGGCTCTCTTCAGATCTCACCACCGTGCATTACACGCGAGCTATTCGACGCCACTGTGAGCAAGTTTGCGAGCTCGAGAGGGCTTATAGAGAAGTATAAAGATACCCTACATTCCCTCAAATAGAAGTCGGCACAGCTTGGTCGCTTGCCGTGTTTGCGTCCTTCTTGCTATGTTTTCTTCGCGTCAATAACTGCAGTCTTTCTCTCAACTGGACGATCAACATCATACGATGATAGCAAATCTGCTATAACACACTACTGAATATGTGAGTATGTGCTGCACCTTGACGCCGATCCAGTCACCACTTCCTCCCTCCAGTCCCTCCTGAGGAGCCTGGGCATTCCTCGCCTCCGTTATCGACCGAGTCCAGACGGGCACCTCCCTCCGACAGCTGTCTCAACGTGGTGCCGTTGTACTATATCGCCGACAGCTCCAAGTTAGAGCCTTCGCACTATTGCAGAAGAGTCATCTGAGAGCACTTCGCTTGCACTACCTGACGCGCTCCGAAACGCTCAGTGGTTCCTGCCAAGACGGGACTTCACGACTCGAACCGCCTCTCCATATCTTCAATCTACATGCCACGCTTGGCTCCCACTGCATGTAAGGATTCGTAGGATCTCCAAGCCATCAAAACGACGATCCTTGCCCTTACCATGGACGGACTGTCGGACCTCAATCTTCTTGTTACCAGATCAGATCGTTCCATATACGACGCCCAGCATCATCCCGTCCGCATCGCGTGGGCGTTCTGCTGAGTTTCACGACAACGGCGCACTGGAAGCCATGCAGTTTTGCCTAATCAGCCACTGACACACTGCATGCGTCTCCACTGCGAGCGTCTCTTTGGTCACGGTTCACAAACGCAAGGTGCACATGGCTGCCGGGCTGGTCTTCGGAGGCACTGCACTATACCCACCTCTTCCACGCGGTCACCAGCTTGCAGGGAGTTGTGCTCGTTTCGTATGCGAGCGAAGCGGCTCGAAGGTCATAAGGATGAGGCTCACTGAGGCTGCATGGCACGTATATATAGGAGGAGATCCAACCTCAAGTCTGTCCACGGCCAAACCAAACATCTCTCTTCTCATCCTCTTTACTTTCGCTTACCAGAGACCGTTGACCGGCTCATCCTTTCGCTCTCACAACCCTCATAACCATCAACAAGTCTCAAAATCTACCAACTCACCAACCCACCAACCCTCAATATGTCTATCAAGATGAACGCTGCCAGCGCTGCTGCCATCCTTGCGGCTCTTGCTGCCATGCCCACCGTCTACGCTCACGGTCACGTCAGCGAGATCACCGCCAACGGCGAGACCGTCCCCGGCACCACCCCCGAGTGGCAGTACAACGACAACAAGACTCCCGGTTGGTACGCAATGAACCAAGACAACGGTTTCGTTGAGCCCTCTTCGTTCGGCAGCGCCGACATCATCTGCCACAAAGTACATTCGATCCAAACAACCTACTCGATCAACTCGACCGACATGTTCTAACCCCATTCCAGGAAGCCACCCCCGGCAAGTCCTCCGTCTCCGTCGCTGCCGGCAGCGCCATGACCCTCCAGTGGAACACCTGGCCCGAGTCCCACCACGGCCCCGTCATCGACTACCTGGCCAAGTGCGAGGGCGACTGCACCGCCGCCGACAAGGAGAGCCTGTCCTTCTTCAAGCTCGCCGCGACGGGCGTCATCGACGCCGCCGCCAACACCTGGGGCTCCGACAAGCTGATCGCCGACGGCAACCAGTGGACCGTCAACATCCCCGAGTCCCTCGCCCCGGGCAACTACGTCCTGCGCCACGAAATTATCGCCCTGCACTCTGCGGGACAAGAGAACGGTGCGCAGGCCTACCCGCAGTGCATCAACATCGAGGTCACCGGCTCCGGCTCCGCCGACCCTTGCAGCGGCGATGCTGACTGTGTTGCTGGCACTGCCCTCTACACTGCTTCCGACGCGGGCATCAAGTACGACATCTACGGCGGCGACATCTCCAGCTACCCCATCCCTGGTCCCAGCGTCTGGGCGGGTGCTGCTAAGAAGCTTAGGAGGTCGGTTGCTCGCGCTTTCTCTGCTTAGGTTTTTGTTGCTTCTTGAGTTTGCTTGCATAGATTCGTTTGGTGGCTGGCGCGAGGCCTGGTGCTTTGGCTGGTTCGGTACAACAGTAGATACGATTCAATAGAGAGATTGTTGCTTGAGAGTTTTCTTGTATGGAATTTTTTTTTTTGAGGCGAGTTTTATTCCTCTCGATATGGAAGTTTTGTTCAAGTAATGTTTGCTTTTCTCATCAGGGTCAGGATTTCAGGACCCGCATCTCTATGCTAACCTGCTGTAGCAACGCCGGTTTGATCCAACTGTGGTTGCAATTTTTAACGAACATGGTATGAAGTGCTGCAACCAACACCAAGTACACATGTGTAGCACAAAGGAAATCGTCGTCTTCGTGCACTTCCTCACTCGTCGATCCAATCACCCATCAATCGGACCACTCACTAATCTCTACAACTTGTGCTTCTTGGCACCGCTGGCGATCTTCGAGAACTCGGCCTGAGGGATGCCGGCCATGAACCTCTCCAAGCCGCCAAAGGCCTCGGCCACCTATCGATCGAGTCAGTGAAAATTCCCATAAATCGAATGCTGTCACCGTAGGATTTGGGAAATCTTACACCCTGCGCATCCATGATGTCGTTCTCAGGCTTGCGGATCAACGCCTTGATCTTAGTCATCGAGTCACTAACCAGATGCTCGCCAAGCCTGTTGTCGACCTCCTTGAGCACCAGCTCCAAGAACTTCTCCTGCTCGTTCGGCTTCGTGTCGAAGACCTCGTTGACGAACCCGCACTTGACCAGCTCGTCGGAGGTGATGCGCTTGCTCATGATCAGCGCCTCGTTGGCTTTGGCGATGCCCATCCTCTGGACGAAGCCTCGGCTGGCGCCGCCCTCGGCTACGAGGCCGAGGGATGTGAAGGGGGTGAGGATGAAGGCGTGTGGGGCGGCGTAGATGAAGTCGGAGAAGCCGATGAGGGCGGCGGAGAGGCCTACGGCGGGGCCGTTGAGGGCTGTGACGAGGATTTTGGGGTGAGAGTAGAAGGCTTGGGTAGTGTTGATGTTGTTGGCGACGAAGGTGCCGAGCCACTGCTTGTAGGGGTCCATGCCCTCTTTGCCTTCGCGGGAGATGGAGACGTCGGCTCCGCTGGATTGAGTGTTAGTGGAATGGTTTCCTTTGTTGTTCATGGTTTCTTTTGTCTTTTCGAGAGGGATGCAATACTTACGCGCTGAAGAACCTTCCCTTTCCGGTGAGGACTGTGATGAAGACCTCGTCCATCTTCGCAACTTGGCGGAGGAGTTGGGAGAGGCGGAAGTAGGTGTCTTGGGTCATTGCGTTGAGTTTCTTCTCATTGCAGAGGGTGATGATGGCGACTCTGCCGCGCACCTCGAGGGTAACGACCTTCTCGGGATCGAGGCCAGACATGGTGGATGTTATTTTTGTGTCGTTGAGGAATGGAGGTGCGTGGTGAGGTATTTTCTTTTGTTGAAGGTAGTTCAATTGGTGGTGCAAGAGATGGGAGAGGGTGTTTTGGATGTCAGGTCAGGGTGTCAGGTTACACAAGAGTGAATCAACGACGCGATGAAGGATCACGAGATTGGTTTGCTTGAAGAGGAATCACAGTTAATATTAGGCAGACGTTTGATTTGGATCAGTGAACGAGTGTTGTGGCTAGCTGAAGAATCTCACTTCACTTCACTCGACAGCCGAGCTCCTGTGAAGCGAGTCCTTTAGCCAACCGGCAAGCCGAGGTTCCCCACAGTCCGGACGAAGATGACGCCGAACAATCTTCTAGATCGCGCTAAACTCGATACGGACGCTGCGGCGAACCTCCTTCGATCTCGGCCTTATCCGTCTGGTGAGCGCATTCACTTACGCGCGCTCAAGTATTCTTGAAATCACACATATCTGACCGAGTCGACTATTATACCCAACGCTACAACCATCAAACCGTTCAAAATGGGCGGCCCTAATCTCGAAGTGTTCAAGGTAAGCATGCGCCCTTTACTGGCACCACACAGTCCACACAACTAACATCTCGTCAAGTTCGGCATGTATATCATGTTCCCAATCGGCATCATGTACTACTTCGGCACCAACCTGGACTCGCGCTTCGCCGTACCCGACTTCTGGCCCAAGCCCGGTCAAACTCACCAACTGCCCTACGAGCGAGAGGAGATTTCCGAAGAGCTGGAGCGACTGAAGCAGAGGCGACTGGCGGTTCGCGCCCAAAGGCTGGCGGCAGAGCGAAGGGGGGAGCCCACACAGCACTTCGAGCACAGGCAAGCAGAGGCTGAACAACCCAGTCCTGACATTTTGGAGCGTGTTAAGCTGGATCAGCCCGAGAAGAGTCAGGTTGCGAAGGAGGGCGGGTCGAGCTGGTTCGGGTTCGGGAAGTAATGAAAGACAGAGGGACGAATTGGAGATTAGCGACTTCGGTTGTCAGTCTCGGACCTTCTTGAATCATTGAAAACCATACGGGTGTCGACATGCCGAGTCGAGTAAACTCGAAATATCTCACTTTTGCGCCAGGCTTCTCGGCTCGCGAATTTCGAGTCTCGACTCTGGATTACACATTCCTACTCTGGAACGAAACTGGCTCATCACACTACGGGTGACACGTAGGGCTATTCGACACCAACACACCAGACGGTTTCTCGTCTCAGGATCAAGCTGTCGAAACATCGCCGCGACAATGATTACGCCCGCTCCCTATAAGCAGCAGGGGACATGTACAGAAATCTCGCCTCAGGAAATTAAGCCGTGCTGCCCGCTTGCGTTAACAGACGGACAATCGCACGCATGTAAGATAATGCAAATACGCAGAAACGAATGGTTCACAATCCTCGTCGGTTTACACGTGCTTCTCGAGCCTTGATTGCAGCTTCAGAGCGATGCTTTTTCCGGATCACAATTGATAGTCACATCTCGAAAGTTTGCGGAAAGCTTCTGAGCAACGTCCAACCTCTTCTTTGTCAGGAGCACTAGATATTGCGTTGTCTCAAGCGAACAATTGGTCCAGGCTTCCTCAGTGCGATGTGCGAATCTCTAGTCGACCGTACTTTTGATAGAAGCAGTGCGCTCGCGTTTTGCGAAAACAGACTTCCAGCAAATCCACTCCGATCTCGCCCTTGGCCCCCCAGGACGCAACTGACTATCTCAGACACCATCAAGGGCCACGAAAAGGGAAAACGATCTCTCAAACCAAACAAACCAACCCTACCGCCCCAGCGACAGATCCAACAATAACCGCCCACCCCGTAACCGCAACCTCCTTATTCATAACCCCGATCGCAAACTTCCAAGCCAAGAACCTCAGCGAATTCAAGCCATGGAAAGTGAAAATCCACGCAACCCCGAACTTGACCGCAGACTTGACGATCCAGGGGACAGAGCCGAAAGACGTCGCGATAGACTCTGCAGAGAGATTGAGGTCGAGCCCTAGGTGTGTGGAGGAGAGATAGAGGATTGGGAAGAGGCTGAAAGCTGCACTGAGGGTTAGGCCTGTTAGGCGCTGTAGGACGGAAAGGACTGAGGTTATTTGAGGGCGGTAGATTGAGAGGTGTGGTGCAATGGGCCGGTTGAGACGTTGGTTGGCGAGGAGGTTGGCTGGCGGTGGTGGGTCACGGGTTTGGAGTGGTGTGGTGAGATGATTTTGCTTTTTCGTTGGTTGCATCTGGAATTTCTTCGATTGGGTCATGACCTGTCGTGATGGGCCCCCGGGCTTGGGTCTCGTCGAAAGTGGCCTGTTGAGGTATTTTAACGTCGTGTACGGTGTTGGTGTTGAGATGATGGAACGCTGCGCTCGCCAGAGTGAGGCGTTGGACACGCAGTCTACAAGTTGACGCCTCTCGTTAGCAAGGCTATCGACTGATCGGTCTGCCGCTATGAGATGAGCCCTTACTGAAACGAATGAGAGAAGAAGGCATGTCGGAGTTGATGTCTATCGCATCGAGAATCAATAGGAAGAATTCAGCGGCGATCAGGGGACTGAAAAGAACGATGGTCCAGACGACTTTATCTCAAGACAGGTCTTATCCGGTCCGTATGTATATATATTCATGTCAGAACCTCACACATCGATCCTTCGACGGACAACATGCACCTATCTCCGGCCGTGCCAAGAATCACAATAATACTTGCTGTCCGACAAACAACGAGCCGGAGGAGTAAGAGCTTGGTCAAACGATTGGGCCAATGAGACGATAACTATACCGTTCGATTCGCCGCGATGTCCGTGGCATTGGGTCAGCTGAAAGGACTGGTAAGATTGGATCGATGTTAAAGCGGAGATATGCGGAGCGGACGAGGAGACGGACACGGACACGGGGTTGAGTGAGTACACGATGCTGGAAGAGGGCAAGCACTCGATCAACGTTCATGATAGTAAGATTATCGTTGGATTGATAGATCTGCATTTTTGGGCATCACATCGACTGACATTGCGCATATCACAGCACGAGAGAGATGCTGGAACGGATGCATTACCTGTTCACAACTCCAGATAGGTTAAGCCTATATCAGGACCGATGCTTACCACAAACTTTCATTGTGAACTGAAATAATCGTCGTACGAAAAAGTCTTCAGTGTTAAATCACTGCTTATAGATGACTTTCAGCAGCTTTCTACATTTGTGTGGTACATTCTGACATACAGCAAACTCGTGAGCGAAACCGACACATCTGAACAGACCACACACTCTCTGCACAGAACTTACACTGGAGTATCCATGTCGGACCGTCAACGAAGACCGATCTTCCGTTTTAGTCCCTCGACAAAATTGTTCGCCAAACCCCCCAAGAGCCGTTCAGCTTGTCCTCCACGTCGAGGTGGACTACGTGCAAAGGCAAGGATTAGGTATTGGTATAGTCCAACAAGCCGAAATTGTGGTGGCAGAGGGTGCGAAGAGAGCACGGGCGTCTCACGTCTCCCCGACGAAAGAAAAGAAATACAGCGTCAAGCGCGAGCTCTTTAGAGCGCAGAATGTCAAGACTAAGGACAGGGCCAACATGCTTGCGCTCTTGCATGCCCTGGGAATGGCCCACGATACGGTCAGGAAGAATGGCACGGAAGAAAGCTCTCGTGTGGAAGAGGTTGTGCTCGTGACGTCTTCGCCGACTGTGGTTGAGAGTGTGAACCATCATATCCAGAATGCCCCCGAGAGTCTGGAACAGGTTCCGAAGATGAACGACCGGCTGATGATCAAGAGAGTGGTCAAAGCCGTGAAGAAGAAGTTGTTCCGGCGTGGCGTCAACATCTCAATCGCCGTCGCAAAGGAATACAACACGACTGGGGCAAGAGTAAGGGCGAGTGCTAGGGCGAGGACGTTGGCCAGGCAGGGGGGTAGTAAGGCATGCAAAAGCCGACGTCAACGAATGCGTGCACAGAACGACGATTCAACAGAGGACCCGATGGCAGGTCCGACAGATGTCCTGACAAATGACCCACCAGAAGACCCGAACGAACCAGGGATACAGTCAACTTCAACAGGCTGAATCGGGCCTGGACATGACGAGTGAGAAGCAGACTGCGAACGGATACATGTGTTGCTCGCTATATACTTCTCAATGTATCCGTCCACCAGCCAACAACTCGAGACAACCAGACCAGCAGCTTTTGCATCTCCCATTCATCCTTCTGCGAGCCGAACAATTCCATCCACCGTGAGAATCGAACCTTGGGCATGGCGCCCGGGGTTGTGCGGCAAGCATTCGACTTGGGGTGCGTTGCGTGCGATCTCGGTATCGATGGTGAGGGCCCTGTGGAGAGAATTTACTTTTGGTCAGCCCGTCGGCTGAGTGAATTGCGGAATGAGAAACTGCAAAGCAGAAAGAACCCGACTCTCCAGTCGCCCTTCCACTTCGGGCTGTTTGGGACTCGAACCCTCACACACTTGGGCGTCCCCGTGCTGCGCCTGCTACTCGCGGTTCGATGCGGGATACTGTCACTAGGAAGAGGAATGTCCTCACCTTGAAGAGGAATATCGCCCAGAATCGCCGACAGTGTGGATAGGTTGTTGGGTTGAGACGTGCGTGCCTCCTGGTCTGGAACACGGCGGTCGTGGAGGTGTCTGATCAAAGGGAGCATCGAAAAGGCTGGCGGTGTGGATGAGGAGATGTGAGCAGAACTCTGTCCTCGTACGCACGGCAGTTCCTTGACGCAAATGTGATGGATAGGAGTCACGGTCGGGGTTCAATAGCACACGAGGGAAAGCTCACATCGGCGTGGGAATATCGGCCTTGTGTTGTGTCCGACTACAACAAATTCGTGCTAATGACGGGACTCGTGCTGCTGCCCCATGATGAAATGATGTTCCCATAGTTTGCATTTGATAATGTTTTCCATTAACCAAAGAATCCCAGCCCCTGTTGTGCAAAATCATGACAGTAAGATTTCAGCCATCACACACCCGCGAAATCCATCCGGATGCTAATCAATTCAATCTTGCACGATTGTGATGTGGTCCATAGACCTGAAAGTCTTTCCATCGACGCAGACTCCACAAAGGAGATCGAAGGATCCCACACCGCCCCCAGGGATTAGACAGACTCACAAGTTTGGGCAGTTTGACGACCTTGCGCTTTACCTCAAAGCCTGCCCCTGTTAATCAGTAGAATAGTTTGCTCCGAACAACTGCTTTTACAGGCTTCGTCACGCGGCGGCCAGGAGACTGTAGACATGACCGACCCGATCTCCCAGGAGTTTTCATCAGGTCAGGATGTACCTTCAGTTGCCTCTATCAACGAACTCGTGGGCGTTCCTGGGTACACTGTCGTTGTGGTTGCGGCGTGTACCGCCAGTTCGTTCTCCATCTTAATCGCAGCAATGAGGTCCTCGGTGATCCGGTGTCTCTTCGTGGTCCATATACGAGCCCCAGGACCATGATCAACCAAGGTCAGAGCTATCCACATCCTCCAAAACATGTACTTCCGGGTCGGATCTACATTCACCCATGGGTGTGGCCGCCGCCAATAAGACATCCAGGATTTCGGATCGCACGACATGCAAATCATCATCGGGTGTCTGGAGCTGGATGTCGTTATCTTGCGTGTATTGGTGGACGGGAAGGGGATTTTGTGGCACCTGTTGAGAAGGATAGCTGGACATCTTTTCCATCCAAAGTTCCACATCGTGCCAATGTGTCATCTGGGTTTGCAATTGCCCTCTGGACGAATGCATCTCAGAGTATCTGTGCGATAGATTCCAACCGGTTTTCAGCCCATCTGGGATGTGATCGCAAGCGAGCCCGTTCTGCTTCTCAATGCGAAAATGGTAGCACGCTCCGTAAGCGAGGGCATACGTCAGCAGTGGGATCGAATCCATGCGACTCCGATTGAGTAAGGATTTGGCAGGCGGAGATGTGCGGTTTGTGGTGGAGGAGAAGTGTTGAGATAGGCTCAGCCGCATGTACGATAGACACCAGCGGGCAAGCTGCTGGTGACTAGCTTCTGCAACTGACAATACATAAGCTCCGACACTTTCGTCCAGTTGCTGCAAGCCGTATGTAAGAAAAAACTCTCGGACTGACTCGTGGATGAATTGGACAGCTAGACCGTTGGGTGACCTGGCTGAGAATACGGTCCCGGGGCCGGCAACGACTTCGAGGAAGCCCTTTGAGCTTGCAGTGATGAAGTTGCGCAAAACTCGCTCATTGACAACGTCTGCGTCCCATTCTATGGTTGTCTCTGTTAAATTGTCCGTGCTGGTCATCACAGCGAAGTAAAGCTCAGCAGCGGTCAATGGACGCCTAGCAAACAGCATCCACTGGATAATTGGCAAGAAGTTCTCATCCGGTTCCTCTCTTTGAATTATGTTGTTATAGAGATCTTGAAGGTTGGTAGGAATGTCCCGCAGTCGGTTTCGTAGCAGATGGGTGTTACCCTGATCGCATGTTTTGTTGAGTATGCCGACGACAAGAATAACCCAAAGGAAGACGCCAGAAGATCTTTTCTGGATATCCGTGATCAAGTCTTCTTTGAGTAGGGCCCCAACGTGGAGTAATTTGAGACGGCGATGCACGTACTCTGAGATGTCGTTCTGGTGTCCAATGAGGTAATCAATTGAGAACTCCTCAACGTGGGCGATAGTGATGCTTGGATAGTGTCGACTTGTGAAACATACCGAGAATGGTAGCCCTTCCAGCGTAGCCATCTCTCCAATGTCTTCGAACAATTGGAGCATGTCGCGAATTTCGTCTTCGTCGCATTCGTCCAAAGCATCCACACAGCAAGTCAGGCTACCTTCGTACAGATGACGGCGCACTGCTGCACGGAACATATCTTTCAGGAGCTCAAGAGGCCAACCTTCGTCTTTGAAGATCGAAATTGCCTCTGCATCTACCATGTCTTGTAACACAGGGGCGCTGTCGGCGACCTGGCAGAGAAGAGCACGGTACAGCCCCTCGGTGGATCTCAGCAACCTCTGTCCTCTGGCGTTGAAGAAGAACGATACGGCCTTGCCAGTGTCGCCCTTCTTCTGAGTCGCACGTAAGATGTGCTTCATGATCGTCGATTTCCCTGCTCCAGGCTTCCCCTTGATCCAAAGTATCCCATGATGAGCGGGTTTGCACGCTGGATCAAGCCATCTCTTGAACCCTGGCGTCTCGAAGACCCACTCGCAGGTATTTTCTTGAGCCACAGCAATGTTTGCAGATCGGAGGTTCATCTCGGGAAAAGATAAAGCGGTCTGCAGACTCATAATTGTTGACGTAGGGTTCCCAGGAGCGGCCTCTGGACTATAGTAGTTGTGTTGCTGCTCGACATAGGAGTTCCCCGCGTGTATACGACTGGAGCCTTGCGCCGCAATGTATGCATACTGTTGGCGGGGGCCAGCGTGGCCCTCGTCGAAGTACTTCGATTGCTGGTCCAGAAACTGGCCAGACCGTCGTAAGTTCGCCAACGACAAATCTGTCCCTTCGCCGCTTGGGTCTTGCGTGCTGTGTTGACGAGATTCCATAGCACTTGGAACATGTGTTGTGAGACATGAGGGCGATGCTTTGCAGGCTGGAAGGTAGCTGTTGAGAGTCGGGCGCTTCGCGAATCATCGTGCTTCGTTAAAGGTCGCTTAACGCACAGTTCGCTGGATCCTCCAGATGAAAGTAGAGTAGAGTATCTCAGCATCATCTCGTTGACTCAAAATTTCGGCAACGTGAACCGATCAGAGGATAATGCAGAATAGGCGTCCGTTCCGATACCTGACTCTTTTCATTAGCTTCCAATTATCATCTTTTCACGTGTGTAAATCCAGATACGGGATCAGGCCAATTGCGTAGCAATTTGTCGAAGATCAAGGCAATCTCATAAACAAAAGACAATACGAAACATCAGCTACAGCAAGTAGTAAAACAATCCCAACCCAAATTCATCAGACGGCAATCCAAAGCTCGCACGCATACCCAGAAAAATTATTCCCCAAAAAGCACCTCGCTAAGTAGCAGTCCAACCAAAGCAAGCATTTCATAGCAAAACATCAAATTTCTAGAGAGAGACAATCACAAGATCAGAAGGTCCCATGAGCGAAGTTCTCCTAGAAAGCAGCACCCA
>Ga0265798_10001194_pt1 | contig 41113 bp, 28 predicted proteins | sample P3T30metagenome_FD_192430 | JGI IMG/M metagenome (GOLD analysis project Ga0265798, IMG submission 192430) | Plant litter microbial communities from East Loma Ridge, Irvine, California - P3 T30 | ecosystem: Environmental > Terrestrial > Plant litter > Unclassified | place: USA: California... | reverse complement strand
TCGCCCGTGAGGTACGTTAACTAGTAGAATTGTCTAAATTTTTAATATAGCTAGTAATCCTGTAGGTAACTACAAATTCTAAGTTTCTAAAATCTTATTATCTTAACACTAACTTATATAGCGCACGGCCTTAATCTTGTAGGGAAAATAACTTATTTAGCATTAAGTTAACGTTAACTTAAAACTTTTGCTGCAGACCCCTGTTGTTTTCCCTTAGACACTGCGACTAGCAGTAGCTTCAAAGAAGGAATTGCGCGACACAAGAAACACGACTTATCAGTGTTCCTCGATGGCGCCAATCTGGATAAAGACGGCCAAGGCGGTGGAATCCCAGGCCGCTCCACTTGCCGCTGTGCCACATGCAAATCTGCCGCGATATAAAGAGAACAATCCTCACACCGCGGCGTAATTCCTTTTGAACCGGAGAGACTGCAACTCAACGCCACCATGGCATCAACATACAGCACCACCGCCGAGATCGACTCAGCCCTCTCAACCCTGCGCTCAACATTTCGCTCCAACCGCACAAAAGATCTCAGATACAGGAAATGGCAACTCAAACAACTCTACTGGCTCGTCGCCGATAATATAGACGAGTTCATCACCGCCCTCAAAGCAGATCTCAACCGTCATGAATTCGAGACGCGGTTCACACAGAAGGGCCTGCTGGTTTACTTGACCGAGCACATTGACAGCGTGGAGTCATGGGCCGCAGACGAAGTCCCCGACAATGGCTTCGTCTTCAGTAAGCTCGGCACGACAGTCGTGCGCCAGGAACCGCGCGGCGTCGCGTTCATCATCGGAGCCTGGAATTTCCCAGATACTCTATTACTGCAGCCACTCGCGAGCGCCATCGCTGCTGGATGCGTTGCGCTCGTCAAGCCGAGCGAAATCGCCGCGCACACCGCTGAGCTCATGATCCGCCTGGCGCCCAAATACCTCGACCCAGAAGCCTACGTTTTCGTGTCTGGTGCCGCGCAGGAGACAACGTACATGCTCACGCACAAATTCGACCATGTCTTCTTCACTGGCTCGACGCCCATTGCTAGACACGTCGCCGCAGCCACGGCTAAGCACCTCACGCCCACCGTACTCGAACTGGGTGGTCAGGGCCCTGCTATCGTGACCAGGAGCGCGAACGTGGATCTCGCAGCGAAGCGCATTGCCTCCGCGAAGTTTATGAACGCCGGGCAAATCTGCCTGTCCGTGAACCACACGTTCGTCCATCCAGACATCTACGATGCATTCGTTACGCGCGTGAAGGTCTGGAACGAAACCTTTGCACAGGAGTCCACAGACATGGCCGACATCATCAACGAGCGCAATCACAGTCGTCTCAGCAACATGCTTTCCAAAACAGCAGGCACAGTGACATCCACTAGCCAACCCGATCCCTCCAAGCCCCTGAAAATCTTCCCAACGATCGTGTCTAACGTGAAAATGGACGATAGCATTCTGTCAGAAGAGCTCTTCGGCCCGATCCTTCCCGTACTCTCATCCGATACTGCGTCTGCATGTTCTACTATCTCCTCAATGCCCCATCCCCTCGGCTTGTACATATTCAGCTCTGACGAGTCCGAAATTGAGTACATCCTTTCACACACGCTATCTGGCGGTGTGACCATCAACGATTGCATGCTGCACGCAGGCGCCAAGAACGCGCCGTTCGGGGGCGTCGGAGACTCTGGGTCAGGGGCGTATCATGGCAAGTATGGATTCGATACATTTACGCATAAGAGGACGGTAGTGAGGCTCCCGGATTGGCTGGATAAGGTCATGGGGTTCAGGTATCCGCCGTATGATCTGGCTAAGTCGGGGATGATGATCAAGGTCGGGAAGCCGAGCTTCAAGCGTGGGGAGACGTTGGAGGACCAGAAGTTAGGTGGCAAGTGGACTGGCTTGAGCATCATGAGTGTGGTTGTTGCTTTCGTAGGACTGGGTGCAGCGGCGTGGACGGGGAATATAGGAAAGGTGGTTGGAGATTGGTGAGAGGATTCGTAGATGAAATTTGGATTGCTACTTCACATAGGACTTATTGAGATGCCGTGCTCTCTAGTAGCCAAGCCTACGTCCAAACTCATCTCACTTCAAGACCTTTATATATGTTTCTTTGTTACTGCTAGGACATAATACCTGACGTGCTCTTATATCCTACCACCCTTCGACACACAGCACTCTCTAGATCCTATCACCTGAGCCTACGATATATGCCACCTGCTTTCCCATCTCACCATCAATGTGATAAACACAAGGGTACGTGGTCTAACTGTCATGATGCTCACTCCAAAGAAATCTACCGCGGTACGGTTCGATTTCATGGCGTGATGGCTGGACAAGAGTGCAGCTAGAGCTGGCACGGACGATGTGAGAGGCTGGACGTTCAAATCGTCCTGCGCCCACTTTTTACTTCTTGAGTAGCAATGTTTTACTCATTCTTTCTTTTCGCTTCGATGTATTCTGCGAGCGATGATCTTCAGTGCATTCGCATTCGATGGTTCGAAGGTTGGGAGTTGTGGGGGACACTCCCAGTTGCATGACAGAGTAAGAAGAACTGCCGCTATCATAAGTCGGCACGGACCAAGCACCAACGACTACGCTCACGAGCATCGCTGCTGTCCTCCGCTCTCACACCACAAGAAAAAACATCTCATTTGGTCAGGCCCTTATTCTCGTTGTTATTACGCACGTTGATCGACGTGCCTCGCTCCTTCTCGGTCTTGTTACAGCCACCGGCTCTTTCGTGCTGCAACAGTTGGATTTCTCAAACGCGTCAGGAGCGCGGCGCAAACACCTTTCAATGCATGCTCACATCTATTCGGGGCCAATCTCAGTATTTATCCCCTATTCGGATTCCTGATATTTTGACATTAGACAACATTTGAAAGCCTCGGGCGGTTGCGACAGGTAAGATGCGATGTTGACGTGGTAAAGGCAGGATATTCGGTGCGTGGGCTCAATGTTTCGAGGCCTTAAGACTGGTCATACACCTCAATGCGGCCTGAGGCAGGCATGTGAGACGCATGAAAGTTACCCCAGCCATACAAGGTAACGACTACGCCTGTCTCTCTTTCGTATGTTCGAACCGGGTGTCTTTGCAATGCGGTGCGCTCTACGGTGTGTCCCTTGCCAACCTGCTGCTTGCTAGGCATTTCCATTCCAATACCTCCTCACCTTCCATGCACAACTCCAACCCCACCTGGGAAGTCCTCGCGATCAAGAAATGCTTCTAGCATGGATCCCGATCTCTTCATCGTGTCAGGTACATCTTATATCATCAACCCATTCGATTTTCCACCCACACCGACCGCAAATGAGATCCAGATCGAGGGCACTGCGATCGCGGTGATAACGTTACTGCCCAAGAACTCTGGTGGTGGCTTGCTCTACTCGAGCTCTTCGCGACTCGCTCCAGGGGATCCGCCAGTAACAATCAGTCGTGCTCTGATATCGATGGCTTCAACGGAACCGCCGGTCCTGTTCTTCTCGAGAATCACAGAATCACCAGTGTTTCTTCAGCCACTGAGCTCTGGCATCGGCAGACTATCAAGTCCGACCCCTATCGTCTCCGGCGCCAATGGCCTCGCAACGAATATCGGTGGGACCGGCAGTCAAGTCTCGGGCAGACGTGCAATCACTACAGCGAGTGCGTTCGCTTCCAGAAGTGCCAACAACAATGATCTTATCCCGCAGCGAAACACCAAGCTCGAAGGCGGATCCATCGCAGCCATTGTGATTGTCGCCATGCTCGTCCTCGCATTTGGTATCCTAGCTATCTACAAAGCCTTGCACTACCGCAGAACCCAGAAAAAGAAGAACGCATCATGTGACGGCGACAATGCTGTTACCAAAGTAGTAGAAAAGCCATGGAACGCGACAGTGCCAACAAACCGCCACCATCGAACCAGCAAGCCTGAACCCTCCACTCACACACACATCCACGAACTCGACCCCACACCAATGACACCCCGCGAGCTAATGGGCGACGCCAAGCTAGCGCCGTACTGGAAACCGGAAATCATGTCCAGGCCGTTACCCAACCAGCCTCGCATCGACATTCCGGTCGTGGCGAAGCGGTCGGTGACTGAGATGTCGCCGCATGCTGAGGCGCAGAGAGAACGAGAGTTGCAGTGGCTGGAGACGGAAGAGGCGAAGATAAGGAAGAGGAGGGAGCAGCTGATTCAGCAAGGTGGGAGGAGGCCGTCTGTGGCGGATGATGCTGTGTGAATGATACTCATGATTGATTGAGAGGAGTGGCTTTGTTGACGAAGTAGGAGAAGTAGTTACGTATTTGTTTCTTCACGGGCAGTAATGTCTTATCATATTTTACACACGGTCAATCAAGTTTTGTCAATGATATTCAATGATATTCAATTTCAATTGAATATTCCTATGTGATATTCAAAGATCACGTTTCTATCGGCTTAACTTTGCCTTTTGTAGTTGCAATGGTCAGATGGCGCGCTAGTAACATTGGCTAAACACGTCGAATGATAGTACAATACCGGCAGCACTACTGCTACTCCTCTCCCTCATCATCGCTGCTTCTTTCCTCACTGCTCATATCCTCATCATCGCTATCCTCCTCGCTACTACTAATCTCATCATCGCTGTCATCATCGTCCTCCTCGACCCGCTCCCGAATACCCCTCGGACTCTCCCCAGCCTCAACCTTGCTAACCCACTCTTCAATCTTCATCCCCAGCATACCAACTCCAAAGAACGTAACAACTTCCTCAAAGTCGCGCTGGCGCTTACTCGCCTCATACACTTCCACCCACTCAGGACACACCCGCGCCATCTCCTCAAAGAAGAACTCGCGTAACCCGTCTTCTCGTACTCCTCCAGCTGCTCGTAGTAGCTCTCGTTGCGATCCAATTCACTTTCATCCTGGGGCTGGGCGGGGTACTCGTATGGGTCAGGGGGAGAGAAGCGAGGCGTATCGATGAGGAATTTGGGCACTTGGCATGCTAGCCAGAGAGGGAGAGTGGTGATGCATTCCCAGTCGATGATAGCGGTGAGGTTGTGGCTGGCGTCGACGAGGATGTTGTTGGCGTTGAGGTCGTGGTGGTGGAGGACGAACTGCTCTGGTTCTTCTGTGTCGGGGAAGAATTGGGGCAGAAGTCTATGAGGCGCTGGGCGCGCGCTTTGATGGCGGCTGGGGAGTTGATGATGGCGTGTGAGGATGTGGGGTCTTCCTCTTCGGAGTCTTCTTTTTCGGAGTCAGAATTGGGTTCTGAGGGCCGTGGGTTGTCGATGTCCCAGATGTGGAGTTGGAGGCGGGCGGCGAGCCAGTCGCGGCTGGATTTGAAAGGGCCGCAGGGGACATCGGCGTGAAGATGTGTGTCGTTCAAGAAAGGATACGACACTATTTCGCTGAGGCAAAAACCAAGATCCGAAGTGCTGAATCCTTCGCCAAGTAACATTGTGCTGGGAATGTCGTTTGTGGCGAGCTTCTGAAGGTCTTCCGAAGTGAAGAGGCTACCCAGTCCATTGAATCGCTTCTTGAATACTTGAGAATAGTATATGATGATGTTGCGTGCAATCACTTCCTTCTTCAACCAGCTGGCGTTGAGGAACTGCGGCTGAAGAGCGCCGCCTGACATGCGATCCATAACCATCCATTCAAAGCCCCCTTCGTTGTTGTTGGAAGCGTCGTAGGCGAGGATCTGGGGAGCCGGGTTGTCGGTATGGTGCCGCACATATTGGATAGTGGCTTGCTCGTTCATGGTCTTGAAGCGTGGGTGAACTGGCAGACTGACACGCAGGATGTAGCTGTAGTCATCGGCGCAATGAATGATGTAGACTTTGTTGAGAGTTTCCTGGTCGAGGAAATCGACGGTACAAGGCTCATCTTCTGCAATGTTGAGTGCGCGACGCGATATCTGCGTAAGGATTGCGACGTCTGGCTCTACGGTCCATGTCGGTATCGCGGCGCCAAAGTACTGCTGTTCCCAAACTAGGCCGGCTTGAGGATCCATGGTAGCTGTGTAGGGAGGTTCAGTGCTGTTGTTGTGTGTATAAGACGCGGCCGTATACGTCGGTATCTCGAATGCACTTTTGTGATAGTGGAGGGGAGAAATGTCTTTGTGGCTGGCAGGTATGAAAGGATTCAAGGTGGAGGTTTTGTGACGTTGTTAGAGCACAAAGCAAATGGTCATGGCGCAACGCTGTCCTTTCACCTTAGCGAGAAACTCGTCCACTCAATGTACTCGACTTCCGTAAAGACATTGTGTGTCGCTTTCACGTCAACTTCACGAAATGCGTGAAGCAGTGACACTGTCGATTCACAATGCTTGCAACCAACAAAAGCCGTCCTCTGGCTGCCCAGAGCAACCCTCATCCGCATACATCCTCTCCATATCGAGTGCTTACCAAGTCCCCATATTAAACATTAACAAACGATACTCATAAAACGGCACTACACCATGGTCGCCGGCTCTCCAACCAAGTTCATCAACAGCTTCATTGATAGCATCCCCGACTAAAAGCTCGAGGGTGGTGTCCGCAATCGAGGCACAATTTACAAAGACCGAGATCTGCGCTTGGACTGTCAAGAGACCATCGATGGCCCCAACCCTGAGTACAATATCCAAGTCCAGATAAACAAGGACTGCCGGCATAAGTCCCTTTCTATGGCAGCTCCTGATAGTGTCGCGTATTGCTTCGCGCCGGTCAACCAGGCGTGGCCTGCTTCAAATATCCGCGAAGAGCTCAAGAGGACTGTCACGGGCTGGCCTATTCCGAAGGTCAGTCGACCAAAGGCCGAGAAGCCGGAGAAGCACAAGTCCAAGGGCAGCAAGAGTAGCAGGAAGCATAGGTGAGGTGTGCTACACTGGCCCTCCTGGTATGCGAAGTGCAAGACGTGAAGGAGCCTGGAGATCCTCAAGCGCTTTTGATGGCTCTCAAGGCGACGGTACAGGTAGGCAGATGGCTTCAGGAGGAGGTATAACGGCGGCATTCGGTACTCGCTACTCGGCTGACTATCTCCAGGGATAGATATCTCTGTAGCGTTGTCAATCTTGTTTTGAATTAAAAAAAAACTTCATCTTTTGTGATCGTGAACAGACTCCATGTTGATAATGCTAGTGTAACGCCGACTAATGCATGTCAATACATCTATATGCGACCCAAATGCGACTTCCCCCCTCACCAACCCATCACCGTCTTTTTTCCTAATCCAACGATATACCCTCCTTTCTCCAGCCAAGCGGCAGCACACTAACCGGCCCAGCAGCGTCCTTGCACCGCGCCGGCGCGCGAGCAGGGAGATCGTACGTTGCGCGTCGCAGTACGCCGCGCGCCTGAGCGCCGTAGAAGGTCAGGAACTTCTTGTGGTAGTCGCGAATCAAGCCGTACAGTATGGCGAAATGTCCGGGCCACAGCTCTCCCGCCGGGGTATTGCATATCGACACGACTGCGCGCCAGTAGTCGGACATCGGAATCGCGGGTGCTTTGGCGTTGAAGGAGCGAAGCGACAGAGCAGCGTATCCGGCTCCAAGACCACGCATCTTCTGGCCGTACGACTCTTCGCTCGGCCCAGTCTTTTCCAGCCACCCTAGTCGAGAGCGACCTTCCACGGTCTGCATTGTGCCCCGGATACCGAAGAGGAGAGGGCAGACGCGGCGGAGTTTCGCGACCAGGACGTCGGTGAGTGGGATGCCTTTCCACATGTATCGCTGATCTGCAAGGAGACTGGCGGCGATCAGGCCGATCTCTTGGATGGTGCGGCCGTCTGCGCTTGCGGCCTCCTTCTCGAACTGTTTCAGAACGAACTTCTCGAAGCAGATGAACAGATACAGCAGGAAGGCTGGGTATTGCGCTTCTGCTTCATTGGCCAATTGCGGAATGTCCTGCGAAATGAGGTAGGGGCGGATGTCGACTGTGGGGCCCTGGGTGCTCAGCGCGACGTTGAAGGAGTCTTCGCGCAGCTTCTTGATGGCTGCGACGCTGTCCTTGCGGTCGGTATTGATCTGGCCGAGCCTTAGGCGGATGTTGCGTCGTGTGTCGCCCACGGCTGCCTTGAGAGGACTCGTCTTCTGCTTGTGTTCGTCCGCGAAGGCGTTGCGGAACTGCTTCATTCGTGCGTGCAGCTCCAGGTATTTGGCATGGATCTCGTTGGCGTGCGCCGATGCCGCCGATGCATTTGTTGCTTGCGGAGCGGTTGTCACAGCTGTGAATGGTGCAGCTGGCGTGCTTGTTGAGGGTGCCAGTGGTGCTTGGGGTGGTGGTATCTGCTGTGCGCGAGACTTTTCTGCAGCGTCCGCTGCCTCCTTCGCTTTCCGGTCTGCTTCTTCTTTGTCCTTCTTCTGCCGTTCTGCGGCCGCGTCCTGCTCCTTCTGGGCCTTGACACGCGCCTCGGACTCTTGCAGTTGTCGCTGGTGCTCTGCGGCTTGGCGCGCTGCCTCCTCTTCGCGCTGCCTGGCCTCTAGTGCCCTCCGTTGTGCGTCGGCTTCTTGTTGTGCCTTTGCGCGCTGCAGCCGCTCGATCTCTCGGCTCTGCTCTTCTTCCCTCCGTAACCGCACCTGCTCCTCCTCTAGTGTGATTCTTTGCACCTCCAATTCGGCCCCGCGAAGGACCTTTCTATGCTCTTCTGCAGCCCTGGCTAATTGTTGCTCGTGGAGTCTGGCACGCTCGGCGGCCGCTTGGTCTAACTTGTCATTGAAGTCGCGGTCGGAAAGGCTGAGTTTTAGGTTGAAATCGATTGCGATCTGGCGTGAAGGACTGTCGTATGGATCTCGAACAATGGAGCCTCGGGGCGTGCGAATGGCGCTTCTGCTGGGCGACTGTCGTGATGGTGAGCCGTCCATGAAGCTGGAGCTGAAAGACGCCGACGTGTTCATGCTGGAGGACGACGTGCCTGATCTGGCAGGCATGTTAGGCGCCAAAGGTGAGTGTGGCCAGAAGTGGTGGTGGTTGTGGAATTGGCATGGCTGGTGAGCGCGTTCAGAACTAAAGATAGTGCCGAAGAAAGCCCAGATGCACGGCCTGCGATCTGCACATCACGTGCTCACGCATACCCCTGTCCACCGCTGTCTCCTATTCCGCCTCGCATCGTCTCGGCTCTCATTATGTATAGTCGAGCGAGACTTGGGGTGTACAATGTCCATGTATTCAGGTCTTTCAATGCAACCTCCCGCTAACTCCTAGCATTATCGACTCGCACCCAGAATCATCGAACAAAGACCCGAAAACTTTTGTGCATCAGTCGAAGAAGCGCGTCGAGGGCGCGTAGCGCTCGCCAAATGAGGTCCAGGTGAAACAGCTCCTCCAGCTACCTGACTCGGGAAGCAACATAAAGTAGAATTCATATACGTACATCGACTTCTGCCACAGGCTAGCAAGTAGATATAGCGTGCAGTAAACATGCTGCGACTACTCCTGTCATGGACATTGTCAGGAGCGCAGTGGCTGAAGACGGCGTCTCGGCAAAGGAACAAGGCTCATACAAAGGGAGTTGAGACTGTCTACCAATAACCCTTCCAAGATGGGCTTTACATGGAATGTATTTTTTGAGCCATTGTGAGGCCAAAGTCACGATGGTGTTGCCAGCCCAACGCTCTGGGCTAGCTGCTTGCAATCTCGGAGCCAGCAGGGGCTCGAGCACGACGGGAGGGACGCTTTGGCGCTAGAGGCCTATGGCATCCGCGCTCGTGTCCGTGGGTAGCACAGTGGCTTGGGGTTCGCGAAGTCGCGGTGGATCATCGGATGAAACGTGAACACCAAATACATGTGCTTCACCTTCGGCCACTGAGACGCGACCCAGGCTGCCTGAGCTGTCTGATGTTTCTGTATTTATGTAATCTGCATGCCTCGGTGTTCTGCCAGGCAAGAGCTGTGCTTCTCTCCTCATCCCATCCTTCCAATATTCAGCTGCTGGGCAGACGGCGCTGGTGACGTACGTCTTGGGAATCGTTTGCGGACACTGGAAGCTTGCACCTTGCACGAGCGGATCCTTTCCATACACGATCTAGCGTACGCCTTCAGCGACCCCATTCTACGCACGCTGACTTCACTTTCCCGGTCTTTCTCACCACATCATTCTCTCCTGCCTCCTGGCTGCGATCGCTCCTCCTTCACCGCGCTCTCTCCGTCCGCTTTTTGCTGCCTCAGCAACACAGCCCGTCCAGGGAAACTGCACTCCTTGAACCTGCATCCCCGATCCTTATCCCCTCCCGAGTCCCAGACATCCATCGAGTCCACCACCAACAGCGCATCTGTCAATCACTTGCAGAGCATCACGTTCCTCAGCATCGATTTCTGAGAACATTGTCTTCACCCGTGCAAACGGCCGCGATAGCGTGAGTTTCCCGCGTCACCCCCGCCAGTAGCACCCAAGCTTCCGCTGCAGCAACCCCATAAACCCCGTCACCGTTCCACCGTTCACCTACACAGCAAAGCCATCACGACATTTGCACTGCTTGAACTTTTCTCAGGCGGAGACTAAACTAACACGCACCAGATATCTTGAACACACCAATCTTCACGCGCATTACCGCTTGCTTCTCGACTCTGCGCACAGCATATATCCACTGCACGCGGGCCGCCAACCGCACTACGCTTCCTCACAATGGACCAGCAGCAGCAGCAGCAGGGCCCCATGGGCCCGGCAGGTCGTCGCCTGCACATTGCGCATCGCCGGAGTCCGTCTGAGCTGACGCCGCTGATGAGTACGTATCCGCCTTCTCACTCTGAAAGTGCGCCACTAACACCGCGCCCGCAGTGGAGCAACTCGCGATTGCACAGCAGATCGAGGTCTTACAACAGCAGCAGCAACAGATCGCTGCAACACACCAGCAGTATGTTAACATGGGCATGATCCAGCCGCAGCAGCATCTCGGCAACTTCCAGATGCAGCAGGGCCAAATGCCCAACGTCACTCCCAACAACTTCCAGTTTCCCCAGCCCATGGGCCAGCCCCACCTCGCCGTTCCGATGAACGCTCCTGCCCAGCCGTCGGCCCACCGTCGCAACCAGTCCGCCCTACCCAATGTCGGCATGGGCCCGCCCCCAGCGCCGTCCTCCGGTGCGTCTGGCTTCGGTGACTTCGGTGCACAGCAGCAAGGCAGAGAGAACGTCAACCCTCGCGGTAGAGGCGGCGGCGGCGCTGGCTCCGGACACACGCGCCGTCACTCATTAGCACTCGCTGACGCCAAGAAGGCGGCCGAGCTGGCTGAACAGAAGAGAAAGACTTCTGGCTTCCAGTTCCCCATCCCAGGTGCCAGCGACAGCAGCAACCGCGATGCAAGCCCCAGCGGCGCTTCCAACGACACATCTGCCTCCGCCCGCGGCGGTCGAGGTGGCCATGGCCGCAGCCAGAGTATGGCTGTTGGACGTGGTGGTGGTAGCGCTGGTCGTGGCGGCCCTGCTTTCTCGTTCCCTGCAGCTAGCGACACGAGCACTCCTGCGAGCACCACAAGCAACAACACCAACGCTCAGTCTGGCCAGTCCGACTTCCAGCGCCGCGGCAGCCAGGGTCATGGCCGTTCGGCGTCTCGCAACTTCGAGGGCAACTGGAGGCAGCCTCAAAACAACCAGCCGCAGCAACAACCTAATCAGGACGCCCAGTCCCAGAACATGGGCAACTTCAATATGAACCAGACTGCCAATGCCGCTCCTTTCCAACCTGGTCACCGCACTCGCGGCTCGGTCAACCAGTCCGTTGGCTCTCTTGGCAACTTCCAGTACCCAGGTGGCCAGCAACAGCCTCAGCTGATGCAGAATCAGCAGGCGCAGATGCTGCTCCAGCAGCAGATGTTTGGCGCGCAGGGTCTCAACCCTATGCAGATCGCGCACCTCCAAGCTCTCCAGGCCGCTCAGATGGGTGGTGGTGGCATGGGAGGTCTTGGCTCTAGCCAGCACGCTCAGCCTCAGATGGGCATGCAACAGCAGCAGCAGCAGCGCAAGACGTTGTTCACTCCGTACCTCCCTCAAGCGACCCTGCCTGCTCTTCTTGGCGACGGCCAGCTTGTAGCCGGTATTCTGCGCGTCAACAAGAAGAACCGAAGCGATGCTTACGTCACCACCACTGATCTGGATGCCGACATCTTCATTTGTGGTAGCAAGGACAGGAACCGAGCTTTGGAAGGAGACTTGGTCGCTGTCGAGCTCCTCGATGTGGATGAGGTGTGGGGACAGAAGCGCGAGAAGGAAGAGAAGAAGAAGAGGAAGGACAACGCTGATCCTCGCGGCGGTAGCATTGCTGTGAACGACGCCACCACTCAACCAGAGTCGTCGAACGAGGGCGGCATCCGTCGACGCGGCAGTCTGCGCCAGCGACCTACGCAGAAGAAGAATGACGATGTTGAGGTCGAAGGCCAGAGCCTGCTTCTCATGGAGGAAGAGGAGATCAACGATGAGCAGAAGCCTTTATACGCCGGTCACATCGTTGCTGTCATTGAGCGAGTTGCAGGACAGATGTTCTCTGGGTATGTTTCTGCCATCGCCAGTCCTGCCATCATACGACATGCACTGACTTTTTATACAGTTCACTTGGACTCCTTCGTCCTAGCAGCCAGGCTACAAAGGAGAAGCAGGAGGCTGAGCGACAAGCTCGCGAGGGCAACTCTGGCCGTCAACAGCCGGAGCGTCAGGACAAGCCGAAGATCGTGTGGTTCAAGCCAACGGACAAGCGCGTGCCATTGATTGCCATTCCAACCGAGCAGGCACCCCGTGACTTTGTTGAGAAGCACCAGGACTACGCCGATCGCATCTTCGTCGCATGCATCAAGCGATGGCCCATCACATCGCTGCATCCTTTCGGTACTCTTGTGGAGCAGCTTGGAGTCATGGGTGAACTTAAGGTGGAAACCGATGCACTCCTGCGCGACAACAACTTCGGTCCGGACGACTTTTCCGATGCGGTCATCAAGAACATTGGTTTTGAGGACTGGTCTGTCGAGAATGACGGTGAGGCAGCGCTCGAGAACCGCCGCGACTTCCGCAGCGAGGAGACTTTTACCATCGACCCCAACGGCAGCAAAGAGCTTGATGATGCCATCCACTTCAAGTACCTGGAAGACGGTCGTGTCGAGATCGGAATTCACGTTGCCGATGTTGCTCATTTCATCAAGGCCAACTCGCTTGTGGATCGCGAGGCAAAGAAGCGTGGCACCGCAGTTTACCTGATGAACCGCACCGTCAACATGCTCCCTGCTCGGCTGTCCAACGATATCTGCTGTCTCAACCCTGGACAGGAGCGATACACCGTCAGCGTTGTCTTCAAGGTCGACCCACAGTCAGGCCGAGTCTTCGATGAGGACACCTGGGTCGGCAAAGCTGTGATCAAGAGCGCCGGAATGCTGACCTACGACGAGGTCGACTCCGTTATTAGCGGAGGCGACAATGCAGTCACGGCAGCTCGTGCTAAGGACATCAAAACGCTGCATCACATCGCGCAGAAGCTCCGCCAAGTACGCTTTGGAGGTCGCACATGCGACGCCCCACCTCTGCGTCTTCTGTATCAGCTTGACGATGAGAACGTCCCAGTGGAGCAGAACATCTTCGACTCATCTCCAGCTCATGAGTGCATCGAGGAACTCAGCCACCTCGCAAACGCTTATGTGGCAAAGAAACTCGCAGCCGCCTTTCCAGACAAGGCCCTCCTGCGCCGCCAGCAGTTCCCCAATCCTCGTCGCCTGACCACCATCGCCGAGCGCATGGGTGCTATCGGCTACGAGATCGATGCTGAGAGCAGTGGAACTTTGCAGAACAGCTTGTTCCAGGTCGAAGACGGTGACATTCGTAAGGGTATGGAGACTCTGGTGATCAAGTCGATGCCTCGCGCCAAGTACTTCGTTGCGGGCAGGCTGCCGGAGGAGCAGTACCCACACTACGCCTTGAACCTTCCGTTGTATACCCATTTCACGAACCCATCTCGCCGCTATGCAGACATCATCGTGCATCGCCAGCTGGAGGCAGCTCTCTCGGACGGCGCAATTGAGTTCACCGAAGACATCGAGGTTCTTGCAAAGACCGCCGAGATGTGCAACACCAAGAAGGACTCTGCACATGCTGCCCAGGAACAGAGCGTTCACATCGAAGCCTGCCGCAAGATGGACAAGGTTGCCAAAGATATGGGAGGCGAGCTGATTAGTGAAGGTATCGTTCTCTGCGTCTACGAATCCGCTTTCGATGTTCTCATTCCTGAATGGGGTTTCGAGAAGCGTGTTCACTGCGATCAGCTTCCACTCAAGAAGGCAGAGTTCGACAAGAACAAGCGCCTCCTCGAGCTATTCTGGGAGAAGGGCGTTCCATCGTCCGCATACGTTCCTGAGGATGAGAGGCCAAAGCACGGTTCAGTCCGAGCTGCCAACGCTGCAGCAGCCGCGCGGGATGTTGAGGCGGCGAAGCAGCGCGCCAAGGAGCACGAGGAGGCCCAGCGCAGACAGATGGACACTGGCACCATTTCCACCGCCGATGTCGATGCTCTCTTCGATGACGATGACACCGACGATGACTCCAACAACCTCAACTCGACCATGGCAGGCGTGTCCCTGAATCCCGATCGGCCCACTCAGAGCATGCCTCCCTCGCCTACTCGCCGCGACCACGGAAGCCAGGGTCCTCACCGCGTGAACTCAGACTCGAAGCTTGCACAGAGCGCCAGCGAAGCTCCTGAGGCGAAGATGACCAACAAGGAGAAATACCTGAGCTGGTTTTCTCTGCGTGAGGAAGATGGCAACTATATCCAGGACGTGCGAGAGATGACCCGGGTGCCAGTCATCCTTAAGACGGATCTGACCAAGAGCCCTCCGTAAGTTTGACAACATTCTTCCGTCACTGCATACACTAACGTATTTCGTAGTTGCTTGACCATCCGATCGCTCAACCCATATGCTCTTTGAGCGACCCTAGCTGGGGCGACATACATCATGCAGGCTGTCTTGAGCCGTCTTTCGAGCGGACACGCTTGCACGGTGTGGTCTTCTTGACGACAGCATACGAATGCTTTTGCGTTGGCGAAAATTTGTGTACACAGGATTGCATAGGATATATACTAGGTAAGATGGGAGGAGAGGCATGTGTATTGTTCTTGTGCGATATCAGCAACAGGAATAGTCGTAGGAAAGGAAGTTGATGATATTCCAAAGGGGTTGTAGACGGCAAAAGTGCCATAAGAATAGTCGACATTGTTGCAATTCATGTTTTTCGCTCTCGAGTCTGACTCTCGCGCATTCGCGGTGTCCCACAAATTTCGTTTAAGGCCTTGGAAGCGTGCGGCTGATACCTGAAGTACTGCCCCGGAAAATTTGGGCTTTAAACCATTGGTCGCGCACATGTAAAACACACGCCTAGGTCGTGGAGATCCGGCCAATGTTTACCCGCCTGGTTTTGGAGTGACAACCGGCCGGCAACCGCACCAGCTTTGACTCCATGCGAGCGGATCTGCGACTTCCACCATGTACTATCCCTGCTTCATACCTAGCCAAGACAGTTGGACCTGCATGTGTTTCCTCCAGCGAGTACGGGCCTGAGGCTCGCGTGCGGAAATGGCAGTGGTTCACCAAAAGACTTGGCAACGTCGAGGTGTTTTGGATGCCTCAGCCATCTTTCCCCTCGACCATCCTCCACCCCCAACCAACAAGAGATGCTCGGCGCAGCATCATCAAGCGCTCACACCGTTCTTTGTTTCCCGTTGCGAGATGGAAGAGTTTCTAACCAACATTGTTGTACTGTTGGTGTTGAAACGTTCTCTCGACTCAACAAGGACACCTGGGTAGAAACCTTTCTGGGACCACCCACATGAGATGCCCGCTGCTTCACGCGCAAATTCGTGAACCACGCAATGTACCGTACCGGAAGAGTGAGGACCGCCATTAACAGCCATGCGCTATTGCGTGGGATCAGATTTGGCCATCGGCGGCTCTGTCGTCTCCGTGCAGACAGTTGCGCGATGCTGCCACTCGCACGGTTTCAAGGTGTCGTCTCGCGTCGCAGGTCCCCAGACCTGCAACACCGCACGCTCCCAACACCAGCCCCATCGCAACGTCCCGACCAAGTGCAGCGGTTGCGGACACCGTGCGCAGGTAGTTCCTAGAAGATCAATGGGTCGATGGACCAAGCCGCAAAGCTTGAGTAGTCACGAATGCGGTAAGGAAACCAGTACGTGGGCGGGATCTGTCAAGCCGCCCAACTTGCCACAAGCTCGCATCCGTCCTCCGAATCTGCTATGGCGTCTCAGGTACTGAGCCAGGAGTTGCAGTGGCTTCTATAAGGTCCATTGGCCGCCCATCTCTGTTTACATCACTGTTTTCTGTTGGACCATCAGCGAGCATCATCTCTTCTCTATACTAATAACTTCGAACCACACTCTTTACGGTTTACTTCTTCTGTCCCTGGCTGGACCTTACGAAAGACATTTAATATTTGAATACAAAGCGAGCCTTTGCTGGAGTCCATCATTACACCTTACCGACACAAACAAACAACTTAATCACCAAGATGCCTAGCCTATCAACCATCCTCAAGGGCCTCGTTGCCCTCGCGCCCTTCGTGGCTGCTGCGCCTACTAAGATCAATGCCCGCCAAGAGCCAGCACCCTCAGCATCCGCAGCACCCGCAGCACCAGCTGGTGGATTGAGCGATACTGACATCCTCAACTTGTGAGTTCATTCATGAGATCAATCATGACGAGCAACCTCTGACAGACTTAGCGCTCTTACTCTTGAGCATCTCGAGTCGGAATACTACAAGCAGGGCTTTGCGAAGTTCGCCATGAGCGACTTCATGTCTCTTGGTCTGAGCGAGGGGCAGGTCAAGTCCCTGATGGGTGTCGGCAAGACAGAGGCCGTCCATGTCACGACACTCATGGGTGCTATCGCTTCAGCCGGAGCCAAGCCAGTCGAGCCATGCCAGTACAACTTCGACGCTGCCCTGCAAAGCGCCGACTCCATGGTCAAGACCGCACGTGTCCTCGAGGCTGTCGGTGTCTCTGCCTACCTTGGAGCCGCTCCCCTGATCAACTCTTCCGATGTTCTTGCCGCCGCCGGTTCCATCGTCACCGTTGAGGCTCGCCACCAGGCTTTCATCCGTGTCGCTTCCGGCGCTGAGCCTGTCCCAGCTGCGTTCGATGTCGCCCTCGGCCCCCGCGCTGTCTTCACCCTCGCCGCTCAGTTCATCAAGTCCTGCCCAGAAGGCTCCAACCTCAACATCCAGGCTTTCCCTGCCATTGCGCTCCAGAATCCCGAGCAGGCGACCGTTGGACAGAATCTCAAGCTTGCAGACCCCGCTCAACCCGCAGGTGCCTCTTTCTGCGCCTTTGTCGCTCCGTAAGTCTGCCTGCGATTATGCTCATCATCACACAGCACTAACACACTTTAGTGGTGGCAACCAATTCTCTCCTATCACCGACGGCAACTGCAAGGTTCCAGACGGCCTCGGTGGCGAAGTCTACATGATGATCACCAAGTCGCAAGCCATCACCGACTCCGAAGTTCTCGCCGGTCCTTCCGTCATCCAGCCCTCATAGAGAACCACCTATGAGCGTAGAAGAAGACGCAATGTCTTTCCTAATATTCACACCACCTCAAAGACATATAGACACAAAAAAGGCTGGAGCCAGGGCGGATTAAGCACAAGGTGATACGTGTTTCTGTACAGGACCGAAGGAGTCATTGCCATTCTTCTACAGTCGTTGATAAACTATACAAGCGTTGATCTCAAGTATTCCTTTTTTCATTTCTTGTTCGCTTGGTTTTTAGTCAGAGAGAATAGTATGAATGTGCAGGTATGGGCCACAGATACCCCCAGCATAGAGGGCCCCGAGAGATGGAGATTCAGGAATCGTCCAGGCAGAGAGGCAATTAATTGTATGTATAGCATGAATTCATGGATATCATTTCAAACCATTTGCAGACAGTGACATGTGGATAGTGATGATCAAGTGACGCGACTTCTGCCTCCAGATGCTTCGCACCACAAGCGTTTCAGCATGTCTCGCATTTGGTCGCCCATCTGGGTTAGACACACGCTTGACCCGAAATAGCTCAGGTCTCAGCAACGCTGCAGAACGACACCAACATGTCGAAATGTTTGACTCGTTTCGAAACTACAACACGCAAAACCGCAACCGACTTGTCAGTCATGCCAACATCAACTGCTCATCTGACCATCGCCAACACGAACAATTCACGTTGTGAGCACTGAGCAGCTCAATGTCGGGCCGGCATCTTCGTAGGAAGAACGGCCCGCCTAACCCAACTGACACGCCGAAGCTTTGCCGCTGCCGAACCCCAGTTTCTTCGACCCGCAATGAGTGATTGGCGCTGCTAAACCTTGATGTGGAGATCGATGCGAGGTCTTCAGCTCGTGGAGGGGCGGCGGTCGCCACGAGAGATGCTATATCTCGCATTTTCTAACAGGACTGCTGAATGCGAAGTTCATGAGCGTGACGTGGTGCAGCTGTGAGAATATTGCGGGATATAAAGAGTACTGGTTGTCACGACAGAGGAAAGACACTATCAGCATCGAGTTTTCCGCCGGTATTCCGCCCAAGAACTGGAAAGAGCGAAGGCATTTTTTGGAATTCGACGACCATTTCGACCAACCTCTCGAGTTCAAAAATAGGATCTCCTCCTACGCATTGTCACCTCTTACCACCACACACCTCATCTCCACGATGTCGCTCCACCACAATAACAACACCGGCTCATCCACTTGTGTCATCTCACCACCCGTCGAGCTCAAGTCCATCACCAAATCGCAAGATGCGAGAATAACCAGCTCCCATACCGGTCTGCGCCTCTCTGACGCAGACAAAGGTGTCCGCGATGACGACTCACCGACCGATCTACCCTCGCCCACAACGCAGTCTGCAATGCAGCCGGAACGATGGAACCATCCGAGGTCGAACCTTTTCAAGACCATGGCTGCATTCTGGAGCTTTGTTGTAATGGGAAGTAACGATGCGGCGTACGGGGCCTTGATTCCATATGTAAGTCATGGTGTGAAGACATCGATGAAAAGAGCTAACAATGTATCAAGCTGCAAACATACTACAACCTCACCTTTGTGGTTATATCGCTCGTCTTCCTGTCACCTCTAGTTGGTTACACGGCGAGTGCTCTCCTTAATAACAGTATTCATATCAAGTTTGGGCAGAGAGGTGTCGCGGTCATTGCGCCGACATGTCACTTGATCGCGTACATTGTCATCGCTGTACATCCACCCTATCCGGTTTTGGTGGTCATCTTCATGCTGGCTGGATTCGGCAACGGCCTTGCTGATGCTGCGTGGTAAGTAGCAATGAGCCTCGAACTTCAGAGGACAGTGTCTAATATGCATGGCAGGAATGCATGGATCGGCAACATGGCGAACCCAAATGAAGTTCTCGGCTTCCTACACGCTTTCTACGGCGTCGGAGCAGTGCTAGCCCCACTCATTGCCACAACGATGATCACCAGGGGATCAAAGTTGCCGTGGTTCTACTTCTACTACGTTATGGTACGCCTCATCCTCTCCGAAACCAACGTCCACCTCAAACTAATGAATACAGATTGGCATGGCCGTCATCGAACTCGCAACCTCCACAACCGCCTTCTGGCACGCAACCGGCGCCGTTTTCCGCGCCCTCAACCCCCGCGAGCCCGGCACCAAGGACAACCGCATGAAAGAGGCACTCATCCGCCTTCCTCATGCACGCGTCACGTGGCTCTGCGCTATCTTCCTGCTTGGCTACGTTGGCATTGAAGTTGCACTTGGAGGCTGGATCGTCAAGTTCATGCTGGAAGCACGCGATGGCGAGGAATTTGCGAGTGGCATGGTGGCTACCGGCTTTTGGTTGGGAGTTACTATTGGGCGCATTGTACTCGGCTTCGTGACACCGAGGTTGGGTGAGAAGTTGGCTATTGCTGTAAGTCACGTTCTCCACGAACCACGTTGATTTCTCTACTAAATTGACCCGCAGATCTACCTCCCCCTCACAATGGCCCTTGAGCTCATCTTCTGGCTCGTACCACAATTCTACGTCTCAGCTGTTGCCGTCGGTCTCCAAGGCTTCTTTCTCGGACCGCTCTTCCCCGCCGCCGTTGTCGCTGCTACCAAGCTGCTTCCGCGACATCTGCATGTCGGCGCTATTGGGTTTGCCGCCGCATTTGGTGGCTCTGGAGCTGCAATCTTCCCGTTTGCGGTTGGTGCGATTGCGCAGGCCAAGGGTGTGCAGGTTCTACAGCCTATCATTCTGGCGCTGCTGGCTGTGATTACGGTGCTGTGGCTGTGTTTGCCGAGGATCAATAAGAAGAATGAGTGAAACATTGGAAGGTGTAGGCGATGTGAGCATGGTGCATGAAGCATTGGTATTTGTTTAAGAAGTACGAGTCTGAGTTGATTTGAATGTCGATGAACATTGTCTATTCGACCTACTCACGCAAGGCGCGAGCCTTTTCTCCCAGTATCAATATTAGCGTTCAGTGTGTCCTAAAGTTCGACAAAACAGAGACTCGACACATTCACAGCAGTTTCCAGTGACTGGTAACCATCCGGGCTCTTCAAGAAGAAGGCCGATGTGTAGCGTTTCCCCTACACCTTCGCCGCCAGCGTAGTACCAGTTCCAGTCCTCCCAGTCTCCACGAACGACAGCTCATCGCCAACATTGAGCTTGGTTCGCTGCCCGCCCGCCATCAACAGCACCTTCTCCCATAGGTTCTCAACCGCATCCACCAGATACTCCGTCCCATCACCCATGAGCAGAACCGTCCACTCGCTCGGTGATCCGGTGACCAGAGTCGCAACATGCTCCATCTCCTCGCCCAGACTACGCGGCGCACCTTCAGGCTTCTGCTTCGCCCTACGCATGGCGGTGATCTTGAAGTCCTTGGTTCCGCCGAAGATCATGGGTGCTTCGTCTACATTTCATCAGCGTCTTTTCGCATTCAGTGTGTCCTGAAGGTTGACAAAGTAGCTATGAGCTCCTTCGTAAATCGTATCCCTACTCACCAACGATCACGCCCTTTAGCATCTGCACGAACTGCAATTGCTCCAAGCTACTCATGCCGCCCAAGCGCTGTGAATTGAACACAGCGCTGTGCTTGACGACCACATTGGTAACGACGGGGACATACGCCTTCTTCGCTTGCGGCTCGTCCTCTTCGAAGAGTTCGGGCTCGATGCGCAAGGAGTCGGTGACAGTGGGGTGCGAGGAGGGTTTTGCGACCGAGATTTGGCGGAATTTGAACATCATGGTGGAGAGCTTGTGCATCGTGAATGGATGGGGTACTGGGCGGGAGCATTTGAGGATCGAGGGCAGAGAATGGCTGTTTGTTTGGCGGTGCGATAGCGGACTTGGAGGGTGGAAAATCTGTTTGCTGTGTGTGGCGTTGAATTTCGCTACGGCTGCAAACGCTATGAAGATGTACGGTGAAGTGAAAGGAAGACTGGATAACCAATGCGCTTACTGCATGTTAGTGTATACGACGGAACCTTATAGGGTTGTTCAGGAGACAATAAGTCACTATGCACTGTAAGAAAGCTTACTGAAATTCCCGGAATAGCTCCTAGCTGCTTATTTATTTTGCAAAATCTATGTGACTTCCGTCATGTGCTCCAATCCACCACTCTATCCCTGCGACGTAATCGCATTCCCCTTAACCTTCTCCGCCTCGCTGACCTCGAATTCAGCGACGATCCTTTCCGTGTTCTCCTGCCCGAGTTCTATTCCAGCTCCAACCCCAGCCTTGAGTCCCTCGCCCAGTGCAATTGCAACCTGCTTCATCATAACCATAGTATCTCCGCCAGCGAACGCGCCCTTTACAGACGTGGAGTTGAACATAGGGTTCACGATCTTGATGTGTCCACCCATGGCTGGGTCCACGGTCTCGATGCCGAGTTGCTCGATGAGGTGTTGAGCGCGATTGACAGTAACCGGCTTGTGCACGAGGAAGCCAAGGGTCGCTGGCTCGCCGGACTCGAACTCGATGGTCACGCCATCTGTATGTGACAGGCCATTGTTGACGAGGCGCACGATCTTCCGCTCGTCGAGTTTCGCGCCGTATGCGTATGCGATCTTGAGAGCTTTCTGAATGGGTTCTTCTTTTGAGATGGGCCCATTGCTGAAGATGGTGATGCGCTTGTCGAATGCAGCGGCCATTGAAGTCATGTGTGCGTACATTGGGCCGTCGAAGCTCAAAATGCCAATGGGTGTGCCGCTTTGTTCGTAGCCGTCGCACGCTAGGCATTGGTAGATGTGTTCCGGCCAATTTTCTTTGTAGCCCGCAATGTCTGGCAAGATGTCCTTAGAGCCAGTGGCAAGGATGAGCTTTCGACCTTGGTATGTCTTGCCTTCACTGTCCTTGACTTCGAAGCCATCGTATCGCTCCTTGTCTATGGATTTCTTGGCTGCGTGGGTGATGTTGGCTTGCTGGTACCAGACGGTCTCGTATCGAGACTCGATTTGCTCTCGTGCTGTGCTGCGGAAGACGGAGGGATCGTGGTGGTCTCGTGATGCGACCGTGTGCATATGCTTAATACCCTCATTGCGATACTCTTGTGAATCGAAGACGAGTGCTGTGGAGCGACCCCGGGCAAAGACTAGGGCGGCGTTGAGACCAGCTGGGCCGGCGCCAATAATGAGTGCGTCCACGATTTGGGGTCGCGTGGTCATGATGCTCTGCCGTAGAAATCTGAGTGATGAGGCCGTCTTGGAAATTTGCGAGATGTAGTATATTTTTGGAGTGATCTCTGGTGGAATAATGTCGATTGGTAGATGTTGAGTTGATAACCTTCATGTGGAGGTGCCAGCCCTGACTTTATACCTAATGACCATCTTATGTACTCCGCGGGACTGGAGACTTCTATCTTTCCGAACACGACATTTCGCTGACAATGCGCTGTAAAGTTTCCCATGGTCCATGGTCGAGAACTACATGCGAACTAAGACGAATTGTGATTGGCTGGGAAAGTCACCGACAAAGTCTCCGAACCACCAACTGCATTTCCACAGACTACGCAAGCGATGTTTTGAGAGAAATAGAGAACGCGCCATTTCTGATTCGATACTGACTGAATTGTCAGCGACATGGCTCTTGGTGTGTTATCCACGGATGCAAATCCATGTCATGCTGGACGGCATAGCCACTCATAGTACCTCACTCGGAAGGATTGTTGTGCCACGTCGAGCCCGACAAAGAAAAATCTGAGACAATGACGAGGATCATGCAGACATTGCCTTAGAGCTCAGATGTTACTTGCTCGCGGTGCAGGATATTTACTCAGATACTGCAGATTAAGCATGGGATGGGATGTTGCGAGCCAGCCTCGCGACGAACCGAGACAGGATTCAGATTCCTTCGGCCTACGATAGCTCCTTCTGACTCTCGCTCGTTAGTCATATGAGTTACGCAGTGGGCAATTGCTATGCTGATCGAAGGAGAATGGTGAATATGCTTGCTCGTCTTCACGAAACCAGTGTGCTTGAAGTATGTAGCGCATATCCGCTTGCTTACAGCATGATGCCGCAGGTAAATGATGTACGCCAGAGAAAGAATAGGTACAGGACCCGTGAAGAAGATCCAGAAGCCTCATCGGTAGAACGCCAAGCTCCATACTTATTCAAAAAGTCTCCAAGCCGTCGCTCCAAATGCATTCAATCGTCAATCGTCAATGTGATACCGCCAATATATGACAACGTGCCTGTCCTCTCACCAGACAGTCTCGCTGCCTGCACAACGCCAACTGATACTCAATTGTAGTTCCGCGTCTCGGTCGCTTGGTCGGTGTCTCGCGCTCTGCGATTCTCCTCGGCAGCTTGTTGTAGCGTCTGCGTATTCGTCTGTCGCTTCTGTGCGTCGAGCTTCTTCTGGAGATCGCCGGACGCGGTCTTACTGTTTCGTGCCTAGCATACTGGTAAGTTACGCGCTTCATTTGAAAGTTGCGACATCCGGTGAAAGGCTTCACAGAGACAGCGCCTTGGTGACGCTTTGCACAATTATGCCACGCCTTCGTCCCACTAAAGCCAAACGCTTGCACTTCACATGCGCACATGCGCCTTGATAAGCGCCGGTGCTTCGTCTCTTTGATAGTAGACAATGAGACGGGAATACGCACCTCTGCTGCCGCAGCGGCTGCAGCCTTTGGATCATTTGTCGAACTGCCCTCTCCTAGTGTCCGTGGTGGCCCTCCAACTGTGCGTTTCGGTGCGCTCGCGACATTGCTCGGTACGGATGCTTTCGTCGCTGGCGCCGGCGCAGAGCCCAATGTTCGACCCTGACCATCAAAGTTGTCTTTCGACTGCTTGCCGCAGAGATTGCCCATGCCGATGGCAGGTGTGTAGTGTATATGAGCGAGGTTTGCTGTTGGTTTGGGAGTTTGGTAGGGTAAGTGTGGCTGAAGAGCGGAGCGGAGGTGATGCGATGGGGTTGCGGAGATGGCACGCGTTGAGGCTGAGTTGCCGGCTTGCCGTCCGCGTGGGATGACGCCTGTCTTGAAGTGCGCCAAAGGCCTGGTTCTTGAAATTTGACAGACACGATGTTAATTGGTAATGGAAGAACCATATTCGATAGGTGGTAAGTCATCGTCTCTGATTTGATTATGATCTCGAGTACAGTTAGCTAAAGTCATGCTTCTTGCTGGCCGCAAGCATCAATGCGGGGCTAGAACGAAGAGCGAAGAAATGGTTCGGTACGGTAAAGGGATGCGGCGACTCGATTTGACACGACCTCGTCTATCTTCAGGGTACTTTGCAAAGTTCGACTGAGAGATCTAACAACCAAAATCGAACACACTCAGCTATCACTACAGACATGTCTGCGCGTGTGACAATTCTATCCACCAATCACAGCGGTGGAGTTTTCCAGGTCCCGCTTTGGCTCCCTCTCTCAAATCGTTACGGCGGCCGACTCTTCATTCTCTCGCTTCACTCATTGCTGCACCTCTAGACTTACCTTCGAGTTTGCTGTTTGTATGTCGTGCTCGTTTGGAGTAGCTGCCAGCCGAAGGTAAATTGGTCAACGGTAAGTTACCACCGTCACACTCTTGCCTTTCCAATTCACAATGCCAAGAGATGGGCCATCAAGGTGTGCGCAAACACAAAGTTCCAAAGTTCGAGGTATCGAGGTTACAGTGGTGTCCAAATTCTGCCACCAGGTCGTACGCGCAACACGATGGCTGACGACTTGCTAGATCACGATTCGGCCTTTGGCGACGACGACTTCTTCTGGGTCTCCGATCCAATGTTCTCCACGCCTGTCATCGCGGGAACAAAGCGCGAGGCGGGTGGATCGGTAGCGGTGTCAGAACCCAAGCACCCAGATGTCTGCTGCGAGGCCTGCCCGGAGGTCCGTGGCCGTCCACATAAACGCAGGGCGTCCGCAGAGAGGGTGAGCGCATATCACAAATTCACCGCCGGTAGCCACGAACATCCCATCGACTCGGACTGTCAGTTCCCAGATGACTGTTTCGAGAAGTTCTGCCAGGAGTGCAATCTAGACGTTCCCTGCCCTCCAGATTGCTCACTTCCTGTGCCTTGTGCTGCCGATGTCGAGTGTAGCACGCCAGAAGACGCTTGCTGGGATCCTCATTGTGACCCGAAGGACAAAGGTTGCGCAGATGGCTGTGTAGATCCGAAGTGCACGAAGCTGTCATGTCCTGAACAGCCATGCTTCTGCCAGAAGTGCGACGCTCCACCTTGTCCTTTAGGCGACCCGGACAATGAGTGCCATTACGCTCACACGGGTCCTACAACCACTGGCACCATCTACTGTTACGACAATGCGCCATGTCACTTTCAAGAGGGTCTTCATGGCCAACACGATGGTCTGGCGTCTTTCGAGACATATCCCTGCTTCTCGAACACACACGGTGGCTACATGAACGTTGGCGATGGCGCAACACAAGCTTCAAGTGCACAAACACCGGCGCTGTCCCATAGCAATTTCACTTCTCTCGACTCCATATTTAGCGGCGAACTGTCGCCAGGACCATCACACTTCCCAAACTGTTTCTTGGGTATCTCAGGGGACCACTGCCACATCGACGACTCATGCTGCCATGGTCAAAAGCGAGCATGTGGAGACATCTCGTCCGCAACTCCACATGAGCTTGACCTCTGGAACTCATCGATGGCTCGGAGCAACAGTCTGACTAACAACTTCATGAACTTCGGTCTCGCTAGTCATCCAACCAGTCCAGTCTCTACCGATCCGAGTCCCTTCAGCAACAGTCTTGAGCAATCCATGCTTGGTTTCAACAACGACAATTCGTGGATGTTCGACCCAACACTGTCTGGTGCCTACCAGCCGGACATACTGAGCGGTAACAAGCTCGACATCCTTACTGCTGCCGCACAACAAGACATATTCCAGCCCACATCAGCTCTGAGGAACACAGCAAGCACTGCCGAAGCCGCAGATGGACAGCAGCACGTGTGTAGATGGTATGTACGCCTGATAAGCCTCACAGTAGTTTTAGCTATCAAACTTGTTCCCGATTTGCTACGGAATTTTTCAGCCCTCCTTCATACTGACCATGACAGGCAACACGCTCCAGGTGCCCTATGCCTCGCGACCTTCCCCAACCCCTCCGCACTCCACGCCCACACCAAAGCGACCCACGTCGACAACTGCGCCTCGTGCTACTGCCACTGGGAATCGTGCGACGCGTGCTCCAAAGACTTCAAGCAGCGCTCCAAGCTCAGCCGCCACCTCCTCGGCCACTGCGGCCACCGCCCCTACGCATGCAGCTTTCCAAGCTGCACCAAGACCTTCGCGACCAACCAGGCCAAAGACAACCACGAGCGCACTCACACCGGTGAACGCCCATACGTCTGCGATCGCTGCGGCTACACCACCACGACCCACACGCAGCTCCAGACCCATATCTCGGCACTCCACGAGGGCAAAAAGCCGCATAAGTGTCGGTTTTGCGACTTCACCTGCGCCGACTCGTCGAATCTATCCAAGCACGAGCGAACGCACCAGACGCTGCGGCCTTACCGCTGCCCGCATGCAGGATGTACATTCAAGCCGGATTGTCGATGGGAGAACTTGAAGCGGCATCTACGCCGCTCGAGCCATTGCCCTGAGCTGCTGGAGGAGGCGAGCGAGGAGTACACGAGCTATAGGGAGGGCGTGAGGCGTGAGATCGAGGAGTGGCATCGTCGGAACGGAGATGTTGGCGCTGGTAAGGGACGGAGGAAAGGGAGGGGTTGAGAGAGGGAGTGAGTTGAGGAGCGGCATTGTTACTACAGGGACAGAGCTTGAGTGAGGACCGTGTGTCTTGGAAGGTGGTTTGGTCTTGATCATTTGCGTGCATGAGGCACGAGATCAAGTACTGGCATCGTCGGAACGACGACAGCAGGTATTCAGTGAGAGCCGAACCACTTTGAAGGTGGTTCGGATGTGCGCTTACAGCTCTGCAGTGAGCTATAGCACGATGCTGCTATGAATCATGCTGAGATAACGAGGCATGATATGAAATCATTTAATGACTCTTCTGTGCTACCGTGTGCTTGTCTTCGCTCTCCTTACGCATGTACATTCAGGGTGTGCTAACCATTGATGATCCAGCGTGATGTCAAACTCTGGTTCGTCCGTGCTCTTCGTTCGGAGATTATTGGAACGTTCATATCATGCGAACGATGCCCGTGCTGCGCCTCACGGCAGCCGTGCTTCTGGTACAGCTATCGTACCGTGGCAAGTGTTTACAGTCAAGCAAAGCCACCAAGGTAGCCACGTGATGAAGCTGCCATCGATTGCAATGCTGCGTATGATGGAAGCGGGATCTAGCTCTGCATGCACGAAATATGAGACCGTATGTACCCATTGTAGTCAACAAATCAACGACACAGCGAGGGGAAGACTCGATCAAATTTCATCATTCCTTTCCATTGCCTATGGCTATCCATATCCAACACACCCATCACCATCATCTCCCACATCCCCACATCCAAACCTCACATCATACAACAAGCCCGTCCCCACCACCTACAAATCCCATTCCAAAGGAACACGGGCTATCGTAAAAACAATATCGAGATAAAAAGATTGTCCTCTCCTCGGAGCCGACGCGCCAGCACGAAACATGGTATATACAAATGTCGTCGCGCACCGTCTCCACGCACTAAGCGTCGAGAAGTGAAAAACGTCCGGGGGTATAGAACAGAAAAAGGTGTCCAAGCTATGTACCTGGAGGAGGCATGGCGTGATTATTGGTTAAAGGAGTGTGGTTGCGTGGTGGACCGTGCAACGGGCGGTGAAGGAGCGTATTACGTATTACGTAGATGAGGATCTTTCGGCCGTGAGATGAGGTCGGGAGGTTTTCGTGGAATTATTCAATTACGTTCGGGGTCGATGTAGGGGGCTGTAATACGTCGAGGCCGTAAGAGGGCGAACAAGCAGGGTCGGCAAGGAAATGTGTCAATCATCGTATCGGCGTTAGAACTTGAATGGTAAGTCGATGAGGGTGCTGGACCCTATCGAGTGAGGGACCGCATGAGCCGTGTCCCGTCGCACGGCGCGAGGTATGCGCGTTCGGGTAGGCAAGGTGTCTGGCGATTCTGAGGTCGTAGATACGACCACTAGAAGAAGTCAACACACTGGACACAGCAGACATTTTAGGGGCTAGGAGGTGGACCACCTCCACTCCCTGTGCTGTCCCCTTCAATAGTTTTTCGCCAATGCTGTGGTAAGCACACGCAGACGAGCGGGAAGGCCTTGATGTCGCTGTCGGCTTCGGTTCGCGAGCGTTTGCTGCTGTTGCTGATGCCTGAGTCGCGTTGGTCGGATTTTCGTGCTTCCCATTGCTCGGCCGATTCGGAAATCCTGACGCCTGTCGCCCAGCCATCGTCCCAGATGCCGACGACTTTCAGCATATCGCCGCGCTCCAGCTCGAACTCATCACCAGCGCGTGGTTGATAAGCCCATAGTGTGGCGACCGTATCGTTCGGATGGATGTCGTCTTGCGAATAGTAGTCCTTGAAGAACTGTAGCTGCTCGGACTGGCCGGAAGCGACACCATCTGGACTAGAGAAGTTGCGTCCTTGGTCAGACCCCGAGAGCGGTGAGTTTGTACTCGAATTGAGGATGGAGTGGCTCGATAATGAGCCCCCACGTCTAGGCAGCGCACCGACGCCATGTCCGCGCATCGTCTCTGGTGAATCGTAGGTACCAGCGCGAGAGCTGCCAAACGCTGACATGACACCGCCCGCACTGTCGCTATTGGGTCCAGATGAGGATGATCCTTCAAGGGCTGCCATGCGCTGCACACGTGCACCAGGTATGATGGTAGGAGCGTTGTGTTGATCGCCTGCGTAGGCCATAGGTTGTGCCTTGAGAGACTGCCGTGTCGGAGAGGGTGTGTTAAAGATGCTACCAGCCTGGCTGTGCTTCCGTTTCCTCATTTGGATGCAACAGAAAATAACGGCAGCAAGAATCAAAGCAGCGCCAACGAGCGACCCAATCACGATGCCAGCAATGGCACCGCCAGAGATTCCAGATCCAGATCCTCCGGTAGCACCCGCTGCACTGCCGGTCCCAGATGGCAAGGTTGAAGAGGTACCCGTGGGGAAGACGGGCGGCATCGAAACGGTGGTTGGCAATGTGAGACCTGAGCATCTTCTTTCTACGTTGGCGTTGACGCAGCACGAGTCTGTCGAGTTGACAGTGCTATCTCCACAGAACATGCATAGTCCCTGCAAATTGCCTTGATACCCACATTCATTGGGCTCATTCTGCACTGCGGCGATGCAGCTTCCACTGAGTGCTTCTGCTGGATTCGAGCAGCGCGCAAAGTCGGATCTTATCTCAGGGATGGCATTGTTTCCGGGGGTACCACACAATTGAGGGCTCGACACTATTGTCTGCTCGCTGATGGCGAAATCAGCCTTTGATGAGTTAGCTTGAGGTCCGACAAGCTGGACAATGTCAACATGGGGGTCCACATACACAAGCACCGGCGCAAAGGGGTGTCGCGGCCGCATTGCTCAGTCTACATGGGTCTCTCGAAGCCTGTACGATGGCATTGCAGACCACTGTGGTTGTATAGCGCGCGTAGAGTGCAGTGGTATTGGTCAAGTCGGGGCTCGAGCAGCCTAGAACGTTGCGATACCTTCACAGATTTAGTACATCGAACGGGCTGCATCCATACGATATTTGGATCGAAGAGAATCAGGTACTGACTTTTGCTCTGCATATGTTGTCGCTATGTAGGCCTGTAACCGCGTATCAAAGGACTGTGCGTCGCTTACAAATTGCAAGAACGGGCTGGAGAAGGGTGTTAGCGAGAAACTGCGGTCTTACGTGAGGTTACACGTACAATGCCCCGGTCAGGTTGACGTTCGTACTGATTGAAGCCGAGGCGAAGGCAGTACAATTGCTCGACCCACGCAACGAGATGCACTGTTCCTGAGCCATTGATAGAGGGAGCGAAGCAGCAAGGAGGGAGGCGAAGAGGGCGCTCTTCGTCATGGCGCTGCTTTGCTTTTGGCGACGAGAAGCACGTTCCGGTCGGAACTCCTGGTCGGGTTGTTGATGGTCGCAAAGAGGGTCGACGCGTAAGTAGGAGGACATTGCCCGTCAAATGTCAGAGTCCTTGTCGATAAGCGCTGGTGAATTCGAGGCCGATGGGAGCAGGTCGTCGAGGACAGCAACAGACGGCGCGAAGCTTCACAAGGCCATCCGCGACAGAGCGAGCAGTCCTGTATATAGCAAGAGAGATGGAGAGAACCGCGTCCCTATCGATTAGGGTTCGGTTCTGATTAGGACGCAGGCGCAGTCGCAATGCAGAAAGAGTGTACAGGGTGGGAAGCTGCGACAGGCTTGGGTGAATGGAAGACCTGGGGGCGACAGCAACACGCTCTTCGGCAACGGGAGACGGCCAGAGGCTAACGTGGGAAGGATGGTGCAAGGACCTGGTCGTCTGAAGTCTGATTGGACGGACCCTGACTAGTAAGATGAGGTTGCTAACTAAAATTATCTCTCCGAGAAGCCTCAGACCCTCAGACCCGTCTCTCGTCGCGGGTGTTTCGGACTGCCGTCCGTCTATGCGGCTCTGTTTGCATGCGGAGTCAACATTGCCAGCTCACTGCGACTGCAAAGATGGTCCACAGTATAACGGGTACGTACAACACTGCGACGGGCGCTCGCAGCTGGCCTTGCCGATGCATCGCTACACAGCGCAACCGATGCAGCTAAAGTGGACGAACGCCTGTCCCCATGCACGAATGCACCTGCCTTGTTCAGCTACTGCACCACCTACACAAGTCCGCTGCTATCTCTCTTGCGCATAATAGCACATCCATCTCGAGACAGTGCGGGGTACAAAACTCCGCCGCCTCTCGTCAAACTGTACCGGTATGCGACTTCTTGTTGTACACTGTATATACGAGGCCTGTTCCCAGTATTTGGCGATGCTCGTGCAACGGAGTACAGGCCAAACCTTGTGCACGGGTGCACGGCCAGAACCACGCGAGTAGCCGTCAACCGTCTCACTTCTACGTCTCGCCAATGTCATATTCATGTCTCTATCCGAGCATCTCACAGACTTTCCATCTGACATGGCAGTTGTACAGCGAATTCGCAATACTGTCTTCACCATCCGAAATCTCTGGCTTCTGCGATCATTGCGGGTAATTACCCCGTCGGCGGCTCCCGTTAGACCCGTTGCTGGATCAATATTTAGCTTTCGAGGTCGATCTCATTCATCACTGGCCTGCTTGGCGAGACGACAATCCTGGAGAACATCATCATGCTGTCCTATAGGCGCAATGCCAGTGTCTGCTGTTGTGCGACATACACGATGTACGGTAAGGGTCGAGCCTCAAACGACTAAACGATCTTATACTACATCGATTTATTCCACGCCAAAAGCTAATCGCATCCCTCGCATCCAGTGCGCATGAGAAAACAGTTTGAAATGCTACCTCAGGCGATCCACTTCTCACGTCGTGCAACAATACGCGACTGACTACGATTTGGAAAACACCACCTTCAGCAACGTTGTGGCTGCGGGTGGCTTTAATCTTGGTAGGGAACTTCGTGGTTGTTGTGCGCTCATGCGTTTATGCATTCTGTTACCCAGGATCTGCCTGTTTCCTCGTCCGATCGCCTACGTGGATTGAGGCACTGCAACATAGTTTCGGTAACCTCCATCCTCATCTCGAAAGGTAACTTGGGGCGTTCGTTCAAAAGCACTTCTCATGCATGAATTTGGCATATATGCCAAGACGAGCCGACTTCATCACTGTGGAGGTGAGTTGGACATCCTACCTTGATTGTATATGGTCTTACTGCTATTGAGACAGATCTTTGCCGCTACCGTCGTCGATCTTTACACATCAAGGTCCACAAATCATTGTCGACGATGCTCTGGACTCAGCAGTACCTGATCGAAGATCGCGCACAGCATGAATGCTGGTCGTGCGTCTTGGACTCATACTCAACAAGATGACGAAGTCTACTATAATCTACTGTCGCACGATTCGAGACGCAAAGCTAGCGAGCACATCGCCGATGAATCTACAAGGACCGCGGGAAGGGCACTTTATCTCTCTGAGTGGAACAACGAAGGTTCACTATGTACATCATGTGACCCACCTGGTTACAGTGACTACGCGAATAGATGAACACGTTCAGGGCATGTCTGGTGGCTCGCAAATCCACCGAGGCTTGACATATTTGCAACGAGTGTTCAAGATCTTGCTACCATGACTTCAATACCCACAACATCAGTCTGCGCTTTTCGAGCGATCTAGTTCATTGCATTGGCTGGCAAACACCAGCATACCTATCCTGTCCGATTCCAGACTTTCAGATCTCACCTAAAATCATTTCCTTTCCTGCCTAGATGTATCATTCGTTGTTTCGAAATCAAAGTTTTAGCCGGAAGTGTATCAGGAGCATGTATAAGAGCGGGAGAACATAATGTGCATTATTTCCTCGTTTGTAGAGAGCTTACGAATCGAAGAAAAAGAAAGTTCCTTGCAATGTGCTCGCAATCCTCCTTCAAGATACGCGTATAAAGATGACCATGGCACATCAACATGCCGGAGGGGGAATGGGTGGACCGTGCCGTTCCTTGCGATTGTGATCAAGCTCAAGCTCAAGCTCAAGCTCAAGCTCAAGCTCTGGACACATCTGTGTGACCTCGCGACCGTGAGAGACCTACCGTGAGGATAGGCAGAACTCACTTTCCAAACAATAAGAGCACAGGCCCAATGTCGAGCTTATTCTGGACGCCTTGATGACGGTATTTATCGTGCAATGGAATCCATTGCACGTCCCCATCCTCAAGCATCCCTCCCAGAAAGTCGGTTATTCACTTCGACAACATCACCAACACCATAGACTATCGATACCATAATTCATCAACGTCACAGTGTCTTAAGGGTCCCCATTGCGGCCCCAGCACGCCTTAACAAGTGTTTCAGATCCATCGTCGCATAGCCTCACGTCAACGATGACAGAACTTACTCGCATATGACTCACCAAAATTTGTCAGCTGGCAGTCTGGGGTATATACCCGATCTGGAAGCATGGCGGGAGGTATGTAAACAATTATCATTCCGCGGGTATCTTGGAGACATATCTTCCGGTACTTTCGATTTAGGTACCATGTACTGTGGCAGCTCATTTTTTGTTTGAGAAGCCGCGAAACATAAGTTGGGATCACATTCGCAGTCATATGTTGGTCCGCTGGGGGGGTCGCGTGGCGCAATGAGTGTGAGTAAGCTGGCACTGCGCCGCAAAAGCATCACGCAAGAGGTCCTTCAGATATCAAGGCAAAGACTGTATTGACAAGCGTTTTAATTGCTAAAACTTTTCTTGCTCGACCTGTGAGCGATGCGAAAGTGGGTATAATGAACCATTTAACGACAGGAAGAAGACACGAATAAGAGCAAGAAACCGTAAGACGCAAATGTTGTCTATACACAAGGGGTATGTACTCCCACAGCACTCCATTTCGCTTTCTAGTCCGAAGGCGTCCGAATAATCTTAGGAATCGGCGGCATATCAACATTCATTGGCGTACTCTCATAGTACCGAGCCTTCTGACTCGCAGTAGACGCGCTCCGTGGCCGTCCCGACGTCGACGTGCCCATGCTCAAATCGCCCTCCTCCGGACTCGGCGACAAGGGGCTCAGCATCAGTGTACTCGTGGTATTCGTGCTCAGCCGACTGATGCCGCTGATTCCACTGCCATTACTTACAGTCGTGTTATTCATCGGATCGTGAACTTCCTCGAGAGGCGTGATGTGTAGTGGTACGAGGGGCATGGTCTCTGAGCTGAGTCTTCTGGCTTGGGCGTCGTGCTCCGAGTCGACGTATAATGTGACGCTGCTGTGCCGTTCTCTGCTGAACATGCTGGTTTTGTCTTCGTGGTCGAGGAGGCGGGCTTTGTCAGATTTGCGGTTCGCTTTCTTCTTGCGTTCAAGGCGTTTGCGGAGGAAGAAGGCAAGTAAGAGGAGAGCGAAGCCGAGGGCGAGGATGGCAAAGACGACGGTGAGAGCGATGTTGTTCTTTGTCCAGTAGCCCTCATCTGGTTTCGGCGTTGATGTTGCCTCCGGGACGAGTAGGTTGTTGTCGTCATCAGGTATGGGGGCCATGGCTAGGATGTTGTGAAGAGAGATAGCTGCGGCGCGGTGATTTGGCTTGTCGAACTTATGTATGCTGGCTGCAGCAGATTGTGGGCGCCTGAGGAACGACGGGCTGAAGAATTGACTTGTGCGATACGGGAAAAAGAACTACGCTATTCGAAGCTGAAACACTTTGCTCATACCAGGCTGGAGTTGGGCAATGCAAGTTCTTGAAGACACAACACTAGTGACAGCACCAGAGTGTACATATAACACATCGTGAAATGACGTCCGGTGCTCAGGCCTGACCGCCGAATCCTCCTCGTGGGGTTCAAATATAGATCACATTCATCTTGAGGAGGATCCTGAGGCTGAGTACTCTCCTCCCGTTGTGAGGGGAAGAATGATCACCCACTCACGGGTCGCTATTTTGGCCCCTGAGGAAATGCTTTGAGTGCACAGACGAGCTGCCACATGATCCAACCAATTGCACATTCAAGAGCAGTGATATAAGCTTGGACTCCCGCAGTACCGCAGCATCAGAAATATGTTGCCTAGGGGCGGTGGTGGCACGCATTTGTGGAATGGGAAACCTAAGACATGCGAGTTCGCGTGTCATTCTATAGCCCAGTATGCGGCCAAACCAGTAGAAGCTTGTTGTTCCTCCGCATGCGAGCCACGTCTTGTGTGCTTTTGTCCATTTAAATAGTGGAGCTGAATCTTGAACTTTCAGCTTCGAATTTGCTCGTAAGGAATGCGATCGCTCCACGAACAACAGCCTGATCGCTGAGCATCTTGCTTTCGCGGCTGTCAGATATCGCCCGAGCGGCTCGATCGGAATTCCGCTGCTGCAAATGATGACAAGTGCGGAGGGGTCCAGGATTCAGGTTTGAGGTTCAAGGCAAGCACAGCCACCTGCGCTAAGTAAGATGGGAGATGTGGACATTACGTTGGCTTGCTTCGATGTCGGATGTGGAATGGCGGGGGTGCGCCTCATGTCTCTGCTCAAAGTCTGCCTGAGCCAGACCGAGAATGGATGGGACGGTAGCCATCCACAGAACTAGACCGTCGGTATCGTGATCTGTGAAAGTGAAGCGATGTCGCGAGATGTCGAACGAATTCACGCAGAAGATAGCCGCTGCCTTGCTTTCCATAAATCGTGGCGTCTGTGATTGCACACCTTCCAGCGGCTCTGCATGCAAGTCACAGTTGTGCAGCGTCTGCAGGGCATTATTTTCGCTGGCGGCCGCCGGGAGCGAGACTGTGAGCCAACTGTCATGGTGTTGATGAGTGCAGCAGTGACAAGGGGTTGGAATTGACCATGGAGGCACGGACCATAACCAGCATCTCGGGTTCGCGCTAATAGGCGCCCAGCAACAAGGAGGAAGGCATCCACATGCACAACTTCACGATGCTACCAACAATCAGTCAATGTGAACAAGATTTGCGATCTCTCACCGCTCTAGCAAGACTGCGGCACAGCTTTTCTTTAATGCATTGGACGTCCGCATGACACACTCCACGTCTGAAAACTTCACCGTTCACTAGAAAGAGCTAGTTTGAATATTTACGATTCTGATTGCACAGCTGATGCTACCTATCGCGATGCCATCATGCGGAAAACACCGCCGCCCAATCGACCGTCTAGAGTGGAGATGGTATATCCAGGGTATAATCGTACAGTCGCCAAAGTTCGAGACCGCGCAAGCAATGCCACAGGAAACACCATGCAAACACATCCAATCCCATACTAACTGGACAAAACGCCGAACCTACCAGCCAGCTCCTCGCTCGTGCGGGATATCATTGTTCGCAAAAACGATGCAACCTGGATATAAACGCCATCGCCAAAAGGCGATAATAAACAAAAAACATGTAAGAAGCCCAGCTACGCTATCGGAGAAGAACCTCCGTGTTATGCAGGGGCTTTTGATGATTCTTTGATTCGGCCGTCGCGGAAAAAGTGCAAGAAATAAACGGTGTATGCTTCGAATCCTTCGGTAAACCGAAGGGGGGTGGAGAAGTGAAGTTGTACGCTGCGAAATCATGCAGCGACTTCAGCACCGTGCGCGCGTCCGCCACCAACAAGTTCGAGAATCTTGCCAGCAACAGCAGCAGGGTAGCCACGGGACAGGCCCTCGTTGACAACAGTCATCGCCGCGGCACGGTCCTCAACAGCCATGTAAGCGCGCGTCATGGCCTCGTAGGTGCTAGGCTCGCGCCTGCTCTCCGACACAGACTCGTAGATGGCCTTGGCCTTGGTGATGTCATGAGCAAGAGCCCAGCCGTGGATGAGGGAGTTGGCGATGTATGGCGTCATCTCGACGCTACGGGCGCGCATGTCCTGCAGGACCGCCTCGGTATCGGCGATCTGGTGGTTGGCTACCATTGCTTCGAAAAGTGCCTGATATAAGCAAGCTTGGGGGCGAATGCGGGAGTCGGCAATAACAGTGTCGAAAAGCCGACGAGCACCTTCCATGTCGTGAAGGACACAGCCCTTGGCGTGGATGAGGGAAGAGTAGTGCACGGCCTCAGGGACGGCTCCAGCACTGCGAACCTGCTCTAATACCTTCTCGGCGGCTGCCATATCCACTGGCTCGAGCGTGGCGTGGGTGTCGATGAGGAGCTTGTAGGTATGGGTAGTGGGTTCAATGCGCTTCGCTCGCATCCGCTCGTAGTAGGATAGAACCTTGCTACGGTCACGCTTGGTAGTGAGGAAGAATTGCATCATGCTATGGTAAGGTGCAGGACGCGGCTTGTAGTTGGGCATGCTCTCCATCTCTTCAAACAGCTCCTCGGCAAATTTCTCGTCGCTTACACGGCAGAGAGCATTGACAATGGTGCCGTAGGTGACGGAAGTAGGACGAATTCCGAGATTGCGCATCTCCGAGAAGTAGAAAAGGCAGTCATCGATGCGACGAGCCTTACCAAGCTTTCCGATCAGAGCGTTATAGAGGAAAGAGGAGGGCTCGACACCCTCAGTCTTAGCACGGAGGAAGATCTTGACAGCCTCGGTAGCCTCGTCGAACGTCTTCGTTGACTCCTTCAGTGTGGTGATGTAGAGACCGAAAGTGTTGGCGGTAGGTGCAGCGCCCATGTCAAGCAAGTCCTGGTGGTAGCGAGCGGCGAGATCACGCTGTCCACAAGTAAGGGAGGCAGCAATCATGGCATCGAGGATAGTCACCCAGCCGTATCTGACGATGCGGTACTGGGGCAGCAGAGGAACGTCCTGCTTAGCTAGATTGAGGATGTCATGAGCTAGGTTCAGGCGATCCTCCTTTGCGGCAGCGGTGATCAACTTCGCGTAGGTGAAGAACCGAGGGTGCCGGCCAGTCCGGCGCATATTCTTGAATTTCATCAATGCTTCGTTGAGATGCGAAGATGATCGTCCATGTGTCTTCTCAAGCAACTCGGTAATGGCAACGGAGCCTTTGTTGTCTGTCGACGCAGCATACGGATCGTACTGGTCCTCAAATGTAGGGCCAGTAGGTGAAACTGGTGCTTGCACCGGGTAGTTTGTGAATGCGGCTGGTGAGTACATTGCCTTAGGCGCGGGATGCTTGTAGCTGTACCAACGGTGCTGAAGATCACCGCGATCGAGCTTGGTCAGAACCTGCTCGACAAGACTAGCTGTAGTCTTGTTGACAGGTGTGCCGGTCGCAGTGATGACTTCGAGTAGATGGGCAAATCGTGCAGCGTGAGCAACGTCAACTTCCGAACCCTGGAGGATGATTCCAGATTGGACTTGCATAAGGAGTGTGATGTCTTCGAAGCTCAGCTGAGCAATGGCCTCAGGTCCCATACCAGTGAGTAGGTGGTGAGCAACTGGGGTGACTAGGCCACCATTCTCGATCATCGTCCACATCAGCTCCATGCTAGCCCGTGGTGGAAGGAAGATGCCACGCTTTGCCATGAAATGCCCCATAACCTCAATGGCCTCATCGATTTGTTCGACGACGGTCATTTTGTTGTGGCTGACAGCGGATTGAGAGTCGCGGATGCGTGCAAACATCTGACGACCCTGGCGTAGCCCGCGCTCAGCATGACCACTGCCGATCAGGGCGATGGTGTGCATGGCAGTGGGCTCAATAAATTCTGGCTTTGTGGCAGAAAGCTCAAGCATCCTCCAGAAGACATCAGCAGCTGCAATGTTTCCAGTTCGAATGTGCATGGCTCCCATGGCCATAGCAGGCCGGGAGAGATCGCTTTCGGCGGCAAGATCCTCAAAAGCCTCTGTGGCAACTTCAACAGCATTGCGGTCGGCGGCCTTGATGCAGATAGCAGCCATGGCTATTTGCCGTGCCTGTACACTCAAGGACTCATTGGCGAATGTAAAAGCTTGCTGGAAAGAACCGCTCTTCAGCCACTCTGGAAGGAAAGCCTTCAAGCCGACGATGTCACGCAAAGACGTGAGATCTTGGGCTGTCACCAGAGCAGACTCGATCTTGGTGAGAAACTTTTGCCCACCCTCGATGCGGTCGCAGATAGCGTATGCCTTGACGAGAGCAGCGTATACGTCGTTATCTTTCCGAACGAGATCGATTGCTCCGTTGTCGTTGGACACTGCGAGCGTCTTGTACTCGTCATAGCATTCGACGGCGCTCCTGAGATCACCAGACTTTCCGAAAGCGTGAATCATTGGCACGAACATGTCCGCAGCAGGTGTCACGCTCCGCGACTCCATCTGCGAGTAAATTCGGACCATGTCTTCTATCCGCTCACCCTCGGCACAGGCAGTGACAAGCAGGCGGTAGGTCTTCTCGGAGAAAGTACGCCCGGACTTTACGTTGATGGCGGCATCGAAGAGCTTCACAGCAACCGAAAGCGAACCGTCCTCGGCCAGAATAGCGTAATCGGTCTCGTTCGACTGAAGCATGAAACGGCCCTCCTCTTCCATTCCACCATACCGCAAACGCTTCTCCTCAAAGCTCTGCTTCAACGACACGACCTCCAGCGAGCGCACCGAGAGAAGCTCGATCAGCGCAGAATATGTGGCGGTATCGGGGACGACGCGGCGGCGGAGCATGTCCGAGTAGACATCGAGGGCTTTCGGTACGACCTGATGCCGGGCGCGTGGGAGCTGGATCGCGGCGGAGAGTAGGACGTTGTAAGCAGCGACCGACGGCCTGACTCCCGAGTGGAGCATCGCCTCGAAAACGGCCGGAACCTCAGCATACTTGCGATTCTCAGCGAGACGCTGAAGCTCTGCTGTGTATTCGTCGAGCGCATCGTGCGCCTCGATAGGGCTGGCGGCATAGGTCGAATCGGTGCGGCTTAGAGTCGTTGAATTTACGAGCGTGTCGGCAACGGTAGCGGGCGACTTTGAGCGATCCTCCTCGATGGCGGACCCCTGCTCGACTGCCTCAACCACTGCGCTGTCTGCCTTGATCTTGGCCGCCTCTTGCGCAATAGCCTCGTCGACGCGCGCAAGGGCAATCTTCTCCGCCTCTTCGCTACCGACGGCTTTCTTGAAATCTTCTACTTGGCTAGTGCTGTATGCACGGTTGACGCTGGCACGCGCTGGGACAGCCTCCACGACATCCTCGACCGCTATGCTGCTCTCCTTGACCTCAGCAGGCGACTTCTGTGCGCTCTTGGGGTCCCATTCGATGAGCTTGCGGAACTGAAACTGCGACCAGTCCTTCTCTTCGCTACGCTGGCTCTTCTGCCATGCTGTGTAGTATGCCGCTAGACCCGAGTCTGCGTGCTCCTGCGAGCTGGCGTTGAGGGCCTTGACGGCAGCGGTGGTGGATGACGAAGCAAATACATGCTGGTTCTTCAGACCCTTGCGGTAGCGGTCATGTTGGAGGGAGGCGAGGGGGTTGGTGGTCTGTACACCGGCAACAACGGATTGGGCGTAGCCGTGAGTGAAGCCCTTGGCAAGACTCTGACGCGCGAGATGGAAGCTCTTGAAGACCATTTAGGAGATGGAGGAACCCTTCAGATGGGAAGGGTGAGACTGTGGCGGTCAGTGGCAGTCCGCGCATGCTTGAAATGGAACACCATGAGCGATATAGCCGAGATATACAGCCATAGCTCATAATGCGCTGGACATCTGATAGCTAGGGAACAACCCAAAAATGTCGCGTGCAATATGGCGCACCACGAATTAAGGTTAGGAAACAGGAAGGTACGTACGGGTGTTCTCAAGGCGCGGTGATGCTGCAGGTTCATTTGACGACGCCGCCAAACGAACGCGCTTTGAGAGGTGGGTAGGTGTGGTGGTCGTGAATTATGAGAAGCTCAAAATGCTTCGCGTACTTTAATGTACAGGACTCGAGACGGTGAGAAAGTCTATTATGCGTGGAGGAGGTACAAAGGTATCGAACGAAGGAACGGCGCACTGTGGCCTGAATTATCGAGAGTTAGCCTCCAAGGCGAGTCGTTAGCGGAATGTCAAAAAGAAGCTTCGAGCGAGCCACAGTTCGTCGTCGTCATGAAAGTTGTTAGAGAAAGGCCGGGACGCTAACGTTCGCGCGGAAATTCGGATGTGAGGAATAAATCGGGTAGATTAGCTCGCCAAACGTGGCCCCGGGGACCCTAATTGGCTCTCCGCGCGAATCAGAGGCGCTGCTCATCTTACTTCTCGGTGCCGGTGGAATTCCTGCCACCGAA
>Ga0265798_10001193_pt1 | contig 41125 bp, 44 predicted proteins | sample P3T30metagenome_FD_192430 | JGI IMG/M metagenome (GOLD analysis project Ga0265798, IMG submission 192430) | Plant litter microbial communities from East Loma Ridge, Irvine, California - P3 T30 | ecosystem: Environmental > Terrestrial > Plant litter > Unclassified | place: USA: California... | reverse complement strand
CAGCCGCGGCCGCACCTCGTCCAGCAGGAACTCGCGCGACACGCTGTACGACGGGCCGCCGCAGTTCATCGACATCAGCTGGCTGCCGCCGATCGGCATGAAGCCGACGGCGATGCCGTTGACGTCCTTCTGCCAGTCGCCGAACGATGTGGCGCAGCCGTACCGCTCGTAGTCGGCGATCCCGCGCGCCAGGCCCTGGCGCATCGCCGTGTGCGCCGTTTCGTCCAGTTCCAGTGAGCGGCCCAGGATGTCGTTGCGCTCCTGCTCCGACGCGCGGGCCAGATAGGCGCGGCCGATCGCGGAAGCGGCCAGCGGCAGGCGGGAGCCGACCTGCAGCGCCAGCGCCAGCGCGGCCGTGCTGCGGCAGACCTCCACGAAGATCATCGACAGCCGGTCGCGCATGGCGATCGACACGGTGGTGCCGGAGAACTCGGCCAGTTCCTGCAGCATCGGGCGCGCCAGCTGGCGAATGTCGAGCCGTGCCAGCATCGCGCTGCCCAGGCCCAGCGTCGCGGTGCCCAGGATGTAGCGGCCGCCCTCCTCCTGCGTCAGATAACCCAGTTTCGTCAGCGTATAGGTAAAGCGCGTCACCGTCGATTTCGGCAGGCCGCAGCGCTGGGCGATCTGCTGGTTCGTCAGGCCCTTGTCGGCGCAGCGAAAGCACGCCAGCACTTCCAGCCCGCGGGCCAGGGCGGTGATGTAATAGCGGTCTTCCGGGCCGCGCGTGCCATCCGCATCGGGCGCTGCCACATCCTCGCTCATATCCACTCCGTCCATTGATGCTCCTGTGAGTCGCGGCAGCCAGCGGCACCGTTGTCGCCGCGCCGCCCCCGCACATCGCTGACGAACAAATCGTTGCCGGGCTGGTAAAAGTGTCGTATTCTTTTTTCAACCCATTTTACAGCAGGCGGTTTCGCACAGCAAAACACTTCTCTCGCAGTCCTCCAGCATCCAAAGACGCATCACACAATAACGGAGACAGATTTTGGAGCTTTTTCTGCAGCAGGTCCTCAACGGGCTGACGCTGGGAGGCGTGTACAGCCTCGTGGCGCTCGGCCTCACGCTGGTGTACGGCATTCTGCACGTGCCCAACTTCGCGCACGGCGCGTTCTACATGGCGGGCGCTTATTCCGCCTTCTTCCTGATTAACCGGCTGGGCCTGAACTACTGGTGGGGCATGCTTGGGGCGGCCGCCACGGTGGCGCTGATCTCCGTGCTGTCCGAACGCCTGGTGTTCCATCCGCTGCGCAAGGCGCCCTACCTGCACCACATGATCGCGTCCATCGGCATCCTGCTGTTCCTGGAAGCGGGCGCGCAGGCACTGTGGGGTGCGGACTTCCACCGCATGGAGACGCCGTACACGCAGCTGCTGACAGTCGGCTCGCTGACGTTGCCGGCCCAGCGCCTGCTGATCATCGGCGCGGCGTTCACGCTGGTCGTGCTGCTGCAGCTGTTCCTCACCAAAACCATCACCGGCGCCACCATCGTGGCGATGGCGCAGAACCGCGAGGGCGCCGCACTGGTCGGCATCGATGCCACCCGCGTGGCGATGCTGACGTTTGCCATCGCCGGCGCGCTGGCCGGCATGGCCGCCGTGCTGTACGCGCCGATCAACCTGGTCTACACGTCGATGGGGCATCTCGTCATCACCAAGGCGTTCGTCATCATCGTGCTGGGCGGGATGGGCAGCGTGCCCGGCGCCATCGTCGGGGGCCTCATCATCGGCTTTGCCGAAGCCTTCGGCGCGTTCTACATCTCGACCGACTACAAGGACATCATCGCGTTCGCGCTGCTGGTGCTGATCCTGTCGGTGCGGCCGCAAGGCCTGTTCGCGCGGGGAGCCCACTGATGAAGCGCTTCAATGCAAAAATCGGCTGGACGGCGCTGTTGCTGCTGGCGCTGGCCTTCCCCTACATGGCGGGCAACGACTACCATCTCACCGTGATGTCGACCGCGTACATCTACGCCATCGCCACCGTGGGCCTGAACCTGATCACGGGCTACACGGGCCAGTTCAACCTGGCGCACAGCGGCTTCATGGCCGTTGGCGCCTATACCGTCGGCATTCTCACCGTCGATTACGGCGTGCCGTTCTGGGCCGCGTTCGCGCTGTCGGGCTTCGTCGCCGCGGCCATCGGCGTGTTTGTCGGCCTCGTGTCGCTGCGCCTGAAAACCCACTTCTTCTCGATCTTCACGCTGTGCGTGGGCTACATCATGTTCCTGCTGATCGAGAAATGGGAGAGCCTGACGCACGGCACCGGCGGCATCGTCGGCATTCCGGCGCCCGAGTCCATCGGCCCGCTGGATTTTTCCGAGCCGCGCGCGCAGTACTACCTGGTGCTGTTCTTCCTCGTGGCCAGCCTGTGGATCATGCACCGCATCGTGCACTCGCTGCTGGGCCGCACCTTCATGGCGATCCGCAACAGCGACGACCTGGCGCAGGCGCTGGGCATCCCGCTGATGCGCAACAAGCTGCTGGCGTTCGTGCTGTCCGTGTTCTTTGCCGGCCTGGCCGGCGGCCTGTACGCGGGCTACGTGCGCTTCCTCGGCCCCGGCATCGCCGGCGTCGAGAACACGTTCGACATGACGATGTACATGCTGGTCGGCGGCATCGGCACGCTGCTCGGCCCCCTGCTGGGCGCGATCGGCGTGCCGTGGCTGACGCAGTACCTGCAGGTGCTGCAGGAATACCGCTTCGTCGTCTTCGGTCCCGTCCTCGTGCTGCTGGTGATCTTCCTGCCGCACGGGATCGTCGGCACATGGCTGAACCGCCAGCGCCGGAAGGCCGCCTCCCCTGCGCCAGTTGCCGTGGCGCCCGTCAAGGAGGTGAGCCATGCTTGACATCGAGTCCCTGACGAAGCGCTTCGGCGGGCTCACCGCCGTCAACGATGTCAGCGCCCGGTTCGCGCGCGGCACCATCAACGCGATCATCGGCCCGAATGGCGCCGGCAAGACGACGTTCTTCAATCTGATCAGCGGCGCGATCCGCCCCACGTCCGGACGCATCCTGTTCGACGGCCAGGACGTGACGGGCCTGCGCGCCGACCAGGCGGCGCGCCTGGGCATGGCACGCACGTTCCAGACGACGGCGCTGTTCGACACGGCGACGGTGCTGGACAACCTGATCGTCGGCCACCGCCTGCGCACCCGCTCGACGCTGGTGGACGTCATCCTCGGCACGAAAAGGCTGCGCGACGAGGAGCGCATCTGCCGCGAGAAGGCGCGCGCCGCGCTGGACTTCGTCGGCCTGGCGCATATCGAATCGCGCATCGCCGGGGACATCTCGCAGGAAGAGAGGAAGCGCGTGGCGTTCGCGCTGGCGCTGTCCACCGATCCCGCGTTACTGCTGCTGGACGAACCGGCCGGCGGCGTCAATCCCGAGGAGACGGAAGGCCTGGCGCGGCTGATTCGCAAGATGGCGCAAAGCGGCCTGACGGTTTGCCTGATCGAACACAAGATGGACATGATCATGAACCTGGCGGACCGCATCCTCGTGCTGAACTACGGCGAGAAGATCGCCGAAGGCACGCCCGCCGAGATCCGCGCCAACCCGGCCGTCATCGAAGCCTACCTGGGGAGCGAGCATGCTTAGACTCGAGGGGGTGTCGCTGTCGTACGGCAGCTTTCGCGCGCTGCACAACGTCAGCATTCATGCGGACGAAGGCGAGCTTGTCGTGCTGCTGGGATCGAACGGCGCCGGCAAAAGCTCGATCTTCCTGACGACGAGCGGCCTGCAGCGCGCGGCCGGCGGCAGCATCCGCTTCGGCGGGCGCGAACTGGTGGGCCGCAAGCCTTCGCAGATCGTGGCCGACGGCCTGGTGCACTGCCCCGAGGGACGCAAGCTGTTCCCCGGCATGTCGGTGCTGAAGAACCTGACCTTGGGCGCCTACGTGCACCGGCGCGACAGCCGCGGCGTGGCGCGTACGCTGGACGAAGTATTCGGCCTGTTCCCGATCCTGGACGAAAAGAAGGACGCGCCGGCCGGGTCCCTGAGCGGCGGCCAGCAGCAGATGGTGGCGATCGGCCGCGCGCTGATGGGCCGCCCGAAGGCGCTGCTGCTGGACGAGCCGTCGCTGGGCCTCGCCCCGCTTGTCGTCAGGCAGATGTTCGAGATCATCGCCCGCATCAACCGCGCCGGCACGACGGTGCTGCTGGCGGAACAGAACGCGTACGCGGCATTGAATATCGCCAGCCGGGCGTACGTTATCGAGCAGGGCCGCATCGTCATGTAGGGCGGTCGCGAAGAGCTGCTGAACAATCCACAGGTGCGCAAGGCCTATATCGGGGCATAACCGCGCGGCGCCTGACCTTATAACAAACCGAGGAGACAAGACAATGAAACTGCACATCCGCGTCACCATGCTTGCCACCGCGCTGGCCCTTGCCGGCATGGCCCACGCGCAGGAAGTCGTCAAGATCGGCTTTTCCGGCCCGTTGAGCGGCGGCGCCGCGCTGTATGGCAAGAATGTCCTGAGCGGCATGCAGATGGCCGCCGCCGAGATCAATGCCAAGCCCCTGGAGATCGGCGGCAAGCGCTACAAGCTGGAGATCGTCGCGCTGGACGACAAGTACAACCCCAGCGAGACGGGCATCAACGTGCAGCGCCTGGTGCAGCAGCATAAAACGGCGGCCGTGCTGGTGCCGCACTCCGGCGGCATCTTCGCCGTGCAGGCGTTCAACGAGAAAGCCAAGGTGCTGCTGCTGGCCTATACGAGCCTGCCGCAGGCGACGGAACGGGGCAACACGCTGACGGTGCGCATCCCGCCCGACTTCACCGGCTACATCGCGCCGTTCACGAAGGCGATGATGACGCGGCACGGCAAGAACGTCGCGCTGGCCGCCGCGGACCACGATTATGCCAAGGCGTGGGCCGCCGCGTTCAAGCCGGCGTGGGAAGCGGCGGGCGGCAAGGTCGTCGCCGAGAACCCCATGTCGTACAACAAGGCGACGGATTTCTACAGCGGCGTGAGTCGCGTGATCCAGTCGAAGCCGGACGTGCTGTTCATCGGCGGCGCGTCGGAACCGACGGCGCTGGTGGCGAAACAGGCGCGCGAACTGGGCTTCAAGGGCGGCTTCATCATCATCGACCAGGCCAAGATCGACGAGATGGCGAAGGTGGTCGGCGGCCTCGGGCCGCTGGAAGGTTCCGTCGGCGTGATGCCCGTCGTCGGCGACGAGCGGCCGGAGTCGGTCGCCTTCACGGCGCGCTACCGCAAGCTCAATCCCGGCAAGGATCCGAGCAGCGAGATCGCCCTCAATTACACGGCCGTCCACGCCACGGTGGCTGCCATGAAGCTGGCCGCCAGCGCGACCGACGCCACCGCCATCCGCGCCAAGATGGATCAGGCCTTCAAGACGCTGCCACCGGCGCAGAATCCGCTCGACATCGAAGGACTGGACAGCAAGGGCGGCACGGTGGCCAACACCATCATCGGCGTCGTCGAGAAGGGCAAGATCAACGGGCAGTTCCTGCGCGCGCTGAATGCGACGAAGTAGGCAGGTGATACCGCGCTGGCGCAAGGCGGTGCCAGTTGGCCCGCCCTGGTGGCGAGGACACGTCGTGACGGTATGGCTGTGCTGCGCGGCGGCGTATGCCGCACCGGCAGCGACTGTGCCGCTGTCCGCTGCCCTGCCCCGATTGCCGGGACAGGGCACGCTCGTCATGGACTTGCGCGAGTCATCCGCCATCGCGCTGGTCGGCCCGATCACGACAGAAGCACTGACGAGCGTGCGCCGCATCGGCAGCGCCGGCAACCGCCTGCAGCTCATGTATATCGACTCGCCCGGCGGCGACGTTGTCTCTGCCATCGAACTTGCGCACTATCTGCGCCAGAAAAAGACCCGGCTGGTCGTGGCGGGGCGGTGCTTTTCCGCGTGCGCGAACTATCTCTTTGCGGGCGCCGTCGCAAAAGACGTGCTGCCCGGCTCCCTGGTGGCGATCCACGGGCTGCGTTACCAGCATTTCGACAAGGACCAGGTGACCGATTTCAGCGCTGGCGATCGGGCAGCACTGGGCAGGCTGGCGCAAAAGGACGGCAGCGCCGGGCCGCGGATACAGGCCATCCTGGCCCGGGAGCAGGCTTTCTATCGGGACGTCGGCATCCGCACGTCCACCCATCTGGCATTCCGCCGTTATGACGAAGCGCGGCAGGCGCATCGGACGACGACGCCGGACTGCCCCGCATTTGCGCTGTGGGCACTGTCCAGAGCGGACCTGGAACGGATGGGCGTCATCGGTATTCGCATGTTCTGGACGCCGGCCACGCAACAGGAGGCGCGCACGGCGGCGGAGAAACTGGGCATGCAGCCATCCGCCGTGTACTTCGGCAGCGAGGCCACGCTGGCGGGGATGTGCGGCCAGAAAAGAGGCCTCCTGCAGGATCTGCGCGCCATCCTGCGCTAGCCGCCCAGCTGATCGGCTGCCTGGGCGGCGCCAGCCCGGCAGGCGTCCCTGCTTGCGTCTACAATCACACGTCATCCCCACCGGAGCCACCCTTGAACTGGGACCACCCGCAACCGCACATCTTCCCCGTCACCCCGCAGGCCGACGACATCGACGGCCTCGATCACACCAACAACGCCGTCTACGTGCGCTGGTGCGAGCAGGCCGGCTGGTCGCACTCGGTGGCGCTGGGCCTCGACCTGGCCGACTACCGGCGCCTCGACCGCGCCATGGCCATCGCGCGCGCGGAGTACGAATACGTGCTGCCGACTGGCCTCGGCGAGGAACTGCTGCTGGGGACCTGGCTGTCCGCCACGGACGGGCGCCTGACGATGGAGCGCCGCTTCCAGCTGGTGCGCGCCAGCGACGGCGCGACCGTCATGCGCGGGCGCTGGCAGCTCGTCTGCATCGAGATCGGCAGCGGCAAGCCGCGACGCATGCCGCCCGAGTTCTGCGACGCATATCTGCCGGCGGTGGTGGGTGTCGATTGATGAGCGCCGCTCATAACCCCATGTAGTCGGCAAGGGCTAATCAATCGCCGCGCGGGCGAGTACAGTCCGTTCCTGATCTTTTCATCATGACGGGAAACCCAATGGAACTCAAACGCGTCGGCTCGCAGGCTTCGGTCCAGGGCCCCGAAGCATACTTCACGGGTGTCGTCCGCATCGATCCCCTCAACTCGCCGCCGCCGCCGGCACGCACGTCGGTGGCCAGCGTGACGTTCGAGCCGGGCGCCCGCTCGGCCTGGCATACACACCCGCTGGGGCAGACGCTGGTCGTCACCGCCGGCTGCGGCTGGACGCAATGCGACGGCGGCCCGATCGTCGAGATCCGCGCCGGCGACGTGATCTGGTGCCCGCCGGGACACAAGCACTGGCACGGCGCCACGGCCTCCACATCCATGACGCATATCGCCATCCAGGAAGCACTGGACGGCACCGCCGTCGTCTGGCTGGAGAAGGTCAGCGACGAGCAGTACCTGGCCGGCAACGTCAGCAAATGATGCGGCCTGCCCTGCTGCTAATGCTGGTCGCCACGGCGGCAGGCGCCGCGCCGCCGGAGAGCGGACAGCAGATCGCCCGCGCCGGCAGCCAGAGCCCTGCCGCCGGTCCGGCCGCCTGGTTCACCGGCGTCGTCAAGGTCGAGCCGCTGTGGCGCGCGGATGCGTCCATCAACACATCCGGCGCTTACGTGACGTTCGAGCCGGGTGCGCGTTCGGCGTGGCATGTGCACCCGTCCGGCCAGCGGCTGGTCGTGGTCGCGGGCACGGGGCTGACGCAGGAATGGGGCAGACCGGTACGTGAAATCCGCAACGGCGACGTTGTCACCTGCCCTCCCGGCGTCAAGCACTGGCATGGCGCGGCGCCGGGGACGCGCATGACGCACCTGGCCGTTACCGGCATGGCCGATGGTAAAGGTGTCGAGTGGATGGAGAAGGTCAGCGATGAACAATATGACGCGCGGCGCGATTAGCGCGCTGGCAATGGCGAGTGCGCTGTGCCAGGCCGCGCCCGCAATCAAGGAGCCCAAGAAAATGAACACTGCGGAACAGGCACCGACGCTGTCGGTCAGCCAGCAGGCCATCGTCCCCATCGCGGCATTTGCCGCCGTTGGCGATATCGCGAACCTGAACAAGGCCCTGGAACATGGACTCGATGCCGGCATGACGGTCAGTGACGCCCGTGAAGTGCTGGTTCAGCTGTACGCTTACGCGGGCTTTCCGCGCAGCCTGAATGCGCTGGGGGAGCTGATGAAGGTCGTCGAGCAGCGGCGCGCACGCGGCGTGGTGGATGCACCTGGCCGGGCGCCCGTCCGGCCGATACCGACGGGCGATGCGCTGCTGGCCGCCGGCTCCGCCAATCAGGCAAAACTGGTGGGCGCACCGGTGCGCGGCCCCCTGTTCGACTTTGCGCCTGCCATCGACGAGTATCTGAAGACGCACCTGTTCGGCGACATCTTCGAGCGCGACAACCTGGACTGGCAGGGCCGCGAGGTGGCCACTGTCAGCATCCTGGCTGCGCTCTGCGGGGTCGAGTCGCAGTTGCAGTCGCACGTGCGGATCAGCATGAATGTCGGGATTTCGGTCGGGCAGTTGCGGCAGGTTGCCGACGTCCTGGCGCGGCAGGTGGATGCCGCTGCAGGAGCGCGGGCGCTGGCTGCGCTGGCGACGGTGACGCCGGCGCACTGACGGCAGCCCGCTACCAGATTCACGTCGGGAAAAAGCCAATTCATGAGCCGCGCTCATAAGCCCATGCAATTCAAGGCCCGCATTTTTCATTGATTTGCCATTAACATGCTCCTCTCTCGGCAAGCGCCCGGTGCGCTTGCCCGCCACAACCATCCGAGGAAGAACATGACCGTCAAAGCCTACGGCGCCCACGCCGCCGACAAACCGCTCGAATCGCTCGACATCACCCGCCGCGCGCCGGGTCCCCATGACGTCCAGATCGACATTGCCTTCTGCGGCGTCTGCCACTCGGATCTGCACACCGTGCGTGCCGAATGGGCCGGTACGCTGTTCCCTTGCGTGCCGGGTCACGAGATCGTTGGCCGCGTCGCCTCCGTCGGCGCCCACGTCAAGGGCTTCAAGGCGGGCGACCTCGTTGGCGTCGGCTGCATGGTCGACAGCTGCCAGCATTGCGCCGATTGCGGCGATGGCCTGGAAAACTACTGCGACAACATGGTCGGCACGTACAACGGCGCCACCGCCGACGCGCCGGGCCACACGCTGGGCGGCTACTCGGAACAGATCGTCGTCCACGAACGCTTCGTGCTGCGCGTGAGCCATTCGGCCGACCAGCTGGCCGCCGTGGCACCGCTGCTGTGCGCCGGCATCACGACATATTCGCCGCTGCGCCACTGGAATGCAGGCCCCGGCAAGAAGGTCGGCATCGTCGGTATCGGCGGCCTGGGTCATATGGGCATCAAGCTGGCCCGCGCCATGGGCGCGCACGTGGTCGCGTTCACGACTTCCGAATCGAAGCGCGCCGACGCGCTGGCGCTGGGCGCGCATGAAGTGATCGTCTCGCGCGACGCCGAGGCGATGGCGTCGCAGGCAAAGAGCCTGGACCTGATCGTCAACACGGTGGCGGCGCCGCACGACCTGGACGCCTTCCTCAACCTGCTCAAGCGCGATGCGACGATGGTGCTGGTCGGTGCACCGGCCACGCCGCATCCGTCGCCGCAGGTGTTCAACCTGATCACCAAGCGTCGTGCGATTGCCGGCTCGATGATCGGCGGCATTCCGGAAACGCAGGAGATGCTGGACTTCTGCGCCGAGCACAATATCGTGGCGGACATCGAGATGATCCGCGCCGACGAGATCAACGAAGCCTACGAACGCATGCTCAAGGGCGACGTCAAATACCGCTTCGTGATCGACAACGCCACGCTGGCGGCGTAAGCGGTGTCCGCGCAGTTCTCCACCATTGTCCCCGGGCGCGCGGCCACGCCGGCCGCCTGGGGCGGCGTGCTTGCCCTGTCGCTGGGCGCGTTCGTCCTCGTCGCCTCCGAGTTCATGCCGGTGTCGCTGCTGACGCCCATCGCGACCGACCTGCGCATCAGCGAAGGCCAGGCCGGCCAGGCGATTGCCGTTTCGGGCGCATTCGCGCTGGTCACGAGTCTCGCCATCTCGTCGCTGGCGGGGAAGGTGGATCGCAAGCTGCTGCTGGCGGCGCTGACGCTGTTGATGATCGTCTCCGGCACGATCGCCGCCTTCGCGCCGAACTATCCGATGTTCATGCTCGGCCGCGCCTTTATCGGCGTGGCCATCGGCGGCTTCTGGTCGATGTCCGCGGCCACCGCGATGCGGCTCGTGCCGCTTGAGAAAGTGCCGAAGGCGCTGGCCATCGTCAACGGCGGCAACGCGCTGGCGACGGTTGTCGCGGCGCCGCTGGGCAGCTACCTTGGTGCGATCATCGGCTGGCGCGGCGCGTTCTTCTGCCTGATTCCCGTCGCCGCCGTCGCGCTGGCGTGGAAGCTGGCGAGCCTGCCGGCCATGCCGCCGGCCGGGCAAGGCCGCGGCGGCAGCATCTTCGCGCTGCTGAAGCAGCCAGCCGTCGCGCTGGGCATGGTGGCATCGAGCCTGTTCTTCATGGGGCAGTTCACGCTGTTCACGTATCTGCGGCCCTTCCTGGAAACGGTCACGCGCGTGGATGCGTCGATGTTGTCGCTGCTGCTGCTCGGCGTCGGCGTTGCCGGCTTTGTCGGCACCACGCTGATCGGCGGCGTGCTGAAGGGCGGCCTGTATCGCACGCTGGTCGCCATCCCGCTGCTGCTTGCCGCCATCGCCGTGGCGTTGCCCGTGTTTGGCGCGTCGATGCCGGTGGTGGCCGTGCTGCTGGCGTTGTGGGGATTGCTGGCGACTTCGGCGCCGGTCGGCTGGTGGACGTGGGTGGCGCGCACGCTGCCGCATGACGCCGAAGCCGGGGGCGGCCTGCTGGTGGCGATCGTGCAGCTGGCGATCGCCCTTGGCGCGACCGTTGGCGGCCTGCTGTTCGACGGCTTCGGCTACCGGGCCACGTTCGGCACCGCCGCCGTCATCTTCGTTGCCGCGGCGGTCCTCGCACTGCTGGCGTCCCGTCACGACAATTGAGCGCTGGCGGTAGAATCGGCGTTTCACCAGGATACTCCCAGCCGATGGCACGCGAAAACATCAACGACATCCTTGTCTTCCTGGCGGTGGCGCGCGAACGCAGCTTCACGCGCGCCGCCGCCAAGCTGGGCATGACGCAGTCCGCACTGAGCCACATCATCCGCGGCCTGGAAGCGCGGCTGGGCGTGCGCCTGCTGACGCGCACCACCCGCAGCGTCTCGCCCACCGAGGCGGGCGAGCGCCTGCTGCAGAACGTGGCGCCGCGGATGGAAGAAATCGAAGCGGAGATCGCCGCCGTCAGCGACCTTGGCGACAAGCCCGCCGGCACCATCCGCATCACGGCCACCGACCACGTCATCGACAATTTCCTGTGGCCGCGCCTCGCCCCCGTGCTGCCGCAATACCCCGACATCCACCTGGAAATGAGCGCGGACTACCGCATGATCGACATCGTGGCGGAACGCTACGATATCGGCGTGCGCTGGGGCGACCAGGTCGACAAGGACATGATCGCCGTGCGCCTCACGCCGGACATGCGCACGATGATCGTCGGCTCGCCCGCCTACTTCGCCCACCGCCCCATCCCGACATCCGCGCAGGACCTGATGAAGCACAGCTGCATCGGCCTGCGGCTGGCGACCGCCGGCAGTGTCTACGCCTGGGAATTGCGTCATGAGGGACGCGACCTGGAACTGCGCCCGCGCGGCCAGTTCACTTTCAGCGGCACCTACCAGATGCTCAACGCGGCGCTCAGCGGCTGCGGCCTGGCCTACCTGACGGAAGACCTGGCCGGCCCGCACGTGCGGGCGGGACGATTGATCAGCGTGATGGAAGACTGGTGCCCGCACTTCCCCGGCCTGCACGCCTACTACCCGAGCCGGCGCCATTCGTCGCGCGCGCTGGGGATCGTGATCGACGCGATCCGGCACAAGGCCTGAGCCGTCAGCCCTCGCCGATAAAGAAGCGCAGCATTTCCCGGCTGGCGTCGGGACCGTCCGCGTCGGTATAGGAACCGCGCCGGCTGCCGCCCGACCAGGCGTGACCGGCGCCGTGAACCGTCCACTGTTCCGCCAGTACCTCGCCGGTCGCACCGCGATGAACGGTGCGCGTAAACGCGTGCCGCGCAGTGTCCGCCGGCTGCGCATGCACGACCTGCGCCGCGCCCTTCGCCGGGCGGCCCGCGATGGACTGGCGGACAACGCAGTCGCTGTTGTTCAGGTGGACCGTCTTGTCTCTGTCGCCATGGAACACGATGATGGGCAGGCCGTCGGCCGTCGGCGACGGCGCACGGGGTGCCACGCAAACGCCGTTGCGCATGGCCAGCATGGCGTCGCGGCCGCTCTCCGCGCTGCCATGCGCCAGGCCGGAATGGCAGCCCACGGCCGTGAACAGGTCGGGATAGGTGCGCCCCATGATGACGGCCATCGCGCCACCGGCCGACAGGCCGGCAACGCCGACGTGTGCGCGGTCGACCGCGTAGTCGTCAATGATCTCGCGCGTGACGCCGGCAATCAGCGCCGGCTCGCCCTGGTCGCGCGCATGGTGGGCCTTGTCGAACCACTGCCAGCAGCCGTGCCAGTTGGCGCCGCGCGACTGTTCCGGGTACAGGACCAGGCAGCCGAATTGTTCGGCAAGTTCGTTCATGGCGGTGCCGCGCGCGAAATCGTCCGCGTTCTGGCGGCAGCCGTGCAGCATCACCACCAGTGGCATGGGCGTGCCGTCATAGCTGGCCGGTACGTACAGCTTGTAGCGCAGGGTGCCCGCGTCGTTGCGATGGACGCCGGTGGAGAAACGTCCGGTCGCGCGCCGTTTCGTGCGCGCTGTCCGGACGGGGGGCGATGGCCGGACGCCCCTGCCAAAGGCCAGGGCGGTCCACGCATCCAGTAGGGTTGTGAGCAGCATAGTCGATACCTGATTCGTCATCGAAGATTCCGATGTTTCCTCCCATTATCGCATATTGCTGCATTGCACCATAAAAAAGGGTAGCGCTACCTATGCTCCCAGCGCCGCGATCGCCCGCGCCACGCCCTCGCCATAGGCGGGATCGCAGCGCGTGCAGTTGGCGATATGTCGTGCCTGCACCGGTGCCGAGGCACCGGCAATCGAGCGTGCCGTGTTCTCGAACAGCGCCGTGCGCTGCTCGGGCGACATCTTCGCGAACAGCAGTGCCGGTTGCGTGAAGTAGTCGTCGTCGACACGGTGATTCCAGTGGTCGGCAGCGCCCTCCAGCGACAGCGGCGGTTCGCGGAAATCGGGCTGCTCCTGCCACTCGCCATGCCGGTTCGGCTCATACGACGCGGTGCCGCCCCGGTTGCCGTCCACGCGCATGGCGCCATCGCGGTGATAGCTGTTGACCGGGCAGCGCGGCGCGTTGACGGGGATCTGGTGATGGTTGACACCCAGCCGGTAGCGCAGCGCGTCGCCATACGAGAACAGGCGGCCCTGCAGCATCTTGTCGGGCGAGAAGCCGATTCCCGGCACGATGTGGGCGGGACTGAAGCCGGCCTGTTCGACCTCCGCGAAATGGTTGTCCGCATTGCGGTTCAGTTCCAGCACGCCCACTTCGATCAGCGGATAGTCCTCGTGCAGCCAGACCTTGGTGAGGTCGAACGGATTGAAGCGGTACGTCGCCGCTTCGCGCTCCGGCATGATCTGCACATAAAGCTTCCAGCGCGGGAAGTCGCCCGCCTCGATACTGTCATACAGGTCGCGCAGGTGGCTTTCCCGATCGCGGCCGATCAGTTGCCCCGCCTCGCCATCGGTCAGGTTTTCGATTCCCTGCTGGCTGCGGAACGTGAATTTGACCCAGAAGCGCTCGTTGTCGGCGTTGAAGAAGCTGAACGTATGGCTGCCGAAACCATGCATGTGGCGGTAGCTGCGCGGGATGCCCCGCTCGCTCATGACGATCGTCACCTGGTGCAGCGCCTCGGGCAGGCTGCTCCAGAAGTCCCAGTTGTTGTCGGCGCTGCGCAGGCCCGTGCGCGGGTCGCGCTTGACGGCGTGGTTCAGGTCCGGGAATTTCAACGGGTCGCGCAGGAAGAACACAGGCGTGTTGTTGCCGACCAGGTCCCAGTTGCCCTGCTCCGTATAGAACTTGATGGCGAAGCCGCGGATGTCGCGCTCCGCGTCCGCCGCGCCGCGTTCGCCGGCGACGGTGGAGAAGCGCATGAACAGCGGCGTCTCCCTGCCGACGTCGGAAAACAGCCTGGCGCGCGTATAGCGTGTGATGTCGTGAGTGACGGTGAAAGTGCCGTACGCGCCGGCCCCTTTCGCATGCATGCGCCGTTCGGGAATGACTTCGCGGTCGAAATGCGCCAGCTTTTCCAGCAGCCAGATGTCCTCCAGCAGCGCCGGGCCGCGCGGGCCGGCCGTTTTCGTGTTCTGGTTGTCGACGACCGGCGCGCCGGCAGCGGTGGTGAGCTTGTTCATGAGGTCTCCGTTGGATGAGGTTTCACTGCAGGGCGCGCAGGATTGCCGCCAGTTCGGCGCTGGCCTTCTCGTCCAGCGGCTGCAATGGCGCGCGCGGGGTGCCTGCGTCGATATCCAGCATGCGCAGGCCGGCCTTGACCGACGTGGGCAGCCCGACGCGGACGATGAACTGCAGCAGCGGCAATTGACGTTCGAACGTGGCGCGCGCGGCGGCCATGTCGCCCGCCTGGATCTGGTCGAACAGCGCCAGCGGCAGTGCCGCATTCAGGTTCGGCGCTGCCGTGCACCAGCCGGCGGCGCCCGCGTTCAGCGCGGCAAACGCCAGCGGATTGCTGCCGTTATAGAACGGGACCGCGCCGTCCGTCAGCTGGCGCAGGCGGTGCATGCGCTGCAGGTCGCCCGTGCTTTCCTTCACCATCGTCACGGACGGCACTTCGCGGCAGATGCGCGCGATCAGTTCGGGCGACATGTCGATGCCGCTCGTCGCCGGATTGTTGTACAGCATGATCGGAATCGACACGGCGCCGCCGATGGCGGCGTAGTGCGCCACGATCTCCGCCTCGTTCAGTTTCCAGTACGAGACCGGCAGCACCATCACGGCGTCCGCGCCGATCCGTTCGGCGAAACGCGCGCGACGGATGGCACCGGCGGTCGTCAGTTCCGAGATGCCGACAACGGTCGGCACGCGCCGCCCCACGGTAGCGACCGACGTCGTGGCGACCAGGTCCCACTCTTCGTCGCTCAGGTAGGCGCTCTCTCCGGTGCTGCCGAGAGGGGCGATGGCGTGCACGCCGCTGTCGATCAGGCGACTGACCAGCCGGGAGAGCATGGAGACGTCGATGGCGCCATCGGGCGTGAATGGCGTGACGGGATAGGCAATGATGCCTTTGAATTGCTGGGTCATGTTGGCTCCGGGTCAGATCAGGCAATCGGCGTGCTGGCGCAGTGCGCGACGGGCGTAATAATTGAAGGTGACAATGCTGCGCTTCGGCGTCGAAATCCAGTCATGCGCTTCCTGCGCCAGCGCCGGCGGAATCGGTTTGATGTCGCCCGCGCTCATCGCCATCAGTTGCAGCCGCGCCGCCCGTTCGATCAGCAGCGCCAGCGCGCACGCTTCCTCGATCGAGCCCGCGGCGATCAGCTGGCCATGGTGCGCCAGCAGGATGGCGCGCTTGTCGCCCAGCGCCGTGGCGATAATCTCGCCCTCCTCGTTGCCGACCGGGACGCCGGGCCAGGTCTGCAGGAATGCGCAGTCGTCATGCAGGGGGCACAGGTCCATGTGCGACACCTGCAGTGGCACTTCCAGCATCGACAGCGCCGCTACGTGGGCGGGATGGGTATGGATGATGCAGTTGACGTCCGGGCGCTGGCGGTAGACCCAGGTATGGAAACGGTTGGCGGGATTCGGGATGCCGCGGCCGTTGGTGACCTCCAGGTCCTGGTTCACGTGGATCAGGTTCGACGTCGCAATCTCGTCGAAGCCGAGACCGAGCTGCTGGGTATAGAACGTGTCCGGCTGTTCGGCGCGGCACGTGATCTGGCCGGCGAGGCCGGAATCGTGGCCGCCGTCGTAAAGGATGCGGCAGGTCAGCGCCAGCTTCTGGCGCGTCGACCAGGTACTCTCGCCGACTTCAGCGTCGAGGCGCTGCTGGGCGAGAGAGACAAGGTCCTGTTTGGACATTTCACGCGTGGTGGGCATGGGGACTCCGGTAACAGATAACGAACGGTTTTCGCATCACTGCGCCGGCCGGCCTGGACACGATGGGTTTACTATGACACGTCGTGTCCTATGTTACAATGAGTTTTTTTGGATACCGCATGTCATTACGACTCAAGCTGCTCAGAAAGCAGAAGGCCTGGTCGCTGGAAGCCCTGGCCGAACGCACGGGCCTGACGAAGAGCTACCTGTCGAAAGTGGAGCGGGGACTGAGCACGCCGTCCATCGCGGTGGCGATCAAGGTGGCCCGCGCGCTGGGCGTCGACGTGGAAGAGCTGTTCTCCGACGAGCCCTCGGCCGAAGCGATCATCGTCACCCGCGCCAGCGAACGTACGCCGCTGGGCGAGGAAGCCAGGGCCACCGTGCAGGGCATCGCCTCGGGCGCCAGCGCCAAGCGCATGCTGCCGTTCGTGCTGTATCCGCCGCCGGAGTTCGTCCCTTCCGCGTTCAAGGAACACGAGGGCGAGGAGCTGCTGTTCGTGCACAAGGGGACCATCGAAATGGCGTTCCCGCACGAGACGGTGGAACTGCGCACAGGCGACTCGCTGTATTTCAACGCGCTGATTCCGCACATGATCCGCAGCATCGGCAAGGTGCAGGCGCAGGTGCTGATCGTCGTCAGCCACGAGGACGAGTAAAAAATAATTTCGAAAAACCCGTAACGATCCGGTGGCTGCGCCGACTTAGCAGGACCGACCACTCGTACAGGAGTTTGAAATGAAAACGCTGATCACATCCGCCGTGCTGCTCGCCGGCGCGGCGCAGGCACAGGAAACCTCGCCCTCATCCGCAGCCATGGTGGACGCCCTCAACGCCACGTTCGGCAGCCATGCCGGCAAGCGCGCGTCGCACGCCAAGGGCGTGTGCGCCACCGGCGAATTCGTGCCCGCGCCGAAGCTGGCCGATTTCGTCCAGAGCCCACTGTTTGCCGCGCGCTCGATACCCGCCAACGTGCGCCTGTCGATCGGCGGCGGCAACCCGAACGCTTCGGACAAGAGCCGCAGCGTGCGCGGGCTGTCGATGCGCCTCGCCGGCCGCAACGAGCAGTACGACCTGCTGCTCGTTTCCGAACCGGTGTTCTTTGCCGCGACACCCGCATCCTTTGTCAGCTTCCTGCAGGCGCGCGTGCCCGATCCCGCCACCGGCAAGCCCGACCCCGCCCGCATTGCCGCGCACAACGCGGCCTACCCGGACGGCACGCGCCAGCCCGCCCTGCTGGCGGCCCACACGGCACCCAGCTCGTATGCGACGACACCTTACTTCTCCAACAACGCCTTTGTCTTCACCAACCGCCGCAAAGTGAAAACGACCGCGCGCATCGTCGTGGAGCCGGAAGCCGGCACCCATTACCTCAGCGCGGAGGAAGAGAAGAGCTTCCCCGACACGTTCCTGCCCGAGGAACTGGGGCAGCGGCTGGCACGTGGCCCGGTGGGCTTCACGCTGTTTGCCCAGTTGCCGGCTCCCGGCGATTCGCTGGTGGACCCCAGCACCGCCTGGGAAGGCGCGGGCAAGGTGGAACTGGGCCGCCTGCGCATCACGGCGCTGGCATCGCAGGACAGTTGCGACGGCATCGTCTACATGCCGCTCTCCCTCCCCGCCGGCATCACGCCCGGGGCCGATCCGATCCTGCAGGCCCGCGGAGCACCGTATGCGATCTCCTTCTCGCGTCGCAGCAAATAGCGACGACCGGTGGCACGCGCTGGCAACGGAGCGGCCGTTCCTGCTGCGGCTCGCGCGGCTGCAGCTGTCGTCCAGCGCCGAAGCGGAAGACGTGGTGCAGGAGACGCTGATCGCCGCCGCCGCGGGCTGGGACGGTTATCAGCACCGCGCCAGCCTGCGCAGCTGGCTGACCGGCATCCTGCGCCACAAGATTGTCGACACGATCCGCGGCCGACGTTTCGCCGTCGAGGTCGACACGGTGGACACCGCCGAATTCGATCCGCTGTTCACTCGCGACGATGCGTGGCATCCTGAGACGTTCGTGGACACGGTCTGCGCGGCCACCGCAGCCGCGCAGCGCCAGCTGCTCGACATCATCGAGATCTGCATGAACCGCTTGCCGCAGGAGACCGCGCAGCTGTTCCTGATGCGCGAGTACCTCGGCATGGAGCTCGCCGAGATCGAGGAAACCTGCGCGATCGGCAACGCCAACCTGCGCGTGATGCTGTACCGCGCCCGCATGCGCCTGCGCGAATGCGCCGTGCGGGCCTGGGGCGAGCTGTGAGCGCGCCGCTGACCTGCCGCGAAACCACGTACCTCGTCTGCGGCGACCGCGACGAGCCGATGACGGACGAGCAGCGCCGCCAGCTGCAGGCGCACCTGGCCACGTGCGCTGCGTGCCAGGTCGCGGCGCGGCAGTTTGCGCAGTTGTTCGGGCAGCTCGACATCTTGTTTGCCAAAGACGCTAAATAAATACTTAGGAGTCTTGACTACATATTTTTTCATGCTATGATTCGTTCATGGACATCAAACCTGAAAACCCCTGGCAAGGCACACCGGACATCTCGGCCCGCATCATCGTCGCGATCGGCCGGATCGCCAGTGTGCTGCGCGCCGGGACGTGGGAAGCGGCAACGGCGGAGAACCTGAATCCGGCGCAGGCCGAGATCCTGCAGCTGCTGCGCGACCGCACGCAGGGTGTCCGGTTGTCGTGGCTTGCGGCCCAGCTGTCGGTGTCGGCCGCCAGCGCCAGCGATTCCGTCGCGGCGCTGGTGACGAAAGGCCTGGTGCGCAAGGCGCGCGCCGAGGACGATGGCCGCGCCAGTGCGCTGTGGCTGACGGATGCGGGCAAGGCGCTGGCCGTGAAGATGGCGCAAGCCGTCGGCTTCGCGGACGACGCGGCGGCAAAGCTCGACGCCGCGACGCAGGAAGCGCTGCTGGTCGGCCTGTTCCGGCTGATCGCGCAGCTACAGAAGACCGAACGTTTTCCGGCATTGCGGGCCTGCCTGTCGTGCCGGTATTTTGAACCGAATGCTTTTCCAGGAACGTCGGCGCCGCATCACTGCGCGCTGGTCAAGGCGGCGCTGCCGATCATGTTCCTGCGGATCGACTGCGCGGAGCACGTGCCCGCCGATCCGCAGGCGGAGCGCCGCAACTGGGATGCTTTCGCCTGAATTTTTTTTGACCTATATAGTTAGGACTCCTAATGTGCAGCGCATGGCCGACGCTTCCCATTCTCTTTAAGGCCCTTTGAAAGGAATCATCATGTCCCGTATCGAACTTCTCTCCCGCGAAAACACCCAGGGCGATGCCCGCCAGTTGCTTGAACAGGTGCAAGCCGCGTTTGGCGCCACGCCGAACATGTTCCGCGCCGTCGCCAATTCGCCCGCCGCGCTGAAACTGATGTGGGCCGGCTTCGGCGCGCTGGGCGGCGGCACCCTGGGCGCCAAGCTTGGCGAACAGATCGCCGTCGCCATCGCCGACATCAACAACTGCGAATACTGCCTGGCCGCGCACACGATGCTGGGCCGCAAAGCCGGCGCCAGCGGCGACGAGATGAGTGCCGCCCAGGCCGGCCAGTCGCCCGATCCGAAAACGGCGGCCGCGCTGACGTTCGCGACGAAAGTCGTGCGCCAACGCGCCAGCATCGAGTCGGGCGATGTCGATGCCTTGCGCGCGGCCGGCTTCGACGACACGGCGATCATGGAAATCATGGCGCACGTGGCGCTGAACCTGTTCACCAACTACGTCAATGTGGCCTTTGCCGTGCCGGTGGACTTCCCGCAAGTGAAGCTGCGCGCCAAATGAACGCCCGGTCCGTGCAACCCGCCCCCGAGTTCGAGGTGGCGGAGTGGCTCAGCACCGACGGCCCGACAAGCCTTGCCGCACTGCGCGGCAAGGTGGTCGCGGTGTACGCCTTCCAGATGCTGTGCCCGGGCTGCGTCTCGCACGGCATCCCGCAGGCAAAGGAGATCCGCCGCACCTTCGGGCGCGGCGATGTCGAAGTGCTCGGATTGCATACGGTGTTCGAGCACCACGCCGTGATGGGCCGGGCAGCGCTGCAGGCTTTCATCCACGAGTACCGCATCGATTTCCCGGTCGGGATCGACCGGCCCGCACCAAAGGGACCGATCCCGCTGACGATGACCCGCTACAGCATGCAGGGCACGCCCACCCTGCTGCTGTTCGACCGGAACGGCGTCTTGCGCCACCAGCTGTTCGGCCGTGCCGAGGACATGCAGGTGGGCGCACTGATCGCGCAGCTGGCGGCCGAGGCGCCCGCGAGCGTCGTTTGCGACGACGGCGCATGCAGGATTGGACTGTGACCCGCGCGTTTTAAATCAATCACAAGGAGAAATACCATGAAAAAGATCATCGCCGCCGTCGCCCTGCTGTCCGCCTTTGGCGCGCAGGCCCATCCCGCCCACACGGGCGGCATCCAGACGCCACCCTCCCGGACCGTCACACCAGCATTCGACATCGTCCATACGAAGATCACGACCGCGGGTAACGTCGCCACGTTCCATATCGCCGTCTCCGGCAAGGCTGGAAGTTCGCGTCCTGCCAAAACCGGCAAGCTGGCCGGCAGCAATGTGTTCTCGTACGTCTGGCCGACCACCATCGACCCGTCGGCCATCGGCTTCGACAAGGGCGCCGGCATCCTGGCGTTTGCCGTCACGTCGCACCCGGACTTCGACGACACCCCGCTGTACGACGAAAACGGCGATGGCGACCTGGCCAACGACGGCGACCTGTGGCACTCGCACTGGGTCGTGCTGAAGCCGGACGACGCCTGCGGCAAGGGCGCACTGAAAGTCGTCGACATCCCCGAAGGCGCAAAGCCGAACCTGCCGAAGACGTGGCCCGGCCTGCCCATCCTGATCGACAGCCCGGCCTGGAGCCCCGTGTTCAAGGAAGGCACGCTGGAAGTGCGCGTGCCGTTCGACGACATCGGCGTGGTGACGGAAGCAAACTTCGACGGCGTGACGTCGGGCCTGCGCGTCAACGCCAGCGTCCACAGCCCGCTGCTGTGCGTGGTGGACGTGTTCAAGGTCGCTTCCGGCAACCTGAAGATGCCGGGCAAAGTCAACAAGTAACCGGAGACGCGCATGTCACGCCAGCTGACGATCCACGCCGCCGACGGCTACCCGCTCGGCGCCGAACGCCACGACCCGCCGGGGCCCGAACGGGGCCACATCGTGATGGCCGGCGCCGCGGCGGTTCCGCAAGGCTTCTACCGCCGTTTCGCCGAATATGCCGCCACGCTGGGCTACACGGTCACGACGTTCGACTACCGTGGCGTGGGCCGCTCGGCACCACCGACGCTGCGCGGCTTCGACGCCGACTTCCTCGACTGGGGTCAGCTGGACCTGGCCGCCGTCGTCCGCGCCTGCGCCGGTGGCGGCGTGCCGTTGCTGCTGGTGGGGCACTCGTTTGCCGGCAACGCTTTCGGCATGCTGCCGAATCACCACCTGGTCGATGCCGTCTACCTGTTCGGCACGGGCACGGGCTGGCACGGCTTCATGCCGCCGCCGGAACAGTGGCGCGTGCGCTTCCTGTGGCATGTGCTGGCGCCGCTGCTGGTGCGCCGGCACGGCTACCTGGCGTGGCGGCGCTTCGGTCTCGGTGAAGACCTGCCGCTGGGCGTCTACCGCCAATGGAAGCGCTGGTGCCGCCGTCCGCGCTTCCTGCTGGACGATCCCGGTCTCACGTCCGTGGCGCTCAACTTCGCGCACGTGACGACACCCATCATGGCCGTCAACGCCATCGATGACCGCTGGGCGCCGCCCGTTTCACGCGACGCGTTCATGTCCGGCTACAGCGGCGCGCCGTGGCGTGGTGCCGATATCGATCACCTGGCGCTGGGGCACATGGGATATTTTCGGGAGCGCGGACGGCCGCTGTGGGATGCGGCGCTGGAGTGGTTCGAGCGGCTGCCGACGAGAACCCGGCTGTCGGTTGATTGAGTGTCTAGCGCTGTCGCAAAGCCGTACCGCTTACATCAACGTTGCGCCGCGGTCCGGCGGCACTACAATGAAACTGGTGCCGACGTCGGCCAACGTTCGAGGAGCATGCGATGCGTTTCGAAACCCGTCTCAAAAGCCTGCGTATCGCGTTGTACGCATTCGGGCTGACGTTCCTGTTTGGCGTAGGCCCGCTAATGCTGAGCCTCTGGCCATCCGGCTGGGCATGGGGGGCCGAATACGGCCACCCGCATTACTCGCATTACTCACTGATGATCATCGCCATCTATGCGGTGCTCGGCATTTTCCTGCTGCTGGCCGCGCGCAAGCCCCGGCAGTACGGCGCCATCGTCTGGTTCACGGTATGGTCGAGCGTCCTGCACGGTGCGGTCATGGCCGTGCAGGCATTTTTCGATACGGCCGAGCGGGCCCATTTTCTGGGCGATATTCCAGCCATCTTCATCGTGGCCGCGGTGCTCGCGTACCTGATGCCGCGGGATGCCGAGTTCGAACGCAATGCTCTGTCCTGATACTCCGCCGGGGACTGGCTACGCTCTTTGGCTGAGCTGCCGGTGACGCTGTCGCCGCTTTTACGTCGGGGACAGGCACCTGCCAGGCAAAGGCGCCCTGACAGGAGCCAGTCCCCGGCGAGCTCCGAAGGCGCACGCTCTCACCGGACAGGATGCTCCGCTGGGGACTGGCTCCGATCTTCGGGCGAACGCCCGACGATCGGAGCCTGTCCCCGCTGTCCCCGGCGAGCTCCGAAGGCGCACGCTCTCACCGGACAGGATGCTCCGCTGGGGACTGGCTCTGATCTTCGGGCGAACGCCCGACGATCGGAGCCTGTCCCCGACGTTCGCCGGCACGTCACTAACGTAGCAAGTCAGTCAACTGCCGTGCCAGGCAGACTAGCCGGAGCGGTTTACAGAACGAAGCCGCCCTCGCCCGCACACCCCGACCGCAACTGCGTCACCGCATGCTCCCAGCCCTGCACGCGGCGCGTCGCTTCGTCGCGGTCGGTAGCCGGTTCGAACACGCGATCGACACGCCACTGCGCGGCCAGGTCGTCGGTGCCGCGGTAGACACCGGCGGCGAGGCCGGCCAGGCTGGCGGCGCCCAGTGCTGTCGTCTCGGTGACGACGGGACGGACCACGGGGATACCGAGCAAATCGGCCTGGAATTGCAGCAGCAGCGAATTGGCGCAGGCGCCGCCATCGACGCGCAGTTCCGTGATCGGTGCCGCGGCGTCGCGTTGCATGGCCTGCAGCAGCGCGGCGCTCTGGAACGCGATCGACTCCAGGGCGGCGCGGGCGATGTGCGCAACCGTGGTGCCACGCGACAGGCCGAACATCGCGCCCTTGGCGGACGGCACCCAGTACGGCGCGCCCAGTCCCGTGAACGACGGCACGAACACGACGCCGCCGGCATCCGGTACCGAGGCGGCCAGCGCTTCGATTTCGTTGGCCTGCTTGATGGCCTTCAGGCCGTCGCGCAACCACTGCACCACGGCGCCGCCAATGAACACGCTGCCTTCCAGCGCGTACTGGTGCACGCCGTTGGCCTCGCACGCCGCGGTGCTGATCAGGCCATTGTTCGACGATGCGCACTCGCTGCCCGTGTTGAGCAGCATGAAGCACCCGGTGCCATAAGTGTTCTTGGCCATGCCGGGCTGGAAGCACGCCTGGCCGAACAGCGCGGACTGCTGGTCGCCAGCGATGCCGCCGATGCAGACTTCGCCGCCCAGCCATTCGGCATTCGTCATGCCGAACAGGTGGCTCGAAGGATGCACTTCGGGCAGCAGTTCGGCGGGAATATCGAGCCAGGCCAGCAGCTCGGCATCCCAGCACCGCTCGTGGATATTCCACAGCATCGTGCGCGCCGCATTGCTGACGTCCGTGACGTGGACGCGCCCGCCCGTCAGGTTCCAGGCCAGCCACGAGTCGACGGTGCCGAACGCCAGCTCGCCGCGCGCCGCGCGGGCCCGGGCGCCGTCGACGTGATCGAGGATCCATTTCAGCTTGGTCGCCGAAAAATACGGGTCCAGCACGAGGCCCGTCTTGGCGCGGATCTTGTCCGCCAGGCCATCGGTGCGCAGCTTCTGGCACAGCGCCTCGGTGCGCCGGTCCTGCCAGACGATGGCGTTGAAGATGGGGCGCCCCGTCGCGCGTTCCCACACAACGGTGGTCTCGCGCTGGTTGGTGATGCCCAGCGCGGCGATATCGCTCGCCTTCAGGCCGGCCTTGGCGAGCACTTCGCGCGCCGTGGCGAGCTGGCTTTGCCACAGCTCGTCGGGGTTGTGCTCGACCCAGCCCGGTTGCGGGAAGATTTGCGTGAATTCCTGTTGGGCCGTGGCCACCACCGCGCCATCGCGAAACACGATGCTGCGCGAGCTCGATGTGCCCTGGTCCAGAGCCAGTAAGTAGGCCATGTCTGATCCTGCTTCAAATTAATACGAACGCGCGGCGCATCCGTGGACGAATACGCCGCGCGGGGGTGGAACAACGATCAGCGTACCTTGCCGGCCTGCCAGGCTTTCAGCAGCTGGTCGTAAGGGATCGTCTCACCCTTCGGCTTCTCGTTGGCGACCTTCGCCCATGGTGCGGCGTTGTTGGTCAACATCGTGGCCGGGTCCTTCTTGTCGTTCAGCTTCGGTGCGCACTTGGCCATGCCGGCGCGCTGCAGGCGACCGAGGATCTTGTCCATTTCGTCGGCCAGGTTGTCCATCGCGCCCTGCGGCGTTTTCTCGCCGGAGATCGCCGTGGACACGTTCTTCCACCACAGCTGGGCCAGTTTCGGATAGTCCGGCACGTTGTTGCCGGTCGGCGTCCATGCCACGCGCGCCGGGCTGCGGTAGAACTCGACCAGGCCGCCCAGCTTCGGCGCCATGTCCGTCATCGCCTTCGAGCGGATATCGGAATCGCGGATGAAGGTCAGGCCGACGATCGATTTTTTCAGCGACACGGTTTTCGCGGTCACGAACTGGCCGTACAGCCAGGCGGCGGCCAGGCGGTCAGGCGGAGTGCTCTTCAGGTAGGTCCACGAGCCGACGTCCTGGTAGCCGTTCTGCATGCCGTCCTTCCAGTACGGGCCGTGCGGGCCGGGCGCCATGCGCCACTTCGGCGAGCCGTCGGCATTCACGACCGGCAGGCCGGCTTTCGTCATGCTGGCGGTGAAGCCCGTGTACCAGAAGATCTGCTGGGCGATGTGGCCCTGCGACGGCACCGGACCCGATTCCGAGAACGTCATGCCCAGCGCCTGTGGCGGCGCGTACTTCTTCATCCAGTCCAGGTATTTGGTCAGCGCGTAGACGGCCGCCGGCGAGTTGGTGGCACCGCCGCGGGCGACGGAGGCGCCCACCGGCGTGCACTTGTCGGCCGCCACGCGGATGCCCCACTCGTCGACCGGCAGGCCGTTCGGCAGGCCCTTGTCGGCGGCACCGGCCATCGACAGCCACGCATCGGTGAAGCGCCAGCCCAGCGACGGATCCTTCTTGCCGTAGTCCATGTGGCCAAAGACCTTCTTGCCATCGAGTTCCTTGACGTCGTTGGTGAAGAAGGCGGCGATGTCCTCGTAGGCCGACCAGTTCTGCGGCACGCCCAGGTCGTAGCCGTACTTGGCCTTGAACTTGGCCTGCAGGTCCTTGCGCGCGAACCAGTCGGCGCGGAACCAGTACAGGTTGGCGAACTGCTGGTCGGGCAGCTGATACAGCTTGCCGTCCGGCGCCGTGGTGAAGCTGGTGCCGATGAAGTCCTTCAGGTCCAGGCCCGGATTGGTGAACTCCTTGCCCGGGCCGGCCATGTAGTCGCTCAGCACGACGGTCTGGCCATAGCGGTAGTGGGTGCCGATCAGGTCCGAGTCGTTGACCCAGCCGTCGTAGATCGATTTACCGGACTGCATCGACGTCTGCATCTTCTCGACCAGGTCGCCCTCCTGGATCACGTCGTGCACGACCTTGATGCCGGTGATCTCTTCGAACGCCTTGGCCAGCACTTTCGATTCATACACGTGCGTGTCCAGCGATTCGGACACCACGTGGATTTCCTTGACGCCCTTGGCCTTGAGCTTGTTGGCGGCGCCGATGAACCAGTTCATCTCTTCCAGCTGCTGCGCGCGGCTCAGGGTACTGGGCTTGAATTCGCTGTCGATCCATTTTTCGGCCGACTTGCTGTCGGCCAGCGCGTTGCCGCTCATGGCCATCACAGCGACCGCGATTGCGATGACGCCCGGCTTGAATACCGCTTGCTTAGTTTGAATCATGTCTTCTCCACGTTTTTGTTGTAGTCTTTTCGGAAAAACCCGGTACTACTTTTGCCTACGCTTTCGCCATGATGATCGCCATTGCGGCAAACCCCAGCGCCGTGCCGATCCACTGGCTCAGGTCCGTGAAGCCGACCCACGCCAGATTGATGTAGGCGGCCGTCAACAGCCCGATGAACAGGCGGTCGCCGCGTGTCGTGCGCATCGGCAGGAAGCCTTTGCGTTCGACGGTCGGCCAGCGCAGTTCCAGCAGCGTCATCCCCGCCAGCATCAGCACGATGCAGCCGAAGAAGACGGCCACCGGCATCGTCCACGCCATCCATGCAAATGACCACTCCATCGTCACACCCTCCCCATCGCGAAACCTTTGGCAATATGATTGCGCACGAACCAGATCACCAGCATCCCCGGCACCAGCGTCAGCACGCCGGCGGCGGCCAGCACGCCCCAGTCCATGCCTGCGGCCGACACGGTGCGCGTCATGATGGCGCTGATCGGCTTGGCGTCCACCGACGTCAGCGTGCGTGCCAGCAGCAGCTCCACCCAGCTGAACATGAAGCAGAAGAACGCCGTGACGCCCACGCCGGCCTTGATCAGCGGCAGGAAGATCTGCAGGAAGAAGCGCGGGAACGAGTAGCCGTCGATATACGCCGTTTCATCAATCTCGCGCGAGATGCCGGACATGAAGCCTTCCAGGATCCACACGGCCAGCGGCACGTTGAACAGCATGTGCGCCAGCGCCACGGCGATGTGCGTGTCCATCAGGCCCACCGTCGAATACAGCTGGAAGAACGGCAGCAGGAACACGGCCGGCGGCGTCATGCGGTTCGTCAGCAGCCAGAAGAACATGTGCTTGTCGCCCAGGAAGCGGTAACGCGAGAAGCCGTAGGCCGCCGGCAGTGCGACCAGCAGCGAGAACGTGGTGTTCATCGCCACGTAGATCATCGAGTTGATGTAGCCGCCGTACCAGGACGGATCGGTGAAGATCGTCTTGTAGTTGTCCCACGTGAGGTTCTGCGGCCACAGCGTGAAGACGGACAGCGTTTCCTCGTTGGTCTTGAGCGACGTGTTGAGCATCCAGTACAGCGGCACCAGCGTGAAGATCACGTACAGGACCATCATCACGCCGCGCGGGATGCGGTTGTTCTTGACGATTGCTTGGCTCATCGGGGTGCTCCGCTGGATGGAAGAACCGACCGCGGTGTCTTGCAGGTCTCTAGGCATGGTCGCTCTCCGCGCTGTTGTTGCTGTTGCCGGCCTTTTGCATCCAGTTGTACAGCACAAAGCTGAACAGCAGGATGATCAGGAAGTAGATCAGCGAGAACGCCGCCGCCGGGCCGAGGTCGAACTGGCCGACCGCCTTCTGCGTCAGGTACTGGCTGAGGAACGTGGTCGAATTACCCGGCCCGCCGCCCGTCAGCACGAACGGCTCCGTGTAGATCATGAAGCTGTCCATGAAGCGCAGCAGCACGGCGATCATCAGCACGCCGCGCATCTTCGGCAGCTGGATGTGGCGGAACACGGCCCAGCGGCTGGCGCCGTCGATCTGCGCCGCCTGGTAGTAGGCGTCCGGGATCGAGCGCAGGCCGGCGAAGGCCAGCAGCGCCACCAGCGGTGTCCAGTGCCAGACGTCCATCAGCAGCACCGTCAGCCACGCGTCCAGCGTATGCGACGTGTAGTTGTAGTCGATGCCCAGCATCTGCAGGCCATGGCCACCGAGGCCGATGTCGGCGCGGCCGAAAATCTGCCAGATGGTGCCGACGACGTTCCACGGAATCAGCAGCGGCATCGACAGCAGCACCAGCGACAGCGACGACTTCCAGCCCTTCGACGGCATCGCCAGCGCCAGCGCGATCCCCAGCGGAATCTGCACCAGCAGCACGCACAGCGAGTAAATCATCTGGCGCGCCAGCGCGCCGTGCAGTTCCGGGTCGCGCATGATTTCGCGGAACCATTCGAGGCCGACGAAGACGGATTGACCGGGGCCGAGAATATCCTGCACCGAGTAGTTCACCACCGTCATCAGCGGCAGGATCGCGGAGAACGCGACGCAGAGGAACACCGGCAGGATGAAGAACCAGGCCTTGTTGTTATAGGGCTTGTTCACTGCGCGATCCTTTCATCGTTGCAGAAGAAGATGGTTTCCGGACGCGCGAGGCGCAGCCAGTGCCGGCCCGCCTGCACGGGGATCGCCGTATCGAGCTTGCCTTTCAATGGATGGCCGGCGATCGTGCCCGTCACCAGCTGGCACGTGCCCAGGTGCTGCACGTGGCGGATCTCCGCTTCCAGCGCGCCTTCCGCGCCGGTGGGCGCCAGTTCGACGAACTCGGGACGGATGCCCATCGACAGCGTGCCCTGCGCACGTTTCAGTTGCGCCACGCGTGCGGGATCGAGCGCGAGCCGGTCCTTGCCGATGTAGATGCCGTTGGTGTCCGCCGCATCCAGTTTCACCGGGTAGAAATTCATGCCCGGGCTGCCGATGAAGTAGCCGACAAACGTGTGGTCGGGCCGCTCGAACAGCGCGTCCGGCGCGCCCTTCTGGACGATCTTCCCGTCCGTCATGACGACCACTTCGTCGGCAAACGTCAGCGCCTCGACCTGGTCGTGCGTCACGTAGATCAGCGTTAGCTTCAGCTGCTGGTGGATCTGCTTCAGCTGGCGGCGCAGCTGCCATTTCAGGTGCGGATCGATGACCGTCAGCGGTTCGTCGAACAGGATCGCCGAGACGTCCTTGCGCACCAGGCCGCGGCCCAGCGAGATCTTCTGCTTCGCGTCGGCCGACATGCCGCTGGCGCGCACCTTCAGCGCATCCTTCATGCCGAGGATCTCCGCCACTTCGTGCACGCGCTTGTGCACTTCCGCTTCCGGCACCTTGCTGTTACGCAGCGGGAAGGCGAGGTTGTCGTACACCGTCATCGTGTCGTACAGGACGGGGAACTGGAACACCTGCGCGATATTGCGGCCGCGCGTCGGCGTGTCCGTCATGTCCTTGCCGTCGAAAAGCACCTGGCCGTGCGACGGCACCAGCAGGCCCGAGATGATGTTCAGCAGCGTCGACTTGCCGCAGCCGGAGGGGCCCAGCAGCGCATACGCGCCGCCGTCTTCCCACACCATGTTCATCGGCTGCAGCGCGAAGTCGGATGGCTGCTGCGGGTTCTTGCCATAGGCATGGCCCAGGTCACGGAATTCAATGCGCGCCATGGCTCGCCTCCCCCGGTGCGCGCAGCAAGGCGCCGTCCGCGTCGAAAATGAACAGTTCCTGCGGATCGACCCACGCCTGCACCTGCGCATCGATCGCCACCGAATGCACGCCCGGCACCTGCGCCACGAGGCCCGCGCCGCCAAGGCGCAGGTGGACATAGGTTTCGGAGCCGCTCAATTCGGACAGGTCGACGGTGCAGTCGATACGGTTACCCTGCGCGACGCGCGGCGTCAGCGCCACGTGATGGCAGCGGATGCCCACCTTGCACGGCTGGCCCTTGGCCAGCTCCAGCGCGGGACCGCCGATGCGCAGCACGGGGCCGTCGTCCAGACGCACCGTGTGGCCGTCTTCCATGCGGCCCGCCAGCACATTCATCGGCGGGTCGTTGAAGATCGCGGCCGAACGGATCGAGATCGGTTTGCTGTAGGTGTCGAGCGTGGGGCCCGTCTGCAGGATGCGGCCGGCGTCCATCACAACGGTCTGGCCGCCCAGCAGCAGCGCTTCCTGCGGTTCCGTGGTCGCATACACGACGGTGGTGGCGCCGTCGGCAAACAGCGACGCCAGTTCGGCACGCAGCTCTTCGCGCAGCTTGTAATCGAGATTGACGAGCGGTTCGTCCAGCAGCACCAGCGACGCCTTTTTGACCAGCGCGCGTGCCAGTGCGCAGCGCTGCTGCTGGCCGCCGGACAGTGCGCCCGGCAGGCGTTGCAGCAGATGGCTGATGTGCAGCTTTTCGGCCATCTCCGTGACGCGCTGGCGCACTTCGGCGTCGGGCCGGCGCTGCAGCCGCAGCGGCGCGGCGATATTGTCGAACACCGACATGGCCGGATAGTTGACGAACTGCTGGTACACCATGGCGAGCTTGCGATCGCGGACGCTGACGCCCGTCACGTCCTTGCCATCGACCAGCACGCGGCCTTCGGTCGGGCGATCCAGCCCCGCGATGACACGCATCAGCGTGGTCTTTCCCGCTTGCGTGGGCCCGAGCAGAACGTTGATCGTCCCCGGGACCAGCTCCAGGTCGAGGGGGTACAGATGCGTCTCTGCCCCGACCCGCAAGCTGATATCTTTCAGCTGCAGTTTCACTGCTGTCTCCTGTTCTTGTTGCTGCTTTTTTCTTTATTCTACTGCTCAGTGGCTGACGGACTGCCGCGCGGCGTAGTCCTCGCTGCCTGGCGCGCCGGACGACTGCTGCGTCATCCATTGCTGCAACCGTTCCACGTCCGCCGGCTTGCTGTGCAGGCCGCACTTGGTGCGACGCCACAGCACGTCTTCGGCACTGCGCGCCCATTCTACCTGCATGAGGTATTCAACTTCCCGGCTATACACGCCCGGCGACAGCTCGATGCCCAGATCGGCCACGCTGATCGCATCGCCCAGCATCTTTTCGGCGCGGCTGCCGTAATTGCGCGCGTAACGGTGTGCGAGCTTTGGCGGCAGCCACGGATGGCGGCCCTGGAAGCGCCGCAGGAAGCCGGCGAAATCATAACGCTCGATCAGCATGCCGGGGAATTGCAGGTCGCCACCGGGCAAGGGAGCTTTGGCCGTCCACTCCGGCGCTTCGCTGCCAAGGCGGCGCTGCAGCATCGCGACGCCCTCCTCCGCCAGCTTGCGGTACGTGGTGATCTTGCCGCCCCAGATGTTCAGGAACGGTGGCGCATCGTCCGGACATTCGAGCAGGTAGTCGCGCGTGATGGCCGACGCCTGGCTGGAGTTGTCGTCCAGCAGAGGGCGCACGCCGGAGTATGTGCCGACGACGTCCGCGGGCGAAATCTGCCGGCTGAAATAGCGGTTGGCCATCTCGCACAGGTACGCCGTTTCCTCAGGGCTGATCGTGACGCGGCCAGGCTCCCCGGTGTATTCGAGGTCCGTGGTGCCGATCAGCGTGAATTCGTCCTGGTACGGAATGGCGAAGATGATGCGCTTGTCCGGGTTCTGGAAGATATAGGCGTATTCGTGCTCGAACAGCCGCGGCACGATGATGTGGCTGCCCTTGATCAGCCGCAGGCCGTAGCTGCGTCCGGCGCTCAGCGCGGCGGCAGCGAACTGGCCTGTCCACGGACCAGCCGCATTGACGACGGCGCGTGCCTGCACTTCGATGCGACCGCGCTCGGCGCTGTCCAATGTCGCGCGCCAGCCGTCGCCTTCGCGCCGCACCGACGTGCACGGCGTGCGCGTCAGGATCGTGGCGCCGCGTTCGCTGGCGTCCAGTGCGTTGAGCACGACGAGACGGGCGTCGTCGACCCAGCCATCCGAATACACAAAGCCCTTATTGAAGCTGCCCTTCAGCGGCGCCCCGGCGGGATGGCCGCGCAGCGCGATGCCTTCGGAGCCGGGCAGGAACTCGCGCCGCGCCAGATGGTCATACAGGAACAGGCCCGCGCGGATCATCCACGACGGGCGCTGCGCCGCATCGTGCGGCATGACGAAACGCAGCGGCCACATGATGTGCGGCGCCGTGCGCAGCAGCACCTCGCGCTCCTGCAGCGCCTTGCGCACCAGCTTGAATTCGTAATATTCCAGATAGCGCAGGCCGCCATGAATCAGCTTCGTGCTGGCCGAGGACGTGTGCTGCGCCAGGTCGTGCTGCTCGCACAGAACGACACGCAAGCCGCGGCCCACGGCATCGCGCGCAATGCCGACGCCGTTGATGCCGCCGCCGACGATCAGCAGGTCGCAGTCGATGGGCGATGCGGGAGCGTGTGCCATCACTGCACCGACCCGCGCGCGTCGCCCGGCATGCAGCTCGCGCGGGCGGAATCCGTGGAATATGTGGAGCTTATGGCGCGAATATGGTCGTTTTTGTTCATATCCTGTCTCTTGTCGTTTTATTTTTTGCTGGCGCTTTAGCGTCGGCTTTGCTGGCGCGAGTGCTTCGGCGGCCTCGGCTCCGCTGGGGACTGGCTCCGTTCTCTGGGGCTCCGCCCCTGAGAATGGTGCCTGTCCCCGACGTAGCAACCACCGAGGGTCGCTATCAGTCACCAATCCGAGACGCTTATCCCCGACCAAGCCCCGCCAGTCGCCAGTTGTCGCCACCAGACGCTCGTTCAGAAGTTGCCCCAACGAGAGTTCATTGTACATATTTCCACATTGCGAACAACAAGATTTTTGCGTTTTAGTTCGTTTATGTTCGCTTACACTGGGCAAGATGTTCACTTTTCCCAACATGCACCGCTTCCGTCGTGTCGCTGGCCGTTCGCATTGTCGAGCAAGCCATGAGGTGAACTATAATGAACACGTCCGGCAGCCAGCGCGGTGCCAGAGTGCCCTTCACGCTTCCAGCTCACCATCAGAAGATGACACCACGCCACCGCAGACTGCTCGACCACATCCGCCAGCACGGCGACACCTCCGTAGAAGACCTGGCCCGCATCCTGGGCGTAACGACGCAAACGATCCGCCGCGACATCCGCGAACTGGAAGACGCACGCCTGCTGGCGCGCTATCACGGCGGCGTCAGCATTCCGTCCACGGTGGAAAACATCGACTACGACCAGCGCCGCGTGATGGACAGCGACGCCAAGCGCCGCATCGGCCAGCTGGCCGCGGCGCAGGTGGAAAACGGCCGCTCGCTGATCATCAATATCGGCACGACGACGGAGGAAGTGTCGAAGGCGCTGCTGCACCACCGCGGCATCCGCGTGGTGACGAACAACCTGAACGTGGCCTCGATCCTGTCCGGCTGCGATGACGCGGAAGTCATCGTCGCCGGTGGCCTCGTCCGCAAGCGCGACCGCGGCATCGTCGGCGAAGCCACGATCGACTTCATGCGCCAGTTCAAGGTCGACATCGGCATCATCGGCGTCTCCGGCATCGAAGCGGACGGCACGCTGCTCGACTACGACTACCGCGAAGTGCGCGTCACGCAAGCGATCATGGAGCAGTCACGCCAGGTGTGGCTGGTGGCCGATCACACCAAGTTCGGGCGGCATGCGCTCGTGCGCCTCGGCAGCATCGCGCAGGTGGACAAGTTCTTTACCGATTCGCCGGTGCCGGCCGAGGCTGCGGACGCTTTTGAGAAGGCTGGGGTGGAGGTGATTGTGGCGGGGATGGAGCTGGAGAAGTAAGGCGGCTTGCAGGAACCTTGGACGGCTCCAGCACACCGCCTGTCGCGATCTCAGGTGATATAAACTATCTCAGCGCCGCACGCGAACGGCATCGAAGAACCAGCCCTTCCAGAATATTGTCAGCTTGTTCCGATTCTTGACGAACGCGATAGTGCAGCCAAGGTCAACAACCGCCACCGGGTTGGGTAAACGCAGATTTTCCGCACTTGCATGCGCCTGCTCGCGCAGGTATAAGGTCGGCTCTACAAGTTCGACATCCAGCGGCGGAGCACCGCAGTCACGGCTACCGAACGCAACCCGCGTTTTGTTGATCGTAAAGATTCGCCCTACCAAGGCCGCCGCCTCTCGGTCATCAAGAGCTGTTATTTCGGCAGAATCTGAAGGGATGGTAAAGCGCCACCGCCCAAGCACGGTGTCGGTTTCAGTGGCTGCGTGCACCGGGAATGACAACACCGCTATCATTCCAACTGTCGCGATAGCTATCGTAAGCACGGTTGCGCTCCTCAATGGGATGAACATAGCCGGCCGTTGCACGGTGCCACCTGTGAAAAATTATCGACCTGCCCTCTCAGCCTGAAAGAAATAGCCATCCCATGTCAGCACCACGCGGTCCCTGCTCTTGACGAAAACGGTAGCACGGCTGATATCAAAAACGGTTACTGGATTGGGAAGCTTCAATCTCGAATTATCTATTCCCGCTTCTTTTCGAAGATAAAGATCAGGCACAACCCGCGTGCTTTCCAGATCGGGCGGTTGGCATTTGTAGCTTTCGAACCGGGCTCCATCCTTGCGGATTTTGATTAATTTTCCGAGAAGCGAACTCGCCCCCTTGTCGTCCAGAGATGTGATATCAACTGAGTCCAATACTTTGACCAGGCGCCAATCGCCGATCACGGAACTGTTGCTCTCGACAGCAAGGGCGGCAGGCGACGTCACAGCCAAGGCCAACAGCGAAGCACTGACAGCAGCATACCGCCGGCAGGATACTAGATCGCAGAAGAACATTTTTCCTCCATATTTATGCTGTACTGGCGCACGTTCTTTCGCAACATAAAATGGCACTTTCCTCATTACGCCTGGCCACCAAGCCAGAAGCGCGTTTCTTCTTGCCCCTTACCCGCACATACACCGAACTGGAGATTATCTCCGCAGCACGTCCAAAACTGCCACCGTTCAGTGCATCGTAAACTGGCTGGTTCGCAGCGTTCGATGTGTTATAGGTAAAACTTACCAGCCCATCAAACTGGTCTTGACTGAGCTCGACACGGACCTTTGACTTGATGCGCCGCTCGGCCTCGCCCACGCGCTTTACGTACTCAATGTCCACCGATGTTGCATCAACCTTTCGCGCCAACTCCTCCTCACTGCAAATTCCCCTGTGAGCATAAAATCCGATTCCCCATGTACAGTTCCCTTTACTCTTCCCCATATCGTTGTAATATCTCAGCATCACTTTTTCGGTAGCACGCATCCTCGCTCGGGCGCTACCGCTCGGTCATGCCGGCATTGGGCGAACCCGTCGCTCCACGGTTTGTCAGGGCCATTTTAGTCTCCAGGAAAGTATGAAGACGCTATCACAAGGGTATAGCTATTTATTGACGCTTCTCATGCTTTGCAATTGCGGCGCGCATAGATGACACATAACAGCGCACCACAAACTGGAAGCCGCATTGGTCGACGCACTACCACGGCGGCGTCGACATCCTGTCCACGATCGAAAACATTGAGCACGAATGGACTGCGACGCCAACCACCGAACCGGCCACCTTGACGCGGGTGGAAAACGGCCGTTCGCTGATCATCAACACGGCAGGACGACGGAGGAAGTGTCGAAATCGCTGCTGCATTACCGCGGCATGCGCGTGGTGACCGACGACCTGAGCCTGGCATCGATCCTCTCGGGCTCCGACGACGCCGAAGTCATCGTCGCCAGCGGCCTCGTCCGCAAGCGCGACCGTGGCATCGTGGGCGAAGCAACGATCGACCTCATGCGCCAGTCCAAGTTCGACATCGACATCGTCGGTGTCTCCGGCATCGAAGCCGACGGCACACTGCTCGACTACGATTACCACGAAGTGCGCGTCACGCAGGCGATCATGGCGCAGTCGCGTCAGGTGTGGCTGATGGCCGACCACACCAAGTTCGGGCGGCATGCTCTCGTGCGGCTGGGGAGCATTGCGCAGGGCGATAAATTCTTTACGGATTTGCCGGTGCCGGGGAGGCTGCGGAGGCTTTTGAGAAGGCTGGGGTGGAAATGATTGTGGCGGGGGCGGAGTAAGCAGCCTGGCGACGCCGGGATGACTTCCATTAATTGCGATTCTCTCGCGCAACCTGGGCGCAGCAGTATCATGGACCCCTCACAGCAAGGTGTTTATGTCTCACACTTTCTTCCTTACAGGATTGGCGCTTGCGGGTTTGTTTACGCCGCCTTCCAGTGCCGCATCGTACGCGTACGACCTCAGCGGCGAACAGTTCCTGCAGATGATGACGCATCCCGAGCCGTTGAGTGCGGCGCATTACGCCGACCGGGACAAAGCCTACAGCTATCTTGACGGCGCCGAGGACGCGACCGTCGGGCGCACATGGTGTCCACCGCAGCCACGCAAGACATTCGAGCTGGCATACGACGCTGCCGACCATCTCACAACCCTGACACCCGCCGCCCGCAAAGGCAATGCCCCAACGCTGCTGATTACCTATCTTGAAGCCCGCTATCCTTGCACGAAAGGGCCGAGAAAAAGAGCAAGCCGCCATATGCCGTCGTTCGCCGATACTTTCCTACCCATGACCGATTTCCGCGACAGAAATTGCTGACCGACGTATTAGGATGGGATGACTTGCGGGACAACCACTCATTCGAAGATGCGTGTGCCATGCGTATGAGCGCTGCGCTGGCACTGTCTGGCGTCTGGCTTGTGGGCGCGCGCATGAAAGGGAACGGTGGCTTGGCAAAGGGCAAGCTGGTCGAACCTGGGCAGGCAAAGCTATCGCAGATCCTGCGACGCATGTGGGGGCAAACCCATGACCTATCAGCCCGAGTCGAAAGCTCGCGACGGTATCGGCAAGCGCAGCGGCGTCGTCTCCTTCTTCAGCATTCATCCCGGATCGGCGAGCGAGCAAGGGCATATCGATCTGGTGAAACCACGCACGAATGGCTTTTCCGAATGCGCCATGCAGTGCTATTTCAAAGCCCGCGAGATTTGGTTCTGGCCATTGAACTAGTACCCATGTACCGCAAACCAGACCCCTGCAGTTTGCAAAGCAAGTGTGCATCTGCGTACCGCATTCATGAGTAGCGGCCAAACTTACGGCAGCCGTCGCCTGGTCACAGCGCTAGCCAATATTGGCCTCCAGGTCGGGCGTTACAAGGTGCGCCAGCTAATGCAACAGGCCAGCCTGAAGCCAGTCTGGAAGCGCAAGTTCGTGCACACGACCGACAGCAAGCATGCTTTGCCGATTGCGCCCAACGTCCTTGCCAGGCAGTTCAATCCGGCGGCGCCGAACCTGGCTTATGCCTCGGATATCACGTACATCCGGACTGGCGCTGGCTGGCTGTACCTGGCTGTCGTGCTCGACCTGTTTTCGCGCATAGTCGTTGGTTGGGCGATGGCGCCTAGTATGCCTGCCACTATAGTCTGCGACGCGCTGCGCATGGCGATACAGGCGCGCCGTCCAGCCGCCGGACTGGTCGTCCATTCCGATCGCGGCAGCCAGTATGCCACCGACCAGTACCAAGCCATGCTGGACGAACATGGCTTCGTCTGCAGCATGAGTCGCAAAGGAAACTGCTGGGATAACGCCGTCGCTGAACGCTTTTTCCTGAACCTGAAAATGGAGCGTGTCTGGCAACGCAATTACGCGAACCATGCTGAAGCGAAGCTCGACGTGGCGAATTACATCGCCGGCTTCTACAACTGCAAGCGCCTGCATTCCGTGTTGGGCAATCTGCCGCCCAGCATCTATGAACGCACAATGGCAGAGAAAGAACTTATCGTCGCGTCCGAAATTACTTGACCACTACAAAACTCCTTCTCAGCCATAGAGACTTGCAACTCCTCGCTTGCATTAGCTTCGACCCCACTCCGCAATTGCTTCTGCCACGGCCGCGTTTGCGCTTAACGCCAGACGCTTGCATTTTGCGTGACCTTTAAAATTGACCTCGTACACTGGCCACTTGGAAATTGCACAAAAGGTCAAATCCCCGTATACGCCCGTGAACCAGCCGGAAAAGTAGCCAAATGCAGCAATTCCGTTCTTCCGAACTGACAATCCCAACTGGTCGACGCTGCTGACCTGCCCGAGCTCGACAGAAATGATGGAATCGCGCGGAACAACTAGTGTATATATGCTGTGCCTTATGACTAACGTAGAGGGACTGATCTCAACCACGCGGCGCTTTACCGTAGCAATGAGTATGCCAACCAAACCCGCTGAGATGGATGCGACGACTCCTATAGCTACCAGCCTCCCTGATGGCGTATGCCCTTGCTGGAGGGGGCTCCAAAGCAGCAATGCTCCCGAAAAGACGAGCGGTATGAACATAATACACATCAGGTAAAGTATTTGTCGCCACGATATTGGAATATCTTCCTTTACAACCATCAGTCCCTCGCTTTATCTAGTCGTGAATCCCGATAGATTCAAGGCATAGCTTCTCCAGCTCAAACATAATTTGCGGCCGCTGCGCCCTCGGGAGCGAGATCAGCTTGGCTTGCTCAGCGGCGCGCACCATAGCATCTAAATCGTCTGCAATTGTACGTTTTACTGTTTCAACCACCAGATCAGGACGACCTCCGAGGTTTGCCGCCAGGGAAGCACGCTGCAGATTTGTGATACGATCGGAGATGATCTTATCAGCTTCGCTTGGCGCTGCAAGTCCCGTATACGAAGGACTTTCCGAGGTCACGCCCCAAATGGCCAGCTCGGTGACCACGCTGACGACTGCACCTACATTGACGGCTGCGCCAACATTTACCGCTACAACAACATAGGTTGCTGCCACGACTGCCACGACTGCCAGTGCGACCGCACCGACGACAGCGCCGGTATCGCCTCCTCCGCCCCAGTCACCTCCACCTCCTCCGCCCCAGTCACCGCCACCTCCTCCACCCCAGTCACCACCACCTCCTCCGCCCCAGTCACCACCACCACCTCCTCCTCCTCCTCCGCCGCCCCAGTCACCTGGAACCGTGTCCTCGATCGAGTCGGGAGAAGGTGCCGCAGCGCCTCGGGTTCGTCCTTGCTGCATCAAGTCAATCAGACGATTGACCCGTTGCGAGCGAACCTGGGAGCTCGCAACCCCGCTTGGGTTGGCGTCAAATATTTGTTTCAGATATTTCTTGAAATGCTGCTGATCCTTTGCAAATACTTCGTAGTAATGTGCTTTTAATTTTGACTTCGACAGGCGCTTCAGCAGGCCCTTGGCCTGCAGCATCGCCATGAATGACGTGTAGTCAGAATTCTTAACCAACGCATTGAGTTCGGGGTCGACAGCGATTTTAAGTGCGTCAATTAAAGGATCTTGTGAGTTCACATACTTGTCGAGGCCATATTCCTTCAATAGTTTCTCCGGATTATTGGCCAGCATTTGCGTCAACGCCGCATCATCGTTCACTCTCGCAAAAAGTGAGGCAAGTGCCTGCGTAAGCGAGCGCAACTGTGCGGGAAATGCTTCACCGATGGGAAGCGTCAACAGCCCATCCTTTGGCACGTTCATCACACCACCAGTCAGACTTGCTGGGATACCAAGTGCCTGTGCGGCGACGGGTGGGGTCAGCACCACCGGAATGCCGGCAAGTGCAGCCTTGCCGAGAAATTTTCTGCGATCCATAGAATCTCCAGGTGAAAATCAGGTAGGACGAACAACACGGCTTAGTAAAGACTTCATCTTGTAGCGGAACATGACGTCGGGTAGAAATTCAGCATAGCGCTCACGCACGAGGCTACGCGTGGTGTCGCACTTGTGAAGCCGCGCACATGTCTCGCACATGTGATCTTTCGATATCAATTCGGCTGGAGGCGCCCCGTCGTATAATTTTCGGATGACACCATCGGGACCATCCATATGTATCCATATCTTAACGAAGTCCTTTGCCGCGACTTCATAGGCAGCTGCCAGCCCCGTCGTTTCTAATGTCCCAATCCTTAGTTCGGGAATATGCTCATATGTGAGTCCACAGCAGGCTGAGATGTTTTTATGCGGCGTCACAACCATATTGCTGAATAACTGAGTACAGGGGCTATTAGCCTTAGTACCTGGACTGAGGGCACGGTCCTTGTGCTGTTCGTTGAACTTCATCCACGTATTTACCTGAAAGCGGAACTTAGCCTCACCGAGCGCTAGCAACGCCACAAACCGAGGATCAGCTTTAATCTGCTTTAGAATTTCAGAATCCTCTGCATCTTGCTCGACAGTCAGGCACCCGAAGATACCTCGCCCAACCGCATCCGACATGGCATTCAATACCGCATCGATCTTCACAAACTTGGCGTGGTCCCTGCCTGTGCTGATATTAATCTCAGTCAACCCACTATCGCTCAGCTTTCCCGCCGTTTGGACGGACTTATTAGGCGAAGCCCCCCAAAAGCCATTGGTTACAATTCTGGTAAATAGACCCAAACTAGTTGCAAACTTGATTGCGTCAAATAGATCTGAACCGATCATCACGCATTCGCCACCGCTGAAGACTATCTGCTGAAGATTCGGAAAGCTATCATGCGCATCCTTTATTGCATCTGTAATTTCCTGCAACGTTAACCGGTCGCTTAGATGCGGATTCGATCCAAAACAGCATTGTTCGCACGCAGCGGTACAACGATATGTTGGCAAAATTGTCAAAGTCGCGGGGCCGCCGTTATCCACGGGCGAGCGAGGGAAATTTCTCATGTCCATTCCAAGCTTGATAGTTTCAGGAGGTTCCTCAACAACCGAGATGGTTCTACTCATCAGTTAATTGGCAGTATACATATGCTGCAAATCCAAAAATCTATCGAATTGTCACAAATATAATCCAATTTTCGACGAGAGCTGGGGTAATACCATTTTTTTATCGCTGAGCCACAATTTCGATTACGTTGCAAATTGAAAGTTTGCAATCTAGGCCCTCAATGTTCCTGTGCGACTCTACTGCATAAATTCCGAAGATCGTATAGCTGATAAATAATGCAGGTGTATATCCAACAACACTATTAGGTACGGGCGCGTTCAGCTTGACGATATGGCGCGGGGCGCGGGCGGAATTTCGCCCGCGCAGATCTGCGCGCTCACATAGGAACGCAACGATGGTGGGGCTATGCTGTGGATTTGCAGAGTAGCTTTGATCCCCTTGGGATCTGCCCTACTCCGTGCGATGACCAGATGCTTTAGGAGGCGACTTATCTACTGTGGGAGGGCACAGCAGCGTGAAGCGTTCGATACCCGAGTCCGCGCAGGAAGCACGAGGCACTCGCAATAACCGTCCAGCTACTTCTGTAGCTGTTCCGTAGAGACCGCGCTCGGTGGCAGAGTTCGGCCG
>Ga0265798_10001192_pt1 | contig 41131 bp, 42 predicted proteins | sample P3T30metagenome_FD_192430 | JGI IMG/M metagenome (GOLD analysis project Ga0265798, IMG submission 192430) | Plant litter microbial communities from East Loma Ridge, Irvine, California - P3 T30 | ecosystem: Environmental > Terrestrial > Plant litter > Unclassified | place: USA: California... | reverse complement strand
AGTCTCAGACATGATCTCCAGCGGCAGTGTTGTCACGTCTTCACTCACACACCACGTCCCTCGCATTATCGCCTTCATGCTCAACCAGTCATGCGCAACTCTGCTTTACTTTAACTATATGGCTCTTAGAATGCTCCTCCCACCGGCCGCAACCGCTGAGACCACCATCGAAGCAGACAATGCACTGCAGCCAGCATACACCGTGGCCTGAGGCTTTGAGGAACGATGATCGCAACGATTGGCTCACTGTTCGATATTTCGCAGCAATGAGAATGCATCACGCGTAAAAGCAACCAGATACACGTTCAGGAGCAAATGCAAGACGAACTCTACGAGCTTGATACCCATTAACACCAGACACCGATGAATCATCAATTCAATAAAGATTTCATCCGCGCCACCTGCTAAGGCCACACCGAAATAGTGTTGGACCAGGGATGTGCCCTCGCCCGCCCACAAACCTCGGTGTACGAAGGACTTCCACCGAACACCCAAACAGCTCAGGTGGGGCGTGCCATGCCACGACTGTTCCGAAGCGATGCCGCATTCAACATGTTGTACGATCATGCTCGACCAAAAAGAGTTGTATTCGCTGGAAGAAGCGAAATTGTGCAGACCTGATGCCGGCCGATTACCAGCCAATATACTTTGTTATGCACCGAGCGTACACTAAAACCAACCTTCCTCCGCACAACGTCAAAGCAAGACCATCCCGTGAACTTGGCTGCAACGCTTCTGGTCACTAACTTACAGCAGCTCACGGGCGTGGAATTCACTTACACTTTACCTCGTGAGGCATGGAACCGCGCTGTAAGAGGACAACTCCTTGAAGAATTGCATCACTCTCAGTGGCATCATACGACTCGACCGATTCGGACTACTAAGGTAGTACCATTTTGGATGCCTGAAACACAGCCGTCAAATGTGCGCCTCGCCTCAGAGGCATTTTACGATCATTTGGTACGAACGCTTGATCCGGTACGGATCGTTGGGACGTTGCCATCTCGAAATCACTAGCAGTACTGAGCTAAGTATACTGCTCTCAGTGGCTTCGTAGCATAGGACTGATGCAAGCTCTTCAGGTAGTACCATCCCGCGTTTACGGGCGCCACGAAGAATCGACAGACTGATGGGTTTGATGTTGTTCTATCTCACCGGCAACGACACTCTTCATCATGTTCATTTCAGGTTGTAGTTTCATTGTGTCCCGATAGTCGACAGCCAGTGACGGGTTTTCGTCCGTGCGGCAAAAACACTCACTCATATGAGGAAGGCGCGACCAGGCGACAGCCCCACAATTATTCTTTAACCTCACATCATTGCAGGCGAGGGTTTGAAAACACCCGCTGTGAGTAGATATTTCCCCCCCCTCCGCTTCCTCTACCACGACCTCGCCACCACCGCAAAGTATTTCTGTTTTTTCGACGTCTTTTCGCTCGTAAGCACGTACGCACGCTCGATACACAAATCTGTCTTTGCATTCTTCCTGGTCTGCATCAGCGACTTGCCTCTGGCTCGCGCTTTTTACCACCCACCACCCACTCGCCCACCGCCATAAGAGCTTGTTAGATATCCTCACCAGTCACCATGGCCGCCATCGTCGAAGCTGGTCTCGCAACTGGCTCCAGCCGCATGGAGTGGGCGCTTGAGCAGCGTTTCCCCAGGCCGTCGAAGGCCTTCGGTAGTCCAGACAATCTCAACTGGCTACAATCCGTCGATCCGGAGGTCGCCTGCGCAGTCTACTGTGGCGAGCGGCATCTTATCCCAGCTGAGAACGCCGACTTCAAGCTGTGGTTCCGCATCGAGGCGAACCCTCTCCAGCCCCGGTTTGTTATCGATCTTCGCTTCGGTCCGCCCAGGTCGGCAACAAACATATCGGCCAGCTTCGCGGCATACGATGACTTTGGTCTGGACCACCGCACTGACCGCACCTAGGTCAACTGGCGGGGTACCCATGGAAATGCTGTACCTTCTGGCCCGTTGGACTTTTCTCGCCAGCTGTACCAGGTCATGTACCGCAGCGGCGCTGACCAGCCCGCGGCTCCTTTCGTTCTGCCTGGGGTCACTCCAGCAGCCCAGCTCAACTTCTCCTGGCGTGCTGATACATGTACTCGTTACGGCTTCGGCAACCGTGATGGTCTAACAGTCGATATCATCCAAGCAATCGACCAATTCCAGGCGATTCTCGACCTCGCCACCCAGGGTGATCGACTTGGTGTCATCACAAAGAACTCGCCTCGCACTCCGACGTTGTTCTGGCCCTGGTTCTGCTGTCAACCCGTCCCCTCTCCAGAGTCGTGGTGGCCATGGCTGAAGCCTCTCAACCCAGCCGAACCTGGTGCCATCATGGATTTCTCTTCGGTCCTTTGCTTCGAGCTGGACACGGCGTACATCAACAGAGCTCTTTCTGTGAGACAAGCTGGGTGGTCAGAACCTGGCAGAGAATATGTAAACACTGTTCCGCAACCATTGTCTCTTGCGAAGCTCAGGCCTGTTTATCGCTTCACCGACCACCGCGAGTACCTCGCCCATGTCCTCGGTTCGCACGGGTATGAGAACATTCACACTCAGTCAATCATCGCCAACGAATTCAACGGCAGGCGTTGGGTGGACATGTTCCCTGACGAGGGCGAAAACATGGGGCATCTCATTCTGCTCGAGCTCCGGATGTCAAACAAAATTGCCAATGAGATGCTCCCGACGTTCGGTGCAAGCGTGACAATGACCGTCACTATGAACATCAGACTTGGTGAAGAGATCTGGACCGGTACCGTCGTGCGCGTGCCTGCTGCATTCGAACGTCACGGTTGCAACCTCGCCATTGAGATCACTAGCACCAGGCCACCTGTTTTCGGTGGACGTACCCTCGAGCCCCAGCGGAAATCAGTCCATGTCTCCTTCGAGGGCGTTGGTGATCTCTGCGGTGAGAAGCGCCAGCAGATCATCAACGTGATGACTGGTCGCGATTCGTTCTGAAAGTCTTGGCTCCTCGCGCAAGACAATCTCTCTCTGGACAACACTGCCCGCATGGACGACCTCCCGGAGGGATGGCTGCAGCAGGTTATGCTGGCATGTCAGCAGTACCGATTGAACGCCCAACAAATCCGGGCAGTGCGCGCCTACTTCCAATGCAAGGTTACCGTCGTCGTCGGGCTCCCAAGGACTGGCAAATCAACGTTGATCGATGTGGTCTTGGCTTTGGAAGAGGCTTTCCGCAACGAATGTGCGTACATGAAAGGCACTGAGGCTTTGTCCGCCCGCTTTGGCGATGGTCCACATGGTCTGGTAGTGGACAACTCTTCGCAGTGCATGGAGGCTCACGCTGCCTACTTGATCCTCCGCGCCCATTCTATGGGACAGCTGCGCCGTGTCATGCTCGTCGGTGACCGTGACCAGCATCCAGCCTTGTTGGCCGAAAGGAACCCTTTCTCTGCGTCTGGGTCGGTATCGCTCGTCGAGCGCCAGATTCGTGCCGGGACATCGCACATTCAGCTGTAGATACAGTACATGTACATCAATGAGCGTAATAATGACATGACCATGCTCAAACCCCTTCTCCAGCACTCCTCCGAATGAAACCCGCCGTCTCCCCAGGCATACTCAAAAAAGGCGAATGCGAACTCTCCAACTCCTCCGTCCGAAAAGCCTTCCCACTCCTCTCCTCAGCCTGCTCAACCATGGCCCTTTGCGCCCCCACATCAATAGCCTGATCCAGCGTACAATAAAGATAATGAGCCGGGATCTCAGCATACGCCTCAAACTGCACAACCCCATCCGTAGCCGTCTTCCAAGAATGTAGCCCCAACAACGAAGCCCAATGCCTTGCCTCGTCGTCCGGCAGGTCGTTATAGAAGTAGTGCCCGGGCCCTGGCTCGCCGACCCGCGCGAAACCGTCGTTAGCACTCAGGTCGTGGATCTGTAAGGGCTGGCCGCCGAGGGCTTGCAGGAAGGTTGTGCCTGCGGGGAGAGCGGCGGCGCACATGTATGCTATGCCGACTACCGAAGTAGTGTGGTTGGAGGCTGCACGAGCCGATGGAGAGAGGCCTTGCAGGGCGTTGGAGGCGGGGACGCCGCCGTAGGAGTGGGCTACCACGAGGACGTCTGCGGTTTCCAGCTCGCGCAGCACCACGGAGCGGACGGCCTCGCAGTCGTCTTCGAAGGTTGCTGGGGTTGCGGTGGCGGTCTGCGGTGACGACGGGCAGGTTACTGCGACGGCTTTGTAGTTGTGTGACTCCAGGACGTCGATTAGCGGTTTGGAATATGCTGGGTGGCTGTGCCAGGCGCCGTGGACGATGACTATAGTCGGTTTCGCCATGTTCGTGGTGGGCTACAGGATACAAGACTCTGTGTATTGACTTGAAGGTGTCTACGTCAAGAGTCGATGTTAGACGAGAAACACATATAGTCAGCTCTCATGTAGGATTTATCTCAAGCTGAGATTAACTTTCCAGCCGCACGGCTGACAAATCGGGGAGATAAACACGAACGAACTCCTCTGGCTGATCAAGATGGCGCGTTCATTCATTGACGTGGGTCTATGTACGTCACTTCGCTACCGGAACTGCCAGTCTTTACTCGGCTCAGTCGTCGAAACGGTGCTTTCGTATGCATGAGAGATGCGTGCGAGAAAGGTAGCCACTGGAGTTATGTAAGCAATTCAACGCACCCCGATCCCTCTTCAGCGTCCTGCGCTTGTCGCTTGGGGAGTTGGCATGGTAAGCCGCCACATGGTTTTGGATATTTACATTCGTCAACTCTTGCTCTCCGTCCCTTACATTATGCAGTCTGCCATGCATATCTGCGCCTCGGGTATGCTGTAAGAGGCTATGTGCTGGGTTGGTGTGCTAAGAAAGCTTCCGCGGTCAGTACACGAGTGTGATGGTCGACTTGGAGGGCGGCGTCGTTGGAAGAGATCATTTTTGTTAAAGGTCAAACCCTGACGGTAACTTTTTAGGATGCGGCCTTTCCGTCAGTGTTCGCCCACTCGTTGCCAACATATTTGAACCAGTTGGGTCGGCAGTCTTCCCTATTCAGCCATGCCTCGCCATCAGTGAAGCGGCCCTTGACGCAGCCACTGCACTTTGGCGAGTTCGGGCAGTTGAAGAACGGAATGTGCTGGTATCCGATGTCCTTGAACCTGCGGACTGGTTAGCAAGGGAATGAACGACACTGCGAAGAGTACTTGACTTACCAATGGATGCTGTTGGGGTCTGCGAAGAGTCCAAGCCCAATGCTGTGCACCGGAGCATCACCCCAGCGCTCGTAAAAGAACCCACCCGCTTTGTCCAGATGCTGGAAGTATGCTTCATACTCGGGCGAACGCCAGAAGCTCATGTCTGCAATCTCAAAGTTGCTCCAGAAATGGCAAGTCGAGTAGCCGTGAGCCTTACGGTTGTGTTCCGGCCTCCTCTCCTTGTCAGTCAGCCAGTTCATGGCATTGGGCTCCGCCAACTTGTGTCCCTTCTCGGCCAAGAACTTGACTGTCTCTGGCCACAGTCCAGAAATAGACTCGGGGCTGTCATAGAGGTTGACAGTGAAACCGTATGTTTTCTTGTGATCGCGCATGTACCGGAAAACGTCATAATCGACATCGCAGAAGAAGTGCACGTTTGGTTCCACGCGCCAGTAGTACTGCATGTCCAGCAGCGCCGGGTGCTTGTAGAACATGCCACTGTTCCAGCGACACATTTGATGGTAACTCTCCAGATGCGCGTACTGGACGTCTTGCTCCGCCAGTACCTTTGCACTCTCTTTCATGATATCTCTGTTGATCCAATCCGGTATGTCCCAGTGCTCCTTCGGGATGATTTCGTATTTGATCTCGGCTTTTGTGTGCTTGCGGGTCTCCTTCTTGAACTCCTCGGTGAAGGGTACGTCGTTGATGAAAGTCCAAGGGTAGTTGAACTTGTGGTTCCACGTCCGCTCGAGGTCTTTCATGGACTGGACTAGCTGGGTGAGTTCCTCGTTGCGAACGAGGGAAAGCAGGGTAGCATTGATGCGGTCGCTGTTGGGATTATCGGCGTCGTAGTTGTCGCCATTCACACGGTGCAAGGGCTCGGGAGGTTCGTTTGTCTCTGCATCGAGGTCAGAACAGGGCATTCATGTCTGTGCCGCTCGGAAGAGCTATACCGTCAAGGTTGGGATCACGGAGCATGTCGTCTTTCCGCTGGGCCTCATTAGGACCCACCAGGCCATCGATCGATGCCGGCTCTCTCATCATATTGTACAAAAGGAAGACGAAGAGCAGCATGGTGGCTCCCGCCATGAAGCGGATTGGCTTCGCAATAGCCATTTTGTAGGGTGCGAATGATAGTCGGTCTGGCGTGGTAGTGTGCGCTCAGCGCATGATTTCCGGCCACGACAAGTGACGAGCAGCGATAGGAAAGCTCAGCAAGTTTGTTGTAGGAGAGAGGTGGTTGGTGAAGCAGATGAATTGAATTGTCGGGCAACATTCACTTCCCTTGTTCTCGAGCATCGGCCCTGAGAGCGCGTGGCTCCCTAGCGTCACTCTCGAGTTGCCGATCCCTGGAAAGCTTGTTTCGCCGACTTCCCTTGTTCGACACTTTACTACTTAACGTCAGCCTTCAATCTGATAATCAGCATCACGAGTATTTTCCTATGACTTTGGCAAACACGGCCGCCATCTGGGTTGCGCTCACACGCGCGCGTACTCACATATCAGGCTGAAAGGTTACCGTCTCTTTCAACTACAGCGGTACACCAAATGGTCAACCTCATGAGTAACCTCGTTTCTTTTCTGCGACCACAGTCTCTACTCAGGCTGCGTGTACACGGGCGAGCATTCTCCTGTCAGGCTGGATCTTTGCGGCAAATGCTAGCTACTAGCACCGCAGATATCTCCGAGGCCGAAGACTTCTTCCGATGCACCAGCGGCCGCTGGCTCGGGAATGAAACTGCTCGCCTCGAGGAGAGATACAAACTTCAACATCGCGGAACTCAGACGGGCGGCCGCCGAAGCCACAGGCGCGCAATCATGTTCGCAGATAACAAAGCTCTCCGAAGGCGGCTTCAACAAGGTCTTCAAACTTGTCATGAGCAGCAAGTCTGTAGTGATTGCCAGAATACCCAATCCTAATGTAGGACGCGTGGACCGAGTGATTGCATCAGAAGTTGCTACAATGGAATTTGTACGAGCCCATGAGTAACTCCTCGGAGTAACAACGCTGACCTGAACCAGGCAAGAACAGTGCTCGGTCTCCCAGTTCCTACAGTCCTATCCTGGAGTGCAGACGAATCCAACGCCGTCGAGTCCGCTTACATCATCATGGAGCATGCCAAAGGTACACAGCTCGGCGATGTGTGGCAAGACATGGAGATTAACCAGAAAGTGGCTGTTGTTGACGAAGCAGTTGCAATCGAACGAAAGTTCTCTTCCATTTCATTCTCGTGGTGAGGGAAGTCGTTTTGCGATATTTTGACTTGCATCACTGACATTGTTCTTCCCAAGTCATGGCAGCTTGTATTTCGCCGCCGATGCTTTCCAAGGACGCACTACTGCCAAAGTGATTGGTGATGTTGATACGGACCTGAAGGCCTACGTCGAACGTCGATTCGTTATTGGCCCAATCGCAGAAAAGTCTTTCAATGAAAACGGACTACAGTCGGATGGCATGAACCGTGGGCCCTGTATATCTTCCAGCTCATTCCCACCCATCCTTCAAAACATGGTTGCTGATTAATACATTGTTGCCCGTGCAGGGCAAGACGCAAAGGGCTATCTCATCGCCATAGCTCAACGGGAACGTTCGAGGTTGACAACGAAAGAGCACAGTTTAAGCTCGGAATCTTGTGACCTGCAAAACGAAAAGGTGTCGACATTGGACCAAATTTGAAGCGATCTGCTCACATCTCACTCCCAGGGCTCCTCGACTCAGCGGGCCTACAATCTGGCACTGGGATATTCGACCGGACAATCTATTTGTCGAGGATGGTCACATCACTGACATAATCGACTGGCAAGACGCATGAATCGGACCCTTCTTCCTTCAAGCTCGACGCCCAAGGCTAGTTGATCATCACGGCGAAATGATACTCACACTCCCGGACCACTACAAGACGATACAAGGCTCTCAGGAGAAAGCGCGTGTTACGGACCACGTGGAAAAGTCTATCCTGCTCTGGTGTTATGAGCGGGAGACGAAATTGCGACATGAGGACTTACATGCGTTACTCAATCTCCCTCAGGCGCAGAAGCGGAAAGACACGGCGGCATTTGCCTCCGAGCTGTCAGACGACGACGAGATCACCCTCTACTGTTCCCAGCGACTGGGACCAACTCGACACCGGCATCGACTGCCCCATCCAGTTCTCTGCCGAAGAAATCGCAGCTCACGACGAAAAGGCCGAGGCCTGGAACAAGATCGCCAACTTTTGGTCCGCGTTGGACGGATTCGTGAGTCGAGATGGGTGGACTTCACTAGAGAACTACGAAAGAGCAAAAGCATTCTTCGAAGAACTCAGAAATGAGGGGCTGAAACAGCTTTCCGGTGAAGAGTTGGCTGACTCTCAAAGTCGCTGGGTTGTGGGGAAGGACTGAGTATAGCGAACGGTCAGTCCTGAGGACGTGTTTAAAGAAGTAAGAGTCATCCATGTCTAAGTTGAAAGAGTGGGTAGGTTGGATGTATATGATCGTGTCCGATTCTTTGGGAGAGTCCGACGATCGACTACACCTGCATGAATTAGCCAGTTTCAAACACCAAAGCTTCCAACTGAGGAACGAAGCAGCATTCCCACTAACGACGCAATCAAATAAAGTGACGTGATGCCAACAGTCCAACACGTGCGCGTACGCACCCGAGTAACCTGGATCGTCGAAACGATCTACAAGAAAGAGTGGTGTCATCAGCCCTGTCCAACGAACGAGAAAGCAAACGCAACTGTAGAAGTCCAGAAAGTGGAAACGTCTACGAAAGCGGCACCCGATCACGAAACTCTAAAATACCTGGAAATCGCCCCTCTGGAGCGAAACTCTAAACGTCACCGACCACGAGTCCTCAATCCGAGCGGATGTGAGGTTCGAGCGTTGCTTTCGCCTGCCTACGAACCCAACCTATAAGAGACGTCGGATAGGTATATGTGCCTGGGGAGTTATAAGAGACGAACCGTACACTTACATCCATTTTCCCATAACTCTCGAAACCCACTTACAACATCACAATATCGTCGACCGTTCATACTGCTCTATCTTTCCGATCCAGACCTCGAAACAAACCTCAATCTCAATACCACAAAGAACCAACAAGATGGCACCCACAAACCCAGCCGAGCAAGCCAAGCAGTCCCTCGACGGCAGCATCAAGCGTTTCCTGCTCGAACAATGCCACGACGGCGGCTCGCGGAAAGAGGTAAGAAATGGTCGTCTTGAGGAGATAAAAACTACAATTCCGGAACGAACCCACACGAAGAATCGAACACCCAAGCTAATCGAATGCACGAATCCATAGCTCCAAGAAAGCGACAACCTCTGGAACGATCTAGGGTTGGAGCCCAAGAACGTGACCAGCGTAATCGAGACGGTCAGAGATGTATGGTGATCCCTTCTTCTCCTCGACCCTTTTCAAGCCCGAGTTCATCGGGATCGTCTTCATTCTCTATTCTTGCTAATCATACTGGTTTGCGTGTAGGGTTATGGTCTTGAAAAGGCGGATGCCAAGGACCCTAAAGAGTTCCAGACTGGTACGTCAATTCTTTTTTTTTTTGCAGGGACTCGATGTTTTCCACGCTGACTCGTTTTTAATAGTTGGCGACCTGTGCAAGTACTTGGAGGGCCAGCTTGGCCAGTAGGTTGTATGCATGCTGGAGTTGTATTTGAGCCATAGGAAGTACTTAATGAGTTAGTAAATGAGCGCATGGTATCCGGAGATTTAACGCTTTCGTCCAAACATCTCCTAGAGCCTCCGAAAGTTGTGAGGTCTCGCGACACAGCAATTCCAGGGATAGAGCAGTGATGGAATATCGATGGTAGTCTTGATGAACCCGCCATGTTCCGTTGATGTATTCGCTTGGAATGTTATTCTTACAGTATTATCAGACATTGTACAATTTGAGCAGCAGAATCTCCTCTCCGCTGGTTTGCTTGCCTCCTAATCCCTGATGCAACCATTCCAGACGTCAAGCGCTTGAGCACCGTACGTTCCCTTCTTGGGCGCCTGCGCCTCAATCGCATTGGCGAGGTTGTTCAGGCCCGCCTCGTAGTCTGCGCAGACTTGGGCGGCTTGTTGAGCCATGGGCGTGTTGTTGCCCAGCACTTTCTGTGCGAGCTTGAGACCGTGCCAGATGGGGACGCCGTGCAGCATCTCGTACACAGGACCAGTAGCCGGAGGCGCGAAAGACGCGGGCTGTGCTTTCCCTCCGATGCAAGACAGCAGACGTGTGGTGTAGGCGGCCACAACGCCGCCCTTGTCGGTCTTATCTTGATGTTTGTAGGCGTTGACAGCCGCGAGCTCAAGGAAGACGCCGATGATCTCGGGGCGCTGTCTGGGGTCGTCGCGCGCCAGGATCTTGCCAGAGCCGTGCTCCTGTGCTTCCAGCATGAGCGAAAGCTGTCTCGCCTCTGCTAGACCTTTGCGCACAGCACCTTCGCTCCACCCATCCCGCTGCGCCTGGCTGTGAAGTCCCCAAACAACGTTCCGTAGAACCTCCTCCCTCTTCAGCGTCATGCCCGTGAACCTGCTCTGCTCCAGGCACTGGATGATCACATCCAACCTCCCTGCGGCGACCGATTTCCGCACAATCATCTCCATCGTCTTCTCGTCCAGATTAGCACCGATGTGCGTGAGTCCGACCATCATGGCCGGCAGATTTGACCACGCCTTCCTGTTTCCTCCACTCTTCTCCATGAGAAGCAACGCTTGGCGAATCAAAGCCTTGCGGCTGGGAATGTCGGTCCGGCGGTCCATCCATGTGAGCGAAATCTCCTCATCGCCAATCTCGACTGATTGCGGGTTGTCGTGCAGGTTTTTGCGGTTTTTGGTGCCGAAGATCAGGTGTCGTTGATGCGAGTCCAGGTAGCCGGGGATGAAGTGTTTGCTGCGGAGAGAGGCGAGAGTGGAGTCGAGTTCTGGTGAGGAGGTTTCGTGGAAGGTCGGGATGCCTTGAGAAGGGTTAGCTGGTGACCTCCGAGGTATATAATCGCAAGGGTGAGATCAATTCACTTACCTCGTTGCCGCAAAGGCGCGGTGGAGAATGCACGTGTGGAGGCAGAGCGCAGGTCGGCCTGAGCAGCACGCTGCAGGCGCATAGAACAACGTGTGCAGACTGAATTCATGGTGTGGTATATGTTTTGGTGATGTACTGTCTGTTAGTAGATCGACAGTCGCATTGGTTCTCATCTGGTCGCTCCTGCTCCGCTTGGCAAGGCTTTCCCGCGGCGATGAAGTCCAGCCAGCATCAATTGTATGGACAACCCTCTCCCGCCCTGCTATACCTCCGACGACGACAACAGTCAAACATGTCGCTCTCTTCACAGTCGGCGCGGCCTTTGGCCTGCCTCAAACAAGCGCTCCGCCAATGTCGCGCCGAGCGCCAGCAACAGCAGACTCGCACCTATGCCTCTGCCGCCGCCCAGGTCCAATACCCTTCCCTGCAGACTCGCTACCCTGCACCCTCCAAGGGTTTCCGTACCTCGCAGACCACTAAGCAGAACCGTGAGTACTTGCCAGATCTACTACACTCTTGCAACCACTGAGATAATCTACAGGCTTCGAGGTCGGCATGCGTAAAATCGCCGTTGCTCCCCAAGTCCAATCCACCCGCAAACGCTGCCCCGACCCCGTAGGAGCAATCACCGCCGCCCAAATCGCTACTCTCGATCCCACAGGCGCCCGCACTCGCCTTTTCAGCGAAGACAACGTCGACCGCGCTCGTGTCGGCGACATCCTGCTCGTGCGTCAAAAGTCCGGTGACCCCTTCTCCGGCGTGTGCCTCAACATCAAGCAAGGCGACTCGAAAATCGACTCTTCCATCCTGCTGCGCAACAACCTGACGCGCGTGGGCGTCGAGATGAGCTACAAGATCTATTCGCCAAATGTGGAGGGAATCGAGGTGGTGCAGAGGAAGACCAAGAGAGCGAGGAGAGCCAGGCTCTATTACATGCGCCAGCCTAGACACGATGTTGGCAGTGTGGACAGTATTGTCAGGCAGTACATGAGGCAGAGGGCTGGAGGACCCATGAACGGCAAGAATGCAAAAGGCAGAGACGCCGGCTCGCACAAGAAGAAGAACAACAAGAGGGGACGGAACTGAGGAGGTTGATCGTCTGTACATTTGTGTATTTATAAACAGTTCGAATTTCATTGACTTGAAAGAAAGCATATCGTTTGCGGCATGAAGTTAGGTGGATTAGAATCGAGCCGGAAGGGAACTCGATTGAGGATCGAGAGTAACTCTAGACATGCTGACAGACGCATCACATAGGCATGGGGCTCAATCCTACTTCAAATCAATGTGGAACAAAGTACAGGATTCGTCAGATCGCATTGCTGGAAGCTTTCTCGCAAGTCTCACTATAGAACGTCTTCAGTGTTCCACCTATTCTACCATGGAGATCGGATCTGGCCATGATGCTTTGTTTCTCCTCGAAAGAGGGACCCTTTGTGGCATAACGATCGAGCCGACCGTCGTACTCGCCAACAGTTGAGCAGCCATCAGGCAATTTCACTGATGTTTCGTACATCGATCCTCCATAGCAAAAGACAAAAGACATCGATCACGTTCGATACATTCGACTCATCCTCCAGGCAATCGCCTAAGCAGATGTTAGGCAGTGATCCCACAGCCAAAAGAATCATACCGTCCCTTCAACTCAACGCTACCATCGAGATCGAGATCCTCCTCATATAAGATCAAGGGGGGGAAAATGGCAAAAAAAGATATTTGTCGATGTTGGTTAGCCAACACCGGAAGACTTTGAACTTGAAGAACTGTCATTTCTGAGATGCTCCTCAACAGGGAATCGAACCCTGGTCTCCCGCGACTTGTCGTGATTGCTCACATGACAACTGGTGGACTGTTAGTGAGAGTCCGATGGATTGCGGCGGTTGATTGGATGCTTACGCGGAAATCATAGCCACTAGACCATTGGGGATTGTAACGAATTGAAATTCGCTAATGGTGGTGTTCCATGCGGAATCTCTACCATCCATATTCTTATAGCTTTGTTACAAAAGGATGCCGGTTCTGGTGAGCCTTCAACTGATAACTACTTCTTCCCAAGTCGAGAGGGCAGTTCTTCCTTTCGCCTTGCACGAGGTTCGTGATTCAGCTTCCTTACCTGACCCGCGGTCTCATCTTGCTTCGTCCATGATGTCCTGAAGCTGTACTCGACAGATACGGCAATGCGAAAGGGACGATTCTTCCTTCCAGAAGAGAATATGATCATAAAGTCTCACGATATCTTTACGACATACTCAGCGGGCTGATTTTGAGATGGTCCAATTGCTCCATTGAGGCCTTTGTAGGTCACCAAGCCAAAAAGTTACCTGCAATCAACTGCAGACTGATCGTCAAGCTAAGCAAGACTCGAAAATCAATATGATTGGGAGTTGGTGGTACTTTTGGACGGTAACAAAAAAAATGCGCACATGGAAAACAACCCCAACCCCAACCCTACTGAGTGAGACTGACCAAATTCACGCGCACAAACACACGCGTGTGAACCATCAAAATATCACTTGCATCAACTCTTCTCATCAAGCCGTATGGACTCGACATCAGAGCTACATATATCCAGACATGGCTCGCTTGGTCTCAGATTACGTCAATTGGAGCCATAGAGATGGCTTGAGCCAGTCATCTATCTTCATCTTTATGCCATCTCTCCGAGTGGGAACTCGAGCTCTTCAGACGACCGCACGCCACTGACTGCTCTGAACAAGTCGAGCAGCCATCAAGAGTACAGCACCCGCGAGTACAGTGACGCCGGAGAAGATCGAAAGCGAGAGGTATCCGTACTTCTCAGCAAGAGCGCCGCTGATAGGCACGTTGGCCATCGCTCTACAGTAAGGTCAGTCGGCGAGATCAAGCATATTAAAAGCGGTTGTTGGACTCACGACAACGCTGTGGAACCGGTGACGCTGCCGATTGCAAGGCCAATGGTGGAAGGCGTTGCAAGCTGCGCGGCGCAGCCTTGCTGGAGGGATAGAACGCCCTGCGCGTTGCGTTAGTATGGTGCGCAGTTCAAGAGGACATTGATCAAACTCACACCCGATGCGAACCCGTAAGCAGCTGACCAGACTACCAGTCCGGCTACATTCGTCGCCTTTGTCCAGCACAGGATGACTATGCCTGAGAAGAACATTGCCACGATACAGCAGTTGAATTTCCCGTACTTGTCAGCGACAAAGCCCGGAAGGATCCTGCCCAAGAAGGACGCTCCGTTTACGATCGAGGCCGTGTAAAAGGCCAGCGTGGCGGAAAAGCCTTGTTCTGTCGCGAAAGAGGGTAGGTAGAAGATTGGGGCGAACAGTCCGAAGTAAGTGACGAACATGGCGAGGCAGGTCAGCTGCATGGAAGACTGCCAGTACAGAGCTTTCCTTGCAGCGTTGCGCTCATGCTTTGGCTCCTTCTCTGTGGGAGGCCGTGTTTCGGGAGCCTCCAAATCCTTTCGCTGGACTACGGATTCCGGAGACTTTGCCGCAACGCATGAGAAGCTCAGGCAAGGGATCATTATAAAGCCGATGATCCTCATCGTCCAAGGAAACCCAATGCTGGTGGTGTTGAGCAATCGATCAATCACAATCGGCCAGACGATGCCTCCAAGCGACGAACCAGCCACGACGAAACCTGTTGCGGCTGCTCGCGACCGCTTGAAGTACTGACCGACCAACGCAATCATGGGCCAAGTCGCGAGGGCCATGCAAATGCCGAGGAGGACGCCTTGCGCCAGGAGAAACTGCCAGAAGGAATGGCAGAGCGAGATCATCATGATGCAGAAGACCAGACCGATTGAGCCGGTATAAACCATGACCTGTCGCGAATCCGATCAGCAATTGAGATGCCAACCGCATGGGCGTATCAACCTCCTTACCTTGGGACCGAAAACGTCAAGCAATGCTCCGACTGCTGGAGACAGGGCGAAGAGGAAGAATATTGAGATGGCTCCGAGCCACGCGATTGTTGAAGGCGACTCGGTTGCTAGCTGCTCGTGGGTGTAGTACTCGATGAAGACGCCGGAAGAGTTCAAGAAGCCGACGGTGCAGAAGAGGCAGGTGAAAGCTCCGAAGACGACTAGTAATGCTCGAGGCCTGTGATCGTTAGTGGTGGTTAAAGTAAAGGTCATGGTTGACTCACGTATATTCGGTAGGCGAGGAGTCGACCATGTTGACTGTCTTCCGTAGAGTGTCGAATGGGTCAGTCAGGTTGTTGCCAATAGTTCAATCGGATATTTGTACTTGCGATCTGCAAGGACATTTAGCTTTTGTGTATTACAGACACTCCATGGAGCATCCGTCTCTACTGAAGTCGTTTTAGTGATTTTCGGAGACTCCGTGGACTAACTATTCGTGATTACTGAGGATATTTGTGCCTTAGGGTTAGGGTATTGGTCAGCTCCATGGACAGTCCGTGGAGAGTCTCGCGGAGTCCTCTGACTTGAAGCCATCCAGCAACACAGGACTGCAACACCGTTCATTGTTCTCTCGGTGAACAAAAATGCGACGCCATGATGAAACGTGCCGGCAGTACCACGGACGCTGGTCATGCTTCAAGGAAGCATCCCCGACAAGATCCTGTGTCCTGCCAGACCTGTCGCAAGCGAAAGCTCAAGTGTGACAGGAATCGCCCATGTAGTGGCTGCTCAGCGCGTAACACCGAGTGTGTCTACCATACGAATGGCTCCGAAGCGAGAGCTACTCCTGCAGCCATCAGGAGTCCTCCCAAAGAGCACACTGTCAACCGTCACACACCCTCAGAGCAGCCGCTGAGTGTCGAGGACTCCACGCAGAACCAAGACGCCAACGAGAGTCTCAGAACAACCGACTGGCTTGAAACCATTGTCATGGGCCATTGGGTTCCAAATGCAGTCCCGACAGCTCTCAGAAACGAGCCGTTGCACGACGGGGAGCCTGGCAACACGTTGCAACTCCCATCAAACGCCTCGGAAAGCCATCACAATCTGTCTGTTGCAGACCATGCGATGACTCGGCAGAGTCCTACAAGCATCCATCTCCCGTCATATTTGCCCCCAGAAACCGAAGCATTGAGTCTATTCCGGTATTACTGCGAACACCTGGATTTCCACTATCATGCAGTCATCCCCAGCCGTGTGAAGCGACAGATTCGAAAGATCTACGATCAACACTCTCACCAAGAGACAAGCGACCTAAACCATATAGCCTTACTGTTCAGTATCATGGCATCAGCTCTGTATTACAAGGTCCCTGAAGAATCATCGAGCTCGGTAAGCAGGAGCCAAGCTGCTGTTTTCCTAACAGGCTCCGCTTTGATACAGAGCAACTATGTGGCGTATCCTACGATTGAAGGTCTGCAGGCGACCATGATCATTTGTCACAATCTTTCCAGCACAGGGTTGCCTTCTGCTGTCAGCTCGCTGTTCGTACCAAGATTGTCGATCAACCAAGCTATTCATATGAGTCTACATCTCGTGGACCGTCCACACCTTGTCAACGAGCGGGAGTCGCTACATGCTGAACGGCCTTCTTCCGAGCTCAAGCGGCGTTTATGGTGGGATCTCGTTTCCAACGATTGGTAAGTCTACAACACACGCTCATCCGCGCCTTTCACTAATCGGTTTCAGGCTATTATCATATCTGACTGGACCCCAAGAGGGGACATACTCAGTCAGCCCTCGCCACATGAACGTACGGCAACCCCTAAACATCGAAGATGAAGACATCGATCTCAGCGACACAGGCTTGCCATCGTCCGTCCCCACTACCATGTCATATACCCTATGCCGAATTCGTCTGGCCGAGATATCACGACAGATGGCTGATGAGACCGCAGCCCAGCTATTCCAAGGCCAAGAGTTACCCTACGATACAATCATTGCCCTTGACGGCAAGCTTCGGCGAGGCCTTAACGAGATGCCCGGTTTCTACCATTTCGGCCTCGCTGCCCAGCAAAAATTTGCAACCTTGTATCATGAGCGCCCAGTCTTTGCCTCACAGCGAAGCATGCTACAACTCGGCTACCACTTCCGCTTTTGCCGCCTTCACCGTCGACATTTTGTCCGCGGCGCCAAGGATCCTCGATACTCCTACTCGCACGTCGTCTGCCTCCAGTCCGCCCGCACCGTTCTTGAGATCAAGCGGATCATGGACGAAGAGTCGCCCGTCATGACTCCTTCCAGCTCGTTGATCTGGGCTGTCATGCACCACGTCTTCGTAGCCGCTGTCATCCTTCTCATTGATGTTTGTTACAACTGGGAAGACGTTCTTGCAAACAAGCGGAAGGAAGAAGTCATTGCCGCCTGCCGCATGCTGACCAACGCGCATCGGTCTTCTGCTGTGGCTCGTAGGGCCGTCGATGCGATGATGGACGTATTACGGAAGCACTGGATCCATGTTCGTGGCCTGAAGTGTCCGCAGGCGCAAGCGCAAGCGCAGTCTGCGAAGCCTGCTGGAGCTGTACAGCAGTCCTTTGGGATTGACACGCCGGATAGCATGTGGAATGTCTCCCAAGGCCAAGGGCAGGAAGCGGCCCAACTCCCACAGCTTGACATGCCGCTCGAAGACCTCTGGAAAGAAATGCTAGACGGAAGCGCACAAGCCGGCTTAGACACGCCAAACTGGACGGATTTGCTCAACGACTTGACGGATGCCAACTACACAGGGGAACCGTAGCCGTTTCCAACCATTTTTGTGGCCGTTGCACCATGGAAACATCCAAAACCAAAACACCAAACAAGAAAAATCAATCACCCAAGAAACCCACCCCACTTCTTCTCTCCACCCTTCACAAGCCCCTCATCAATGATCCCACCCGCAATCTCACCCGGATTGCTCGGGCCCTTGAGAACATTCCCCTGATACTTCGCCATCGCAGCCGCTGTGACGTCGAGAAGACTCCGCAGAGCCCCGATGACAGTATCGGCGTCCTGCCCTTGCACCGCGACACACCAGATGCGGCCGAGGCCCTTGGGGATGCTCAAGACAGCGGTGTAGCCGACGCCGCTGGCGGCCGTCATGACGCCGACTTCGGACATGAGAGTCGCAGCGCCGTTCGGTCGGGTTGTCCAGAAGAGGATGGTGGCGTTTGCTAGAGAATCTCGTCAGTTTGTTCTTGCAAGGAAAACGAAAAAGTTGGACCTGGCGTTTAGATGGGTAGCGTTCGGGGCCACTGATAATCAACTCACCCATGATCTGTGTACGGAGAGCTGTCATCTCGTGGGCATCTGAGAGAGATTGGCCCTCGTTCAGGCCCATGGAGTTCATTGCTGGTGCCGAAGGGTTCATTTTCTCTGGATTGTACGACACGGAGGTTCCAACTGTTGTTTGCAGTAGAGAGTGGATGTCGAATACTGTTTGATACAGTGTCTATTGAATCCCAACCGTGATGTTGCTTTGGAGATCGAGAATCGAAAAGGCAAAAAATCTAACGTTTGCGTAAATAATTATTGATGTTGTTTTGGCAGCAGATTTCGGCTGGAAAATCGCTAAAAGGGCCCCACAAAAAGGGCCCCACATTTGGACCGTTTGTTGTTGAGCTTCGATCCTTCGACATTATCATTATTTGGCAAGTGTTCTCCTGGGTCTCAAAACGACTTTCCTGTCGCTTATACAGACGCAAGTTTCGTTTCCTGCGATTCAGAAGTGAAGACTTTGTGTTTGATTTTGCTATTTACCAAAGGAGTGTATTCGGTCAGTGTCCGTGATTGTAAGGAAAGAAGAACATCATCGTAAAGTCAAGCGTAGTGAGAACATAAGTCATATCGAACCGAGCGGCCACTTTCAAACTCGTCAACGTGTACCCGTCTCAAACTCGTGCAGTCGTGAACGCGTTGCAAGCCAGACACGTCAGGCTTGATTCCGAAGCCATTCGGAGACGATCGCATCTACCAGCCGTAGCCGCCAGGCGAGCAGCTGCTGACAGAAACAGTGTGCGAAGTCCACGGCTTGCTGACTGTGCAGAGAGAAGAGGTCGTTACTGGAACGTAGGTAGTGACGTGGCCGTACTTCGTCTTCGTCTTCGTGATTGTGGTGTATTTTGTTTCTGTGGTTGGCTTGGAGATCGTGGAAACGCCCGAGGTGACACCAGTTTTTGTGACAGTTACAGCCGTAGTATGCGGGATTGTGGTCTTGTCGACCCTGACATTGTCGACCAATCGAGTGGTTGTAATCACTTCAGTGACAGTTTTCTCTGATGAGACTCGTTAGTGCGGCGCTTGCTTTTCCAATGACAGGTGGACAACTCACTGCCAAGTGTGACGGTCACGTCCTTGACTTCATTCGAGGTGCTGTACCCGGTGGAGGTGGAAGTGTACGGCCCGCTGAATGGCACTGTCACAGTTTTGATATAGGTGGTCTTGATTTTGTCGATTTCAGTGGTGACTACTGGGTAGTCGCTCTTGTAAGTGGTCAAAACCGAAGTTGTGACAGGCTTGTAAGTCGTGTAGGTCGACCAGCCTGAGGTATTGATCGTGTAAGTCGACGGCTTGCAGGTCGAGCTCGTCGTCTTGGAAGAAGTGGTCTTCTTGGAAGAAGTGGTGGTTCCGTAAGCGGGCGGCGTGTCACCAGGGTAGGCCGAGGCCACGGAACTCAAGCTGAGGAGAGCGATTGCGGCAAACTTCATGCTGGCGAACATGTTGAACGAGTGGATTCGGTGCTGTTTGTGTGAATGTTGAGAGAAGATTAGTTGGAAGCTGCGACTGTTCGGCTTTGATGGTTCAGAAAGCTGTTTGATGAGGCGGCAAGCTGGAAGTCTTTATACCGGTGCAGTTCAGTCTGGGCCAGCTCCTGCGTTCTCGTCGCATGTATGCGACGTTCAGCTTCGGAGGCGCAAAGAGACGTCGAGCCACGGAGCTGTCGGTACTCATCGACGAATGTGATGTTGCTATTCGAGGAACATGATGCTTGGCTACTCAAAGCCGGATAACTCTCTTGATCGCTGCACGTAGTGAACACGCCTGCATTACAATATTGATTTGAAACGCCTCCTTTTAGTACTCCCAGGATGGTCGATTGCAACTAGGGCCATGTGGTTCGATGTAATCCACACGGTGGACCTGGGGGCTTGCAGGAACCTGTGGTGAACACGCAATGCTGAACTCATGAAAGCACTAGGGATGGCAGAGAGCTCGAACATTTCGGACACCAAAAGTAGGACGGGTGCAACGACGAGGCCTAGAAGAATCAGCATCTAGAGAGGTAGAACATCGCGTCAGTAACGGTGGACCGATTATAGAGCGTATCAGTCTGGCCACAAGCCTTCGGATAGCTGCACTTGCTCGTGGTCGCCTCAGCCCTGTCTTGCAGCATTTCAGATACCACGCAGGCGCGGTGTAGTGAGGCACATTCGAAAGTCATTGGCGAAAAGTGAGCTGGCAGCTTCATCATGCATGCGATGAGAACTCAGCTCAGGGAGGTAGCCGTATCACAACATTTGTGGCATGATACTTCATGTCCGAGGCCATTCTGGCTGCTGAGCCTTTGCACGCTGTCTGTGGTGGCGTAAAAGGAACCAGTCCTATGTGACACACCGCGGCGATCATACCAAGCATAGCCTCCACGTGAATAGGCTGGCTCCACAAAGCTTGCGTGTGTCAATGTCTTGATGCTAGTCCATACACCAGAAAGGGTGAAGCCAAACACTGCACCTGAGTATTTTGTAGGATGCAACCTCGAAGATCAAGAGAGGAAGCATGCAAGATCGTACCTGAACGAAAAGCTGCGATGAGCGATCGCGGAGCCAAACGTGATGCTTACAGGACGTGCCAGCATACATGATGACAGCGCAGGACGTCGTCCAAAGAAAGCCAAGCAATGTAGCCGATGATGTTATACGAAGCGTGGGCGCCATGTGGTGCCTGGACAAGAATCTAATGATGAGTCTATGGATTCATGGTGGCGCACATCAACTCGCCTGGCATTTTCGTCCGGAAATGCAGAAACATTGCTCTGTCCGCGTTCTCATCAGATCATTCCCCGACCGGGGATTCGGGTGGGTTGTAAGCAGAGGAACGGGAAATTGGAGGTGTAGGATTCAGCGCCCGGTTTCCAATTCATCAGCCCAACACGAGGTGGACGGATACAGGATGCAGGCTGCAGGGAGTCCAGGGCCTGTCGTGACCAGTTCAGGTGGGCAGTCACATTGTGAAACGTAACAGTATTAGAAAACGCCCCTCATGGAGCACTCCTAGGCGAATATTGACGATGGAACCGGTCCAGCACGAGGTCGAGTAATGGAACATGCCCGGTAGACGTGCATGTATTGAAGTTTGTAGCAAGATGATGGTCGGATGCGAAAGGCTGTCGGATTGGGGCAGTACTGTATTTTGACCACTTGGCCCAAGCGCGTCTCTACGCTCCGCGTACTTGTCCTCATACAGCAAGCCAAAGCAACGACGAAGATCCAAGACCCCTCTACCACGAGCGCCGCGAACACAGCACTGCCGACAAGGGTTCCGCTCGTCCAACTGCCCATTCTCATTCCGCCCGCCGCCATGCTGGTCCTTTTCTCCCTCTTGACCCTTCTGGGCACCCTCTCGAGCTTTACCTCTGCCACGGCCCTCACCTACAAGCTTACGCCCAATGAGAAGGAGTGCTTCTACACACATGTCGTCAAGCAGGGCGCCAAAGTAGCCTTCTACTTTGCTGTGCAAAGTGGTGGATCCTTCGACAGTGCGTTGCGCTCAATGCGGACTTTCAATGGGATGGAAGTGCTGATCATAAACAGTTGACTACTCCGTCACTGGACCTTCAAAGGAGGCTGGCAAGGAGAAAGTTATCCTGGAAGGCGAGAAGGAGCGTCAGGGTGATTACGTCTTTACTGCGAACTACCCTGGTGAATACCGCTTCTGCTTCGACAACTCCGTCTCGACCTTCACAGACAAGCTTGTCGACTTTGAGATTTCGGTAAGATGCTGAGTTTCTAGCCATTCAATGCCTATCCGCTAACCCTACCACCCACAGGTTGAAGACGAGCCCCGTGCCAACCTCCCTCAAAAGTCCGGTGCATCTCCCGAGCAACTCAGCGGCGTGGAAGAGACGATCCTCAAGGTGTCAAGCCAGATCTCCACCCTCACGCGCCAGCAAAAATACTTCCGTACGCGCGAGAACAGGAACTTCAGCACTGTCAGGAGCACGGAAAAGAGGGTGTTCAACTTCAGCTTGCTCGAGGGTGCTGTGATGGTTGGCATGGCCTGCTTGCAGGTGTTTGTCGTGAGGATGTTCTTCACCGGCGGTCGTAAGGGATATGTGTAAATCATTGAATGACTGCCCCAAGGCGTGTTACACATTTGATTGCGGCGGCCATGGATACATGATCAGCCCACTTTCTGCCCGTCCTCGATCACCATGTATCTGGTAAGGCGTGTCAGCACCGCGACATACATTCGACCATGAGTGGACTCACTCGTCGCCAATCAACATCTGCATGTCCTCTTCGACCATGAAGTTGTCGTGATCCGGCGTCAATGCCTTGGATGCCGGGTCGTACCTGAACACCACAATGTCAGCTTACCCAAATCCCCAGCCGAACATCGCACGAGGATTGCAACTCAACATGAACTTTGCGAAATCCTTGTAATCTTTGAACACAAACGTGCAGATGGCATCGAAGTTGGCCATGTTCGCCTGTCCGCGTAGCATGTCGCTCATGATCGTCCGGTCGCGTTGGAGGCAATATGTCTGCGATACAGTAAGACCACTAGTCTTGATTTCGGGTTGCAAGCAATACACAGATAATTGACGGGGCCTACAAGACTGTATGTGATCACGTTGTGCTTCTGCAACACAGGCGCGGCCATTTGTGCGTGCTTGTGATTGTAATGCTCGATGAAATCGGCATCGCTCATGCCAGGCTTCTTTCGCACGAGTATGGTGGCTTTGACGACTTTACGGAAGCCTGTCGTTGAGGGATAGCCGGCTTCGAGGACCATTTTAGCGAGCAATGAATGAGATTGAAGTTGAGTAGCGTTGACGGATGTACTGATATAGTCCTCGTGTATACATATACATATAGATGACCTCACAGTAAGATCCACTCGCCAAGGCGCCGCCATCCTTCGGACCCGTTTAACCAGTAGAGAGCTTGTCTTTGCATGGCTCCCTCACTTCACCTTACCTCTTACTACTGCTCTCCTTACCGTCCAAGTCATGGCATGTCTACATTTATTGATGTTGACCCTAGCTCTCCGGCCACCTTGACGATCGGCTCGCTTGTAACACCGTCCTAAACCAAGAATGGCTTGGCGACCTTCGGGGCTGAATTGAGTTCTCGTACAAGGCGGCCACGTGCAACTCTGTTGTTGACTTCGCCTCCTCTGCGCCTTGCTGCCCAAGGTATTGTACTTTCAACATCCCTTGCTCTTCTCGATAAACCACACCCATGACCAATCTGGAAACCGTCATATGATTGGCGACAATTCGAGGACCGCTGCACATCCCGGACTGGAGTAACTCCCACGCACGAGCTATACGAAGGAGCAGCCTTGAGATATAGAAAACAGCTACGCGAACTCATCGTTGACTGGACTGCTGTACGCACAAATCACTGCACTGCCGACACTCTTTGGACATTCCGAGGCACTCTTCCACCAGGATTCCTCGCAGCCGGAATTTCGAGTGCTACTTGAGGACCAAGTCGAGTTCACAACTACCTCCAAAATGGTCACCGTAACACTATGCGGCCTTTCTGGCAGGACCTGCCGCTACCTGTCTCTCTTGAGTCTCGCAATACCAGTCGTCATACTCTGGACAATGTGGTACGCCATGAACTCGGACCAGGACGACGTCAATCCAATCTTGACCCAGCTGATACCGGCGGGCCACTGTACATGTCAAACCGCCACCATTTTTGAGTGTTCATCCTGTCTGGAACCGCACATGAGTGATGTGAATGCGACAACCGACGACGACTGGAAATTCCAATATGGTCGAGACGACAGAAACGCCGGTTTGTCTCAGACGCAATGTGCTGTCTCTTTCCCAGGGCTTTTCGAGGATGTCGAGCGCGCCAACAAGTACTGGGGAGGTAAAGGCCATATTTCTACAACAGCTCTGGACAATGTTGAGCTCGTGAAAGGCATGACTCGCGCCATGATATACAACGGCGATCTGTATGTCGTAGCCACCGAGTCCAAAGGCGAAGACCACAGACGCAAGACTTTAGCAACACTAAGCACCATGCATCGAGCACTCGCCGCTATGCCTCTACGCCACGCAGCCCCGAACCTCGAATTTGTCTTTTCCGTCGAGGACAAAGCGTCAGATGTCGTTGGAACTGGCCATCCAATCTGGGTGTTTGCGCGGAAAGCGAGCGAAGAGTCACTCTTCTTGATCCCTGATTTCGGGTTTTGGGCGTGGGACAACATGATCGGCGACACCAACAACCAGATCGGTCCTTATGATGAAGTGGTCGAAAAAGCAAAAGAAGTCGAAGCTGGTGCTGTATTCGCTGACAAGCAGAAGCAGCTGGTCTGGCGCGGCAAGCTGAGTTTCGCACCCAAGCTACGCCGCACGCTGCTGGACGTGTGCCGTGGAAATGACTGGTGCGATGTCAAGCAGCTCAACTGGAATGTGAGGGAGAACTACATGACGCTCGAGGACCACTGTAGATACCAATTCATCGCTCATGTTGAAGGTCAGTTTTGAAGACATGCACGTCTAGGACGCAGCCACTCACTAACAATCCCCCAAGGCCGCTCCTACTCTGCCTCGCTCAAGTATCGTCAAGCCTGCCGCTCTGTTATCGTCGCACACAAACTCCAATACATCCAACACCACCACTACCTCCTCAGCTCCCACGGCCCGACGCAAAACTACGTCGAAGTCGAGCGCGACTTCTCGGACTTGCCCGACAAAATGGCACACTTGCTCGCCAACCCTACCGAAGCGCAGAGAATCGCCGACAACTCCGTGGCAACGTTCAGAGAACGCTACCTCACTCCTGCGGCAGAGGCGTGTTACTGGCGGAGTCTGTGGGACGGTTACGCAGAAGTGAGCGAGTCACCTGCGCTCTGGACTGGAAATGGGGAAAGCAGGAAGAAGAGGGGTTTGAGGTACGAGACGTTTATGCTGCTGGGCAGCGAGGAGATGTACAGTTTTCGAGCGATGTGATGCGGCTGTTCAAAGAGGTGATTAAGGTAGTGTTGCGGGTTTTGTCTAATACTTGACAAAGGTCAATCCAGTGTACGCGTGGGTCGGCCCCTCGTAAATCTTCTCCTTCAGCCCGCCTTCGGGGAAGCACTTCCACAGCCTTCCGGCCATGTCGGCGACGTAGATGCAGTTGTTCGCCTTGTCGTGCTTGAGGCCGATGCCTTCGCCGAGTCCTTGGGCGATCTAAGAGAAAATATTCGTCAGTGCATGGCCAGGTAAAAGTCATGATAAAACGAGGGAACTCACAATCTGGCGCCCCAACGCCTTCTCAGCCTTTGGCGCCTCACCAGTAATCTGCTTCTTGTTCAACGTATTCCCCAAGGGCAGCTCGCCTCGGGAAGTCCAGTACAGCACCCCAGCCTCATCGTCCATCTCGAGATCAATGCACTCTGGCAAATTCTCCTGGATCACCTCAACATCCTTGCGGTCCGAAGCGGTACTTCCGGCCGGCAGATCGAGCGAAGCAGCATAGATCGTGCCATCGGAAGCCTTCGAGCCACCCTTCTGCGACCACATGAACTTGTTCGATTTCCGCGAGACCGTGATGCCGACAGGCCAGTTGCTCTGGACCGCCACCTTGTCCGGCTCGGATTCCCAGTCTCCCAATTGGATCAGAGTCTCGTGCTCGGAGCCGTCGAGGTTGGAGCGCATGACCCTCAGGCCTTCGCGGTCGCAAAAGTACACTTTCTTAGCTTCTTGGTCGATGTGCAATTGCTTGGGTGTGTGTACTTTGCCGGATGGGATGACGGTTTGGACGTCGCTGCCGTCGAGTTTGGCCGATAGGACGGTTCCGTCGTTCGCGCTCGGGTTGCCCATGTTGGTCCAGTACATCCTGCCGTCGCAGGCGTCGATGCCGTCCGGCATGGCTTGGTTGCGTACGAGAGCGATGGGTTTGCTTGCCCGGTCTTCGGCTGTGATGGAGAGAATCTCGCCGCCGGTCATGATTTCTGACAGGGACTTCTCGCCCAGAGGCTCGCCGAGGCCTAAATTAAGGAAGAGAATCTTCGTGCGGCTACCTGGAGCTGGCGGGGCGTAGAGGCCGCCTTTGTCGCTCTTCAAGCCTAGCTTCCCTGGTTCGATGAAGTTCTTTTGTAGCCACTGGAGGGATTTCGGCGGTAGGCCGCGCTCGTCGACGTAGTGCTGTTCGATATGTTCGACGGTGTCGAGGCCGACGCCGTCCATCATTGCGCAAGGCCCGATGGGGCTGCTGTATTGTTCTCGCCAGATCCCGTCGATGACTTCTGGGGTTGAGACGCCTTCTGCGAGCACGGCGAGGACTTCGCGCTTGATCGCTGCCCAGATGCGGTTGAAGATGAAGCCGGAAGACTCCTTCAGGGCTGTAACGGGGTGCAGGCCGGCTTCTTTGTGTCTGGCTTCGACGAAGGGGAAGATTTCGGGGGATGTGTGGCCGCTGGTCATAAGCTCGACGATGATTGCCTATAAGATGATTAGATCAAACTCATTGGTCAAAAGCAATGATGACTTACCTGAGGAGGCATCATAAAGTGAGTGTTGAGAACTCTAGTCTTCGTACTCTCTTTGACCTTCGACAACAGCTCTCCAGACTTGAAAGAAGAGCTATTCGTCGCAAGAATACAATCCGAAGGCGCGTGCTTTTCCAGGTCCGCAAAAGTCGACTCCTTGAGCGGCAGAATCTCCGGCACGGCTTCGAATACCATCCAGCAGTCCTTCACGGCGGCGGCAAGATCTTCGATCGCTTCACAGCTTCCTTCCCGTTTGGGCTGGCTGGGAAGCAGACTCGAGAAGGACGAGATGTTCTCTTTGATGTACTTGACAGCATCGTCTCTGGACTTTTCTGACGGGTCGCGGATTCGTACTTGGTGGCCGGCTGCTACGAAACATGCTGCTATGCGGCGCCCTAGGACTCCGCCGCCGAGCACGCAGATTGGCCTGTTTTCATAGTCTTTCGGGTGTGACCATTGGGCTGCCATTGTTATGGTCTAAGATGTGTTGATGATTGACGTGGTTGAGGAGGGAGGGGTTGATGGGGAGTATTAGTGAATGCAATATGATCAAACCGTATGCGAAGGCTTCCCTATGTATACCTACCTACATCGCAATCGCATCCGCGAGCTCCGAGGGTCTGGCAAACGGGCGAACCACTCTCGGTATGCGATCGCGAGACTTTTTGGAATCTCACGGCTCACACGTGCTATTGCGTAGGATGAGGATTCGCCTGGACTGTCTCACTGCCACCTGCCAACGCGTCCATCACCTCGGTTCGACAGGTGGTGGGAGTGAGAAGTCGTGGGACATTGTTTTCGATCTCGTGTCGACGTAACCGAGTCAGCCACCTGCTCAGGCAAGCTATGGTAAGCTTCTCAACGAGTGTCGTAATTCGACGCGATGCTGAGACAAGGCTGCGGTGAAGATCCTCTGTCGGTAGGATCCGCCCGTATCCGCTCAAACTCTCGAGGTATCGTGAACCTTGTGGCGCCACACGATGCATTAGTATGCCGATACCGAGGTCGACGAGAATCACGTCTGAATGGCGTGTTTTGCTTGCATACACAATTTGGAGGACTTGGTCAAGGACATCGCGCTGGCATGACGAGATCGTCTATTTGATTGGCTGTGATTTGCCAAGAGTCAGGCACGATCCTCCCTAAACACAAATACTTGCGACTTTTCGCTGTCCAAACCAGCATCCATCTACTTTTGGTGCATGCGCCGTGCCACATTGTTGTTCCTGACACTAGACGAACAATGGCCGCGACTCGAAATCCTACGCCAAACCGATTTGCATTCTTGTTCGGCATCTCCTCATGGTGTACGCGCCACGAACGCTACACGATTCGATGACTTGTTCGGTAGGGCATGTCAATCTTTGTCCCCGAGTTGACAACTTCGACATGCAAAAGAGAGTGCGGCAGACGGATTGAGATTCTCGTGAAGTGTGAAGACTAATTTGGAAGTATCATGGAACCGTACTAGAATGTGACATGCGATGTCAAGTCACCGAGGTGCATGTACGGGACGTGGGTTCTTGAAGAGACACTTCATATTAACAACTAATGTACAGAACCACTCACTCAGAAGCAGAAGACCTGGTCGCTCATCTTGCTCACACTACCTGGCTCCTTCCATCCCAGCTCCGTCAAGTTATTCTTCGTGGCATTGACCAGACCTGGCGGGCCGCACAGCAATACCTTGTTGTCATCCGAGACCGCCGGCATCTTTCTCTGCAACACCTCCTTATCAATGCGGCCAGTGCCGTACTGCCATCCATCGGGCGCCTTGTCGACAATGTAGTACACCTCGAACTGGCCGTTCGAAGCTTCGGCAAACGAGTCCAGCCTTTTGCGGAGCATGATGTCTGCTTCTGATCTATTCGCGTAGACCAAACGGATCTTCGTGTCGTCGGTTTTGTCTTCACAAATCGCTCGAATGATCTGGAAGAGCGGAGTAATACCTGTGCCGCCGCCGACCATGCCAAGCTCCTTGCTCATTCCCTTGCGGTATCTCATCGCACCCTTCGGACCCCGGATCTCCACCTTGTCACCCGGTTGAAGCTTCTTGAGGTATTGTCCGAGGTGCCCGTCAGGGTAAATTCTGATCAATAGCTCGAGTCTTCCAAGATCGCGGTTGTTCGAGACTGGCGTGTAGCTACGTGTTACGGAGCTGTCGTCTACGGTACCGCGGATAGCGATGTGCTGACCGATTGGCAGACCTAGTACGGAGCCAGGAGTGGGTAAGTCGAAGACGTAGCGGAAGATGCCCTCCGAGAGCTCGGTCTTCTCTCTCAGGTTGAATTTGCGATAAGTGGCAGGCGTGAGTACGCCGGTAGGATAGTCTGCAGACTTGGTGTGGTTCTGAGCTTTCTTGTGAGCTGGCAGCTTCGTAAAGTCGACTTCGAGATTGACCAGCTTGGACAGGTAAAGAGCCGACGCCACGGCAACCACTGAGGCTGCGGCACTGGCAAGCAAGAAGCCTTGCGCGAAGCTCCCGCTGTCTCCAGAGTGTTTGAGAGAGCTCAAGCCTGGCAGGGAGATATTGGTGTGGCGCGCAAAGTAGACGAGTGCTGCGGTGCCGACTGCGAAAGCACCCAACTCTGTCTGGGGGTTCAGAAGACCACTCGATCCCTGACGTTTGTCGCTTTCCTCTCTGCTTGATCGAACGACGGATATGGTCGGCGTCCGTGCCGGCTCTGACTCTGACTCTGATGCGCCCTCCAGGTGACCAACCAGGAAAGGGTGCATGATCTCTCTTGCGTCTTCGGAGTGTCCCACATCTTCATAGGCGCTCGTGGCGTCTTGTCCAGCTACTTCGAGAAGAGCGTCGGGTCCTCCAGGGTGGTCTCGCATGTACTCAGAGACATTGTATACTGGTATTCCATGTCAGCTGATCTGACCTGCAAATTTGGTGCAGTCGGGGTTGTCCCAATCACTGTGAGCACTCACCTCCGCCGTGGATAACCATCCAGATGTCTTTTTTCGTGTTGTGTTTGGCAACTTCTGCGAGCTTCATCGTGGGTACCTCTACTTCGGTCTTCCAACTGGCTTTCAGCTCTTTGCGATCTGAACCATTTTCGGCCATGTTACGCTACGACACAAAGTGTTGATCAACTCTAGGATCTCGAATGGTGGGTTAGGAGGCGTTTATTGTGCTGGTGGGCAAGGGCACGCGGAAAGAAATGAGATGCTAACAGTGGTAGGTATGGAGAGTCGAGTGATCAGAAAGGATAGAAAAACGTCTTGGGGTCTTTGCTCTTTACGCGTCGAGCGTAACGTAAGTTCCCGAGTAAAAGCTTCGACAACGATTGGGATAACACCTCGAATCGCCTTTCTTGTTGTCGAAATACCGATCTAAAATTCGTGCCTCGGCACCACTGATTCAATGACCACGATTGTCTCAGACGCCATGGCTTCTGCAAGGCTGGGTGGCTGAACCGTTGAACAGAGCGTCCTGCGTGGCGTTCTCCTTATGCATCCGCCGGGATCCGTAGGAGTTGATTCATGCCTGAAACAGCTTGTCCAAGCGATTCCGAGGATGTTCGTCATGCTTTTCCAGCACTACTGCACGCTCTCTTTCGTGAAGGATGCAAATCACCTCGGAAAGCAACACCCAGACTTGGTCAAATGACGGCATAGCGCAACGGCTTGAAACTCTGTATCAAATAAGCTCCGAGCCCCATGGCGAACCCACTCAATTGGTTGTCGATCATTTGCTTGTCGGCGGACCGTCGACTCAGCACGGATTTACTTGCTTGCTTTACTGACAGCCTTACTGATAATTTCAGGAACGGCCTCGGTACACCCAGTCTGGTGTCATCCTCCGATCGAAAGGACACTAGGCAAATATGTCTTTGTGACTTTGCATGCCGCGGAGCGTCACGGATGTACGAGTCTGCGCACTGTTTGCAGAATATCGAATGGGGTCGGCTCCGATAGGCTTTCGACGATCCAGGCGTCTCCAACGGCGCAAGTCTCAATGTCGAAAGTCGATGCTTGACGATCTTGCCCTCGGCCAAGTACTGATAACAAAAGTAGGGCCATAAGACTTCATGTTCTAACAAGCTTCCGGGTTTTATTGTTGCCATTCGACGTTGCACCTTTGTACTGTCCTTCGTAAATCGCCATGGTTTCACAAAATTTTTACCTCTGCGGCGACGGCGTCAGCACTGCACTCGAGCTCGACATCTCGGCCGTTCAAACATTTGATGAGCTCCAGAGATCTGTTTCAGCTTTCTATGGCATAGTCCAACCAGACGGCGTCGCTTTTCAAGCTGGAGAGTCGGAATTGGAGGAGCTGTCACAGATCACAAGCTCAGAAGAGCCGGTCGGTATCACAGTCGGTGGACATTCAGTTCGCGAAGTACCAGGTCCCCAAGGTCTCCCGTGGGTGGGAAACTACTTTGAGGGTGAGTTGCGACAATATCCATGGCCATTGAAGGCTTTCCAAGCTAAAATTGCGAAATAGTCTACCCCGACCATCTCGGCAACAACCAGCGACTCTTCGACAAGTATGGCCCGATCTTCAAGTCCACCAACATGGGTAAGACAGTACTGCAGACGAATTCTCCCGAACTCGGCCAGATCGCTCTGTCGGAGACCGAATTCTTCTCCAAGGAGATCAATGATGATCATCCTCTCAAGCCAATCAAGCAAGAAAAAGCAGGCGTTTTCGTGTCGGATACCAACAACCCAGCGTAAGACCGAACAATTGTTCTAAGAGACCTCCTGAGAATGACCACTGACGTGCTCAGATGGAAACTCGTTCACAAGTACCTACCTCCCGCGCTGGGACCCAAAGCTGTGAGGCACTACGCACCTAAAATGTCAGTAAATGTACCACTTGCGAAGCAGCACAGAGAGACCTCCGACTGACACATCGATCCTAGGAACGACGAATGCCGAGTATCCTTCCCTATCTTCGACGAGCTCTGCGAACGAGAGGAAGCGTGGAACCCCTATCAATACATGCTGAAACTCAGCTCCGCCGCTGTGGGCAAAATCGTCCTGGGACAAGACTTCCACCACTTTGACAGTTTGGATGCCCCCATGCATCGTCTTCCCATGGCAATCGCGGAGTCGCTAGTCCTCAACAAGAAGGTCTCGACCATGGGAGAGTGGTACAGCCATTTGCCTTTTGGAGATCCGAAGAAGCTTCGCGATCTTGGGCAGGAGATTGCGGATACCATCATTACCTCGATGAAAGAGGCCAAGGGTTCTGGAACTGAGGACTTGCCGTTGCAGGAGGCTGCGTTGAAGGCAGCGGATGTGATTGGTATGGATATCGTAGTGTTCAGGGGGAAAGGAATAACGCGCTGACACCTCGCAGACTACCTCAACCGAGCCGTCGACTCAAACGGAGACCGCCTGCCTGTCGAGAACATCGTCCCAGCACTTACAGTAGCAGCCGGCGCAGGCTTCACAACAACATCCTCCCTCCTCTCCTGGCTAGTCTACGGGCTAGTAGCCTACGACGGCATGCAAGCCCGCTTACTACAGGAACTGGTCGACCACGATTTCAGCGATGACACCACAGTCACCCCCGAGCTGTTAGAAGACCTCCCCATGCTGGACAAATTCATCAAGGAAATGCAGCGCCGCCACAACCCCTCCTACCAACCAGGCCGAACCGCACAAAGAGACTGCATCCTCCCGGGCGGCTACAAAGTGAAAAAGGGCACGGTTGTCATCGTCGCGCTCCACCACATTCACATGAACCCCAAGATCTGGGACAACCCCGACCTCTTCGACCCTGACAGGTGGGACACGGACAAAGTCAAGAACCGCGGCAAGACTGATTACATTCCGTAAGTGCCGACCAGCCCCAATCGAGCGAGACCTACGGAAACACCCGCTGACTGACAGACGAACAGCTTTGCTGCCGGCCAAAGGATGTGCATTGGCTTCAACTTTGCGCTCCAGGAGATCAAGATCTTCATGTGTCTGCTGGTGTGGCGGTACAGGTGGTTGAAGGAAGGCGAGCCAGAGGCGGACTATGATCCCTTCTTCCAGCTGATCCGCCCGATCAATTTGTATGTGAGGACGAAGAAGAGGGAGGTTTATCCGAGTAAGAGTGATAGTGTGATGACTTGAGGAAGCTTTTGGGGATGAGGTGTCTTGAAAGATAGTGGGAGATAATGAGACATTCAATTTTTGCATTGCCTGTTTCCTAGGATACGCATTTGATCGCGATGAACTCCCGGTCGCTTAAGAATCTCTGAGTCTTAGGATCGATCGATGAGAAGGAAATCCACTGTTTGTGGAACTTTGTGCAAGCCTCGATGTACAACTCATCATGGAAACACAAGTCATTTTTTGCCGTTCTATTTTTACGGTAACATTGATGCAAATCGACTCTTACTCTAGAGGCAGCAAATCCACAGGGATCAGGGAGATGTCATTGAGGTACGTCTCGAGGTGGTATAGTATCTAATTGCTTGGAATCTCAAGATAGAATGAAATCCTCAGGAAAGGAGACAGATATTCAACAGGTGATTGTGTTTTCTTGGAAGAGTTGCGAATGTGAGGATGGATCAGATGGAAGACATGAGGAATTTGTTTTCTAAGTATCGTCGGAATTACACATATATCAACAAGTGAATAGAGAGAAGATGAATGAAAAGGAAAGAAGGAAAGAAAGGCAACGGTCCACCCTCCAGCAGCTCCTCATGTCCTGGCAGTCGGATTCCACGAAGAGTACTTGACCAACTCTCTCGCATGCCCGTACAAGCCCATGACACTCTGCAAGATCAAGTAAGGCACATACAGCACCGAAAACCAGACCATCGACCGGCGAGAAGTGAACTCCGAGCGTACGCGCTCGGTGAAGTAAAGAGTGGCGACCAGAGCTCCGAGCGTCGAGAAGAGGAACCATTCTGCCAGCGGATACTGGAAGAAGACGAGACGCGCGAGCGAAGAGCCGTTGTTGGGGAAATTTGTGATTACGAAGCTGATGAGGAGGCAGGTGTGCTGCGAGACGAGGTAGAAGCTAAGTTCGCGCGTGACGAGCAGGGAGAAGATCCCGGTGCGCTCCATGAAGCTGCGTTTGCCGTTGGGTGGGTTGGTCCAGATTAGAGGGAGGTGGCGGATGGATGCTTGGGTCCAGCCTTGGTGGTGGTTAGTTGTTTGGTTCTTTTTGTGTGCCTGGTGTAGGAATTGCTTACCCTGCGTCCACCGCATCCTTTGCTTCCAGAATGCGCCAAAGGTGTTGGGTGCCATTTCGTATGAGATAACGTTCATGTCGTGGACTGCTTTCTTGCCGCTGCCGTATGCTCGCAATGCAGAGTCAATGTCCTCCGTCAGCATGTGGCCGTGCATCTTGAGGTTGCAGATGACATCTGAGCGCCACCAGCCATTGCTGCCACAGAAGAGTCCAAACTCGAACATCCGGCTTCGGCCCGGGTGTGCAATCGCGTAAATCTTGTCGAACTCGATAGCGATCAGTTGCGCAAGGAACGACTCGTTGGTGTTGTATACGACGCAGCGGCCCTGCACGATGTCCGTCTTTTCTTTGAGGAAGCGTTCGGCCGCCCATCGGACGTTATGAGGGTGTGGACAGTGGTCTGTGTCGAAGATGCCGGTGTAGTCTGAAGGGTCGGTGTTGATCGAAAAGAAGTGATTGAGGTTATCGGCCTTTGAGGTCGAGTTTGGAACGTTGATGACTGTGAGCTGGTCGTACTCTTCCGCCAACGCATGCAGTTGGGTTTGTATAGGCTCAATGGGCCTGGGTGTGTTGTAGACAAGAGCTAGACAAGACAGTCAGTTCAAGCGCGACGTTGTCGTCAACAAGGAAACTTACTAATTCTCAGCTTCTCTTTAGGGTAGACGAGCTCTTCAAGAGCGTACATGAGCTGCCCAATGACAATGTCTTTCTCGTTGGGTAGATATGCCACCATAACCATGTTCATGGTTGGTAGGTCGTCTTCGTTCACTGTGGGAAAGTTGCCGTCTTGTGCTTTCTCAGCGGCGACCTGCGCCTCTCTGACCGGCGAAAGCCCAAGGAACGATTCGATGACGGCGACGACTGCAATGTAGAGGTTCGCGATCATGTAGAAATAATAAAAGACGGTGATGGCCGTGGTAGAGCACATCACAAAGATCGCAGTGCAAACGATAAAATAAGAGACGACAAGGCAGAATGGCGTCCACGCCATGAGCCAGTCCGAGAATGCATACCATGCTGTAACAATTGTGTTGAATGTTTGCTTCAGCACAGGTTTCCGAGCCTTTGTGACCGTGGACACGGTGGAGGAAAGAGAAAGTGATTGAACGAACGCGGTGTAGGATGGGTTATCAGTGACAGCGGCCTCGCAGCGGCCGCCAGAAGCTTGTGAAGACATCATAGTGTCTGTAAAGAACGATTGTGATGGAGGGATAGAAGGAGTGTGTTGTCGATACGCGAATCTCACATTCCAACGGCAGCAGAAGAGTGAAGGTGATATACGCCCTAGAGCTCAAGTCTTCTCGAGGAAGCCTCACCGCGGAAGCATAGCGATGGGCCGGCGTGAGCCAGACTCGGGATGTTGAGGTCACGACATGTGAGCCGCATGAAGACGCACTGATTCCAGTTGTGCTCTTTCGCTATTCGGCCGAACGATCGTTCACATCGGGAGATGACGAGTAGAGGCAAAGCTTCACGATGCCCGTAGAAGCGTTGAAGGCCTGGAATAAAGTATGCCGGATGATGCTGCTAAGATGCAATAACCACGGCGGAGATTGGTGGAGCGTTGTGAAGAAAGCACTATCAGACGGTGTGCGCAGTGCTGTGCTGTGAAGACTGCCGATCAGGAACGGGTGACAGAGAGTTGGGTCGGCGAACCTTGTGAAGCATGCTGATCCTTGGTCTCGGTGGCTGTGAAGCTTCTCGCCGTCGGCATCGAACCGAGCCCGTGAGATTGGCCTCTGCTGCGGCTGGAAACGGACCAAGTCCGTAGGATCTACCGAGTCGGCCTGGATAGCTGCAGAGCGAACGGCATCAATGCATGAATCCTGTACAGTACACACTTGCGATGGCCCCCAATCGCTGCAGGCAGTTATCAACTTGTCGGGCGACGATAACGTCGTATTTGTCAAGTTGCAGATACATCTCGATCACACCATCATGTAGTGCTGTATAAGCCTTGCAAGATGCAGGCTTGGAGGTAGGTGGTAGGTATGCATTCCTAGCAGGGACCTGCCGTTCCTCCGTAGACTTTTCTCTCTGTTCTCTGACCAAGTTTCGGTGGTGGTGTGCAAATTGATGAGCGATAGTGGGAACATCGACGCTAACTGCGGGCCACGGCTATGTCAACGGCGGTTAATCCTACTCCTCTTAGCCTCCAACCCTTCACCCTTTTGCGGAGTTCTCCACGCCTCCCACTCCAACTCCAACTCCACCGCATCTCTAGCACGCAAACGCAAAAGCTCCCGTCTTTCCAGCTCTGGGACAGCGAATCCCTGGTAGAGAATGTCTCACGACTCTGAAACGCACTTTAGAGCGGCATGCCGCCTCCCATGACCGTATCGGACATGCGGACGGTACATGCATGCGTACCTGCAGGCAGGCATTGCTTCTGAAGCACGGCTGACCCATACAGCCTTTGCGAACAGGTGGGCAGAGCAGGCCTGGCTTCGTGGCAACGGGATGGGATCGACCACGTACCAACGTATATGCCGCGTTGTCGGGTGAGATTGCACAACCCACTGGCCAAAGTGTAAAGTACGCATGCACTCATGCACTCATGCAAAAGACCTACCTAGACCTGCAGCTCTCAGGCACCCGCCACTATCGCGATACTTGCGTCCTGCCTTCTTTGCCTCTTACAGATTTCGTTGCATTGATTCCACCAAGTCAACCCAAAATGAGCCTTCCGTCGCTTGTGAGCCAGTTGAAGACCTGGATCAAACCACAACCGACGGCATCACAATCGCCGCCGCGAGACAGCGACAAGCGCCTGTATCTATATGGCCTTCGCGGTGTACTGGCTGTCTGCGGCATCGCTACAGTCTTCTTCCAAACGTTCGTTCCAGCTTTGGTCTGGAAGGATGCAGAGGGTCCAGCATACCAAAATGTTCTACGCATCGTCTTCTCGCCAGTCTTCTGGGATGAGCACCTCCTCACCAGCTTCTACTTCATATTGAGCGGGTACGCCATTGCTCTTCGATTCCTCAGCGATCCCAAACCATCCACCTTTGCTGGCAGCATCATTCGCAGGGTCGTCAGGCTCGCCGTTGCAGTCGGGCTGGCTTCTGGAATCTCGTCTGCTGTCTTCGCGGGTCTAGGGACGACATACATCGATCGCTTCATCGCGATGGTGCCGAACAACAACATCCGCGCTCCTCTAGTGCCGGACAACGGTCTGGTTGCGTTAAACTCCATATTCAACATCTTCTGGGCTGTCACTGATTACTACAACCAAGCCGCAAATGCGTTTTGGCCCACGCAAACACTCTGGAACCTCAGTCTCATCTTTTGTCAATCTTGGACCACCTATTTCCTTATGGTCATCCTTCCCTACACTCGCCCTGGCTGGCACACCGGTGCACTTTCGCTGTTCGCTCTGGGCTCGTTCTGGGTTTGCTCCTGGGGCTGGTACAATGCCGCAGCACTCCTCTTGGCCGATTATACCACCAATTCGCAGCTCCGCCTCCGTCTTGAAGAAGGCATCACTATCAACAAGAAGTTGGATTGGAAGCTTCCGTATACCTTGTTGGGAGCTGCCATGGTCATCGCTGGCTACGCCATGAAGTACACATGGGCTGCATTACCGCAATTCTACAACAAGGAGCTGGTCCTCCGTCCATTTCTCCACCTTTCAGAGCGGACAAACATTGTTGAATATGCGGCCTCCGGCCCTTACGCACGCGTGGACAATTTTCTTGTTGTTCTGGGCATCCTTCTCCTGGTCGAGACATGTGTGCCGGTCAGGCATTGGCTTTCCGTGAAGCCGTTGGTCGTGTTGGGAAAGCGATCTTTGAGTAAGTCGGGCGTCTTTCAACCATCGGCCCGTAGGGACACCGCTAACACGACTAAAGGTATCTTTGTCGCTCAGAGCATCATCTTCTGGACCGTTGGCATCAAACTCTACATTCACCTGCACGAGGGCCGGGGTGTGGATTCGCCGCTGGCCAAGTTCGCAGTCTTTGTCGTCGGTATCATCGCCACCGGCGTCTGCGCCGAAGTCTTCTATCGTTTGGTCGATTCGCCGAGTCAGTGGCTCGCAAAGATGACGTTTACTTGGCTTCTATGTTGATATCTCTGGGTTCAGCGCCCGCTTGAGCGTCATCTTTGAGGTGGGAGATTGTTGAGGAGCCATGATAGAGCGTTGGAAAGTAATCGCAGTAGATAGAACTCAAAATGGAAATACACATAGGACAGATCGATGACAGCGTGCTACATACCAGTTCCCAGTTGGTTAAAGTGCATGGAAATCGTCATGAACTAAAGTCTAAGAGGATTGTTCACAACGGCGTGGCTGATCAAGATCGCAGCAGCCATCTCCACACTTGATAGTCTTCAGAGCCGCGTGTCCGCAGATCTCCTTGGAGGCAAGTTAACCTCACACCTGAAGAGCCCAAGGAACGCGGTCTTTTTAGGGCGAAGAAATCCCTACCATGGCGCACGAGCCGCGCAAGATTGCCTTTCGAGCTGCTAGTCGGCAAAGATCTGCAGGAGCCGTGCCGCGAAAAAGGATCTCTAGCGCTGCAGACAGGCTGACACTTGGCAAAGCCAGGCCGGAAGTATAACAATAGCCCTTTCTCGTTGTCTATCAAAATGCGGGTTGGAAAGCCTATCAACACGCTATCCGACAACGTGATTTCATCCTGACCCGACAACGAATGGATCGACCCGGCCAAATTGCCCAACTGTAAACCGCCAGATTTGGCATGCCTTACCGTTGGATCGGGGCCTTTGCGAAAAGGAAGACTACTAGTCACCTCCGAATTGATTGTTGCTGGGCCCTGGCATACTCGATACTTTTTCCAGCTTTGCCGTGCTCTAGGATAGCGCTTCCGTGGTGATGTTCCTCGCAATAATGCCGTTCGTCCATCATTGGTTGTGTGCGAGTCTCTTGCGTAGTAGCATCGGGACCGGTATTCCAGGTCCGTAGGCTTGCATGCCATAGGCCTGGCTCGATCTATCATGCGGCTGAAATGTCCCGGTCAGGATAAGTATTCTCGATCTCGCGAAAAGCTCTCCTTCTACTGTTCCCCATCCAAGTCGCCTTTTATTTTGTGACCGTTGGTGCTTCTAATAATGTTGTCTTTTATCACTAAAATTGTCATTGCGATCGCGGTGTTTTCCTCTGTACTTCCAGCGACTGCACTCGACGTTGCGGAATGCTCTTGCGGGTTCCAAGATGAACGGACAGCTTCCTTTTACACAGACAGCATCGTGCTGTACTTCAACGAGACCGACCACATCGACCCGGCTGCTTTCGTAGCCCAAGACTTTACTCACAAGAAGGAACAAGGATGGAATGCACTGTTCAAGGTCGGCGCGAAAGCTGACAATGCGAGGATTACAAACACCACCGACGATGGCAATTCTGTGCAGGCGCTCGAGATGGTACTCGAGGCGGCCGGCGACGACCACTTGGTCGTTGGCGCCCATCTCCAAAGCGCCAGGAGAGATATCCAGTATGGCTTGTTCGAAGCCGCCATGAAACCGGCCGGGAAATGGAGCGGCGGGACCGTCCTATCGTTCGGCGTCAACTTCAACCGCTCCGAAGGTGTTGAGGTCGACTTCATGAACTCGGATCGCCCTTCCGATGCGCAGGTGGCCAATTTGATCAACGGCGAATGGCCGTCGCCGGAACGAGTGACCAACTTCACCACCATGGAAGCGGCAGGCGTCCAGCCGTGGACCAGCTTCACCGACGTGCGCTTCTCTTGGAACGAGACCGCCGTGGCGTTTGATGTTGCGAACAACATGACGCGGCTGGTGACGAAGAAAGGCGACATCCCGGCGGCGGGCCAAGCTCTGGTGATCAAGACTTGGAGTACTGGCGATCGCACATTCGGAGATGGTCCTCCCTTGCGAAACGCCACCCACGGCGACGTACTGTACGTCCGCACATTCTTCAACTCGACGGAGATGACGCAGTCTCAACACAAGGCATACGACGAGCGCTGTGTCACATCCCCTCGTTGCCTGACAGCCGATACGAGCTTGCGAGGATTTACCGTATACTCTCCAGCCGCCGCGCTAAAGTGGAAAGAGCCCCCAAAGAACAAGGGGATCCGGACACTCGCTGGCATCATCGCAGCCTGCTGCAGCTCCTTCGGCATCTTCGCCCTAGCCAACGTTTTCGTCCGCAGGACGCCGTGGAAGAAGCTGTGGCCCAGAAAGGTGCAGGCGGTGGAACTCCCACCCAAAGAACCCGAATCCCCTGCAACCGACAGCTTCAAATCGACCGAGAAATCCGATTCGAAAGCGTCCGAAGGCAATGGTGTCACTACCAGGTCAGTGACTCCGGCGCCTGCGTACGGTAGCCAGACTCCCACCCACGGCAGCGAAACCCCTGCACACGGCGGCACTACTCCTCGCTCCGGCTCGCAGACGCCTGCGCCATCCTACCACTCTGCCGCTCCGTCGATCCTGTACGGCGGCAACGATCAGAACGATACCCATTCCCTGCCATGCGTGCTGTACTCCAACACCATCGGTGCAGCCAGGTTAGAAAACGCACTGGACCGGATCTCGGAGATGTCGCATTTCGCGAAAGGCGATGTCGAAGGCCTCAAGCATGTACACACCCTGGATCACAATCTGGAACAGCCCGACCAGATCACACCGGTCACGCCTTCTTATTCGGAAAGGTTCATGAGCGAAGGCGCTTTGCCAAAGTATCCCGCGATAGTGGTCTCGGATGAGAAGCAAGCCCAAGCCCAAGCCCAGAGTGATGTCAAGCTTGTCAAGGAGAGCAAGGGTTCCGCAGACGCAACTGTTGCACCGGCGCCGGTGTTGAAGTCGCCGACAGTCAGGGTTGACTACCTCTCCGGTCTCACTTCTCTCGCTTGTATCGGCGTCACGCTACATCACTTCGGTCAGACATTCTGGTAAGCGCCCTCTCTTCCTCTTCCAAGCCTTCTCTGCTATGCCCCGACTAACCCTCTCCTTTCCTCCCAGGCCTTTCGTGATCGAAGGATACGGCCCCACAGCACACTACCCCGAAGCCGAAAAATGGCTGCACATCTTCGTCGGAGGAATCATCCTCTCCAATCTCTGGATCGGACCCTTCTTCCTGACAGCCACTCGTTTCCTGTCAACCAACTACCTCAAGCACGGCAACTTGGAGGACATTGCCAAGAAGGAACTTCGCCGCGCGCCGCGCCTTTTCGTCCCCATCATCATCATCTCACTCCTCCAGTACTTCCTCATTT
>Ga0265798_10001190_pt1 | contig 41159 bp, 27 predicted proteins | sample P3T30metagenome_FD_192430 | JGI IMG/M metagenome (GOLD analysis project Ga0265798, IMG submission 192430) | Plant litter microbial communities from East Loma Ridge, Irvine, California - P3 T30 | ecosystem: Environmental > Terrestrial > Plant litter > Unclassified | place: USA: California... | reverse complement strand
GGCCGCAACTCACGTTTTCGGACGTGCCGCCCGCGCCCGCCGCGGGCACGCCCGTAGTGCCCGTGCGCCCGCCCGGCCCGCCTAGGCGCGGCCGGGTACCGTTGCCCAAGCCCGTCGTAGTGCCCGGCGCGGGCACCGACGAAGCCCCGCTATTTTTCAACCTCACCTTTCGCTATGGCGCCTACGACCTGCCCCTGACGCCGCCGCGCCCCATGAGTGTGCAGCTGGAAGAAGACGCGGACTCGTACATTTTCCGCCGCCTGCTGCGCTCGGCCAAAGAAGAAAATGACCGGGCCGATGAGCTGCGCCAGCGCGGCCTGCCTCTTGACGCCGATGGCCACGCCTCGCTGCCCAAAGCCGAGGCCTTCCGCTGGCTGCACGACAATGCACCGGCCCTAGGTGAGCTCGGCTTTCAGGTGCAGGGCAGCGAAACGGCTAGCCAGGATTACTTCATTGGCCCCGTGCGGGTTGAAGTCGGCATCGAAGAGCGCGGCGACTGGTTTGACGTGCGCGGCACGGTCTGGTTTGGCGAGTTTGCGGTGCCGTTTATCCGCCTGCGGCCCTACATTTTGCAGCGCCGCCGCGAGTACCGCCTGCCCAATGGGCAGGTAGCGTTCATCCCGGACGAGTGGTTTACCGACTACCTAGAGCTATTCGCTTTTGCCGAAGAAACGGAAGGCCAACCGCTGTCGCTGCGCCGCCATCATTTGTCATTGATAAATGACTTAGAGCAGGATAACCTCGCCACCGTAACGCTTACGCGGCGCCTCGAAAAGCTGCGTGACTTCGCGGCAGTAGAGGACCGGCCACTGCCGGTGGGCTTTCGGGGCACCCTGCGCCCTTACCAGCAGGCAGGCTACAACTGGCTGCGCTTCGTGCAAGACTACCACCTAGGTGGCTGCCTGGCCGACGATATGGGCCTGGGCAAAAGCGTGCAAACGCTGGTGATGCTGCTTGAGCGCCAGGAAAGCGGCGCTAGCCAAGGCGCAGCCTCGCTGCTGGTGCTGCCCACTTCACTGGTTTACAACTGGATGGCGGAGGCGCGTAAGTTCACGCCTAGCTTGCGGCTGCTGGTGTACACGGGCACCTACCGCGACAAAAACGTGGAGCAGTTCGCCGACTACGACATCGTGCTGACCAGCTACGGCATCGTGCGGCTCGATACGGATTTGCTTGCGAGCTACCAGTTCGACTACGTGATTCTAGATGAATCGCAGGCCATCAAGAACCCGAGTTCGACCACGGCGCAGGCCGTGCGGCAACTGCGGGCGCGGCACCGGCTTATCCTCACCGGCACGCCAGTCGAGAATAGCACGATGGATTTGTGGTCGCAAATGACCTTTATCAATCCGGGGCTGCTGGGTACGCAGGCGTTTTTCCGCAAGGAGTTTGTGAAGCCCATCGAGAAAAACCAAGATGAGAGCCGCACTAAGAAGCTGCACGCGCTTATCAAGCCTTTCGTACTGCGCCGCCACAAAGCGCAAGTAGCCAGCGAGCTGCCCGAGAAAACCGAGCACCTCAGCTACTGCCCACTCACCGAGGAACAGCAGCAGTTTTACGAAGAAACCAAGAGCTTCTACCGTAACAAAATCCTCGAAACGCTGGAGGGCCATGCCCCTACCCCGGCCGGGGGCACCCAGTTGCTGCTGCTGCAAGGCCTCACTCGCCTGCGCCAAATCGCCAATCACCCGCGCCTCGCCGACTCGACCTACGAAGGCGAATCGGGCAAGATGCGCGAGATACTGCGGATGCTGCGCAGCGTTATTTCGGAAGGACACAAGGTATTGGTGTTTAGCCAATTTGTGCAGCACCTATCTCTGGTACGCGCTGGCCTCGACGAGCGCCAGCTCACTTATGCCTACCTAGACGGCCACACCCGCGACCGCCAGGCCGAGGTCGAGCGTTTTCAACACGACAAGAACCTCAAAATCTTCCTCATCAGCCTCAAAGCGGGTGGCGTGGGCCTCAACCTCACCGCCGCCGACTACGTCTTCATCCTCGACCCTTGGTGGAACCCGGCGGTGGAAGCCCAGGCCATTGACCGCGCTCACCGCATTGGGCAGCAGCGGCCGGTATTTGTGTACAAGTTCATCAGCCAGGGCACGGTGGAAGAGAAAATCCTAGCCTTACAGCGCCGCAAGCTTCAGCTCGTAAGTGACTTGATAACGACCGACGAGGCCGTGATAAAGTCGCTGACACGCGAGGATATTGAAGAGCTGCTCGGGTAAGTAAAAATAAGAAGTCAGGCCTTCAGGGCGTTAGAAAGCGGAAGAGTCCGTTTTCTAACGCCCCTTTTTTTGGTGCGTACGTTGTAAGTCCATCAATTGTCGTTACTTGCGGCTTTAACGGTAGTTGTTACTACCAAGTAGCTGGTTTTACCTATGCGCACTGCCCTTACGAAAGCACTAATGATTGGGGTACTTGGCGGCACCCTGCTCAGCAGTTGCGGCGAAGTCGATGATAGTACCCAAACGGCCGCTACCCCGGCCACCAAAGCCAAGCCAACTCCGGCAGCTACTGACAAGGCGGCGCCGTTGCAGGCCAATGTTTTTCTGGAATTGTCGGGCGGCATGCGGGGCTTTATGCCCACCAACACCACGGCTACCGAGCCCACGGCGTTTCAGCAGCGGGTGAGCTTGCTGGCCTCGCGCACTAACAGCAGCCCGGCCGTAGCCGATACCAAGTTCTGGCTGTCGCTGAATAAAGCGCCGCAGGCTAGCACCTACGCACACTTTCGGGAGATAGTGCAGGGCGACACCCACGAGGCCGCCCTAGGTACCGAGCTGCCCCCGATGCTCGAAAATATCCTGGCGCTGCCCAATGCAGCCGATAAGGTGAACGTGGTTATCTCCGACTTCATCTACGGCCCCAAAAATCAGGCGACCAGTGCCTTGATGAACGTCAATATTACCGACGCGCTGGCGACCGTCACCAAAAAAGGTCTGGCCGTAGCCGTGCTGGGCGAGACGTCAAAGTTTTACGGCACCTACCACCCGGCCGTGAAAACGCCGCTGAAGCAGAGGCCACTGAAGGGCGAAACCCTCCCCTATTATATCTGGGTAATCGGGCCGCCCGCCGCGGTGGCGCGCTATGTCAATGAGGTAGTGCCGGCTACGGGTGCCAACACGCAGCAGGCGTATTTTGGGCTCACGTTTCCTAGGGTGCCCTACGCAGCGGTGCTCACGCAGGTGCCGGCTGGCAGCCCACTCGCGCCGGGCGGCGATGGGTCGATTTCTTACGGTGGAGCCGGCGTAAGTACGAATTTGGAGGTAGACGACGTTAGCAAAGGCGTGGATTTTACCGTGGCCCTCGACCTGCGCCAACTGCCCGCCGCTTGGCGCGAGCCCTCCTTTCTGGCCCGCAACTTGCAAGCCCAAGTGCCCAACGGCACCGTGAAGCTGCTGCCCAATTCTATTAAAATGACCACGGGCGTGCCCGAATTGCAAGCCTACACCCACACCCTGCGCCTGCACCTCAGCAATTTCCCCAAAGCCGGCGGCCAGCTTACCCTAGCGCTGCCCGCGCCCAGCATCCCGGGCTGGGTAGCCCAGCGCAGCACCGAAAACGACAACCAGCCCGCCGCCGAGCCGCACACCTACCGCCTCACCGAAATCATGAATGGCGTGCGCGAGGCCTTCCCGCAAGCCATGCCGCCCGTGTTCACTGCCACCTTCGCCCTTTCCCAATAAAAACGCCTCCTTTTCATGCAGCAATTCTTTAATAGCCTGTACACTAACGGTATCGGGGTCTTCTACGACCGCAAATCGCCGATGTACGGCCTCTACAAGGCCGAGATTTTCAACACGGCAGGCTTCTACACCCTGCTCACGGCGCTGGCGCTGGTGGTCGTTTTTTATTACATCTTCAACCACGCCATTCCGACGCTTACGCACCTAGGTATGTACAAGCCTACACACTGGCTGCTGGTGTTGCTGCTAGTGGCGGGCCTAGGTGCCTTACTGGCGTACCAAGTGAGTACGGGCCAAGGCGCGGTGCGCGACCCGTACATGCGCTACTTTATCATTACCAACACGTTGGTAGCACCGCTGTGGTTCATTCTGTTTTCGGTGCTATTGAAGTGGGGCTCTAATCACGCCCGCCGCACACCTTTTTAGGGAGCTGCGGCTTCCTCTTACTCTGTCATGCTGAGCTTGCCGAAGCATCTCTAGTGCTTCGTTGCTAACGTCATTGATTACTACTGAGGTAGAGATGCTTCGGCAAGCGGACGCTAGATGAGCATGACAGACGATTTTTACTTCCGTTTTCCTAGTTACCTAGTTACTTAATGGCTCGTCTTTTCATCTTTGCCGTGGGCGGCACTGGCGCGCGGGTGCTGCGCTCGCTCACCATGCTGCTGGCCGCGGGCATGCGCCTTCCCGACTGCGACCAAGTAATCCCCGTCCTGGTTGACCCCGACACGCAAAACGGCGACGTGACGCGCACCGTGGACCTGCTCAAGCGCTACAAGCGCATCCACGACGCCCTGTACCAGGATGGCCAGCATCCGAAAAATGAAGGCTTTTTTGGCCAGGACCTAACCACGCTGGCCCAACTTAATACTTCCGGCGTGGAGGGACTGCGCGACTCGTTTGTGTATGATTTTGGCGGCATCAACCAATCGTTTAAGGACTTCATGCATTATAACGAGACGTCGGTAGAAACGCGGGGCTTGCTCGATTTGCTCTTCACGCCCGATAGCCTCAACGCCAGCCTCGACCTAGGTTTCCGGGGCTCGCCCAACGTGGGGAGCGTGGTGCTCAACTCGCTGGTGCAGGCCAAGGAAATGCGTTACCTCGCCCAAAGCCTCAACTCCGACGACCGGGTATTCTTCATCAGCAGCATCTTCGGCGGCACGGGCGCGGCGGGCTTCCCGCTGCTGGTCAAGAACCTGCGCGACCCTGGTGTGGATTTGCCGCAGCCTTCGGTGCGCGCCGCCGTGCCGGCCGGGGCGCTGGTGCTACTACCCTACTTCAAGCTGCAACAGCCTTCGGCCGAGGAGAAGAAAAACGGCCAGGATTTTATCGACTCCAACACCTTCATTACCAAGACGAAGACGGCCCTCAGCTACTACGCCGAGCACTTGGAAGGGATAGAGTCCATGTACTACCTAGGCGACCAAGCCGGCCAGCCGCTGCCCAATAACCCCGGCCGCGCCGAGCAGCGCAACCAAGCGCATCTCATGGAGGTGCTGGGCGCGCTCGCCATCCAGCACTTCCTAGGTCAGCCCGCTAGCCAGCTTGACCGCGGCAATCCGGCCTACCACGAGTTTGGCCTGAAGAGCGACGCGCCGACGGTGGACTTTGGGCAGTTCTCGCTGGCCCAACGCCGCGAGGTGGCCCGGCCGATGATACAGTTTCACTACTTCGCGCGGTATTTCCGCCAGCACTTGCTGGAGGAAAAGAGCGCGCCCCTCTACAAGGGTGGCAAGCTGGGCCAGCACCTACCCGCCAGCACCGGCCCGCTGGCCGACCTCACCGATTTCTTCACCGAGTACGAAAGCTGGCTGCGCGAGCTCGGCGTGAACGAGCGTCGCTTTGCCGCCCTGCACCCCGAAGAAACCGACTTCAATAAGATGGTCGCCGATAAGATTATCAGCACCGGCTTCTTCAATAAAGGCCTGACGGATGACGTGTTGCGCGCCGAGCTGAACGATGCCGTGGGTAAGACTAACCTTGATAACCCTGACTCGGCGCGGGCCTTGCGCTGGCTGGTGGAGGCCTTCAATACGGCCACTGAGAAGGTGGTCGATAGCAAGTTGCAATACTCGTAGGGAGGTGGTTGCGCGGGCGCCTCACCCCTAGCCCCTCTCCAAAAAGGAGAGGGGAACTAGCTTTTAGAACTAGACTAGCTTTTAAGACTAGAGCTAGTTCCCCTCTCCTTTTCGGAGAGGGGCTAGGGGTGAGGTACTTACGCATCGAATAGCCCCAAAACTCATTAAAAACCAGCTAGTAGCCAACCCGCTAACAGCTCCAATAGATATGGCTAAAATCCTCCGCCTGCACCGCACCGGCTCCAGCACCCACGAGGGCTGGGGCCGTACCGGCAAAATCGGCAAAAATGAAATTGACGGCCCCAGTGGCATCCAGGACCCCGAGGGCGGCCGGGCTGAGCGCGTGGCCGTGGCGATTCCGTCTCCTTTCGCCCGCATGCACCTGGTCGAAACGGCGCTGGCCTACGTGGGCAGCAACCCCGGCCAAACTGATTCGGTGCACCACCGGCTGGTGGGGCAGTTTTGGGACCTTTGGGAGCTAGTATTCAACTACTACCAGCGGCGGCAGGCCAGCCAACGCCTGAGCGTGCGCACCTGGAACCGCACCAACGAACTAGCCCGCCTCGAAGCCAATCCGCAGACGCGGCCGCTGGCCCAAGCGCTGGCGTTGTACTTGAACGACAAGCGCTTTGCGAATATCACCGACCTGAACCTGCTGTACTTCCCCGGCGCCACGCCGCAGGAGGCCCCGCAGCTGCTGGGTGGTACCTCGCCGCTCACGCTGTTCTTTCCGGCGCCGGCCGTGCGGGCGTTGCCGGTGCAGCGGCCCGAGGGCGGTGGCCACTATTTCGATGGTCGCTACGTGGCCCTAGGTCAGCGCGAGCAGGCGTTTCAGGACTACATCTACCAGCAGTTTGTGGCCGACCCGGCGCTGGGCCGGCTGGCCCCGGCCGTGCGCAATGCACTTGACCCCAATATTTTAAATAAGTGGGGCCTAGATGGCAACGCCCAGCTGTCCGATTACCCCTACCTCACCGACCAAGCCGGCAACCCGGTGGCGGTGGCAGGTGTGGCCGTGCGGGTACGCCCCGACGAGGGCATTTTGCGCAACTCCGATTTCACCATTCGGCCCGACCGGGTACCGGTGCCGGGCTGGCCGCTGCCGAGCCCGCTGCCGCTGGTGCTGCGCCCCGGCCTGCAAGCGCCGGGCAAGTTCTACTACAACAACTCGCTGCTCGGCGACAGCGGCAACAAGGTACCCGCCAGCGACCCCCGCGCCCTGGCCGACCGCACGCTGCCCGGCCCTGACCTGGCCTACCCTTATCTCACTCTCAACGACTTACTAGAAGAAACGCTGCTCACCGTGCCCTACGAGGTCGATGGCAGCCGCTTCGTGACCGGCCAGCTCAAAACCGCGCCCGGCTATAAGCCCACGTGTTGGCCGCTGCTGCCGGTGAAGCCGCTGTATTTCGACTACTTCACGGCCGCCGAGCTGGCGACTCAGCTCACGATGGAACTCGACCCGGCCTGCGTGCGGGTGCGCCTGCGCATCCCGGTGGCGGGCGGCTTCACCGTTGATTATGAGCGCGCTTACTACCCCAATCCGCGCACCGAGGGCCTAGGTCGCCTGCTGGTGACCAACGTGGGCTTGTCGGTTTTTCCCTTCGTGAAAATCGCCGACGCGCCGCAGCTCAATGACTTCTACAAGGTGATGCTGGTCGATGCCAACAACATCGACCCCAGCCTAGTACACAAGCCGGTAGAGCTGCAATTTGGCGTGCAGGGCCGGGTGCTGTCGCCCACCGGCACCGAGCAGAGCGCCACGGCCTACCCCCGCACCCGCAAGAGCAGCACCGACGAGGGCAGCACGTACTACGAAATCAAGGGCACGCCCTTCGACTACGTGGTGGTGGCGAGCCCCGCGCCGGCCGCCGGGCAGGCGCTGGTGGTACCTAGGTGGCGCGAGGTGCGCCAGGGCACCAAGGAGTTCCGCTTCGCCATCGACTTTGGCACTACCAACACCCACGTGGCCTACCACGATGGGCCCAGCCAGCCGCCCCAGCCCTTCAATTTTGGACCGGAGGACACGGCGGTTGCGTTGCTCAAGAAATCTTCGGAAGAAACTGACTACCAGGCGTACGAGCAACTGTACCGGGGCATTGAGGAAGACCCAGCGCACGGCATTCAGCTGCGTCGCTGGCAGCGGTACCAGCAGCGCGAGTTCGTGCCTTCGTTCGTGGGCGCGGGCGGGTCGCCGTACCAGTTTCCGATTCGTACGGCCACGAGCGAGGCCGCTAGCTTCTCCATCGAGCCGCCGCGCCTGCTGGCCAATGTCAACGTGGGCTTCGGCATCAACACTGAGGAAGAAACCAACGATTCGTACCACACTAACCTGAAGTGGGGCGAAACCGGCGAGGCCGCCCGCCACCGCGTGCGAATGTTCTTCCGCGAGATGTTGCTGCTGTTCAAATACAAAGCGGCGCTGCACGGCGGCAATGTGTCGGCCACGCAGGTGGTTTGGTTTGCGCCGCTCAGCTTCTCAGCCTTCAGCCGCGACCTGTACCAACGCGAATGGGACACGCTGTTTAAAGAGATTTTTCACACCAACCGCGGCACTACCTACCTACCCGAGTCGTCGGCCCCGTACTTCTTCCTGACCCGGCGCGGCCTCGTGACGCCCGGTCCCGGTGAGAATGCGGCCTTTATCGACATCGGCGGCGGTACCTCCGACGTGCTCTTTTACTCCGACCAGCAGGCCAACCCAAGCGGCTCACGCAAGCACCACCCGGCGTTTAGCACCTCGTTCCGCTTTGCGGGCAACGAGCTATGGGGCGACGGTGCGGCCGACGTGCGCGGCACTAAAGACAACGGCCTTGTGCGCTTTGGCCTCGATAGCATTCGGGCGCACCCGCTGCCGCACACCAAGGCCGCCGAACTGGCCGTGAAGTGCCTGGCAGTGGTCGAAGCCAACCCAGCTTTTGGCTCCGAAGAAGTTGCCAGTCTGCTCTTTAACTACGAGCGCGAGTTCCAGTTTGGCGAGCGGCTGCTGATGGCGCAGCACCTGCGAGTGCTGTTCTACCTGCACTTCGGGGCCATCGTGTACCACCTAGGGCAGGTGACGGCCGCGCGCGGGCTCACGGCGCCGCGCTACCTGTGCTTCACGGGCCGCGGCAGCTTGTACCTGCGCCTGCTGTGCCCCAGCAACTTGCGCCCGCTGGAGCAGGTAGCGAGCCTCATCCTGACCAAGGTAATGGGCACGCCCGCGCCGGCCAATTTCAAAATCGTGCTGGCCGACGACCCCAAGCAAACCACCGCCAACGGCGGCGTGCTGGCCACCGGCGTCGATGCCGAAAGCACCGCCGAGGTGCCGCCCATCGTGCAGCCCATTGGCACGGGCACCGAGGATGCGGCCGAAAACCGCCCCCTCTACCCCAGCGACATCACCGAGGAAGTAAAAAATGCCGTGCTAGCCAACGTGGAGAAGTGCCTCACGCTGCTGCTCACCGACGCCGACCTAGTAGCCGCGATGCACAACCTAGGCATCAAAAACCCGCCCGGCCTCGTGCTGCGCGAGTTGACTGGTGCCCTGGCTGACTCGTTCAACCTAGGCCGCCAGCGCTACGCCAACACGCTGCCCGCCGGCGAGCCCATCCCCGAAACGCTGTTTTTCCTGCCCCTCAAGCACGCGCTGTATGTGCTGTCGCAGGTGCTGCATGGTTCCGCTCACTAAGCCCCTATCATGCGCATTAATTATCAGGTGCTGAGCTTAGCACTGCTACTGAGTCTGAGTCGGGTTGGGCTGGGGCAAACCGCCCCGGCCCCCACCCGCGAAGACAGTGTAAAAGGCCAGATTTGGACGGCCACGGCCCGACGCGTCTGGGCCGATGAAAAGGCAACGCCGTCCGCCACGAAATGGGCTACGGGCACCGATTTTAGCAAATGGGTGCTCACTCAGCAAAACGACAAAGCCGAGCTAGGGTCGCTCTGGAAGGCCGTGCGTGACCAAGTTGGCAAGGACCAGCCGGCAACTCCCGCGCAACTGGCTAAAGCCATCTTGACCGAAATAAATAAACGTAAGGCCAATAAAACTGGCGCTCTGGCCAAGGTCAATCTGCAATCATTGCAGGTTGACCTAGAGCCTTTTGTACCCGCTGGTAGCACTGCCTCGGCGGTAGTGGAGGCCGCCGACTCTGCCACGCCAGCCCCGGCCCAGTCCGCGAGCACCTCCCGCACGGTGGCCGAAGACGAAAACCCTGCGCCGGAAGTACGAGCGCTGCCTGCCGCCCCAACCTACACCTCGCAGCCGCTAGAGCCCCGTTATTTTGGGATGCCTCCGGCCCTGGCTGGGACAATGCTTATGCTGGTAGGGGCGGTGCTAGGGTATGCCATTGCGTCTAACCGCTCGAAAAGCAAGCGTCGGCACCATCGGCACCATTCCTCTTCCCCGTCGCCGGCTGAACCCGAAATTTCTTCTGACATGAATCCTGTGGAATATCGCAAGCTACAAAACCAAAATCAGCAGCTTCGCAAAGAGCTTCAGCAGATTAAGCAGCAGCTTTCGGAGCTACAGAAGCAGCTGACGGGTGCGCCGGCTGCTCCCAGCGTTCCAGCGCCCGCGGCGGCGGCGCATATTTCTGCTACTTCGTTGGCGGCTGCCGCTGCCGCCGCGCAGGCAGCCGAAGCCTCACCGGCGCCAGTGGCACCTGCGCCACCGGTTGCTGCTACGCCCCCGGTTGCCGCCGCACCGCCAGCTGCCGAAGAGTTGTCGATAGAGGAATTGGTAGGCGCGGCTCCCGCCGCATCACAGCCCGCCGCCACGCGCTACGGCCCGGTGCAGGAATCAGCGTTTTTGGAAGAGCGCAAAATCGTGGATTCCCCCCTTCCCCAGCTCGCTCTGATGCTAACGGTGAACCCGCGCAATCCCGACCAGGCAAGCTTCACGCTCAACCCCAACGTGGACCAGGCCCGCCTTATCGGCGATGGGCTGACGCGGCTGCAAAAATTCTTCGATTACGACCCGCCCCTAGGTGGCCGCATCACGTTGGTAACGGCCGCCGCACCGGGCCAGCTTCAGCGCCAGGCCGATGGCTGGCAGGTGGTGCAGCGCGCGCGGCTGAACATTAGCTAATGCAATTTAGTGTACCGTGGACCCTGCGGGTCCGCGCGTTGGGCGGCCTACCCACGTGCGGACCCGCAGGGTCCACGGTACATTCGTTATCTATCCGCTTCTATCATGCCCTTACAGATACTCGAAATTGTCCTGATTCTGGGGCTCATTGCCTGGCAGTCGCTCGTTTTCCTGGCGAATCGCCGCCTCATCGCGCGCGTGCAGGCCATGTACCCCGAGGTAGCCCAGCTCGGCGTGCAAGCCGTGGATGCCAACGCCGAGCTACGGTACACGGACAGCTACGTGCCGCAGGAGTATGACGCGCTCACCGTCAGCCGGTCTAGCCCTGAGTTTGCTCAAATTCTTACTGATACCAACGACTACCTGCGAGCTAACAAGGGGGCAGCGGCCGACTTCAACACCCTGCGCGACATCTCAGAGCGCGAAGCCTCTTTGCTCGACCAGGAGATTGAGGCGCAGATTTCTACGCCGCTTTACCTCGGGCTGTTGGGCACGTTCCTAGGTGCCATTTTGGGCTTGATAGCGCTGGTCAATCCGTTTGGGGACGAGACCTCAGCGGGCGGCTCGTCGTTCAACAACGCCGATGTAACGCACTTTTTGGGTGGTATTCTCATCGCTATGAGCGGCAGCTTCATCGGCTTGCTATTGACCCTAGGGGGCAACCAGCTGCTAAAATCGGCCCGTGCTACTCGCGACCGGTATAAGAACGGCTACTACAACTTCCTGCAAAAAGCGCTGCTACCCCGCCTCAACTCGGATATGCAAGCCAGCATGAGCAACCTGAAATCAGTGCTGGACACGTTTAATCAGGACTTTTTCTCGAAAATTCAGGCTGACTTTTTCTCAAAAATCGCGGAGTTTACGCCACTCATCAGCCGCATCACGGAGAATATCAGTATCCAAAAAAACTTCCTCGAAAAGCTGCAACATATAGGCTACACCGAGCTGGCCAATGCTACCATTAAGGTTTTTGACCGGGTAGATGAGAGCGCGGCCTCGTTCGAGAAATTCCTAGGTTACCAGCAGAGCCTAAATGTGGCCGTGAGCAAGGGCGCCGATACCGCCCAGACCATTACCTCGCTGCTCGACCGCCTCAGCAGCCTAGAGACGGCCCTGAAGCAGGTGCCCGGCTACCTGGAGCAGCACGATGCCCGCATTCGGGAGCAGGCGCGGTTTTATGGTGAGCACCAAGCGCTGCTGTCGCAGATTAGCCAGGGCGTGACGCAGGCTTTGAGTGAGGACGCCCACAAGATGAACGAGGTGCTCGAAAAGCGCCGCGATGAATTTGTGGCCCAGGCCCAATCGGCCCACGTGCAATGGGATGCCTACTTCCGGCAGCTCAACAAGGACAACGTGTACCAGAAGATAGTCGAGTACCTGAATCCGTTTCAGCAGCTACCCGCGCAGCAGCAGGCCCTCAATACCTTACAAGAAACGCAGGCCCGCCGCAGCGCCGAGGCGCTGCAAGCGTTGCAGCAGCCGCTGGAGCAAAACCGCCGCATTCAAGAGGAGCTGCTGCGCCAGACCGAGCGCACCAACGCCGTGCTCGAAAAGCTCACCAGCCGCAACTGGCTCCAACGCTTGGTCGGCTAACCCATGAAGCAGAGCAAAGACTTCTTCTGGCCCAGCTACGTCGATTTGATGACGGCCTTGTTTCTGACGATGCTGGTGCTGTTTGTGCTGAGCTACAAGCTGTTTCAGGACAAGCAGCAGGGCCTCATCACTGCCAACGCCCAGCTGAAAGTGCAGCTCAAGGAAAAGAAGAAAATCGACGAGATAAAGCAAGCGTTGAAGCGCCTGGAAAACCCCAAGTACTTCATTTACAACAAGGATTTCAAGCGCTACGAGCTGAGTTTCGACGTCATTTTCGACCCTAGCAGCCCGGTCTTGAAGGAAGCCTACAAGCCCAAGCTGATTCAAGCCGGCCGGTTTTTGCTCAATCAGCTGAGTTCACTCAACGAGCGCGATAATATTCAATACCTAGTGGTTATCGAAGGGCGCACGGCTCGCTACGCCACCCGCCAGGCTGATGGCACCTACTCGTACAACTCGCCGCAGAACTACGACGGGCCGGCCACGCGTCAGCTCAGCTACCTGCGGGCGCTGGCCGTGTACCAGCTGTGGCGCGAGGCGGGCATCGTGTTTCCGGCCCCGCGCTACGAGGTCGTGCCCGCGGGCAGCGGCTTCGGCGGCGTAAACCGCTACCGCGACGCGCAAGAAGAACTTAATAAGCGCTTTATCATCCAGATTCAGCCCAAAATCGGCTCGCTCGACGCCGCGCCCCTACCCACCCGCTAGCCCAGCCGTATAGCGGGCTATGCACCTCATTCTCCGTTTTCCCGTGGCCCAGCCGCCGGCCGCCGTCATAGCTGGCTTCACCCAGGAGCTTTTCGTGGCCTTGGCCCCGCCGTTCCCGAAGTTTCACCTCATTCGCTACGACGGCAGTAATACCGGTGATACGGTTATAATCGAGTTGCAAGTCGGCCCCAAGCGCTGGCGCTGGACCTCTCTCATCACCGATAACGGCGTACTGCCCGACGGCACGCACTACTTTGTAGATGAAGGACAAATCCTACCCGCGCCGCTACGGCAGTGGCGGCACCGCCACCTTATCGAGCCTGCCCTAGGTGGCGGCAGCGTCATCGTAGAAGACATAACCTTCAGTACTGGCCGCCGCTGGCTCGACTGGCTGATTCGGCCTGCCATGTGGGCGCAATTCAAGTTGCGTGGGCCGGTGTACCGCCTTTGGTTTAAATAATAAAACGCCCGTCATGCAGAGCGTAGCGAAGCATCTCGCATGGTGCACTAATCATTGACATTAGCAACGAAGCGAGCGAGATGCTTCGCTGCGCTCTGCATGACGACCTTTGTGCCCCGATTTCATAAATAGTAGCCATGCCCGCCACCATCGTCCTCAAAAACGGAAAAGACCACTCCTTGCGCCGCCGCCACCCTTGGGTGTTTTCGGGCGCCATTGCCCGTGTGCAGGACGAGCCTACGGAGGGCGAAGCCGTGCGCGTCGAGACCCAAGCCGGCGAACTATTGGGCGTGGGCCATTACTCTAGCGGCGGCTCTATTGCGGTGCGTATGCTCGATTTTGGGTCCGCGGCCGAGTTGCCTACCCCCGATTTTTGGGTGAAGAAGCTGGCCAATGCCTACGCCCTGCGCCAGCGCCTAGCCCTCACGGGCACGGCCGATACCAACGTTTTCCGCCTCGTACACGCCGAGGGCGACGGCCTGCCCGGCCTCATCATCGACGTATATGGCGATGTAGCCGTAGTGCAGGCGCACAGCGTGGGCATGTACCGCGCCCGCCCCGAAATAGCTAGCGCCCTGCAAGTTGTATTCGGCGACAAGCTGCGCTCTATCTACGATAAAAGCTCGGAAACCGTGCCCGGCAATGCCGTAGGCGACGCCAAAAACGGCTACCTCTTCGGCGAAAGCACCGGCGCCGAACACATTGTGAGCGAAAACGGCCACCAGTTTGCCGTGGATTGGGAGACGGGCCAGAAAACCGGCTTCTTCATCGACCAGCGCGACAACCGCGCTTTGCTGGCCCGCTACTCGCCCGGCCGCCGCGTGCTCAATACCTTCTGCTACACCGGTGGCTTCTCGGTCTACGCCCTCGAAGCGGGCGCCGAGCTAGTGCACTCCGTCGATAGCAGCAAAAAAGCTATCGCCCTCACCGAACGCAATGCCGAGCTATCGAGCCACGCCGAGCGCCACGCCGCCTACCCCGAGGATGTCCTCACCTTCCTCAAAAACCACTCGGCCGAGTACGACCTGCTCGTGCTCGACCCGCCAGCCTTTGCCAAGCACATGGGCGCCCGCCACGCCGCCCTCATGGGCTACAAGCGCCTCAATGCGTCGGGCATTGCCCACCTCGCACCGGGCGGGTTACTCTTCACATTCTCGTGCTCACAAGTTGTTAGCCCCGAGCTATTTGAAGGCGCGGTGCTAGCCGCCGCCATCGAGGCCGGCCGGCCAGCGCGCATCCTGCACCGCCTTACCCAGCCTGCCGACCACCCCGTGAGCTTGTTTCACCCCGAAGGCGCCTACTTGAAGGGCCTAGTGCTGGCAGTGGAATAATGGCAACAACTAAGGTTTTTGGTGACCCTACTGGTTTTGCTATCCACTGTGTGACAAGTGAAGAATCCACTCCTGACTTAGCGTATTGCTGTCATTGGATATTGAATAATAACCTCGTAGGTGATGCACAGGAGCCTTGTTACTTACCAACATGGACAGCAGCACTAGTAAATTTTAAACGCTGGCAATTACCTAAAATCATAGCATCTCCTTTCGCGGTAAATGTCGCGACTGCTAGCAGCATTTTTACCACTCCATGTGAGAGATGGGACGAGGCAACTCGCGCGACTTGGGAAACTCATCGTATTAATCTCGATGAAACCCAAGATGCTTGGCAGCTCATGGCTTATTTCAAACAAGAACATATTGTTTTTGTCGGACAAGGATGGCGAGCGCCATGCCCAGTTCAAGACATCGGTCGGACTTTTACTGTAACTGCTAGTTACGCATCAGTCCTACAAACTATTAACGAATGCTTGCGTCACTTTGGACTTGAGTAATAAAGCTTAAAACCTCCGCCACAAAACTTATCCCTCCGGCTACCCTGTTGCTTGTTTGATGTTTACGAAAAAACAAAAATCACCGCCCTCGCGCCAGCCTGTGGCTGTTATCGGTGCGGGCGTGGCCGGGCTGGCGGCGGCGGCGCGGTTGGCGGTGGCGGGGCACCCGGTTACGGTATTTGAGGCTAGCGGCTCGTTTGGGGGCAAGATGCACCAGTTTGAGCTGCCGGGCGGCTACCGCTTCGATGCGGGGCCGTCGCTATTTACGCTGCCGCAGCTGGTGGATGATGTTTTTCGGCTAGCCCACCGCGAGCCCGCCGACTACTTTCGGTACGAGCGGCTCGACCCGATTACCAATTACTTTTTTGCCGATGGCACGCGGCTCACGGCCTGGGCCGATAGCCAGCAATTTGCCACGGAGGTCGAGCAAAAGCTGGGCACTTCGGCCGCGGCGGTTACGCAGTTCCTAGGTCGGAGCGGGCGGGCCTACGACGCCACAGCGGGCACCTTCCTGCACAAGTCGCTGCACAAAGCCGGTACCTATTTCAGCCCCGAAACGCTGAAAGCGGTAGCCGCGCTGCCGTCCCTAGGTCTCACCGGCACCATGCACGCAAGGCACGAAAAGGCGTTTGCCAATGACCCACGGCTAGTGCAGCTGTTCGACCGCTACGCCACCTACAACGGCTCCGACCCCTACCAGGCGCCGGCCACGCTTTCGCTCATTCCGCACCTAGAGCACGGTATTGGGGCATTTTACCCCGAGGGTGGCATTTATGCCATTGCCCAAAGCCTGCACCGGCTGGCGGAGGAATTTGGGGTAAAATTCCGCTTCAACGAGCCCGTGCGCGAGATTCTGACGGCCGGCGACCTCGTCACGGGCGTGCGCACCGACCAGGATATCTACGACTTTGGCGTGGTAGTGAGCAACATGGATGTGGTGCCCACCTACCGCAAGCTCTTGCCGCGGCAGCCCGCGCCCGAGCGCACCCTAGGGCAACCTCGCTCGTCGTCGGCACTCATTTTTTATTGGGGCATCGCCCACGAGTTTGCCGAACTGGACTTGCACAACATCTTCTTCTCGGCCGACTACAAGCGCGAGTTCGACGCCATCTTCCAGCAAAAGACCGTGGCCGACGATGTGACGGTGTACGTCAACATCACCTCCAAGAAAACGCCCACCGACGCCCCCGCCGGCCACGAAAACTGGTTTGTGATGGTAAACGTGCCCCACGACGAAAGCCAGGACTGGGCCGCCCTTACCGCCAAAACCCGCGGCATCGTGCTAGCTAAGCTCAGCCGCACATTGGGTGTTGACCTAGAGCCGCTTATCAAGGCCGAAAAGACCTGGACGCCGCCCGGCATCGCGGCCGATACGTCGTCTTTTGGGGGCGCGCTCTATGGCAGTTCCAGCAATAATGCGCTGGCCGCTTTTTTGCGGCACCCCAACTTTTCAGGCCGACTTCACGGACTGTACTTTTGCGGCGGCTCGGTGCATCCGGGCGGCGGCATCCCGCTGTGTTTACTCTCGGCCAAAATAGTGGCTGAACTCATTGATAATTAAGTTAGTAGTTGAGAGTTAAGAGTTGTCCAAATAGTCAACTCTCAACTCTCAACTACTAACTCCTACCTATGGAGTTTTCGAATTCTTCTGCGTCCCCGGCCGCACCTACCTCGCGGCTGCGGGTGGCGCAAGGGCTGGTTTTGCTGTTTCACCTCACGGGCTTTGTTGGCCTAGCTTTCGCTGAGGACAAGTCCTTCTACCTCAAGTACACGCCGCTGACACTGCTGCTCACGGCGGGCTTGTTGGGGGCATTTCAGCCCGAGCGCAACTGGTCGTTTTGGCTGTTCGTGATGCAGACCTTTCTGCTCGGGTTCACGGCCGAGTTTGTGGGCGTCAATACCGGGGCGCTTTTTGGCAGCTACACCTACGGCGCCACCCTAGGGCCCAAGTACGTGCAGGTGCCGTGGCTGATTGGCCTCAATTGGGTGATTGTCACGTATTGCGCAGGGATGCTGACAACCTACTTACCGCTGCCGACGCTGTTTAAAATATTGGTGGGTGCGGCCCTCATGGTGGGCTTCGACCTGTGTATGGAGCCCGTGGCCAGCCGCTATGATTTTTGGCACTGGACCGGCAACGTGATTCCGCTGCGCAATTTTCGTGACTGGTTTCTGCTGTCATTGGTGCTGCAACTGCTGTTTCAGCGCAGCTCCTTTATCAAGCGCAACCCGCTGGTGCCGCTAGTCTACTTGGTGCAACTGCTCTTCTTCTTCGTACTCAGCCTACTGCATCCTTAGGTCTGCTTTCTGAGCTCATTTCGCTTTACGCCTCCTCTTCCCCCTAAGCAAGCACTTGCTTAGGGGATTTTTATTGCCAGTTGGGAACTCATAGAAAGAAATTTTCTGCACCAATTTTTTGTAGTATAGCTGGGACTGCCCATCAATACAGACCCTAGGCATGCTAGCCTTCTAAAGCAGCTATTTCCTCGTTATTGTGCGCTGCGCCTAGTTTAGACGGCCGGGCAGCAAGTTTATTCATTTAAATGAAAAATATAATTTTCTTTGGTGACAGCCTTACGGCGGGCTATGGCTTGCCGGCGGCCGACAGCTTCCCAGCCCAGATTCAGCAGAAGCTCGACGCGGCTGGGCTCAACTACCGCGCCCTCAACTATGGCGTGAGCGGCGAAACCAGCGCTGGCGGCCGCCAGCGCCTAACCAGCGTGCTGGCCCGCCAGGCGCCCGACATTTTTGTGCTAGCCCTGGGGGCCAACGACGGCCTGCGCGGCATTGCGGTGCGCGAAACGGTGGCCAACCTGCGCTACATCCTAACCGAGGTGCGGCGGCAGTTTCCGCAGGTGCAGTTGGTGCTGGCGGGCCTAGAGTTTCCGTTTGACCTAGGGCCGCTGGGCGTGCCCGGCCTAGCGCGCTACGCCCAGGAGTTTGCGGGCCTGTTTCGCACGCTGGCCGAAACCGAGGGCGTAGCCTTCGTGCCCTCGCTGCTAGCGGGCGTGCTGGGCCGCCCCCAGCTCAACCTAGCCGACCGCGTGCACCCCAACGCCGCGGGCCAGCGCCTGCTGGCCACCAATGTGTGGGCTGTGCTAGAGCCGCTGCTGCAAGTGGCGGCGTAGCACGCAGGCCCTCAGGGGCGAGGGGTTGCGGGCTAAATGACCTCACCCATTGGCACACCTGGGCGGGCAGTGTATTTTTGGGGTTCGCATGGCACCTAGGGCCAGCTACTGGCTTGGTGGCTGGCCCTAGGTGCTACATTCTATAACGACGAAACTCGGTGCTTAGCCTGTGCAACGCAGCGCCCCGCCTGTATGCCATCTCTATTTTCCGAGCCCGAGTACGACCTCTATCTTTTCGTGGCGGGCACCAGTGATAAGTCGCGGGCGGCCGAGCGCAACATTCGGGACATCTGCGCGCAGTATTTGAGCGGGCGCTATGCGCTAGAGGTGACTGATGTGCAGCAGCATCCCGAGCGCGCCCTGCAAGAGGAGCTGTTGGGCCTGCCCTGCCTCATCAAAAAGCGCCCCGGCCTGGTGCGGCGGCTGGTAGGCGACCTCTCAGACCGGCCACGCGTGCTAAAGGCGCTGGGGCTACTGGCTTAATTGGCCGGGCTTGCGCTGCGCGGTGGGCATAGGGCTACAGACTGGCAGGCCACCAGTTGGCGGCGATGCACGCGAAACCGCAGCAGACCTACCAGCAGCACTACACCGCCCCCAGCTAGTGCCGTGTAGCCGAGCCGCCCGCCCCGCTCGGGATGAAACTGAATGAGCGTCAGCCCAAAGCCTACCAGCGCTAGTGCCGTGCGCACATACGTCAGCAGGGTGCGCTCGTTGGCGAGGCGGGTGCGCTGTAGGGCTAATTGGTCTGATAAGGGCAGGGAATCAGTGTGGGCAGCGGGCATAGGCGGAAGCCGATTGGTGGGTTTCCTGCCTTACGCAAAGTACCTACCCCGCGGGCGGCCACTTACGGGCAGCCCCGGTTAATTGGCTGGCGCATCGGGAAGCACCACCGTGAAGGTAGTGCCTTCGCCTAGGGTGCTGCTCACATCGAGCGTACCCCCGCGGTGCTGCACAATGGTTTGTATCATGTGCAGGCCCAGGCCGGCGCCCTCGCCATCGGCCGTGAGGCGGCTAAAAGGCTGAAACAGCCGCTGCCGGTCGCGACCCAGGTCGATGCCGCGCCCATTGTCGGCCACAGTGAGCACCACGGCCGCTCCCTGCCGGCGGGTTTGCACCTGAATAATCGGCGGCCGTGTTGCCGCCCGATATTTGAGTGCGTTGTGCACCAGGTTTTTCAGAATGCTTTCGAGGTAAAGACGCGGGTAGCGCACGCTGGGCGCCGCTTGAAAATTAGCGACGAGCTGCCCTCGCTGCTGATGCACTAGGTCGGTTACTTCGGCCTGCACCGTGTCATATACCTCAGCAAAAAGTACCAGTTCGGGAGCAGGAACGGCGGCCCCGTGCTGCGTATACAGCACCTGCAGCATACCCTGCATGGTGCCCGATAGCCGGTTTATTTCTTGGCTCAGCAGGACCATTATGTGGTCTTGGGTTGGGCCAGGGGCTTCTTCATGGTACACATCCAGCAGGCTCTGCAGGTTTGTAACCGGACCTTTCAGGTCGTGGGCCACAATGTGCACGAAGGAATCGAGCGAGGCGTTGGTCTCGCGTAGGGCTTGGTTGAACCGCTGGGCCTCGTGGGCGGCGGCCGCCCTGGCCAGTGCCCGGCCAGCGTAGTCGGCCACTAGGTTAAAAAAATCGCGATACGCCGCATCTAGCGGCCGGCGCGCACTCAGGCCCACAATAAGCACGTGCCGAACGCTTGTGCCGGCGGTGCCTCCTTGCAGCGGCAGTAAAAGGGCCTTCGTAGGCAGCTCGGGCCAGTCGCCAGCGGGCCACGAGGCAAACCGCTCGGCCAAGCTTTCTACCAGCAGGGGCGCTTCAGCAGCCAGGGCTTGGGCCAGTGGCCAGCCAAATTGCTCAGGCTGGGCCGGCAGCGTAGCGGGGGCGGCAGGCTCGCCCGCCGGCAGCCCAAACCAAGCCCGTAGCTCTGCCTGGGGAGCAGTGGCAGGCTGGGCATATAGCAGCGCGAAGGGAATGTCGTCGGTATTGGTGGCGAGGGCCGCCACCAGGTGCTGAGCCGCCTCAGCTGGCCGCGTCGACAGCGCCGTTTGGGACGTAAGGTGGCTAAGCAGCGCCAGCCGCCGCTGTTGCAGCACGGTGGTCGTAGTTTCTAGCCCCGTAACATAGATGCCGCTAATGTTTCCTGCTTCGTCGTAAATAGGGCTGTGCGAAAATGTGAAATAGGCTTCTTCCACAAATCCCTGCCGGTTGGGCAGCACTAGGTCGTTTTCAAAGAAGGTGGCCTCGCCTCGCATCACCGGGTCGAAGATATCGCTCAGGAAAGGCCACATTTCGCGCCACCATGGCTCGGCGGGCTGCCCTAGGGCGCCGGGGTGCTTATCCTGCAGAACACGCACAAACCCATCGTTGTAGAGCTGCAACAGTTTGGGTCCCCAGTGCACCATCATTGGAAAGCGAGAGCCCATCATAATACCCACCGCCGTGCGTAGGCTCTGCGGCCAGGTGCGCACCGGCCCCAGCAGCGTCTGCGACCAGTCTAGTGCCCTGATTCGGCTGCCCATTTCGCCGCCACCTGGAAATAGACGTGCTGCTAATGCAGCATCGGATAAACTATCGTCGGGGAGAGGAGAAGGAGACATAAAAGCGCGTGCAGCCATACCGCGAGGCCTTTTTTATGGAACAGGCAGTATAGCAGTACGCAATAAAAGCGTGAATGACCTGAATTAGAAGTCGCTTTTGCGTTTTCTCTTCTGTTTTTAACCCTAGGTGGTCATTCACAGCTAAAAGCGCGTCTTGCCGGAGCGATATGTTTCGCAGCACACGATGCTACTGTTTTTTACTCCAAAATCTGCAGAATTGGCTACTCTGGCCGTGAGCCTAACTGCCCGAAAGCTAGACGGGCGGCAACTTCTTTAGGTAGGTATTACGCACTCACCTACCAGTGTTTATCATACATTCATACAAGCAAGCGGCGACCGCGCCACTACCTAGGGAGCGATTTAAGCCCGTAGCGATGGCGCGGCCTCTGCCCCGTGCTGACTATCGGCCAGCTGCTAGCCTGTGGTCATTAAGTCGCGGACTTTTACCTGCCCACGCGTGCCGGCGAAGTAGTCGGCACGGGGCGCAGCCTCGCGCCATCGCTACGGACTTAAATCGCTCTTTAGGCTTATCTAAACTAGGTTTAACCATACCATAATGCGCCGGTAATCTGGCGGCCTCACCGGCCCGGTAGCTTTGTCGGCTGGTATGACGTTTTCAATCAGCTCTTCCGACAAGCAGTTTTTGGCTGCCTTAGCCCTGAGCAATGAGGCGGCTTTCGGGTCCCTGTTTACCCGCTACTACCCCGGCCTGCTGCGCTATGCGCAAACGCTGCTGCGCTACCCCACCGATGCCGCCGAGGACGCGGTAGCCGAAGTCTTTTGCACGCTGTGGGCACACCGCACGCAGCTGGCCGTGCAGGGCTCGTTGGCGGCCTACCTCTACACGGCCGTGAAGCACCGCGCTTTCGACCGCCTGCGCGAGCAGCGCCGCGCCCCGCTCGACGCGGCCGACGAGCTGCCCACCACCGAGGCCGACGCTATGCACCTGCAGCCCGACCAGCTGCTGGCTTTCCAGGAACTCAGCGAGCAGGTGGGCTACCTCATCGGGCAGCTGCCCGAGCGCACGCGCCAAGTATTTCAGCTGCATCGCGATGGTGGCCTTACCTATGAGGAGATAGCCGGGCTGCTGGCGATTTCGATTAATTCGGTGAAGACGCACATGTTCCGAGCGTTGCGCTTTTTGAAGAGCACGCTTTATGCCTCGGGCGTGCAGTGAGATTCTAACTAGGCGCTAGCAATTGTTGGTCATGCTTCGCTGCGCGCTGCATGACCGTTTAATTCGGATAGCCTTTACTTAAGTTACGCCTAGGTTACGGCTGTTACCATTTGGTTAAGAGCTGGTTTGCGTGTCACGAGGTCGGCGGGCAGCGGCGTCATAACTACAGCGACGGCATTCAGCGCCGGCCGCTGGCCCCTTGCAACAAGAAGAAGTCTACCTGCTCATTGCCCGCTACCTCGCCCGCCAAACCTCGTCGGATGAGAACGAGCAGCTTGCCACCTGGGTCGCCCAGTCGCCCGAGAACGAGCGCACTTTCGAGCAGCTAAAAACCGTGTGGCAGGCCAGCCAACTACCCACCGCCCCGGCCGAAACGGCGGCGGCCCTAGGTAGCTTAAAAGCCCGGCTGGCGCAGCCTGCCCAGGTAGCTGCGCCAGCTGCCGTGCCTGTGCGCCGCTGGCGGCTGCGGCTGGCGCGGCCCTACCAGCTAGCTGCAGCTGTACTGCTGCTGCTGAGCGCCCTAGGTGGCGCCTATTTCTATAGCCGGCCAGCACCGGCGCTGGCCTACCGCGTGTACCGTGCGGCGGCCGGCCAGCCCCAGCGCCTGCGCCTGGCCGATGGCTCGGTGGTGACGCTGGCCCCGCAGAGCCAGCTGCGCTACCCGGCGCAGTTTGCGAGCACCTCGCGCGAGGTGTACCTAGAGGGCGAGGCGTTTTTTGAAGTTAGCAAAGACCCTAGGCGGCCGTTCCGGGTGCACAGCGGAGCATGGGTGACGCAGGTGCTCGGCACCAAGTTCAACGTGAGTGCCGTGCCGGGTGCCCGCCAGCTGGCCGTGTCGCTGGTAGAGGGCAAAGTAGAAGTGCTCGACAAGCAAGACAAATATCTACTAACACCCGGCCAGCAACTGCGCACCGAAGTAGCTACCGGCCGCATTTACCGGCAGGCATTCGACCAGCACCAGGTGCTGGCGTGGCGCCACAGCCAGTTGGTTTTCAAGAACGAGAAACTGGCCGACGTGGCCACCCAGCTAGAGCGCCGCTACGGCGTGAAGCTGGTATTTGCCGACACCGCCACGGCCGAGGTGCGCCTTTGGGCCACCTTCGACAATGAACCCTTGCCGCGCGTGCTCGAGGCACTGCGGCAGGCCGGGGGCCTCGCCTACCACCGCGAGGGCCAAGTGGTATATCTGAAACGAGCAGCGGCCGAAGCGGCCCCCAAGTAGTGCTTTTTAGTTCATAACCAGCTCACGAGCAACCTCATGAAGAAATCAACACCTCCCCGCCCAGCGCGGGCCTGGCGAAGCGCGCTCGCTTGCCTAGGGCTGCTGGCGCTGGCTCCAGCCTCAGTCGCCCTTGCTGCGGCTGGGCAGGCGCTAACCCAAGAGCCGGCCGCTACGCCCTGCGCCCTCACGGTGAGGCAGCAGCCGCTGACCGAGGTGCTGGCTAGCATCGAGCGGCAAACCGGCTACCGCTTTTTGGTTGTGGACCAGGCCAGTCGACTTAGCCGCCGCATCACGGTGGAGGCGCCGCACAGCAACCTCAAAACCGTGCTGGCGCTGGTGGCGGCGCAGGCGGGCGTGCAGTTTACGGTGCAGGAAAAGCGCATTGTGGTGAAGGCCGTGGAGCGCAGCACGGCCGCCGCTAGCGCCGCCGACCCGGTGCTGGTGCGGGGCCGCGTGGTAGACGCCAAGGGCGAGGGCCTGCCTGGCGTGTCCATCCGGATAAAAGACAGCAGCGCCGGCACTACCAGCGGCAACGATGGCAGCTACCAGCTAAATGTGGAGCCGGGCAAAATCCTGGTCTTTAGCTTTATTGGCTACGCTGCCGAGCAGTTGACGGTGGGCGACAAAGCCACCTACGACGTAGTATTGCAGGAAGACGCCACCAGCCTGGGCGAAGTGGTGGTAACGCAGCTGGGCATCAAGCGCGAGGACCGGGAGCTGGGCTACTCGGCCCCCACGGTCAGCAACGAGCAGCTAACCGAAGCCAAGTCTAACAACTGGACCGATGCGCTAGCGGGCAAGGTAGCGGGCCTAAACCTAGTGAAATCGGGCGGCGGACCGGCGGGCTCGAACCGCATTATTCTGCGGGGCGAAAACTCGCTAGCCGGCGACAATGACGCCCTCATTGTGGTGGATGGCGTGGTGCTGGGCGGCAGCAACCGCGCCACCGGCACCGGCAGCTCGGCCTACTTGCAGAGCGAGTCGCCGGTGGACTTTGGCACCAGCCTCAATGACATCAACCCCGAGGACATCGAGTCGGTGACGGTGCTGAAGGGGCCGGCGGCCACCGCGCTGTATGGTGCTCGCGGCGGCAACGGCGCCGTGATTATCACCACTAAGTCGGGCAAGGCCAAGAAAGGCATCGGCGTCACGTTCAACTCAAACTCGGCCTTTGACCAGATTTCGCGCTGGCCTGATTATCAATACGAGTACGGCCAGGGCACGGCGGGCGAGAATTACTATTCGTTTGGCGCCACGGCCGACGGGGTTAGCACCCGCAGCACCAGCTCGGCCTGGGGCCCTAGGTTCGAGGGGCAGTCGTTTTTTCAGTACGACGTAGCCACCAACACGGGCAGCACCGAGCGCACGCCCTGGGTGGCCTACCCCGACAACCGCAAGGGCTTTTTCCAAACCGGCCGCACTTTTACCAACACGCTGGTGCTGGACGGCGGCACCGACCGCACGGCCGTGCGCCTGTCCTTAACCAATCTGCAGAACAAGTGGATTATCCCAAACACGGGCTACGACCGCAACACCATCGCGCTGTCGGCCAGCCAGAAGATTACGGATAAGCTGCGGGTGTCGACCAAGGTCAACTACACCAACCGCTTCAGCGACAACCTGCCTTCGACGGGGTATAACAACCAGACTATCATGTACTGGGCCATCTTGCAGGTGCCCAACAACAACCTCGATTGGCTGAAAGACTACTGGCTGCCGGGCGCTACAGGCATTACGCAGCGCTACCCCTTCAGCAGCCTGATAGACAACCCGTATCTCATTGCCAATGAGATGCTCAACAAGGCCAACCGCCACCAGCTGACAGGCAACGTGCAGATTAACTACGCCTTTGCCAAGGGCTTTAACCTGATGCTGCGCTCGACGCTGGACTACTCCTACGAGAACCGCTCGCAGCAGCGGCCTAAGGACACGGAGAAGTACAAGGAGGGTATGTTTCGGACGCAAAACGTATTCTCGCAGGAGATTAACCACGACTTTTTGCTGCAATACGCCCGCCCGTTTGGCAAGCTCGAAACGAGCCTGTCGGTGGGTGGCAGCCGCCTGCGCAACCGCTACAACAAGGATGAGCTGCGGGCCGAGCGCCTGCTTTACCCCGGCGTGTTCACCTTCGCCAATAGCCGCGACCTGCCCATTGCGCTGCCCTACCGTGCCGAGTACGCGCTGAATGGCTTGTATGCCCTAGGTTCGATTTCTTATAACAAACTGGTGTACCTCGACTTGACGGCCCGCAAGGACTGGTCGAGCACTTTGTCGAGCGCCAGTGGTATCACGGCCATTCCGCTCTACCCCTCGGCCAGCCTGAGCACGATAATATCGGACATCGTGCCGCTGCCGGAGGCTATTTCGTTTGCCAAGCTGCGGGCTTCGTGGGCGCGGGTGGGCAGCGGCGGCACGTCGCCCTACCTCACCTCCTACACCTACGCGGTGGCCACGGGCTACGCCTCGGGCCTGAGCAACCCCAGCTCTATTGCCAACGCCGGCCTGAAGCCTCGCAGCACTGAAAGCGTGGAGCTAGGCGCCGACGTGCGCTTCTGGCAAAACCGCATTGGGCTAGACGTGACGGTGTACCGCAACAACACCTCAAACCAGATTTTGAGCGTGCCCGTGGACCGGGCCTCGGGCTACAACACGGCCGTGCTCAACGCCGGTCTGGTGCGCAACAAGGGCCTGGAGATCACCGCCAACGCGCGCCTGCTGAGCAATGCCCGCGGCCTGGGCTGGCGCGTGTACGGCACCTACACCGCCAACCGCAACCAAGTAATAGAGCTGGCCGATAGCGTACTTACCTACCAGCTACAGCGCGGCCCCGGCGGCCGGGGCTCGGTAGAGGCGCGGCCGGGCGGCAGCATGGGCGCCCTCTACGGCCGCGGCTACGAGCGCGCCCCCGATGGCCAGATAGTATACCAGAATGGCTACCCCATTCTGGCCGATGGTGTGAAGTACCTAGGCAGCGCCCTGCCTCTGTGGAAGGCCAGCGCGGGCACCGAGTTTACGTACCGGCAGTTTCGGCTGAATGTGCTGTTCGACAGCCAGTTTGGCGCCAAGGCCTACTCGATGACCAACGCCGTGCTGGCCGAGCAGGGCAAAACCAAGCTCACACTGCCCGGCCGCTACAACGGCATTGTGGGCCAGGGTGTGATTAACAACGGCGACGGCACTTACCGCCCCAACGATGTGGTGGCCGAAAACCTAGCTACTTACTACACTGCCCACTACGGCCGCGACAATGTAGAAGCCAACCTCTTCCGCACCGACTTTATCAAGCTGCGCGAGCTGCGCCTCGACTACGCCCTGCCGCCGTCGCTGCTCGGCAAGCTGCACCTTACGCAGGCCTCCATCGGGCTCTACGGCCGCGACCTGTTCATCCTCACCAATTGGCCGGCCTTCGACCCGGAATTTGGCACCCTCAACGACGGGACTATCGACCTAGGGTTTGAACTGGGGCAGTTTCCGAGCACCCGCACGATGGGGGTGAATCTGACGATAGGGATTTAATTATTGCTTCTCAACCTCAAAGAACTGTCATGCAGAGCGCAGCGAAGCATCTCGCGTGCTGCACTACTCTCAAATAGGATTTACTGCGCCACGCGAGATGCTTCGCTGCGCTCTGCATGACAATTAATATGAAAGCTCTAAAACTACTCGCCTACGCCCTCCTCGCTACTACTACCCTAGGTACCGTTTCGTCGTGCACCAAGGGCTTTGAGGAGTTGAACATCAACCCCAACCAGAACCCTAACGTCATTCCGGAAACGCTGCTGGCCCCGGCCCTGACCGACCTGGTGAAGCGCAACATGGACCGCGCTATGCGCATCACCAATGAGTTGATGCAAGTGCACGTGACGCGGGATAATACCGACGAGTTTCACCGCTACGTTATCCGCTCGGCTGAGGCCGACTACATGTGGAATGGCTGGTACACGCAGCTCACCGACTTCCGGGATATGTACAACAGCGCGGTGGCGGTGAAGAGCCCCACGTTTATGGCCATTGCCCGCATCTGCGAGGTCTGGACGTTTTCGCTGCTCACCGACACCTTCGGCGACGTGCCGTACTCGGAGGCCCTGCAGGGCCGGGCAGGCAACTTGCAGCCCAAGTTTGATAAGCAGGAGGACATCTACCGCGACCTGTTTGTGAAGCTGGAGGAGGCCAACGACCTGCTGAAGGCCAACACCAACCTAGGGGCCGACCAGGCCCAACTCGACCCGTTGTTTCAAGGCAATGCCTTGAAGTGGCGCAAGTTTGGCAACTCGCTCTATCTGCGCTTGCTCATGCGCGTGTCTAACCGCACCGACGCTATTGCGCCGGGCAATATGAGCCCGCAAGCCAAGCTGCGCGACATGGTGAACACCCGCCCCGGCGACTACCCGCTCATTGCCAACAATTCGGAATCGGCCATTATGCGCTGGTCAGGCACCGCACCCTACCAGTCGCCCTTCCAGACCTGGCGCACGGCCGACTTCGTGTCGTCGAGCTCGATGAGTGAGTTTTTTATCAACAACCTAGTCGAGTGGAACGACCCGCGCCTGCCCAAGTGGGCCACGCTGGCAGGCGGCATCTACAAGGGCGTGCCGAGTGGCTACGTGCCGGGCCAGAACCCAGCGCCCCAATCGACCTACCCCGCCGCCCTCATGACCGAGCCGCTGCTCGGCAACATCCTCAACTACCCCGAGGTGCAGCTGCTGCTGGCCGAGGCCGCCCTGCGCGGCTGGATAACCGGCGACGCCAAAGCCTACTACGAAACCGGCGCCACCAACGGCATCACGCTCTGGGGCCTCACCGCGCCCGCCGCTTTCTTAAGCAGTCCCGACGTGAAATGGGAGGCCACCAGCACCCTAGACACCAAGCTCGACAAGATTCACTTGCAGAAGTACTACGCGCTGTTTTTCACCGATTTCCAGCAGTGGTTTGAGTACCGCCGCACCGGCCACCCGGTGCTGCCCATCGGCCCCGGCGTGCGCAACAATGGCCAGATGCCGGCCCGCATCAACTACCCGGTCTACGTGCAGAGCCTCAACCAAGTGAATTATCAGGCCGCCGTGGCCGACCAGGGCGCCGATGACATTAATACCAAGGTGTGGTGGCAGCTGTAGGGCACTTGTCATGCAGAGCGCAGCGAAGCATCTCGCGTGGCGCAGTAAACTCAAACGTTCGCAAACGTCAGCACGCGAGATGCTTCGCTGCGCTCAGCATGACAAGTGTTCTTTTTAGTCTATAAATCATGAAACTCCGCATACTACCCCATCTTTCCGCGCTAGCGCTGACCCTAGCTACCGCGGGCTGCCTGGAGAAAAACAGCGACTACGCGGCCGGCGCGCCCAGCCCCAATGTGTCGCTCGAAGACCTGCGCCGCCTCTACCAGGGCAGCAACGTGGTGCTGGAGCCGGGCCAGCTTTCGGGCGCGCACCAGGTGGTGGGCCTCGTCGTGTCGGATGCGGCGGGCGGCAACGTGCCCGGTGGCCCCGCTACCATTGTGGTGCAAAACAAGCGGCGCGGCGTGATACGTGGCATCGTTATCCCGCTCAGTGGTGGGGCGGCGCCAGCCCTAGCCGTGGGCGACTCAGTAGCGGTTGACATTAAAGGAGCTACCCTGGCCCAGAGCGCGTGCGCGCTGCGCCTGGAAGGCATCACGGCCGACCGCGTGCGCAAGGTGAGCAGCGGCAACGCCGTGACGGCCCGCGACATCAACCTCAGCACGCTGCTGGCCGATATGAATGCCTACGACGGCACGCTGGTGCGCATCACGGGCGCCAGCATCACGCCGCTGCCGGTATCGGGCACCACCTACGCCGGCGACAAAACGCTGGCCGACGGCGCCAACAACAAGCTCGTGCTGCACACCGAAAGCGCTGCGGCCTTTGCCACCCGGCGCCTGCCGGCCAGCGCCACGTTTGTGGGCATTGCGGTGGGCGCGCTCGATGCCAGCCAGGCCCCGGCCCCGCAGCTGTGGCTGCGCACCGCCGCCGATGCCGTGGACCCCAGCGGCCCTATTTACACGGGCTTTCCCGAGAGCTTCGAGGCGGTGCCGCAAGCTATCAAGGGCAGCTACGATATGAACACCAGCGCCGTGCCCGACAACACGGTGCTCTTTGGCACTGGCCGCTGGAAGCTCTACCAAGCGCTCCTAGGTAACACCTCGGGGCGCGACCGCTACACTGGCACCCAGGGCATCCGAATGCAGCAGGGCCTCAGCGTACCGGCCGTGGTAGAAATGAAGTTCGACCTGCCCAACGGCGCTACTAAGGTCACGCTACTCTACGGCGCCTACTACACCGACGCCGCCAGCTCCTGGAAGCTCGAGTACTCGCAGGACCAGGGCGCGACTTGGAAGCAGACTGGCCCTACCATTACCGACGCCGGCAACTGGCAGCGCACCATCACTTTTCTGATGAATATCAGCGGGCCGGTGCGCTTCCGCATCAACAAGCTGGGCCTAGGTGCCAGCAGCCCGCCCACCGTGCTCAACGGCCGCCTGGGGCTCGATGACATTGCCATTTACGAGAATTAACCCATTGTCATGCAGCGCGCAGCCAAGCATCTCGCGTGCCGCAGTAATCAATAGCGCTAGCAACGGTGTGGGCGAAATGCTTCGCTGCGCGCTGCATGACCTTTCTGAAATTTCTATCCTATGTTCCGTCGAAAATTCCTCCAAAGCCTGGGTTTCGTGGGTGCTGGCCTCAGCCTGCCGCTAGCCCCCGCCGCCCTCGCCGCCGAAGCTGAGCCAGCGCCAGCTGCCGGTCAAAAGCTTAACCTAGGGCCACTCACCATTCGGGGCAAAGTGCACCACGAGGGCGTCGGCCTCGCGGGCGTGGCTGTCACCGATGGCTACAACATCGTGCTCACCGACAAGGCCGGCAAATACACCCTCGACAGCAATGCCACGGCTGAGTACGTGCACATTTCGGTGCCGCGCGGCTACGCTTTTCCGCACGAGAAGGGCGTGGCGCGGTTCTACCAGGCCATCAAGCCGGGCACCACGAAGATGACTGCCGACTTTGCCCTACAAAAGCTGACCGGCGACGATACTAAACACACTTTCGTGGTGTGGGCCGACCCGCAGATGATTAATAAGAAGGACTGCCGCGAGCTGCTAACCAGCTCGGCGCCCGACCTCCAAAAGCTGGCCGCGCAGTACGATGCCAACACGTTTGCCATCGGCTGCGGCGACTTGGTGTGGGATAAGCACGAGCTGCTGGAAGACTACAAAAAGGCGGTCGAAATCAGCGGCATCCCGTTCTTTCAGGTTATCGGCAACCACGACCTCGACCTCACGGCGCGGGCTGATGAAGGCTCGGCACGCACCTTCAAAAGCCATTTCGGACCCACATACTATTCCTTTAACCGGGGCGAGATTCACTACGTGGTGCTCGATAACGTCTTCTTTATCGGCCCGCCCAAAAAGTACATCGGCTACCTGCCCGAGCAGCAGCTGCAGTGGCTGGAGCAGGACCTGAGCCACGTAAAACCTGGCACGACGGTGGTAGTGGCGCTGCACATTCCGGTGAATAGTGGCGACCAGCGTCGCAACAAGCTCAAGGAAGAATCCCTAGGTGGGGTGGTGTCGAATCGGGCCGAGCTATACCGCATGTTGAAGCCCTACACGGCGCACATCATGTCGGGCCACACGCACGTGTGCGAGAAAATTTTCCACGAAAACACCATCGAGCACACCCACGGCGCGGTGTGCGGCGCGTGGTGGACCGGCCCCATCTGCACCGATGGCGCGCCCAGCGGCTACGGCGTGTACGAAGTGAGCGGCCCCGACATCAAGTGGTACTATAAATCGGTGGGCCACGACCGCCAACACCAGTTCCGCAGCTACCCTAGGGGCAGCGCGCCCGCCCACCCCGCCGACGTGGTGGCCAACGTCTGGAACTGGGACCCGCAGTGGAAGGTAGCTTGGTTTGAGAACGGCGTGCGTCAGGGTGAAATGCGCCAGCAAACCGGCCTCGACCCGCTGGCTGTGCAGCTGCAAGCCGGCGACCAACTGCCCGCCAAGCACAAGTGGGTCGACCCGTCCATGACCGACCATTTGTTCTTTGCCACACCCTCGGCCGGGGCCAAAGAAATTCGCATCGAAGTCACCGACCGCTTTGGGCAGGTGTATACCGAAACGGTAGCCGTGTAGCGTAAAAAATGTTTGTCATTGCGAGCGCAGCGAAGCAATCGCGCCTGTTGAGCTGCGTTCGTTTTGCCGCGCCGCTCGGGTACGATTGCTTCGCTGCGTTCGCCATGACAGCGTATCTTAAGAATTCGCTTTCCTTTATGAAGCATCCCGTCCTCCTAGCCCTACTCACTGTCTCGACTGCCCAAGCTCAGCAGCACCCGCTCGACATCCAGGGCCACCGGGGGTGCCGTGGGCTAATGCCCGAGAACACCATCCCGGCCATGCGCCGGGCACTCGACCTAGGCGTAACTACTTTGGAAATGGACGCCGCTATCAGCCAAGATGGACAAGTACTGCTTTCGCACGACCCGTACCTGAACGCCGACTTTGCGTATCGCCCCGATGGCCAGCCCCTGACCAAAGAGGAAGGCAAAGCCCTACGCCTCTACAGCCTGCCCTACGCCGAAATCAGGCGCTACGACGTGGGCAGCCACGGCAATCCTAAGTTTCCGCAGCAGCAAAAGCTACTGACGTATAAGCCCTTGCTGGCCGAGGTTATCGACTCGGCCGAAGCCTACGCCAAACGCACGCACCGGCCCGCGCCCTACTACAATATCGAAACCAAAACCACCCCGGATGGGGATGGCATCAATCACCCCGCCCCCGAAGAGTTTGTACGCCTGCTGGTAGCAGTCGTTAATGCAAAGGGCATTCAAAACCGGGTCATTATTCAGTCGTTTGACCCACGCACGCTCAATGTCGTGCATCGCACGCAGCGTCGGCTCCGCACCGCTTTGCTAGTCGAAAACCAGGATGGTTTGGAAAAGAACTTGCAGCGCCTAAGCTTCCGACCTAGCATCTACAGCCCGCACTACAAGCTAGTGACGCCGGCCCTGGTGCAAGCCTGCCACCAGCAGCACATGCAAATCATCCCGTGGACCGTGAACACGCCCACTGAAGCTGCGCAGCTACTTCAACAGCAAGTAGATGGTCTGATTACCGACTATCCCAACTTAGTACCTAGGCCTTAATTACACAGGCTCATCGTGCTGTCGCTGTACTAGCGGCTGGTAGCTATTAGGCACATGCTCGCCGGTAGCTCCAGCTTTTACGCACTAAGCCCTGCGACGAATGGCGCCGCAGGGCTAGTTACTTTTTCGCAGTACTTCCTTGATAGCCTGATTGGCTACGTACTTGTTTTTCCAAGCTTAGAGTATGGCTTCAGCCACACACAATCTGGGCTGCTTTTCTGAAGTAGCCTACCAGCCGGTGTTCTGCTTGATATTAGGATTGGTGTTCAGCTCGCCCTGCGGGATGGGGAAGTAGGCAAACTTAGAGGAGAAGAACTCCCTGCCCACCTTGTCGCTGTTCTTGATTTCCTGCTCCAGCAGGTCCCAGCGCTTGAGGTCGTAGAAGCGCTGGCCCTCGCGGAAAAACTCCAACATGCGCTGGTGCCGAATCTCAGCCATGACTTCGGTAGCGGAGAGGCCAGCCGCCAACGGAGCTAGCTTGGCCCGCGAGCGGATGCGGTTGAGCAGCGGATAGGCCTCGGCAGGGCGGCCCTGCATAGTCACGGTTTCGGCATAGAGCAGCAAGATGTCGGCGTAGCGCAATACCTTCTCGTTGATTTCTGAAATCCAGATGCCCTCGTTGTTTTCGCGCCAGTTCTGATACTTACGAATGAGTGAGCTATAGCCAAACACCAACTTGAAGGCCGAAAAGGGTTTGTTGTAGTACATAGCGCCGGGATAATCCCAAACCAGCGTGGCGTACATGCGGGCGTCGTAGTCGCCACTGGGGGTGCGCTCCTGCTTAAACTCGTTGAACAGCTTGTCGGTGGGCGATACCTCAAACCAGCCAGCCACTTCGGTAGGGGCAAACTCCTGAGCCGTCGTCACCCCTAGGGCCTCGTTGGCGTTTTCGCCGGCCCAGGGCTGCGAGCCGCCCACATTCTGGTTCTGGATTTCGAACAGCGACTCGGCGTTGTTGTCGGTGGCCTTCGAGAAGTTGTCCTCGAAGTTGACCATCAGGTCGTAGGTATAGGGCGATTGGGCCTGGCCACTGGGCTGCGCCAGCTGCTTAAATACTTTCTCGGCCTCTGCCCAGTTCTTCTGGTACACGTAGGCTTTGCCCAGCATACCTAGGGCGGCGCCTTTGGTAGCCCGGCCCACCCACGCGCTAGGGTAAGAGGTGGGTAGCCCGGCGGCGGCGGCCTGCAAGTCCTTCACGGCCTGCGCCCATACATCGGCCTCGGGCGACTGCGCCACGAAGTAGTCGCTGCGCTGCACCGGCACTTTGGTAATAATGGGCACGGCCCCAAAGTTGGTGGCCGCCAGCATGTAGTTGAGCCCGCGCAAGAATTGCGCCTCGGCCACGTACTGCTTCTGCGCATCGGCCGAAATGCCCGTGGCCGCCTGCGCCTGCTCAATCACTTGGTTGGCCCGAAAAATACCGGTGTAAAAGCCCGTGAAGATGGAGCCGGGCGTGCCGGTAGTGGGGTTGTTGGTGAAGGTTGACAGCTGATACAAGTCCTTCACATCGTTGCGAATAAAGAAGTCGTCGCCGCGGCCGTTCGAGGTTTCGATGCCGCGCACACCGTAGTAGCCGTTGTTGACATCGTGGAACACCTTGTAGGTAGCTGCCAGGCCCGACAGAAAGTCGGCGTCGGTTTTCCAAAAGTTGGTTTGCACAATGGAGTTAGGGCTCACCTGGTCGAGGTCTTTGGTGCAGGCACCTAGGGCTAGCGCCAGCAGCGAAGCATATAGAAAGCGTTTCATACAGATAGGGTGGGAACTAGACGATTAGAAGGAAACTTGCACCCCAAGTAGCGACGTGCGCGCCAGCGGGTAGGCCACGTGCGGAAAATCGACGCCCCGGTCGAGGATGCCCCCGCCCGCCGCGCCTGCATTGTAGCGCCCTAGGTCGGGGTTAAAGCCAGTGTACTTAGTGAGGGTGAACAGGTTATCGAAGCTGACGTAGAAGCGGCAGCTGTTGAGTTTCACGGCGCTCAGTAGGTTTTTGGGCAGGGTGTAGCCCAGCTGCAGGGTGCGCAGGCGTAGGTACGAGCCGCTTTCCAGAAACCGGTCCGAAGTCTGGCTATTCAGGTTGGGGTCGTTGATGACGGCGCGCGGAAAATTGGTGTGGTTATCGGGCGTCCAGGCGTTGAGCGTGGCTGGCGAGTAGTTGAATTCCAGGTTCATGCCCTCCAAATCTTCGCGGGTGCCGTTGTAGATTTTATTGCCGTAGGTGCCCTGAAAGAAGAAGCTCACGTCGAAGCTGCGCCACGAGGCGTTGCTGCCAAAGCCATAGGTAAACTTGGGCGTGGGGCTGCCGCAGTACTGGCGGTCGTCCTGGCTGATGATGCCATCGTTGTTGTAGTCCACAAACCGGACGTCGCCGGGCTTGGCGCTGGGCTGAATCAGCCGACCGTCGCGGCTATAGGCGTTTATCTCGTCCTGCGAGTTGAAAATACCGGCTGTCTTTATCAGGTAAAATGCGCCTACCGGGCCGCCAGCCTGCGTAATGGTGGCCGACGCGCCGTGGTGCGTGGGCTGCCCGCCCGATATCTGCTGCGTACCCGTACCTAGGAAGTCGACCACGTTGTCGATGGCCGTAAACGTGCTGGTAATTTGATAGTTGAAGTCACCTACCTGGTTATTATAAGTAAGAGCAGCCTCGATGCCCTTGTTTGTGATTTGGCCGGCGTTGATGTAGGGGCTGGTGCCGCTGGCGCCGCTGCTCAGCGGAATGGGTACTTGCAGCAGAATGTCCGAGTTGCGCCGCACAAAGTAGTCGGCCGTCAGGTTCAGCTTGTTTTGGAAGAAGCCCAAATCAGCGCCCACGTCGAAGGTCTTGGAGGTTTCCCACTTGATGTCGGGCGTGGCAAAGGCCGTTTGGATAGCGCCCGACCACAGCTGCTGCGTGGTGCCGATGACGTAGTTGGTATTGGGCTGAATCAGCGGCACGTAGCGGTAGTCGGGTATCTCCTGGTTGCCCAGGATGCCGTAGCTGGCCCGCACTTTCAGGTTGCTCACCACGTTTTGCGCGGGCCGGAAGAAGGGCTCGTTCACGATATTCCAGGCCAGGGCGATGGACGGGAAGTTGCCGTACTTATACGCCGGCCCAAAGCGCGACGAGCCATCGCGGCGGAATGTGCCCGTAAGCACGTAGCGGTCGTTGTAAGAATAGACCAAGCGCCCTAGGTACGAAAGCAGCACGCTTTCATAGGCATAGCCGCCGCTGGCAATGTTGGTGGTGCCCGCGTCGAGCACCGCAATGCCAGTGGGCATGCCGCTCTTCGAGCCGCTCAACACGTTAAACTTAGTGTCTTGGTAGGTGTAGCCCACCAGCGCCTGCAAGGTGTGCTTGCCAAATGCCTGGTCGTAGGCCACGGTGTGCTCTTGCAGAAAGTACGACCGCTCACTTTTATTCTGGGCTAGGTCAGCGTCGGCATTGTTGAACAACGCCCCCACCTGGTAGGGAAACGTGTAGTCGTTGTACGAGCCAAATGTGGATGTGTACCCTAGGTTGAGTCGGTATTTCAAGCCTTTAAAGAGCGAGACCTCGGCAAAGCCGTTTAGGATGGCCGTGGTCGTCGTGGTTTCGGGCACTTCTAGGTTGAGCTGCGCCACGGGGCTAGCCACGTTCACGACCGGGCCATACGCCCCGCCGTAGCCGCCCACCGCCGTGGGGTCGTAGACCTGGAATACGGGTATCATTTTCAGGGCCGAGCCCACGGGGTTGCCGCCCTGGCCACCCCAGCCGCCGGCCATGTTGCGCCAGTATTCACGGGTCAGAATCACGGTTTCGCCCAGGCGCACCCGGCCTTTGTTGAAGTCCGATTTCACGCGCAGGTTCCAGCGGTCGTAATCGGTTTTCTTCACGATGCCCTGCTGGTCGAGGTAGCCGCCCGACAGGTTATAGGTGAAGTTGTCGCTGCCCCCGCTCGTACCTAGGGTATAGTTCTGCATGGGCGCGGTGCGGTAGATTTCCTTCTGCCAGTCAGTGCCTTCGCCTAGGGTCTCGGGATTCTTGGCAATGTCGAGGCGCGGCAGGCCCGCATTGTCGTGCGCCGCATTGCTGACGGTGGCCCACTGCGAGGCGTTCAGCACATCTATCTTCTTGGCAATGGTTTGGATGCCGTAGTAGGCATTGAAGTCCATGCGGTTTTCGCCTTTCTTGCCGCCTTTGGTGGTAATGAGCACCACGCCGTTGGCCGCCCGCGAGCCATAGATAGCCGCCGCCGAAGCATCCTTGAGCACGTTGAACGACGCAATGTCGGTGGGCTGCAAGTTGTTGATGTCATCTACCTGCACGCCATCCACGATGTAGAGCGGGTTGTTGTTGTTGAGCGAGCCCGCGCCCCGAATCACCACCCGCACGCCCGAGCCGGGGTTGCCGCCCGACGACTCTATCTGCACGCCCGCAATGCGGCCCTGCAATGATTTTTGCACCGTATTAGTGCCCTGCGTCCGAATGTCCTCGGCCTTTATCGACGCGATGGCGCCTGTCACGTCTTCGCGCCGCTGCGTGCCATAGCCCACTACTACCACGTCGGCTAGCTCCTTGGCATCGTCGACCATAGCAATTCTTAGCGTAGTGGTTGGGCCGGTCACTGCCATTTCCTGTCTTACAAAGCCTACAGAGCTGAATACAAGCGTGCTACCAGCCGGAACTTGCAGGCTAAACTCACCATCGGGCCCAGTGCTGGCCCCAATGGTGGTGCCCTTCACCAGTACCGTCACGCCGGGCAGGCCGCCGCCCTTGGCATCGACCACTCGCCCCGCCACCGTAATGTCTTGCGCCGCCGCTGTGGCGCTGCTAGTGCCCGCAGGCGTGATAATGTAGTTGCCCGAGCGCAAGCGCTTGAAGCTTAGCCCTAGGTCGCTCAGCGTGCGCCCCAGCTTTTCTTCCAGCGTCCCTGTTTCGCTGGGCACCGGCACGCGCTTGTCGCCCACTAGGTCGCTGTCGTAGGCAATAATGCTCTTGTGCTGTTTCTCCCACTGTCGCAGCACTTGCCGCAGCAAAACCGTGGGCGCCGCCGGGGCGGCTGGCTCCTGCAACGGGCGGGCCGAGGCCAATACTTGGGCCACGGCCGCCGAGCCAGGCGCTTGCAGCAGCAGGGCGCCGGCCGCAAGCAGGGCTAAGCGGGCTGACTGCCCACCAATTTGGGTAATCGTGTTTTTCATAAGGGGGTGGGAAAATGGGTAAGTGGCTATTTTGAAGGCAGCAGCTAGCGCAGGGCTAACTAGTGGACCTAGGGGCTGCGGCCCGGCAGAAACTCAATCTGCGGGGCTATTGGCGGATAGGGTCAGGCGGTTTTGGTGGCGCTCGATGTGCAGGTGAAACGTCTCGGCGAGGTCTTCGCAGAGCACCGTCAGGTTGCCCATCGGGAAGGTGCCGGTAAACTTGCGCTGGCGCAGTTCGGGGCTGGCCACCACCACTTGCACGCCGTAGGTGTCTTGCAGGCGAGTGGCCAGCTCGACCAGCGGCGTACCCTCAAAGCGCAGCTCATTGGCAGTCCAGCTGGTGTAGGCTGTGGCCTGCACGGTTTTGTGCACCAGTTCGATAGGGCGCTGGTCAGTAGTTTGCAACAGCTCGCCGGGCTTGAGCACCACGGCCGGCCGGGTACTATCGGCAAAGGCCACGCGCACCTTGCCCGACAGCAGCACTACCCGCCCTTGCGCGTGCCGCCGGTACACGGCGAACCGGGTGCCTAGCACCTCTACGCGGAAGCCGGCTGTGGTGTGCACCACAAAAGGCTGGTTGTCTGGCAAATGCTTTACCGAGAAGAAGGCCTCACCGTCTAGCCATACTTCGCGCGGGGCGGGGGCATGCGCCGGCGCCGCATAGCGCACCGATGAGTGGGCGTTCAGCGTGACCGACGAGCCATCGGGCAGCTGCACTATCCGCGTTTGGCCGTAGGCAGTGGCGTACTGAGCAGTTGCTAGCTGAGGCGCTGCTGGCCGCGGCCAAATCAAGGCGGCCCCCACCACGGCTCCTGCCAAGGCTGCCGCAGCGGCCCACTGCGGCCACCGCCGCACCTTAGGCGGGCTGCGTTCCACGCCCATGCGGGCATGGAGGTTGGCGCGCATCTGGGCGTAGTCATAATAATAGACAGCGCTAGGCGCTGGTGCTGCCGGCGCAGGCTCCCCCACCGAACGACTCATCCAGGCCTGTGCCTGCGCTTCATTGGCTGGGTCGGCTAGCCAAGCACGTACGGCGCGCGCCTCGGCTAGCGTGGCTTCGCCACGCACGTAGCGTACACAGGCTTCATAAGTAATAGCTGTGGGCATAGAAAGAAATTAGCATGGCCTCGCTTGGTAAAAGCCCTGCACTTGCACCTACCCCAATGGCCTAGAAATTTATTTTTACCCGGAATTTAAAAATTTACTCTTTTTGTGTTGAAATATGCTGATAAACAACCAGTAATAAAGAAAGTATCCTGCAAAAAATTTGTTGGTATTTTGTAAAAAACTTATATATTTACTTGCTGCTTCCCACCATCCTATCCTTTTCCCACCACCTTGAAAATTATCCGATATTACCCGGACCAGGTGTATTTAGCGCGCCTTCAAGCAGACGACACGCAGGCCTTCGACCTCCTGTTTGACCAGTATGCCCCCGAACTGTGTCGCTTTGCCTACAGCTACCTAAAGAACCACGCCGATGCCGCCGATGCGGTGCAGGAGTGCTTCCTCAAGGTTTGGGAACGGCGGCATTCCTTCGATGAAGGAATCATTTTTAAATCCTACCTCTACAAATCGGCCTACCACGCCGTGCTAAAGCAATTGCGGCGGCAGCGCTACTGGGTGTTTGAGGAGTGCGGCAGCGAAACACTGATTGAAGAAGCCAGCCCCACTCGGCTGGTCGAGTATCAGGAACTAGAGCAATTCTACCAAGTCGCGATGGACCAATTACCACCCCGTCGCCGGCAGATATTCGTGCTAAACCGCCAAGATGGCTTGTCTTACGGGACCATCGCCAAGGAGCTTAACATCTCTGTCAAATGTGTGGAAAACCAAATGACGCAGGCTCTCAAATTTCTAAAACGCTATTTCCAGGCGCATGATATGTCGCTGGTCCTCGTTCTACTCTTACTAAGAGGCCATGTCCTTTAAACTGAGGTGGCCCACTAAAACTGCCTTACTCTCTACTTGAAACTGTGCGAGCGGATTTTCCGATAAGTGCGGATATGTAATGCTCTTATGACCTTTTATATGAGGGCCTCTTCTTTTCCTCTATGCCGTTCCCCAAAAGGCAAAAAGCCCCGTTTCTGCATTTGAAACGGGGCTTTTTGTACCAGAGACGGGACTCGAACCCGTAAGCCCGTGAAGGCAAGGGATTTTAAGTCCCTCGTGTATACCATTCCACCACTCTGGCTCAATCGGTTACACTATATTGCTCTCCTGTTTTTTGCTACAGTAATTATCTGTTAGCGGGTGGCAGTTGAAGCAAAGCAAGCGCAAGTTACTAATTCGATGGCCATTATTAATGCTATTACGATGAGGAAACTCTGGCGAAATGGCCTGCTTATACATTAGGCTCAACCGCAATACCCACATTGAGGGCGCTTTAGCTCTTCTTTTAGCAGGTGGCTGCGCAAACTATAAGTGAAGGCCTAATCGGAATTTTCAATCATTATTTCCTCTAGCGTTGCCCTGTAGCTAAACGTTTTGCGCGTGCATTGCAGCCCAGCCCCATCAAAAAGGCTTGTATGCGGCTAAGCGCTGGTCGCACTGACAAACCAGATGATACAGCCGCTCAAATTTGGCACCAGTACCCAAACACTTGCGAGTAGCGACTACTAAAGGTCGTAAAAGCAAAAACGCCACCCTAGGGTGGCGTTTTCTGGAGCGGGAGACGAGGTTCGAACTCGCGACCTCGACCTTGGCAAGGTCGCGCTCTACCAACTGAGCTACTCTCGCTTGAGGTTTTCGCTGCTGTTGCGGCGAATGGTGATACAAAGGTAGGCAAAAGTGCTTGCAATGCAAGTGGAGGGCCTAAAAAGATTTGAGCAACGCACGTTTTTGCTTCATTTTCAAGGCTAAAAATTTTGCTACCCCCCATTACTTAGCCTAAAGCCGAACTATAGTCGGCCCGATACTGTGTAGGCGGGCGTAGCTTTGCTAGGCATAGCTTGTGGCCTACGGGTCGATTATTTTTTCTTCTTCCCTTATGGCTGCTCCCAGCTCTTTTACCCTCACGGCCGCGTCAGAACCCCACCGCGTACGTACCCGCCAGATTATTCGTGCTCACCCCGAGGTGAAGCAGCTCATGACGCGCACCCCCGCCACCTTCTGGATAGGCTTGGGCTGCGTGGTGGCCCAGGTGGGGCTAGCCGCCCTGCTGCGTAACCAAGCGTGGTATTGGTCGGTGCTGGTGGCATACCTGGTAGGGGCTTTTTTCTCGCACACCCTCTTTGTAGTTATTCACGAGGCGGCCCACAACCTTGTTTTCCGCACCCTGCGGGCC
>Ga0265798_10001189_pt1 | contig 41201 bp, 39 predicted proteins | sample P3T30metagenome_FD_192430 | JGI IMG/M metagenome (GOLD analysis project Ga0265798, IMG submission 192430) | Plant litter microbial communities from East Loma Ridge, Irvine, California - P3 T30 | ecosystem: Environmental > Terrestrial > Plant litter > Unclassified | place: USA: California... | reverse complement strand
CTGAAAACTCAATGAGTCCGGTACCGAGGAGGTTTGGTCGGTCCAGAGATCCTTGCGTGGGATCTAGAAACCAAAACTTTATCTGTCGTGGGTCCTTGACGTTCTTCAAAAGGCCGAACAACTTTTGTCGAATTTCTTTGCATCCGTCATTGCTTGACAGCGCCAATGTGTGGATGAGCTCTGAACCTTCCCACTTCGCATCAAAGAAGTCAAATATACCTGGACCTTCGTGCCCTAGGTATACTCGTGAATCAACGACGCGAAAATCGAGTGTCTTCGGTGGCTGCGCTGTGACCTTCTCTGCCTTCTCTTCATCTGTCGCAGAGTTCGGTTCGTGCGTTGGTAATGATGGCATTGGAGGAAGAGAAGATTGGTTCTTCTTGGCCTCTACTTCCAGCTTGAGCCACTCCGGGACATCCCACTGCTCGCATTTGGCGTCTGATAAGAATACCGACTGAGCTACATCGTCTCGCACATACATGGCAATATATGCCACGGCGTCGTTGCCAGTAATCTGAGTACTACTAGGCTTGCCTTCATGCGCATCGACTGCCTCGCGCTTGGGAAGGCATTTGACTTGGCTCTCGTCTTTGCTATCACTGTAGATATACCACCGTGAACCAGGGCCCTCGGGTCGAAGTATAGGCTGGTATATATAGGACTGAAGTGTTTGCTTATGCACAACAAACCCATACAGTGTGTAGGGAGTGTCACCAACTGATATCCTGTCGTCAAGGGTCACTTTGTTCAGCACCTTGATGTGCGAACGCGTCTTCGCGCTGTCGAATTTGTGCCGGTCCAGCTCGATTGTCAACAACTCTGGCAGAGGCTGTCCAGGTATAGTGAAATCAGCCGATTCGTTGACAGCACGCTGCATGCTCTCCACACCTTCCACAGGTACGCGGTAGCTGGGTCTACCAATGGAATAGTCGCGCTTTGGTCCACATATAGCATTTAGCTGGGCGGCCTGAGGTGTCCCTTGAAGTTCTTCTTCGAGCTTAAGGCGCAATACTTCCCAAGTCTCCATCACATCCAACTTGTGGAGGCCATCGTGTATGCGGTACCACTCTAGTGCATCCAGAATACCATCAAGGGCAACCGGACCAGCTCCAGGCTCGACTTGAGTGCGAAGCGAGTATAGGACTTGCTGTAGAGCGCTGATGAGTGGCTTCGGCCGAGTGAAAGGCTCCTTGCTCGGGTCCGCAATGACGATACTGTACAATAAGTTTCGAAAGGGCTTGAACAGCATCCACGAGGCAATTGCAGACATCATGTTCCCGCCAGGCGAAAGCATGAGAGCTTGCAGGCCCGTCATTGCAAAACTGTCCCACGGATTCTCACGAATGGGATGCTCCCATAAACAATCCGTCTGGTCTTCCACGACCCGAATGTAGGCAGTGAAGGCAAGTTTGTCGTCACGAAGAAGCGCCATGCGCTGACCATGCTGACGACGAGAAATATCGTAGTGCGGTCCGTGAAAACGAGTCCAGCCCCAATCAGGAGATCCATTACAGAAGCGATGTAAAGCATTCCGCGAGTTGTTCACGCGAGGCTCTGTTGGATTGTAGAGAACGACCGATATCTGCGCGGCAACGCTATTCCGCTTGGGCATTTGTTTCGATCCAAGAAGCGGAAGGGGCGAGTGTTGAGAGACGACCAGTGCGGTTGGTGCCTGGACGTCTTCCGACTTCGTGTTCTCACTGCGCTCTTGCGTAGACGGCTCATGCTGAAGCGACACGCCTGTCGGATCGTCTGCTGGCGCATGTTCGGACATGACCATACCTTCGTCAGCCTTCTTCTCTCCACTTGGCTCAGAGGCCTCTTCGCCGTGCATGTCTTTGCGCGCGTCCTCATTGTTGTCGTCCTTCGAGTCCTGAACGCTCAGGCATTCGAGATAGACGCTGAGATAATCCGAATCGTTCCCCTTAGGATAAAACTTGATTTGCCATTGGTGGCCCCCAATCGTGACGACATCAGACTTCATAAGCACTTCATGGTTCGGCTTTTCCTGGGTTCCATTATACGCATCGATTGCCCAGTGTATACGTCCTGCTTCACCAGCGATATACTCCGGGTGATCTAAAGGTTTGAAGGCCTCGCTCTCCCAGTATTCGTGGTCCAGAGCACTGTGTTCACCCCTCTCCTCGATCATCTTCACTTCGTCCTCGTCAGGCGATGACAAGTCTTCTGGAAGTGCGTGCCACGGCGGGAGGCCATCGTCATCGTCGTCGGATCCTGAATCAGAGCGAGGGGGGTCGACTGGAGGCGGCGGAGGCGGGGGCTGTGTGCTTGGATCAACAGGGGGAGGCAATGCGTCGAGGTCTACGGGTGGAGGAGGCTCTATGGGAATGATGGTCGCTGTCTGAGGTAGGTTAGCACTGGTGCAGATACAAGCCAGTAGAAGACATTGTCATACCGTTTGCTCTGGCGCAGGTGATGTGGGTGAAGTAATAGTAGCTTCTTGTGCTTCAGCCGGGCTGTTCTGTGGTAACGGCTCCGTCTCGGCATCCGGTGTAACGTCCATAGCGTCCTCATCTATAGCCGAGATATCGACAGCGATGGTGTTCGTGGAAGCATCGCGATGGGTGGGCTCATCTCCATTTTGCATGTCTGCATCGCCCCGATCGTGGTTTTGGCCTGTAGAAGGCATTGTGTTCGCGGAAGTGGAAGTGCTCATGTTCGATTCGGCTGCAGGCGGTGGCGGCGGCGGTGGTGGAGGAGAAGCTGGCGTCTGCGCATGGAGTACGGGGTTTGGTGAGTGTGGCGGGCTGGACAGCTGCTGGCTAAAGTGCAGTGGTGGCTCTACGCTGACGCTCATGTTTGCTGCAGCGGTAGAGGCGCATGTGAAAGTGGAGAGCGGGCGTTTGACGGGCGGGAGTGCAGGTAAAGCTGGGTAAAAGTACAAATGGAGAGATGAGTGAGAGGAGATATGCACGAGGCTGCACGACAGTGGTGTGTTGCTTTTATCGGTGAGTGCAGCAGGCTAGCAGCGTTATCGCGTCGACGAGGGTGTATGGATACAATGAGCAACCGACGTGTGCTTCTGGAGATATGGGTCGAGACTGTAGAAATTGGAGTTGGAGAAGAAGGAAAGATAACCTGGGCGTGGCTGGAGCTTGACAAGGCTGCAGCCTACCAGCATGCGGCACGATTGCCAACAGAGGTACAGAGTGAGGCGGTAAAGCTACCTGGGAATCGGCTGGCCCACGCGCTGCGCTATCCCGAATCGAAGGAGCTTTGGCGTCAGCGCCTTCAACCTGGAGGCTCTGCGCCCTTTACAGCCTCTCCGACGACGCGCTCCAGAGGTTGACTCATCGCACAAGGCTGCGCGGACAAGGCGCATTCGTCGTCATCACGGAGCTCTCAGCTCCCTTATCGATTAACCTCCACAGTGACCGGCTAGGCAGTCACGCTAGAGCTTTGAGACTAGTGGGGAAGGTGGGCCCGTCCGCGCCTTCCCTGCGTCCGCTCTCCGCGCCAACAACGTTGCTCCATACAGCAGTCGTCCTTACATGCCAGCCCACTTATTTCGGTCAATCAACAACATGGTCTTTATTGCACGAGCTATTGGAGTGCTGCATAGCGTATAGCGCCTGTTGTTATTGCCCTTGCGACCTTTGGACCCGTGCGAAAGTGGCCGCAACAATGAGCGGAAACACCACCGTCGCCTCTGCGTACACCTTCACGCTATCTCCGTCTAGCTTAATCTTTCCCCAGCTGACAGCTTCGTCTGGCCGTGCGCCTGCATCACTCCCGTCAAATTCTTGCGCAGTGTTGATGTACACCGCGCTGTCGGCTCCGTTGCGCATCAGGTTCGCATTGGCGATGTGATGCTTCACCAGTCCTCCGCCCAGGACAATCATGCCCGTCCTCTTCGCTCTCACGGCGATTGTGTTTATCCTTCTAATGTCCTCTACAATATCGACGCGCAGCTGCTCTGGTGATGACTTGAATGTGTGGAAGTACAGCATGTCGCCCAGGCTTCCGTCTGTCAGTGCCGGGCAGAAGACTGGGATGTCGTTCTTCCACGCCCAGTAGTAGACCGATCGCTCGTCGTTGATTTCCTTGCCTAGACGATGGATAACCTTGCTAGGCGTCCAGTACAATGGCTCGTCCGTTTTCTTGCTCGCTTCCTGCTCCTCCAGCATCCTGTCCAGGATCGGCACTACCCAGTCCTCGAACGCGCAGTAGTTGCTGTTAGGCACGACAAGATTGCCGATGCGGTTCATGCCCTTTTGGCGCAGTCCAGCCCCGGGGGTGGAGAAAGCGCCGAGGTATGTCGGCGCGAGGCATTTGATGAAGTCCTCTTCGACGCCGCCTGCAGTCGTCACGATGGCAGAAACGTGTTTGTGCTGGACCAGGTACCGCAGCGTCTCGCGCAGACCCGAGGATATCAGATTTGACGTGTACCCAAGGAATATCGTCGTGGGCTCCTTGGTCTCAGGATCTCTCCATGCGCGCTGTCATCTGTTAGCAGCGAACCCAAGCTTCTCGATGCGGTGGTGGTGTCGCGTCGCCAAATCAGGCTAAATGTTTCGCCTTTCGGGACTGCGCACGGACGGGAGATTCCCGGCATACGCAAGTGCTGTCTCCGCACTTGACGCTGACACGCCGCAGCGGCGCAGCACGCGCATTCGGATATTCCGGGCAGAAGCAACTCACCATGTCGTTGATGATGCGTACAGCCTCTCCCACCGAAGTCGCCTGGAAGCCCATGTTGGCATAGCCGCCTACCAGCTCCTCGACGGTGATGCTGCGCGACGCATACTGGTTGAAGTCGATGCCCTGTACCTCTTGCGCACCCTCAGGCACGGGCTCGGATGGCTTCAAGACTGCATCAGTGGCGCCGGTAGGGGCCGAAGAGTTGCTAGCCATGGCCGTGGGCAATCTCGGGTGGGCAGTCGCTGCAGCGGCGCTGTCGCGATGTTCTGGCGCGTCGTCGGGCTGCTCGACGTACTCTGGACGGTTGCAACTCTCGTACTGTGCTATTTGTGAGTCGGTGCGGCGGCAGATTTTGAGGAAAAAGAAGCCCCCACACCTGGGCACCCGTGGATTGGAGCTAAGGCATGGCAGTCTAATCCCTGCTCGTGTGAGGCTAGTTCTCGGGTCGATCCAGCTAAGGAGACTGCCAGTCCTTTTGTCATCAACGTGTGGGAGGGCCACGGTGTCGCATCATCGCACAATACTCCAGCCGGTCCTCCAGGCGTGCATCGTGTCCAGCATCTGCCGTGCAGCGGTGTCTGTCCGTGTTGGTGAAGGGGCCCGGGCTGGGATCGTCACCAAATCCCCTAGTGGAGCCAGGGCTGGAATCTGAAGCAAAACCAGCGGCTGCCCACCCCTGCAGATAATCGAAATGTCCAACTGCGGACCAATCAGAGACCGGCTGTCATGTCTGGATGGATTCCCCTCGCTAGGCCGTTGCAGGCCAGCCGGGGCGTCCATTTTGACTTGCAGGCATCCGTCATGGCTGGGTGTGTCAGTGCTTCGTTCGTGTTCTGGTCTCCTCGACGTTCCCTTTCTCATCATCACACCTACCTTGCGACAACGACCCTCTCCACGACACTATGGTGCCACGGCCTAGCGGCGCACAGCGTGGCTAAAGAGCCACTCCATTCTTCGTTCCCAGCATCGACAAGGTGCTGCCTCACGTGCCCAGGCCTCCCTCACAAAGAGACCCAGCGCCACGTCGACGGGCTGCAGAGCATCTTCAACACGGCGCCAGACTGCCTTTGTTGACCGCTGCGCGCTTCTCACACTCTCCACTATCTCCAGACGACTTTGCCTGACCTCCAGGGCCAGTTTGACGCGTTTGCGGCACGAAACGGGCGTTTTGGGCGTAAAGGCGACAATAGCAGATCGAATCTCAGCTCCCGGCGCCGAGCAGCTGCACCTGTTCCACCACGGATCGGGGTTTGGCGCTTTCCCTAATTCCCTGGTTTCGAAGCACGGGCCTTGCCGCTAGCGCCTCGTCTACCACGGCTTGCAAACACGAACCTCGACTGACACCCTGTGGTTGACGTTAACCTGGGACACAACAATTCGCCGGCCAATCGCGCGATCACTCTTGAGATTACACACAACGGTACATCAAAGGAACCCTTTTTCTTTTCTGCACCATCCGTTTGCTACGACCACTGCACGCGATCCGGGCCTGCGCTTACGACCGAGATTTCCAACCCGCTTTGACATACGACCTTTACCTGTGCCCATGCCGCAATCGCAAGTTCTTTGTACAGTAAGCAACCACCAACATGTCTGCTTCACGGTATCCGGAGAACGGCAGATATCCCCGCGACAGGTCGCCGCCCTACCGGGATCGAGATCGAAGACCATCCAACTTTAGTAGCGGTTACCCCCCAAGGGGTAACGAAACCTTTAGACCAAATGCAGAGCCTGGCGGCTTCTCAAGAGAAGTTCCGAAAGGTCCAAAATCTCTTTCCGATGCGCCACGTGGCCCGCCAGTGGGTCCACCATCAAGTGCATCTGCAGCGCCACGCGATGATAGAGGCCGAGGATTTGCTGGCCGAGGTGAAGCTACACCACTACGTACTGCGCCACCATTAAGCAGCGGTCCTGGGTTTCCACACAACTCCCAAAATTCCTGGAGGGCAGATCGTGACCGAGACCGCGACTTTGATCGACGCGAGCGACGGCCGACCCCACCAAGGCGCTCACCTATCCGGGACTCGAGAGATCCGCGCGATCAGAGGGACTTTGTACCGCGAGATTTGGATGTCAATCGCGCACGACGAAACTCACGAGACGGCCCCCCTTCAGCTGGTTCCACCTACTCTGACCCCCCACTCCCCGGTACAGCTTCATCGTATCGTGGCGGAGGCATTGGCCGCGGACGAGGCGGGTTTTCTGGGCGCGGTCGAAACTTCCACAACGATGACCGGGAAAGACACCACGACTCACGTGATCGCATTCCGGAACGGACATATCGGCCGCGGAGTCGGACACCCCCAAGGCGCCAGGAGCGAGACATTCGGGAAGATCGCGATTTCGACAGGAGAGAACGTGACGATCGAAGGTTCCCCAGAGAGTACGACTCCTACATCGGCCCAGCAGGTGCTGCGAAACCAGGACTACGGGCGTTGGACACACACCGAGGTCCGGGCCCTTCTGATCTGAGGCATCTACCTGGTACGCCTACGGGGCCAACCCCGCACTCATCTCACCACGCCTCTCCGTCCGACAGGCTAGGGCCTCAGGGAGATACTTACTCAAGACGATCTTCTGTTGCTATCGATCCTCTCTCTGCCAAGGATCCTCGGCGGGAGCCAGGGAAAGACGAGGCTCTCCTGGCCAGCCGCGCTGAAGCGTCCAGGGAGAGGTACGCTCCGCGTGCTTCATCGCCTCCTGCTTCCATTCCAGCCTTCGGTGGGTCCAATGTTTGGAGGGCGCCCATCTCTGACAACAAGCCAAGCGTTTCGACAGTAGCACCACCGAAGCCTGCTCAGCCTACTCCTGCTTCCACTACTAACACCTCTGTCGGTCCTGCCACACCCGCTGCTCCTGTTACTCCTGTGAAGGCGGCAGTAATCCCGACTGCACCAAAGGCAACCATTCCCCCAGGCCTCTCGACACTACCACCCACTGGGCCAAAAGCTGATCGGGCGCCGGATCGTCCACTGCTTGGAGAGGTGCCAAAGCAAGAAAGCAGAGTGTCCCATCCGGCTCCAACACGTATGGAACCACCTTCTATTCCTCCTACTGTTGTTCCATCTCAGGCCACTGATGTACCAGGCTCAGATAATGTGACTGTCAAGGTCCCGATCTCGCCCCAAATGGCTGCGCCTCCTAAACTTCCCACCATGGCACCATCAGCTCCACTAACCGCTCCTACTGCGCCATCAGGTGTTGCGAAGTCGCCTCCACAAGGTCCTGCTGCACGACCGCGTGCACCACCTACAGCTCCTCAAGCGGCACGAGTCAACGTATCTCCATCGTTCTCAAGGGCAACTCTACCACAGTACACTCCTCGAGATGCATCTCCCAGTGCGAATCCTTCAGGGTTTGGTCCGCGTAATGGTGGCGGAGTAGGCTCTACGATCAACACATCCCCGCAAAGCTTACCAGCGAATATACCTACGGGCCCCAAAGCTGACCGCACTCCGATGGCTCCTAGGCCACTTTCATCCTATCCGCAATCGGACAGGCCTGGCTTCCCTCCCGCTAGAGGCCCATTGAGCGGCGGCCCTAAGAGCATGCAATGGGTACGGCCTGGATTCAATTCTAGCCGACCGTCGGTGCCAACCAAGCGCGAATTCCCGGCTGAGGATCGTGAACGACCATTCGGTACTGCCCCTAAAGCCCCTCGACTCGAGCATAGCGTCTCTGCTACACAGATCCAGCGTAATTCGCAAGCAAAATCAGTATCGCCATCATTTTCACGCATTCAAACCGACATCGAAAAACCGAGAGAACGTGCGGTATCCGCAGAGCGTCCTGTAGTTCCCTCACCTAAACCTACTCCGATCGAGACTAGGCGACACTCTGATGTCGTCATGGCAGAAGCGTCACCTCGAATGGCCAAGCCACCCATGTCGGCTGCGTCGTCCGCCCCGGAAGCTCTGCAAGACTCTGACGATGATCTTGATCTTGACGAGGATGACTTCGCTGAGTCTGAGGCGAAATACAACCGAGAGCGAGCACGTCTAGAGGCCAAACGGGTCGATCTGAGTGCTCCGCATTTGCGCGCTACAACTCCCTTGCAGGAGATTGTTCTGCTGTCATGCCTCAATGTCGAGCATCTTCCTCAGACACAGCCAGATGTGGTGTCCGTCGAAGAGACAAGCACACCCTTTCCCCAGGAGCAGGAAGAGTCACATCTTTCACCTGTGCAAGCACGTCCTGTGGAACCAGCCACTACTCAACCCGCTCCAGAGAGTATCACGGCAGATCTACCGACACCTAAGGCGGAAGAGTCCGAGGATGTCGAGATGGAAGACAAAGAGGAGACTGAAGAGAGGTCGGCTGCGCCCGCAACGATGGCGCTTCGCCTACGACGTGAGACCTCTGCAGAGCAGGAAACTTTACCCGACCTCAGTTCGTTGCCCTATCTAGGCTCAGGCCCGCCAACGCCTCTATCGGACATTGGGCAAGACCGACCAAACCTATCTGACGATATCATGAACGCCATTCGAAGCAAACTACGCAAGAGCATCGAGCCTGAGCTTAACACTGATCAGATTCTCGAACGATACGCAGCTGCGTATAGAGCGTGGCGTGTGTCCATCCGTCCCTTGGACGAAGAGCGCGATCAAGACGATCAGGATAGACAGCCGTCAGCCGAACCAACACTGAAGGCTGTCACTCCCGATGTACAAAATGCTGCAATGACAGGGATTCTGGATGGGTCGCTCGCTCCTACAGGCCGGAGGAGCCACGCGAGTCGATGGGCTACTGAGCTTGATCTGGAAGCTGTCATCAAAGAGTCTTTAAAGACTGCGGAAGAGGAAAAGCTAGGGAAGAAAGACAAAGAGCCACGCAAAGCCATGGCTGATCCGGAGAAGGAAGCCGATCTACCATTGGAACTTACCGAGGCAGAGGCTCAGCGTAGAAGATTCATCGACACTAACTTCCAACGCGAACCCGGTCAAGGAATCTTTGTGTTTCACTATGAGCCGCCAGAGGATGACTTCACCCCCGAGGAACACAGGGTCATGGTACATAACTACAAGGATCAATACGCAAAGAAGTGGGGTAAGCTGGCCGAAGTTCTTTACAAAGAAGTTGGAACCGAACGTACCTACAAGGATTGTATCAATCATTACTACGCTACCAAATGGGGCAGAGAATACAAGGGTAAACTCCGCAAAGCTCGGGCTCCCAGGAAGCGTGGTGGAGCCGTTGGTCGTGGTCGTGGAGCTATCGCCAACATGGACCGGCCCGAAGGACCAGGAGAGGACGGTTTGCCCTTACCAGTCACTGAGACTGGGCGACCTCGACGCCATGCGGCACCCAAATTTGGCCCAACCGAAACTGAGTTCGACCCGATCACAGGAATGCCCATACCAGGCCGAGCACGCAGGCAAACCGACGCCGACGACACGCAAGAAAAGGCCATGCGGCGTGGAAAACCGGCGAAGGACAAGGTTGGCCGGAAGGCGAAGAATACGCCACTCGCGGCCGTTCCTATAGGCTCACCTGTCAAGGTCGATCGTAAGGACAAGAACATGGGAGTCAAGATGGAGGACGACCTTGGCAAGCGGCCCATGAATGATATGTCCATACCCATGCCACTTATCCCTATGGAGGATCAGATGATGCTGGCCGGTGATTTGCAGCAGCTTTCTGGCCTGCCTGGCAGTCTTATGGATCGACCGAAGACACAGGCTGGTGCGAGACCTGGCCCGTCTAGCTACTGGTCCGTCTCCGAGTTACAAGACTTCGATAAGAATGTTGCACACTTTGGCACGGACTGGATCGCAATTGCAAACCATATGGGCACCAAGACGCACACTATGATCAAGAACCAGTATCTGCGTCTTGTCGAAAGTGGCAAACTAGACTTGGAGCAGACAGCAAAAGAGGCAGATGCTCGGAGGGAACGAGGTGATGATCTAGGTCCACCGCCAACACCGACTCCAGCACCTAAGAGACGATACGAGAGCACACAAGCGGGACCTATCCGCCCCATCGCACCTACGCCTGAACATGGGTCTCCGCCTCCGAACCCGCTTGTGCACCCCAAATTATCTCCTCCGCATTCAACTCCTTCTTCGAGATTCTCCACTATCGCCCAAGCACCTGTGCAGAGCAAGCCCATGGTGCCTCCGTCCGGATATTCTGCCCTACCAGAGACTAGCCTGGCGTCTGTACCCTCGATACCACCACAGCAGTCGCCGCCCGCTCCCCCTCAGCGTGCACCACCGCAGCATCATCACCAACACTCCATGTCGCAGCATAAGTCGCAGCCGCAAGGGCCACGAGCTGGATACTTTTCCGAAGACCTACCTCCACGTTTCGAGTCCCGGCCACCTTCACAACCTGCAGGCAACCAACAGGCACACCGGCCATTGCAACAACATGCGCCTCCACAGCCTCGCGTTCAAGAGCAACACCACTCGCCTCTCTATCGTGGACTTCACTTTCAGGAGCGAGACGTTGCGGGTAGACCTGAAGTTCAGCAGGAGCAGGAGGCTCAGCGCCGGTTTCATGAACACACACGTCGCATCTCACAGGAGATGTCACAGCATAGACCTTTTGCTCCCGGTGGTGCACCGCCGATCATGCCGCCAGTACGTTCGAACTCTGGGCTGAGATCACCAGAACATCGTCCGTTGCCGTTCTCGCACTCTCGACACTCATCGCAAGCGCAATCGCTCAGCCAAACGGTGGCCGATGTGTATTCTCCGAGTCATAGTACTAGCCACAGTGCGCAACAGCTGCCGCCACGGTCGACCATTCTTACACCGCCTGTCAAAGAAGAGCCTAGGAATCCTCCTCCAGTTAGCCTTCCCCCAGCTCAACCCCAAGCGATGCTTCACACTCAATTACAGCATCCTCAGCGCGGCCCACCACCTATGCAAAACACACCTCCACCTGCAGTAACAAAGCCAGCTGTCGAACCACGCAAGTCTAACTTGATGTCCTTGCTGAATGACACCGATCCTGAGGAGCCCAGACGCAAGAAGCCAAGCGAACAAGGTCCGCCATCGCATACCTCTACACCTCTGCAATCAGCACCAATCGCGCCTCCTCCCACGACGCAAAGCTACTCGTCATCGTCAAGACGTCCGCTCTACGAAGATTCTATGGCTGCTCAATCTCCGTATACCCGTCCAGCCTCGTATGCTCAGCAGTCTTCACTTGCAAACGCAACGTCAAACAGGCCAATCGACTTGACTGAGGACAAGCCATCAGTAAGTAGGCCAAGTCTGCGCGATACTTGGCAAGCCCAGCAGCCGTTCCACCGAGGATTGTCTCAGACTCCACAAATCACGTCGCTTTCTTCAACACCGACCGGCCTGCCTCAGCCGCCCAACGTCAACGATAGGATGTTCAGCACTCATCGTTCTGTCTTCTCCCAGCATAACACTCCACGTCAAAATCCGACACCGCCACCTCTTGCCGGCTTCAACAACTCTCCAAATCCGCATTCGCGCACGTCGAGCGTGAGTGGGCCGCCTGGGTCGTTGCCTCGACATGGTGTTCCGAGCACCACTGCAGCACAGCATGCGCAAGCACTGAGTGCATCATCGCAGATTCTGCAGCCGAACCCATACGCCCAAGTTGATCCGCCGGGCAGTGGTGTCCCGCCACCTGGACCTATGGGAATGCGGCCAAGTCCGCACCTGTCGACAAGCCACATAGCACAGCAGCAGAGGGACTCATCCGGACGTAACGACCATTCGCAGGCCTCAAACGCAAACCTATCGTACTCGAACCCACAAACGCCCAACGAGCATCCAGCCCACCCTTTTCAAGGATTGAGTAGACTGACGGAGCCTTATCGTCCTCGCGATCCTCGTGAGGCCCACGATTTTGATCCTCGTCACTCGGATCGCGACACCAGCCGTGAGTTGTCTCAAAGGGCCGACTATCTACGTGAACAGCTTTCCAACCCCACGCTACGTGCGCCAGGTCCTCCAATGCACGAAGATCTGCGATACCAACCCCAAGATCGGGGATACCTCTCGCAACGCTCACAGACTCCGCTTTCTAGGCCGGAGCACGGCCAGCCTCCACCTTTGCAGCATCCTCCGCACTCGTCTCTCGGGGTAGCAAACCACTCTCTTTATGGTCAGCGCCCTCCCGAGGAACCACAACATCACTTCATGCGCAATCCTCGTGATCGCAGCATGACGGACCGTATCCGCGAGGAGCAAGCCCAAGCTCAAGCTCAACACCAGGCAGCGATGAATCGAGAAGAGCATATGCGAAGAGAAGCTGAACAAAACTCAAGAGAACGTGAGATGCGCGAACGCGATGCACGAGATGCGCACTACAGGGACAGCATCATGCGAGGAAGACAAGATATGAGGGGTCCACCGCCACCACAACCCAGTTCAGGGCCAGGATCAATCCACGACCCTCGACCACCCACAGGACCTATGGACTGGACGAGCGGAGTACGGCATCCGCAGGACCGTGGTCCATGGCAACGCTAGGGGGTCAGCTCGATTGACGTTTCGGATATTACATGCTCTACGCATATGATTTCTTTTGTGTCCCAGTAGATAGCTTCAGCGTTCCCGGCGTCATGTTTCTTGACGCTTTACTTGTTCATGTTTAAGAGAAAGGATGACAGTCATGCCGCGCGGTAGTCTTGCCTTTGGCGTTGGGTGGTGCTTGTCCTGCCTGTTTAGTTTTTGTTATACCAGAGCGAGTGGTTTGGAAGAGCAGAAAGAGATGGCTTTTGGACCTTTCTTGTAGAAACTTGTAGTGTATTATACGTAGCTGTCGAGCTAATTGCGAAATGTTCTGAATGAAATTGACTTTCTATTGGGTGCTGCTGCTGGTGAAGTGAGATATGCCGTGCTCAAGGCTGAGTAGGACGCTTTACACCAAAGCCGAGGTCAGGACATGTGAACAACAGTGGGATGATACGAGGCGTACACTCTTCTGGACACGTAGCTATGCTAGCCAATCGTGCACATTCCACAACGTGCATTGCAATCTGTAGCGCAGATGGGTAGACGTCTTTTCGATCGCCCTCCGTGGGAACACACCAATAGAGATTGAACGCTACTGTGCTGACGACATACGCCACTTCGCCCTTGGCCTATCTTCTCAATGTTGGTAAAAGTAGGCAACAAGCCAAGAATAGGCGAACCAGTGCACTGCAATTCCTAGCGCAGAAGACAAGCTGTTGAGTCTCCATAATGACGGGCATCTCGTGCGATTAGTCGTTACTCACGCCTGCATCAGCCTCAACGCCGATAAGCCTCTACCACGAACCCATCCCACTCCCCCTTAAGATCGTCCTCCAAGCTCCCACCAGAGACCCTCATACCCTCAAACTCCAACGACCCAACACCAGGTACCTCATACAAACACCCTTCCATCGACCCATCACCAGAGAACGTCATGTAACCCGTACACTTGCGACCAAACGTCAGTTGTCCAGTCTCCAGATCGCGAAGACGCCAGCCAAGCGAACAGGGTTGACCTAAACTATCGGAGTCGCCGGGGCCGGGGTTCATCTGGATGATACCGTCCCAAGCGCCCCAGCGGAAAGTCGCCCACCAAATACCGCGGGAGGGGTCGCGGGCGAGTGTGAGGTCGAAGTTGTAGTCGTTGAAGATGGAGCTGGCGGTTGCGCAGGAGATGGAGTAGGTACCGCTGAGGAGGAGGGGTGGCGAGGGTTGGTAGTAGTTCGGGTAGGGGTCGGTCTTGATGTGGGGTGATGGGTACATTCGGTCGGGGCTGGGCTGGTACTGCTCTTGCTTGATGCGGGACCGTGAGGGTGTCGATGGCGCCGCAGAGACGCGGCTCTCTTTCTTGATATTGGGAACAGATCGCCTGGCGGTAGGCTCCTTCTTGATGGGTGCTTTCTTTGGCGCTGGCTCTTTCTTGACTCTCGCAACTTTTTGTGGTGTCGCTACCGGGCTAGAGACGGTACTACCAGCGCGCTTGCGTTTGGCTGGCGCTGGCTTCCTTGGGATGTTGTTGCTCGCCTGCTGCGCGTCCATATACTGGCTGAGCGATGCACCTCCCAAGGCCAGATTGACTACGAGATAGGATTAGCAGCGTCAAATATCAGGGGTCTTTAAGCCTACCAGTGACGTTGACACCGCCATTTACACCATGAGAGCTTCCAAGACCTAGCTTGCTAGTAGCGCTCGACTTAGGCGCCTGCTTGCTCACTGCACCACCATTCTTCTTCAATTTCCGGTTCTCCGCCTCCCATTCAGCCTTCAGTTCGCTCTCGACCTTCAAAACCCATGCTGGTACCTCAAGTTTGAACTGGTTCATAGCATTCAGGAGTCGCACTTTCGCCGCATTCTTGTCCTTGGTGACCGGTAGTCCATAGTGAATGAGTTGGGCGGAGTAGAAATGCCACACCTGGTCTTTCGCTGGTGTCGCGACTTCAGGCTTCCGGCCCTTGCTATAGAGATTGGGGGCTTCCGGGCGGAGGAGAGCCGCAAGTTCGGCGACACTCGCGCGTCCGTGGTGGTTTCCGTTGCCAGGGTCTGCGTAGAGGACGGATGAGTAGATGAAGTCGCCGAAGCGGGCGGGAGGGGCGAATGTCGCCATGTATCTTAGAGTGATGGGTATCGAGACAGGCTACGATTTGTCCAGCAGATAGTACGTGGAAGATGTCCACGAAGGGGTGTTGCAGAGTGGTAGAGCGGATTGCGTGGGTCGCCGGTAGGCTACCAACGAAGCTTGAGTCCGTGCTTGGTCAGAGGAACATCTACGGTTCACTCTTCTACACCCAAATTTTCCTCGGCGCTTTCAAACCCCGAGGACTGTGTGTCTTCTTCTAGCTTCACCCTGATCTGTTCCCCGGCTTTCGCCTTTTCTCTCTTTTTCTTTGTTTCCGGACTTCCGTATTCTTTATCGAGATCGGATACGAGATTGAATATATTGCGCAGAAAGTTGGTGTAGAACTGGGTGTCAAAGGCTTGATGTCGTCGACACAGAATCTTCTCCCAATCGTTCTGGTGCTTGTGAAATGCGCAACTATCCTTTACATCGTCATACAAACGCTCACGTAGATGTGGATCTTTTGGTTGGGAGGCTATAATCCACATCACTTCGGCAAGCCAATCATGAGAGAAGCATTTTCTGATGTCTGCTGCAGTCGTGGTGTTCAACGGATAACCGACGAAGACGAAGGCCATCCACTTTAGCAAGAAGATTCGGAACGGTGAATTCGAGAGCAGAGATTTGTCCAAGGCGTCTCTGTCGATCTTCTGACACAGAATACCCGTGGGTCTTTCAAGGTCAACCATCAAGGTCATAATGTCCTGCCTCAACAGCGGCACGTCATAAACTTCTGCAAAGACATACAAGCGGAGGAATACGTCGCCGTAGAAAGCTGAAATTGCTGTTTCCTGGCGGTAATCTGTGATGCTATTAGCATGTAAAGGGCAGCAGCAAGTAGCGCAGTAATGTACTTCTTGGAACCAGCCAGTCAGGGTTGCTGTTAGGCTTACTATACCTCGCATTCTCCGTAGAGTCGATTGAGGTAGAGTTCTCATGCCGTGTGGCTTGCGCGTATAGCCAATCCTGATACAGGCGGAATATGTCTGCCCTGGTATCAGGCAAACTTATTGACCACACCTCTGTTTCGAGGAGGGGACCCCCAAATGCTTTGCGAAAATATCCTGAGTAGAAACATGCGATATCTTTGTGAACTGTGACGACAATGTCATCAAGGTCAAGGCGAACAGTGACGTGCGCTTGGCTTATCGTGCTATCGGTACGGATCAGTTTGGTTGACCAATCGAGAGGTCAATAGTTATGATTCGGGTTAGAGCTTGCTGGATTGGATGAGACTCACGAGAATGTCGGACGTTTGGACTTGTGGCTGGTCAGTTGGGCTTCGGCTGGTCTCTTAGCAGCATTTTCCATGGTTATTATGGTGACTTTGAAAAGGGCCAGCGAATTGATCCAGTCTCGCTCGGGAGCTTTGGGGAGAGATATGGGAATTGAGCTGTGACTGAAGGGATAGTTTGGGTACAGGTGCTGATGTTACGAGCTGAACAGAGATTTCGGGGCACCTCGGGAAGTGTTGAAGCTTAACGCGTGCCACTATTTGAGACTAGCGCGACTTCGACGCGTCTTCGGCCCTATTGCCATCTTCGCATGCAACATCTGTTCTAGTATTGATCATGAGCAGAAGGCCAATACATTGCAGCTCGGTAGTCGTTCAGACTGGTGTCAATACCCTCACATGGATTTGTTAAGGTCTCGACTCATATACCCAGGTAAGAGCAGGCCTATGGAGACGGGTCGACGCGTGAGATGACGACAGTCTCAGCTTAGCCACCGTGGAGCAAGATCTCATAATCATCGTATGCTTCCACATCTTCCCAATTGCTTACGGGTGGCCCCATTTCTGAACCAGCATCCACTCCTCGTGAAATTGTGAATGAGAAGGTCGAGTTTGAGGGCAGTCCAACACCGGCAGAGAAGGGCATCGCTGCATGATCATTCTTTTCTGGCATGTCAGTCATATGCTCAGGTTTTTCCTGGGCCTGCGCATGTGATTTTGCCTCCAGCATTGCCTCCTCCATATCGTAAACCTCGCTCATGCATGCTCGCAGAAAGCTAGCGAACCAGGGTCCTTCTTTCTGCTGTCTCATCTTGCAGACCGCGATCGCTTTTTTATCGTCTTTATGCTCGTGGAAGTTGCAAGAGTCAGAGAGTTCTTCCTTAAGATTTCGTAGGGTTGAGGGGCCTTTCATTGGGACGGCTATTATCAAAAGATCAATCAAAAACGATTGTGGGTATTTCTCGTATTTTTTCTTGGTCATTTGGGAGGGCCATTGATATGCCGCTCGTGTTTTGACAACGTACTGACAAAGCGGGCAAGTAGAGGGCAGAGCATCGTAGAGTGTCCTGATCAAGGACCATGACCACTCATGTTTGACACCGCTGTTTTGCCGATTGTGAGTCGTGAGTTCCACCAGCAGTGTCATAACATCCTGTCGCAGCAGTGGCGTATCATATTTGTCGGCGAAAGCGTATAGACCGAGCAGTATTTTCAGATATGGGTGCCTCCTTTGAAACAGAAACTCTTCTTGGATTAGCTTCTATGGAACCGGTCAAGAAATGATCTCACCTTCTCTTGTTACCCATTCAGCAGGTTTCGACGAACTTGGGCGCGGCTCTGATATGGGCGCGGAAGGCGCAAGTTTAGCGTCGGCTATACATTCGTTAGTCACTTGGTAAGATCGAAACCCTACAAGATGCCGAGCGATCTACCTTGTTCATCTGTCGCCACTTTGTTTGAGTCGTCATCGTCGTCAACGATGTAGTCAGCTAACCAGATGGTGGACTGTTTTAACAGCCAAAATTGAAATAGCCTCATCGTCGAGGCCGATACATCCTGAAGATGGATCGATTTGTCTTCAGATTCACGAAACCCTCCCTTAAATGCACCAGCAAAATAAGGAGAATGAGAGCATAGCAGTTCTCTGTGCAGCAGGTATATCTGCTTCCCCTCGTACGTGTCGGCATCACTGGTGCTGATCGTTACGAAGGTCTGGTCCCGGGATCTTGTCATCAAATTTAGTCTACTATCACGCACAACTGCTGATTGAGTTGAAGAAATTCTATATAAATATGGAGTATTGAAAGATTCACTCGCCCGAGATAGTCACGTACAGTATGGGTGGCCTGGTCCGCTTCATCTGCGCGGCCGAGGATGAATCAGGTTTTTCCATCATGACATTTACACACTGGAGGTATGTGTATGCCAGGATAACAAAAAGCTCGTATTGGATCGACGGTAAATGGCGTTCACTGTTGAGGTTCGCGGAGTGTGCATGCGCGATGGAAGGGAAAAGGTGGTGGAACACCAGTTGACGCCAGGCGCACCACGTACTAACGACTTTTGTGTTAGCGCATCTTCCACAGCGCGCAACCACGGAGCGACCACTATCACGACACTGTCTCCACTTCAGGCCAACTTCAACATTACACCGTCAACTTGATGTTTCCGGTCCGGCCAAAGCACCGCGAACTAGGCGCGTCCTCTTGTGGCGACCTACTAACTTTCCGCCACCCTTGAACATGGACGATGCGTCGGCTACTTGACGCCCCGAAAGTAGACAAAGAGGCTACTCAGGAAACAGCCGCATGTGTATTCCCTGACTCGAGGTAACATCGCTACGTCAAAAAGAACAATTACAAGCAAATTACCCTGCCTTCGGCGACGGCAAGCTACAGCCACAACATCATCTCCCACACAACCACTCACAGACCGCGCGTAATTCTCCTGAACGCACACACATTGCACCCCTACAGCCGGCGACACAAAGTCCCGGAAAGAGAAAACATGGTGCTTGGACACGCCGCTCCCGTAAGCGTACCGCAAAGTATGCCTACACATGGCGAGACGCACCCGTAAAAAGCACCCACACGAGCAGGCCCAGGGATACTTCTTCGAGCTTTCTAGCGCGAAGCTACACATGCACCCTGATTTTTTTCTTCCCACCACATACCACATAATCGTACGACATGCTGGCACATAGTTCAAGCCATAAGCGAGAGGTACCAATCGGCAGCCCTCCGAACGGGTGCTCCCATGACGGCTTTTTGGCGCAAGGTACCTGCCCAACCGTGAGATAAAACAACTTCAGATCGCCGATTAGCGAAGAGTACCATTTCCCACCCCTCCAACCCATCAAGGCAACGGCCAGTGGACACTCCGTGCCATCTGAACTTCACATTCCGCCCATTTCCAAATACCAGATTACCACCCCCAAGTAGCAAGTATGCATTAGTGACAGTGGTCAAAGGACATAGCAAAAAAGGATTCAGAAGTGGCTGAATGGCAATTGATCTCGCTACCGCAGCCTCCCCGAAGCCTTCAAGCCGGCATCGACAAGCCAACCGCTCACACCACCATGACCCTCAACTCCACCCATCCACAGCCTCATGATCTACAACGCTCGCCTTCCACTGATCCCCAAAAAGCTAACGTACTACAACGCTCGCCTCGCACTGCAGTTGCAAAAAGACCTTGGGCACAGCCCCACACTCCACGTGTCTATCGTCCAAAAGTCTACCACCTACATTCCCATCCCCACCCATCCACCCTCCCCACGCACAGACACCGTTCCCTCAAACCAGCAAGTCCACACACCGCGTGTGTAGATCAATGTGGCGTCCACCCTTACTCCACCTCCACCTCCACCTCCCACTGCCCTCCTCCCTCCGACACCCTCCTCCGACTCCGACGCGGTCTCCATCCCGCAAACCCGCACGCAACCGTGCCACACTCAAGTCCAGCCAACTGAGGCACAGTCGGACCCACAGCACCGACTTCCGCACCCCCAGTTCCATTCCCAAATCTAGACCGTGCCCGCGAGGGAGGTGATGTGTAATAACACGGCGTAGTCGCTTCTGAAACAAGCGCGCTGGCCATATGTGACGTAAGGATTGCGGCGGGGGGAGGTGAGATGGTTGTTTGAGCAGGGGGATGGGGCACGTGAGACCGAAGGGTGGAGTGTTGGTATGACGGGTTGCTGAGGTGCGTGATTTGTGTGAGGGGGGTGTTGGTATGATGGTTATGTGCTGTGATATGATGTTCTTGATGTGTTGATCGTATGTCTCTTGGGATTTACATGTGTGATGGGATGGGGTGGTGTTTCATCCTGAGTGTTGGTTTCTGAGTGTAATGAGATAACGCGTGCGCGAACTGGATGCGAAGTATGGGTGTTGGTCATTCTAGTAAGCATACGAAAGGTCACGGTAGCAATGGCATGCGAAGACAACAAGTGCAGTTATGCGTTTTGCATTGAGTTTCAATATTATACACACGCCGCCTCATGAAGAGGAAGACGCAAACCACCAAGCTACCTGCATATCCGAGAGAGATGTATGAACGATATGCGTATGCGTACGCTTCAAATGGTGTCCCAGTCCACCATCAAACAACTTTTGCAACAAAGCAAGCCATGCCGCCAAGGATATATTCAACAGAGCGCTGAACGACGACGACAACGAGCAAACAGATCGGAGCGCAAGGGAAAAGAAAGAAGAAAAGGGAAAAACGTGAAACGATGAGACAAAAAAAGAAGGGTACTCATGTTCGTAGTGTTGTGTCGTCAGCCAACCCCTCAAAAAGCCAAAATCCGGTGGTATCACCATCTCCTAGCTCCGAAGGCTGGAAAAGAAAAAGCAAGAACAAATGCAGTGCGGACATCGTGAATGTATGCCGGACAGAGGAAAACAGACACCGGTCTAAGAGATTAAACGCGAAGACAAGAAGATGAACAAGAAAAACAGCAGACTGGTATCCTTCTAGATGGCTGCGCCATTGATTGCGCCGAAATGCTCATTTCACATGTGTGACGTCGTGACAGGGTATGCTCAGTAGTGGCTACCGGCCATGAGGCTGTGTTGTGGTGGCGCCATGGTCATACCAAGTCCTGGGCCAGGAATGTCGTTGATGGAGTGCGACAGACCGAGGTACTCGTTGCCGGACTCAGGCGAAAGCTCATCCGCGAGCGAGTGGAGGTGGTCTTCCTCGCCCTCGAGGTCGTCTTCTTCTTGGTAGTCACTCAGCGGCTCGCCGTCAGCGCGGGGCTCGTGTGTGCGACGATGTCTAATGAATTAATTAGTATATGATTTTTGGTTGGGCGGTAAACAGGGTACATACTGGGCAAGGTTGTCTGAGCGCGAGAAGGCCTTGTTGCACAACGGGCAAACGTATGGTCGTTCTTGTGTGTGGGTGCGTACGTGTCTAAGCGCCAGGGTCAGCGTCTATGCAAAACAACAAACAAAGTGGAGGCCCGAGTGATCGTGTGGTACAAAAATAGCAAGATGGGGAAATTGCGAGCGCTTACCTCTTGAGGTGTTCTAATCTCTTGAAGAGACGACCACAGGTGGGGATCGGGCAGGAGTGCGACTTCTGGGGGTACGGGCCGATTTCCATCATGGTGGCACTGCGGGCGCGTCGGAAAACTGGTCCTCCTGCACCAGCGGTACGAGCGACCGCGCTGTGCTGGAGGGGGCTCTCGAACAGCTCGCCGTTGACCAAAGTGTTGAGATCGTCGTGGTGCAGCGAAGCGGACTGCGGCTCGGGGCTCTCCTCAACAGTGTTGAGTGGGGTACCCTGGCGGGACATGTCCATGTGAGGCTTCTGCTCAGGCATCTGAGGGTAGCTCGCACCGTTGGTGCTGTTGGGCGAGTTGTGGTTTGACTCATCGACCTCAGCAAGAGGAACGACCGAGCTCGACATTGATCGCCTCAGGTCACTTGGGCGGTGAACCTGGTGAGCACCTGCACCGGAAGCGGTGACAGCAGCGGCGATACCAGCGGAAAGGGACGAACGCCTCCTACGTTGCTTGTAGGTGGGTGAGCCTTCAATGACGGAGTAGACATTGCCAGGAGCAAATGGCCGGGAAACGCCGGGGTAACCAGAGCCCATCAAGTTTGATGGTGGCATGTTCATGAGAGGGTTGAATGTGTTGGGAACTGGAAGGTCTGGGATAGCGCTGTAGAGACCAGTGTCCTCGTTCGCAATGTAAGCAGGCTCAGCACCGAGACCAATCTGGTGTTGAGGTGGGGTCAATGGCTCGAAAGACATGCCGCGGGTGCTGTAGTCCTCGTAGTGAGAAGAGACGAAGGACGGCGCAGGAGAGTACTCCATGTATGCGGGCATGGAGCTGTGGCGCTGGTGAACTTGGGACAAAGGAATGCCGTTGCGGTCGTACTGGAAAGACTGGCTCATCTCGCGCTGCTCCCGGCTCTTGACAACGGGGTTCTGCATGGAAGGTGGCATGGACATTTGCTGGTGGTACTGGGCCATGGGGTCCTCGTGGTGCATTGGTTGCTGCATTGGCTGCTGCATCTGAGGCATGGATTGCTGTACGGGGACCATGGTTGGTGGGGGCATGGAGTCCATTCTTTGCATGTCGGGCGATGTGCTCTGGTACGATGGCTGGACGTTGTTGTTGAAGGACGATGAGTTGGTTTGTTGCGCCTTGGTGAGCTGCTCAAAGAGCGACTGGGATGAATCAAATTCGAAGGAAAGAGCGGGTTCGCTGACGGCCATGGTGGTCGCTTCTTGGCCCATCTTCTCGCGCTTGAGATCACGCTCAAGGGCATCAAGGAAGAGCCTGTCGTGGGGTACGCTGTACCAGTAGAAAACCTTCTGCTTCTTCTGTGTTCGGATGCAGTTGTTCTTGTACAGGAAGTCAAGGAAAGCGCTCTTGGGCTCTTCCAGGGAAGCATCTGTGCCCGATTTCAGGTTGCGCAGATCTGAGAATATGCCCTCTTCGAACTTCTTCGAGTTCTTGACTGGGCGGCCAAAGGCCTGGAATCTGAATGACAGGCATCGCACGATGTCTGTGCCTGAGATGTGGAAAAGGTTGTTCCTGCGGATTGTGAGATTTTGCATGAATTAATGAAGAACACGGCGCTTACCATAGAACACATGAGACGTATTCGCCTGTGGGTAGCAAGAAGCGGCGGATGTACTGGTCGGGTTGCCAGTCAACGGGCGCTGATATGAGGAAGTACTTGACTGCAGGCGCGTTAGTATGCGGGACGGCGGTCAATGCGCGGGCACGTACGGTTGTCGACCTGCTGCAGGGCAACGACACTGTCCGGCGGGAGGCTTTGCTGGGCGTCCTGGTCTAATAGAAAAGTCTCTGGCGCGACAGAGCGTGCCTGGGGTGGCGGCATCTGCTGGTGGTGGGCGGATGGATACATGGTGCGCTGCAACACGTTCCTCTGTATAGGTGTTTGAAGTGGGAACGTCAGACGCGGTGGCCCTTCTTGGGGTTGGATGGAACACGAGGGAGGGCTCGACGAGGACCTGCCAGGATCGAAAACGAAAGAGTGTCAGGCTATGTTTAAAAGGATAGATAATAAAACGCGACGGTGGTGCGGATAATAAAAACGTGAGGAACCTGCCTCAGATAGCAGTCTCAAGAATTCACCAAGAAGGTACAGCTCTGGGAGGGGGATACGAAACGCAAATCTGAGGGGGCAGCGGCAGCTTTAGGTGTCGGAGGGCGTGTGAAACAGGAGGCTAGTGGTCTCACATTGATCTATTTCCGCACACCAGTCAGCGGCCTGGCCAGTGCAGGTAGCGCGGCCAATTGGGGCGCCGAGGCGAGCGCAGCGGCCAGTTGGCCGGCAGGGGTGCGGGCGACTCGTGCTGCGGCCGTGCATGCCGTGGTGAGCGCAGCGCGAAAGGTTGGCTAATGTGCTGGCCTGGTCGCCCATGCTCTCGACTACTGAGCGGCTTTTTCTGCTCTGGGATCCCCCAAGCACACATGGCACCTCATCTCCCCGGGCGCATGTTGCTGGGACGCGCGCCCGGGGCAGGTGCGTGCCTGGGCGGCCGGGCTGCCCTTTCCTTCGCCTTGTTCGCTTTCGCTCGCGCCTTCCTCACGCTTCCTGTGCCTGCTTCCCTGCTGCTGCTCGCCGCCCGCGCCTGCCCTGCGCGCCCTCGGCGCAGAGGCCACATCCGGCCTAGCCCCGCCAGCCGCAGACACTCGAAAACCTTAACCCTCGCTTGCAGCCCACCACGAGGCCCTCGCGACACAGACGTCCAGTTTGCCCATCTAGAGTATCGATCATCGCGGTCCGATGCCTGCCGCGCTGCTTCATGCCATGGAAAACACGCTGCTTGCGTCAGTTTAGCTTCGAGGCCTGGCAGGGAACCCGAGCCCACCTCCAGCGGCCATCGTCATGTGCCCAAGTGCCACCACCACCGCTGCCGGCCCTGCAGAGGCGCAACTCTAACCACCACCTAGAAGCCCGCCGGCCGCCGTCGTCCCATGGTCGCCAGAACGACATGTCGGATTCTGGACAACCATCGTCCGGCGCACCTTCGACATTCCTTTTTGCCGCATCCGTCCGCTGCCAAGACACGCTGCACTGCCAGTGTGCTACCAGCCATTCCCTGATGCGGATGTGAACCATGTTTGCCTACTTCCGAGTACTGCTTCGATGGCCGGCAATCGTGTCGCGCAGAGGATCGATCACCCAGGCCGCGCTACCAATGCAGGAACATCACTCTGCAGCTTCGTGCAAATTCGGCCAGTGCGTCACGGGTACATGTCGTCAGTGACCACCACCCAGCCTCGTCGCTGAAGTCATCACTCGTGGCTGGTCCATCGTCCAAGTGTGGTGCGTCTAGATGCAGGAACCAGCAGAAGTAGCACGCTGGGCATGGTTTGATCTTCATCTGAAACGCGCTTTTTAGCCAGCCTGCGGGAGCGGCCATCGCCTCTTGCAAATCTCCCAGCTCATCATGAAGCAGCATCTGATCCAATCTGTCGCCATCTGCTTGTCACCTCCTCATGTCTGCGGTTGTCATCCACACACTACGAGCGCGTCCTCGGCCACGACTGAAGCCTCTCTGGCCGGCGTGACGCTTCGCTCGCAAGCCAGTGAGATAGCGGCCCTCGTTTCAGAACTTACTTTTGGCTAGCCGTTATCCACCGGCCACCGCCGCTCATTGGTCGGGGAACGAATCAAAACCTTCGGCGTCATTCCCTCTCGCGTACAAGCGCTGCTGCAATAGGGCAGCATTACCTAGACATTCATGCGTTATGAAGACCTCATGTCACAGACACCGCGTACGCTCCAAGCTCTTGCTTTGCAATTCATGAGGTGGGGATCTCTGTTAGTGGAGCTGCGCACGCCTGAGCACATGAATGCTGGACTCATAGCACCCCACCATATGCACTCAACGAATCGCATCTCCACACTATTCAACGTTTCTTGACCGATTGCGGACTGTGCGATACTTTCGGTCTACTCATATCCGACACTCGCTCTTGAGCCCACATCGCGGGCGAACCCATATCTGAATCCACGACGCAAACATCGGCGCCGTTTCTGCGGGACTTGTGCGTGACCGTCGACCTGCAGTACCGTTGCCGAAAACAAATGTTCGCGGGGGTGCAGGTGTACTAGTGATGATACGCCTGGCGGAGTAAACAACATTTCGGGTTGGTGTGCAAAGGTACCTGCGTTAGCGGAGCCTGGAGTCGCGCTCCTGAAACTCGTGGCCCTCCGTCCAACTGCCGCAAGCGGACACGAGATGCCGGTCAAAAGTGGAATGGCTTCGCTTCAACGTCGCGTGTGATTAGGAACTGCGTGCGAAATCTGCGCTTGCCCTTATCATGCAGTGATATAGGAGCATTAGGTTAGGAGCGTGGAGTGCGAACCACCACATCAAATATTGAATAACCGTTAGTGTTATTGGTAAGTCATGGCTTGCAGCGACAAACAGAACTTGTCCAGCAGAAAAGGGATAGCGATGCGCATTCGTCGATAAGATGTCTTGAGTAATCGTGCTTTGGCGACTTGGTTCAGGAACAGACGGCAATGGACGAGTCTGGCAAGTTTAGCCGTTGCGATCGCATCGAATAACCGATGAACCCCCTTTTGCTGTGCAGCATCAAATACCCACGCATAATTCCTACCTCGAAAACTTAAATTGATCCAGTGTTCAAGCAGACCTCCCGTGCCACTGTCGCAAGCTTGAGGTTGCTCACTTCTGGCAGGAATGACGAGTCAAGTCAGTGCTCCTCGAAGCACAAGGCAGCGTTGGCAGAACAGCCGAAGCAGGGTCGTTTCCGTGTTTAGGGCGTTGATCTGCCATAACCGTGTATCAGATACTCGGAGGCTGGGTATCAGACTGTCGGTAGTTTCAGGTCCATTTGTCACTTGCAGAAGGGTCCACGAGGACGACGTTGCCAGCGCGTGGCGGGGTGATCAAACTACCCGTGAGTAGTTCTCGCAGGCTCGAGCCTGAGCTGATCTGAAGATCAGTAAATGCTTGGAGATCTCAACGCTAGACAGACACGGAAAGTGTACCTTGATTGTGTAACCCGAAGATTTCCCGCACGCTGTGTAGAGCTGGATTCTGCCTTTGCATTACGCTCTTCTGGAACGCTTCTACGTGCTTGACTACTGAGCCCCACTCCGGTCATCGTCATTGCGCAATAGTGTGAGCTGAGTTCATGGCGTGGAGGCAGGACGATTAGAGTTTCTCAGTGGATAATGTGGGCTACTAACGAAGCGAAGCCACTGGCTGTCCTAGTGTCCTGATGCACGACGCATGACACATGGCAGACCCAAAGTCAATCCCGGAGACAAGCTACTGCAGCCATTGAGAAGGGCGGCCCGTAGCATCGAGAGAAGTGGTGTGCGTTTTTATCCAGGATTGCCGGGCCTCACAAGTGCTCGAAAATCGAGATGCCTGTCAAACTGAGCTTAGGGGCGCTGGCTCTAGGAAGATTCCTGTATCATATGCAGACTATAGATGTAGCCAAGAGGTCGTGACCCCGGAGATTAGCAGAGGGTCTACAACCCCGCTGGAATCGATAGTCGTTGCTTCCATTTACGGACTATGCAACTTCGCAGCAACGAATCCTCAACCGCTCACGTGGTGGTGCCTGAGTCAATGGCTCACTCCTTTGCTCGGTAAGACCCGGGCGATCAGTAGATCCCGTTCTTGCGACAACTGCGGCTATCGCGACATCTAGACTGAACAACTGACAGTGGCTAGGTTACATGACGAATGCAGAAGTCGGCCGAGGAAGAGTCCAAATGAAGAGACAAAGAAGAGTGATTTGCGCACCTAGCCATGCAGCAGGGAAGTCCAAGTGCGGAACTTGGAAGAAGTCCCGCGGACCAGTCTGAGACTGACGATGCGTGGAGAAGCGGCTGAACAGCTGAACCAAGCATCCGCAGTGTTTGAACGCATGATGCTCCTGGTAGGCGCGGGATGTCCTCGGCGATGTCGAATGATCGTGGCAAGAGCGCAAGCGTGTCCAGCCACTGGAGTGGATGAGCGGTCGAAGACACGCTTGAGCAGCCTTGAGACGTGGAAGCTCAGCCGAGCTGGGCCGTCTACTGCTCATACTTTCCAAGCTGTTTCAACTGCTGCTAACGGTATTCCAATTCTTCTAGAACGCAGCCAAGGTGTCAACTCAATGTTGAGCAGCTGTTCGCACCACGAGTGTCAGTCCCCGTAGTCGCTGCTGGTGGCGTCGTCTAGGATGCGTCAGGTCGTTCGATGTGAAAAGTTTGAGACCCTGGAGATGCGTCTATCGATATCACTAGGATATTGCCCGCAGTATCGCCGCGAGGTGACTAGGCGTTTCCTCTGGCGAGCCTACGAATACGCTGTACAGCCCGCTGCTTTGGATCGACGTGTTGGGGTGGCGAGTCTCAAGTATATGAACGTACTGCATGCAAGTGAGTTTTCCTAGCGTCTGCATAGACGTTGTTGACCGGATGAGGGTACACTTTCTTCATTAGCAACGATAATGTGTGTGGCAAAAATAGATCTGCGCAGATAGCTCGCAAGCGATCTTTCGTGGCGGAAATCATCGCCTCGTCTTTCTTTGATCAGATTGCAATGTATTCGTCTCATCAAGTAGAAGATGTGAAGAGAGGAAGTGAAGACAGCGTTTGTAAGACGGTTTCTGTTTTTGTCGCTAGTGGCGCTTGGCAAACTCCGACGGCAGCTGCGAGCTTCAAGCTCACCCTCAGCGCGACTGCAAACACGCGAATGCAACAGCGTCGATGATTTCTATACTCCCGGCGAGGGCCTATACACCTTGTCGTACTATTTCAGCTCTCTCAGAAGCTTCTCTCAGCCTAAGAACGCTTTCGCGGCGTGCACAGCATCCACAAGCTTTGTGCTCGGCCTCCTCACTTGCTTCGTGTACCTGGAGTCGCGATGACGTCAATCTAAGCCGACGTTCCTTAGTGCACACACCCTGGAAGCATTGTGGAATTCGTCCTGCTAGTCTATTCAGTACTTCGACTACACGAAGACTGAAGCTTGAAGATGAAGCAACTGGTTCTCCTGCTCCTAGAAGCGGTACAGAGGTAGGTGCAATTTTTTTCATATCACCAGCATAGTACCGATCAGATTTCAGAGTAAGGCCGTGCCTGGAGCCTGAATAATACTTCTTGGACGTTTTCCTTCCCGTCTGATTACTAAAGATATAAAAGATTCTCTCTCTTAACTCTCGAACTTTGCGTTTGTGTTTTGTATTTTTTTATTGTTTCAGTTATTGCGAACAGTCCCTTTAATTCCACAGCGAATTTGTGAACGGTTACAACACGACTCTATAGCTAACCATATTCCTGCAGCCTTCACCCGCCTCCACCTCCGCCAAATTAGCCACAACCCTCAAATCCACGCTCAAACTCGACAAACCGCGTCACGAGCAAATCTACAACCTCCCCAACATCCTCACATTTTCGCGACTCATAGCTACCCCTGTAGTCGGATACCTAATCATCCACGACCAACATCTCTACGCCTTCTCCCTCTTCGCCTATGCCGCCTTTTCCGACCTACTCGATGGTTGGATCGCCCGTCGCTGGAACCTCCAAACCGTTGTTGGCAGCGTCGTTGACCCCATGGCCGACAAGCTCCTAATGACAACCTTGGTAACTTGCCTGGCAATCAATGGAAGTCTTCCGATGCCACTCGCCGCACTGATCCTGGGAAGAGATGTCAGTCTGGCCGTGAGTGCGTTTTACTACCGATACGCCAGTCTACCCGCACCCAAAACCATGGCCAGATACTGGGACTTCAGCTTGCCAAGCGCGGAGGTACATCCCACCACCATATCCAAGTTCAACACCTTTCTACAGTTGAGCCTGTTGGGAACGCTACTTTGCACAAACTTGCTGCATGATCCTTCAGCGACGACATCCGCAGCTGGTGGCTTGCTCCTCTCGATCCAAGATATACTAGGAGGCGAAGAAGGCGTCAAGACGATGATACAGGGCATGTCAGCCATCGTGGCCAGCACGACCATGTACAGCGGTCTCGAGTACACCTGGTCCAAGAAAGCAGTTGTTATCTTGGGCGGCGATGAAGCCTTGAAGAGGAAACAGGGTTTCCGCGGCAGGATGATCATGGCAGGTGGCTTTGGTTCTTTCATCGCGCTTGCGGCGTACTTGTGGTTCAACGGTCAGGCTGAGGAGGACTTGAAGAAGGAGGCGAATAAAAAGCTGGGTACCAAAAGTGCATGAGCGGTGTTCGTACGTCATTCTTGTATTATAAGAGATAGTATCCACTGGGTATTCGATAGCGGATACGAGGATGTGAAAATAAAACGGTGCGAAATTCACTTCTGCGTGCCTCTGCTCCGGAACGTGTGACCACATGCAGTGCCTTCATCCCTTCGTTCCGTGCCGCTCTTTGTTTCATTAGAGTCAGTAGCTCCATGTTTCAGCCACCACCATGTATCAAATTTCCTAATCTGGTCATGAATGTTCATAATGATGGTTATGTATATGCCTTCCAGCAACTTCTGGATCCTTTAGGGCTAGTTGAGCAAACAGGAGTGTCCACAAAAGAGCGAAAAAACATGGGAAAGAAGATGAAGGAGGGTTGCAGCTAACAAGGTAGCACAATTGAAAAAGTGATGTAGCGATGGGAGCGGATATTGATGGCCTAAGATGTAGCGTGTATGCGTTAAAAAACCAACAATGAAAGAAACGAAGCATGCTGCACAGTTTGAAGATAGGCGATACATCCTTCGTAGATATATGTTTACATATAAGCGCTGCCAAAGACAACCTAAAATACATAGACTACATTACACATCGTCCCACACCCCCAAGTCTATTTCAACGACGCCATCCCCTCCCACGTCCTCACCGCTTTACTAAACAACTCCTTACACGGAACCCTCGAGCCCAATCTCGCACACAGCAAGAACGCGCCCGAGAGTTTCCGATGAAGCGAGTACGTCTCCTCCGGTGGCGGCGCAAGCCTCTCTTTGACCATAACGGGGATCAAGCCACGCACTCTATCTGTAATCGTTTGGTCTCTGAAATCGTATATCTCGGGTCCACTGCCGCTGAAAGGCTCGGCAAGCGTGAGCACACTCTGGATATGCGCGTCGAGCATGGCGGGGCTCTCGTTGCCGGTTAGGTAGCCGAGTTCGACAGAGAGGTTGCGGAGAGAGGCGCGGTCGCCTTTGGAGGCTGCGATCAGGATTTTGATGTAGGGCTCGACGAACTTGTCGGGGTAGTCTCGCGAAGCACCGAAGTCTAGCAGTTCGATCTTCTGGGCGGAGGCGTTGTAGAGGAAGTTTGTCCAGTTGGGGTCGGTTTGCATGAACTTGAACTCTACAATCTCGCGGAGGCAGAGACGGAGAATCTGCGTACCAATCCAGTCGCGTTGGTCCTGGGTTAGAGTCTTGAGTTTGGTGACGCCGACACCGTGCATGAGCTCTGCCGTCAGGACGGTGGGGCCACAGGCTTCGGGGAAGACTTTAGGGACGGTGAAGACATCGGTATCGTCTTGGAGAAGGTTGCGGAACCGAGTTTGACATTCGGCTTCGCGCGTGTAATCGCATTCCCAACCCAATTCTGTTCGGGCGTTGGCGATGGTCTTGTCTAGGTACAGACCCTTTGGCAGGAGGCGAGATGCTGTTAGGAGAATGGAAAGGTTGCTGAGGTCAGAGTCGATAGAGTTGGCAACGCCAGGGTATTGTACCTTGACAGCTACTGCCTGACCATTAGACTTGAGCACTGCTTTGTGTACCTGTCCGATCGACGCCGCCGCGATAGGCACATCTTCGAATGATTCAAAAAGATCTCGCCAGTCATCTCCGAGGTTGCTGCTCAAGACTTTGTTCCGTTGTGAGGCCGGCATGTAGTCTGCGCTGTCCTGGACCCGTTGCAAAACATCGTGAATCGCTGGTGGCAGCATCTTGATGTCTTGGAAACTGATCATTTGTCCAAGCTTGAGAGCGGCACCTCGCATGCGGGACAGCTTTGCGACCAGTATTTCCATGTTCCCGGGGCTCAGCATCAACGAGCCACCAGTTGACGCAGCACTGCCGGTCGCTCGTCGAAGTCCTTCACCAACAGCTCCGAGTGCCATGCTTGTGCCTAAACCAGCGTACTGCCATATGCGACCGAACCGTGACGAAGGGACTCTCGACTCTCGCAGCGCGTATGATGACTTCTCTGGCTGGGTCACTACCTCATTTGGTGACTATTGTACAACTGTCAGCAAATCAGCAGGCTTCAGGCTAGTAGATGGATTTGGCATACCTCAGACGCAGCCGCATTTGACTGCACGTCCTGGGCAAGTTGAGAAGCTAAGTCTTCCATCTCCTTTGGCGAAGGTGCGGGTTGGGATTCCTGGACCGGTCTTGACTGCGTTGACGGTTGACTTTGTTGCTGTACTGACGGCAAAGGTCTATCGTCGAGTGGATGCCTGCCGGTGGTCTTTGCTACGGGTCTGTCATCCAACGGATGTCTATCACTGGTCTTCCGCTCTGCATATTCCTTTCTCGAGAAAGGATCGCTTCCTAGCATCCTAGCAACTTTTCTCGAATGGAAGACATCCGTGTTGATGCCCTCTGGTAGGTCTTCCTCCACTTGCCCCTGCGCCGGCTTGGGTACATTGTAAAACACATCCTGATTCATTTGCTTATCCGGCACGTGTTCGTCGCTTTGCTGTTTTGTTCCTGAATTCCGAGGTATCTGTGATTGAGGTTGTGACGAGGCTGTTGGTTGCGATTCGACCGATCGCGTGTAGAAGACGTCTCTGTCATGACCCTTCTGCAGCTTCTCTGCCTGTGGAGATATCGGCGTCTGTTGAGGGTCGTTCGCGTGTGCGGGGATCGTTTCAGAGGTTTGTGTAGAGGCGCCCCTGGGGTTGCCGGGAAGCGGTATGGTGGTCTCAGTAGACTCTACCGGTTTGATGCCATCGTCCTTGTGACGAACTTGTTCACCCTGGTCCTCAGCTAGAGGTTCCTTCGGCGCCTCATGTACTGGCCTCTCGGAGAACACATCCTTGCCCTTTTCCTCTTGTTCGAGTGTCAACCCTTGGCTTGGGATGGTGCCATCTGGTAGCGGGGATCTGGGGGCCTTCTTCTGCTCGACCTCCAGTTCCTCTGTGGGCGGAGGCGCCTGAGCGCTGTTTTGACCAGATCGATCGTAGTGATGATCCTGCTCTACACCCTCTCTAGTACCCTCCACGGGTGTATCTCTCCTCACTGTGTCTCTTCTAGGTATATCCGCCTGCTGTGTCCATTGTGTGTTCGTCGCCCGCTCGGCTGCGGCTTTCGCGTACGAGGGAGCTTCTTCGCTGAAGCGCTGTGAGAGGGCAATGGCAGCGGCTGCTGTGAGGGTGACGCGGTCCGTTTGGTTCTTGACGGCTTTGGCTAGCGACGAGGTTTTGTTGTAAGCGTCCCACTGATTAGAGCGAAGCGCGACGTGCTTCTGTGCGACAGATTTGGAGGCATTGAATAGCTTGGCGGCATCGACAAGCCGTCTACCTGCCATTTCGATCGGATGAAAGGGCTACCGGGAGGCGCGACACATGACGAGGGGTGCTGTAGCTTTGCGTAAGCTGCGGAGGCTCTCGTGAGGCCATCGAAAGTTATGCGCGTCATAGCCGGATGGGGTTAGGCTGGAGTGCGGATATGGCGCGATTGGCTGGCCATCATAGCCGACAAGGGTCTTGATCGTCTAGTGGGGCAGCCAGCTGCATCTATACCCTCAACAGCGCGACATTTGATTTACTGTACTCTCCATATCGGTCGCCGCATTCGGTCCCATTTTCCTTTTGGTAACCAATCAGACTTCGTAGCCATCTGTCACGACAAATCAACCAGTGCTTGGTGCCTGAGTAGCGTCAGTCGGTACTTCCCAGCCGCACGGGAAGATAGCAACTATTCGGCCTATCAGTCTCGACTGATTCAGGCACAAGATACAAGAATTCCCTTAGCAGCCTTCCGAAAACCCCAGACAGCCTCACAATTCCACGCCAAAGTCCTAGACGTAACCCGAATCCGTTCATCCAAACAAACCCGAGGGAGTTGCAAACATGAAAGTCGCCTGTCTCCAATTCGCCCCAGAAGTCGGGCGCATCCCAGAAAACATCCAAAGAGCAGAACGTATCCTCCAGTCCACCGCCATTCCTCACGACCTAGCCTGGCTCGTCCTCCCCGAACTCGCCTTCTCTGGGTACAACTTCCAATCGCTGGAGGAGATCCAACCCTTCCTCGAGCCTACCACATCCGGCATCTCAACCCAATGGGCGCAGAAAGTAGCAAAACACTACAACTGCCACGTCACAGTCGGTTACCCAGAAATCACCACACCAGCCACCAATCCCGCGGACAGTCAAACGCAGTACAATTCCACCGTCACTGTATCGCCAGATGGAGAAATACTAAACAACTACCGGAAATCCTTCCTTTACTACACAGACGAGACATGGGCATCTGAAGGGCCAGGTTCGAGGTCGCACAAACTATCCAATTCCTCATCGCCAGATTCTCCCTTCTATGCCGGCCAACTCGGTAATCTGGGAAAGGTTACCATGGGGATATGTATGGATATAAATCCTTACAAGTTCGTCTCTCCTTGGGCCGATTACGAGTTCTCTACTCTTGCTCTAACATCACAATCCCCCATTGTTTGCATAAGCATGGCTTGGCTATGTCACCTCACGCCTACGGAACTTGTTCAGGAGCCATCGCAGCCGGATATAGCGACGGTAGCGTACTGGGTCGAGCGCTTCCAACCGCTTGTTGAGGCCAAGGGGGACAAACCCGTCTATATCATCATGGCGAATCGGTGTGGGATGGAGAAGGGCGTCTGCTATGCAGGCAGCAGTACGGTGATAAAGATCGAGAAGGGCGTTGTCAGTCTGTATGAGACAGCGGGAAAGAGCGAGGAGACTTGTTTGATCGTGGATCTGACCCAGCGACCCAAGTTCCAGGTGAGGAGTGGGAGGTGATGGGTCAGAGAACTCAACATGAGGGCTTTACCTTATACGGGGAAACCCCCAAACACCCCGGATTCTACAGATCTTCTGATCCGTTTGTTCCTATCATGGTGTAGTCTGCAGACCTGTTTTGGGGTTTCCTTGTCTGAGGTGGCTAGCTATCTGTGGCAGGTTCGCTAATATGGCCATCCGTAGGCCGATCGGACGTACGACAGACACCGCCTTGGGCTGATACTGAGACGCTTACCATTGCAACGGCGATTGTTGTCGGCCGCTCCAAAGAAACCTTACGCGCAGAAGCGATCGTCGAAGAACGGTTTCTTAAAGAAGTCACCTAAATCAATGAGACGCTGAACATCTTGGAGCCTATATGGACGTCGGATTCTCTAATTTGCCAGTGCTATCCTAGTGTAGTCTGCAGACCTGTCGGGTCTTTCCTTGTGTGAGGTGGCGTTATCGAAAGGCTAAGCAATGGGGCCGAATCAATATCGCGGGGGTCATCGCGGAATACAGTCAATGCAGTGTAGTCAACATTCTTCACAAGAACGCCGTACATATGTAGTCTTCTCGGGCCAAATGTGACAATAAGCCTGAAATGGAGTTTAGTGCCAACCCGCGTTGGGGGTGCGAGTGTCCAGTCCATGACAAAAGCGACGCTCGTCACATATGACGCATCTGGGATCGCACTGCGCGCAATACATCACGATCATCAGCACACCAAAGTCATTCGTTGTGACCCAGCAAGTGTTTCCATTTAGCACTGCTCAGATCTAAACCATCATGAATCGATTCCTTTCATTCCCATTTACAGACCCAAAGCGCCATGAATGAGAGGTAGGTAGGTATCCGGTAACGTGAAAAGAACACCACCCATAGCATCCCTCGTTTGCAGACGTGCTTCGCTTAGAAGACTGGTCGCTCGCTTCCCGCCATGTGCGAAATTCCCAATGTAGTCGCTCGTTTCGTGTGGGGTAGGTTGTCGGTGCGGGAACAAGGAGTAGTTGGGAATCGAGAATCGAGTGAGGGATGGTTCGTCGGGGGCGATACGCTTAGATACCGAGACGAGTCTTGCGCCAGTGTCGGCGCTTGGCGTTGTACCTGTGGGCGGAATGTCAGTCTCGTGCTCTCATCATCATATTATCGTGTCCTCGTAGTCTCTAGTGACGGAGATCGGAAGTGGCGAGAGCGTGCGGATCGTGGGTAGAGCGTACCTGATGGTGTTGCCGGTCCTCAGGCGAATCCACTGGGGGATGGGGCGGTTCTGCTTCTGCGCCTTTGCAAGCTTCTGCTTGGTGCGGAAGGACTTTTGGGACTGCGGAAGTGTCAGTAAGTTGCCCTGCAGTGCGTCGCAACCGCGGGTTGTGATATCATACCGGCATCTTGACTGCTTGTTGTGAGTAGTCGGATGTCGAAAGGTGTGGTCGATGTCGGAAAAAAGCCAGGAATATTGATCGATGTTGGTGCGCTTGGCGGGCGGCAAGCAGAAACGGCTAGACTGCGTTGGGCGCGCTAGCGGGGCTTTAGCGTCATTGTCGTCTCAAACGCGCCTGGGCAGGTGCGCTGACCTACAACATCGACACTTCGCTGCTCCAGATCCTTGAAGTGCGCAGAAGGGCTGAAGCCTCAAGCGAAATACCTAGTCTTGTATCAAGAACAGTTTCCTGCGCTGTGCTTCGCGGGGTGTGTCTGACTTGATAGATCGGCTCTGCGGCGTGACCGCGCTGAACTAACACGCATAGCCGACATTGCGCAAAATCGCAGAGCGCCATACCGGACTGTATCATGGCATCTGATGTATCCTTTGGCCTATCAGCCAGGTTCTAATTAGTAAGATCGGTTTAGCATCCAATTATGCGACTTTATAGCAGTTGACCACGCCTCCCCCGCTTCTCACATCACTTCTCAGGAAAAGGAATGGTGCACTGACACGGTTATCTTAAGAGTTGGGATTGTATCTGCCATTATTACTGACTTTATCGATTCGAATACTACCTCAAACGTCGAGCTCAGCAATTGATATCTTGCAACCAGGCGTCCTATCACCATACTCACTTCAAGAACACTTCATGAACTTGGTCGCATAATCACGTACCGCAGGTATGGAACCGAAAGGTGTGAAAGGTACGAGAACTTCTCATCATCACCGTATACTTCCAGACGATGTCGTTAAGAGAGAGTAGAGAATGCAGCACTGCAAAATACCCATGCAACAGCAGCTGCCACTCTACTTGAACTTCCAAACCAAAACACCGTCTCGAAATCATCATCTCGTCCTCGCCAAGCAGCAGCCACTCGTCGCCTCCGCGCGGTCAAAGCACACCTCGCCCCTCCCAAACGGTACACAGTCTACGCAAAAGATCCTAAGAATGTAGCCCAAGTGGCCGCCACGCGGGCGTGGCTCGACACCCTCGTATACGACACGTTCGCGATACAAGACTACTACAGCTGGTATTGGGGTGATGAAGGTATACCGAAAGAAGAGATCGAAAAGGCCGATGCTGAAGGTAGATTGGAGCAATGGCTCGATGAGGCTGAGGTTGTATCTAAGTGGTCGGGGTGTATGCTCGACGAGGAAGGGGCGAGGTTGGTGGCGGAGAAGACAGAGTGGGTTTCAGGGATCAATGATAGACGTTGGCGGATCTGTGATATGATGTGCTGAGATGGAACGTGTCTTGCAAGAGAGAAACTTGTTGGGGCATGTGGACGCTATAGTAAGGTGGAGAATAGTTACTTGTCTCAAGGGCTTATTACGTGCTTCCTGTTCATGTGAAGGAGCGGCTGGACTACGCTGGTATGGAGAGTAAGCTACGCCTTGAGAGTGCGGTTCTATCAGCGGTACCCGTGGACGGTAAATTCACTTATTAGCGTGGCGCTACGAAAAAGGTAACTCCCTCGCCACCATTTCTACCTTCACCTTCGGACTACAGTTATCCAAACTCGCACTGAAGACAGATTCTTTTGACTCTGGAGCACAGAGCGACGCGTGATCACACCTTGTCGCTGTAATGGCTCCGAACTTCCTGTAAGGCCTATTGACTGAATACCCGCAACGGTTTTAACAAGTATACAGAACCATGGATCTCAACACAGTCACCGTGCGCATCGGCGAAGCAGACACAGCAGCCGACATCACCGTCTACCGCGACATCTTGTCAGCTGTCTCACCCTACTTCCGCAACGCTTTCGAGGGTTCCTTCGTGGAGGCTACTGATCGCGCCATATCCCTGACAGACGTCACCGAGCAGACGTTCCGCATGTTTCTACAGTGGGTACATAGCCAAAAATGTCAGCTGGCAAAGGGTGCTGCTTTCCCACAACTTGAGATACTTGTCCAAAATTCAACAAGGAAGAATGTGGAAGAAACTACCACAGGCTCTGCAGAGCAGCAGCTTCCGCATCGCACGAGCAGCAGCCCAGATGCTGAGACTATACCGGACACTACAGCAGCATTCGACGAGCTCGACGACGACGACGGCCTCGAATCAGTGTACCATACAAACCCGGAATGGATCAACGGATATCGCCTGTCGCTGCTTTCTTTCCTGCGTCTCTACATCTTTGCCGACAAATACAACGTCCCCCAGCTACGAGACGACGTTTTGACTGCCATGATCGCACAGTCAAATGCATGGAATTGGTGGCCTGATATTGATCGAGAACTGTTGGACTTTGCATACGCAAATCTACCACCATCATCCAAGTTCATTCGCTTCTTGGTCCTGTCCACAGCTTACTGTTGGCTCTCGGAGGCTGGGAGCTGCAGCGCTACTAGAGTGCGTACGATGATGGACATGAATGAAGAGTTCGCTTTCGAAGTCATCGTTGTGCAAAACCAGATGCTCAAGAATACAAGGTCGTCGGGGGGTCTGCCGCTTTGGTTGGAGGACGCTGTGCCCGATTCTTGCACCTTACATGAGCATCTAGGCCAAGACGCTAAGCAATGTCGAAAGCGTATTCGCGACCAGCCGTACATCTTCACCGGGCTCATCGAGATGTGCGCGCAAGATGCCCTAGGATGAACGAAAAAGCCTGGCGAGGAATAGGCGGAGAAGGCATCATGGGGTACCCAGGTACGGACTAGAGCCGATGAAAAATGACCAAGACGTTCGTGTCAATCGTTCACATTTTGGCGCCGACTTCTGAAGATGATAGACAGCCAAGACAGGAGTTTGAGAACTGGAACGACGCTACTGTACCGGCGTGGGGATGAGTGCATTACTTGAGACTGCCGGTCAGTGTGGGTCCCCGCCAAAAAATGGGCACAGAACGGCCAGAAGGCTCAACTTCATGAAGTCAGGTCCCAACGGGAGATTCCAGATGACAAGCGAATGAAAGTAATGTTGCAGAGGGGCTCAATGTGACTGCGTGAAACATAAGACACGAAACTATAGTCGAAATCTTGCAGCGATGTCTCGGCTGTTCGACCCCAGATTGCTAGTGCGGCGCTATGGCCACAGCTAAAGTGGATGCAGGCGCAAGGATTCTGGGCCTCAGAAATGTCGATCCCGTCTCCGAACCAGGACCCTCTTGTTTCGGCGAACCTACTCGTCGCATTCGCGCACGCGTCGGCGGTACCACGGTTGGTCATGTCTCTTGGGCGTTGACACCGGCTGAAGTGCTTCACGGCATCTTCTTTTAACTCTTCGCATCGCCACACTTTTCATCTCAAGTCTGTTTGGCCGGCGCGCGCATTTACCCGTCCAAGTCTTTTCCCGTAGTCCATCGCGGTGCGCCGTTGCGATAAGAGAACGACACCAGGTTGGCTCATTGTCTTTGTCGCGTCGACGCGCAGGAACTTGATTCGAAGGAATTGGCCCTCTAATCACGCCTCTCGAGCGACTGCATTCCAATCGCAGCCATGACAGACTATGGCTCCACACCACCGCCCAAGTCGCCCTCTCCGGTGACAGTCCCACGCTCATCGAGCCTCCCGCGCCTGGCCAGCTCCAAGCTCTTTCTCCCGCTGCAGAACGATGCTTCGGCGATATCTACGCGCGGGCACCACCTCCCCTCGCTACTCAACAGCGCACGTCGACCGTCCACTATACGCAGCAGTGAGCGCCGGGGCAGCGACACAGACGATGAAGACCTGGAAGCATACAGGAACGGGCTCGTGATGCCTTACGACCGCGACTCTGATCGGAGGAGCAGCATCGGCGCGCATGTGCTCAACACGCCGCAGATGAGGAGCCAGCGGCTGATTGGCAACTCCAATCCCCGGTACAAGTGGGAGAAGTACTACAAATCCGAGGAAGAGCTCAAGGGCATGAAGAAGCCGATCCGCGAATACTACGAGCGCAACAACCAGCTCCTGCAGCACTACCTATACATCGATCGTCTACTCGACTCCTCCCTCCCGCACAACCTCATCCAAGAGTACACGAACATGGAATCCGGCGCCGTCAAGATTCCCTCAACCATCCGAGAAGAGTCTTCGGCCTCGACTTCTCCCCTCGCTGTTACCCCCGCTGGTACAAATGGCACCAACACACCCGGATACTATAGTGAGAACGGGCGAAGTGGTTCGTCAGGCAGTCTCAACGGTAACGGTGCTCAAAAACCCATGGTCAAGCGCACACCGAAGAACCTCTACAAAGTCCCTGAGGCAGACGAAAACACGCCTCTTCTCGCACACGACGAGGCCGTAGAAGACGAAGAGGACTTGGAGGTCGCAAACTCCAAGCTGAAGGACTGGGTCCCAGAAGAAGACGAAGACACCGAAAGCCCCATTGTGAAGCTTGCACTATACGTCAACCTCAGCGCAAACACAGCCCTTCTGATCATGAAGATCGTCGTCACAGTCCTCACCTCGTCCCTCTCCGTAGTCGCCAGTTTGGTCGACGCGGCACTGGACTTCCTCTCCACGGCCATCGTATGGTTCACGTCCTGGATGATCGCGCGTCAAGACCGCTACGCCTACCCAGTCGGCCGCCGCCGTCTCGAACCCATCGGCGTACTCATCTTCTCCGTCATCATGATGACATCCTTCTTCCAAGTCGGCATCGAGGGCATTTCCAGACTCACTGGACCCGATCGCACAATCGTGCAATTGACTATTCCCGCCGTGGCCATCATGGCCGCTACAGTCGTCATCAAAGGCCTCTGCTGGCTATGGTGCCGTCTCATCCGCAACTCCTCCGTTCAGGCATTAGCCCAAGACGCCATGACTGATGTCGTCTTCAACACCTTCTCTATCCTGTTCCCCCTTGTAGGCTACTTCGCGAAGATCTGGTGGCTCGACTCGCTCGGTGGTATTCTACTCTCCGCTTATGTTATCATCAACTGGAGTGCTACCTCCGCTGAGCACATTCGCAACCTGACTGGCGCTAGTGCCACGGCAGATGAGCGCAACATTCTCCTTTACATGACTATGCGCTTTGCAAAGTCTATTAAGAGGATTCAGGGTCTGCAGGCTTACCACGCAGGTGATAAGCTGAATGTCGAGGTCGATATTGTGGTGGATGAGAATCTCAGTCTGAGGGATAGCCATGACTTGGGTGAGAGTCTGCAGTATGTGCTTGGTAAGTCATTCTTCTCTATCTTTTCACGGAGTTGTAAACTAACAGCCACACAGAGAGTGTGCCGTACGTTGATCGCGCGTTTGTACATATCGATTATACGGATTACAACTTCCCGACACACATGTCGCAGCAGGAGTGAGCGGAAGATGTGCCTGGCATCTGAGGTGGCTGTACATATAGCATCGGAGACAAAAAGATCGTAGAAACAAAAACATCCCGAAAGCCTACATAGAGCAAAAAAGAATCAAACGACAGAAAGAGGTACCCATGTCGCTGCCACGACCACACATGCACTC
>Ga0265798_10001187_pt1 | contig 41223 bp, 33 predicted proteins | sample P3T30metagenome_FD_192430 | JGI IMG/M metagenome (GOLD analysis project Ga0265798, IMG submission 192430) | Plant litter microbial communities from East Loma Ridge, Irvine, California - P3 T30 | ecosystem: Environmental > Terrestrial > Plant litter > Unclassified | place: USA: California... | reverse complement strand
TTATCGCTTCCCTAATCTGGCAAGCTTGGCTATAATGCGTGCCTCGGGCGGCTGTAGCTCAGCTGGATAGAGTACTTGGCTACGAACCAAGGGGTCGTGGGTTCGATTCCTGCCAGCCGCACCAACTGTTTCAAGGAAATGGCTCAGAAGAGATTCTGAGCCATTTTTCTTTTCCGCCCCCATTTCCACACCGGCCCTTCGCTGGCAGCCCTTCGTTTCCAGATGCGGACGTCAAGCGATTCGCTTAACACCTGCTGGGCTCCTCACAAGACATTCACTTTTCTTTTTGTAGGTCCAAACTGACGCTATCTGAGCAATGCCCATGATCTTTTTCTTAACAAAACGAGATCAAAGGCGCCTCCTATGTCAGCCGCCGATTTTCCGCTCCACGCAGCATGATATGCCGCTAAGCATTGTTGTCGCCCCACCGGCACATCTCGGCATTCCTTGCCCGCAGCGACCACCTGTTTGCTAGGATAGCAATCCCCGATTGCCATTCACTGGCCGCACACGCGGCCAACTTTTGCGTGAGGATGCTATGAGACAATCTGCTTTGAGAAAGTCATTCATTGGAGCACTCGTGCTGGCGAGCGCGGCCCTGGGGTCGGCGGCGGCGCAGGGCCAGGTCATCGGCGATTCGCCGCAGGCACTCGATCTGGTGGACAACGCGGCCTACTTCGGCGACAACCTGGAAGACGGCAACAGCGGCGCTACCTTCGCCGACCGCTTCACGTTCACGGTCGACGAGGCGCTGGGTGTGAATATCGACGCCATCGTCGGGTCGGTCAGCAGGTCGGCCGGCATCGGGCTGGACATCACCGGGCTCTGGATCTACGACGGCAACGACACCCTGGTCAGCACCGGCGCCGCGCTGCGGTCGGGCGCGCTGGACGTGTGGACGGTGGCCGGCGATGGCCTGGCCGCCGGCGATTACTACCTGCGCGTGGACGGCAACGTGGTCTCGAGCGAAGGCGCCTCCTTTGGCGGGGCGGTCATGCTGGCGCCGGTGCCGGAACCCGGCACCTACGGCATGATGCTGGGCGGCCTGGGGGCACTCGGCTTCCTGGCGCGCCGCCGCCAGGCCAAGCGCGGGTAGCACGTCCACCCGCTGCGCCGCGTCGGCGAAAAAAAACGGAGACGCTTGCGTCTCCGTTTTTTCATCTCGTTCGACACCGCATCAGGTGCGCAGCTTCTTGATGATGCTGCGGTTACCCAGGATTTCCTCGATCTGCTCGAAGCGCACCGGCTTGACCATGTGGTGGTCGAACCCCGCCTCGAAAGCCAGCTGGCGGTCCTTTTCCTGGCCCCAGCCGGTGACCGCGATCATCACCGTCATCGCCCCCGAACTCAGCTTGCGGATGCCGCGCGCCAGGTCGTAGCCCGACATCTGCGGCAGGCCGATGTCCAGGAACGCATAGTCCGGGCAGAAGCGCGCGGCGGCGGCCAGCGCATCCGGGCCGTTATGCGTGATCACCACGCTGTGGCCCATGGCGGTCAGCAGCGCGCCGATGCTGTTGACGAAGTCGACGTTGTCGTCGGCCAGCAGGATGCGGTAGGTCTCGGTGCTGATGAAGGCGGCCGGCGTCGGTTTGCTCAGCGGTTCCGGCTCGACCACGATCGGCAGGCGCACGCTGAAGCAGGAGCCGCGCCCCAGGCCGTCGCTGCGCGCGGTGATCGATCCGCCATGCAGCTCGACGAGTTTGCGCGCCAGCGACAGGCCCACGCCCAGGCCGGCATTGGTGCGCTCCAGCGTCGAATCCACCTGCACGAACATGTCGAACACCGAGTCCAGCATGTCGGGCGCCAGCCCGATGCCGGTATCGACCACGTCCAGCACCAGGGTCTTCTCCTCGACGTGGCCCGACAGCGTGACGCGCCCGCCGCGGTTGGTGTACTTGGCGGCGTTGTTCAGCAGGTTCGACAGGATTTGCGCCAGGCGCGTGGCGTCGCCGTGCAAGAACACCGGGCGGTCCGGCAAGTCCAGCACCAGCTCGTGGCCGTGCAGCTCGATGTAGGAGCGCACCACTTCCAGCGCATCGTTGACGACGGCCTTCAGTTCCACGCGGCCCATCTTGATGGCGAACTTGCCGGTATTGATGCGCGACACGTCCAGCAGATCGTCGACCAGGCGCACCATCTGGCGCAGCTGGCGTTCCATGATGTCGGTTGCGCGCTGGGTGGCCTGGGCGTCGCCGCTGCGGATGCGCAGGATGTCGAGGCCGGTGCGGATCGGCGCCAGCGGGTTGCGCAGCTCGTGCGCCAGGGTGGCGAGGAATTCGTCCTTCCTGCGGTCGGCCACGATCAGCGCGTCTTCGGCTTTCTGGCGCACGTCCATCTCGTGTTCCAGGGTGCGGTTGGCGGCTTGCAGGGCGTCGGCGCGGCGTCCGATTTCCGCCAGCATGTCGTTGAAGGCGTCGACCAGCACCCCGATCTCGCCGCTGTTATTGCCCGGCACGCGCAAGGTGAAGTCGCGCTGCTGCATCACCTGGCGCGCGACATGCGTGACCGCCTCCAGCGGCCGGGTAATCGCCGCCTGCAGGCGCGAGGCCACCAGGCCGGCAATCACCAGCGCGCCCAGCATCACGCCGCCGAGGATGGCGCCGTAGTTCAGCAGGCGGTCGACCAGGCCGTAGCGCGAGCGCAGGTAGACGGTGCCGACCAATTCGCCGTTCTCGACGATGTTGTGCCAGACCTCGAGCCCGCCGCGTTCGATCAGGTAGCCGGCCGCGCGCGGGCGCGTGGGCAGGACCTGCTCGGTGCCGGCCTTGGTGTAGCCGGCGAAGCGGGCGCCCGACGCGGTGAACACGGCGCCGGCCAGGATTTGCGGACGCGCGCGCAGCACCGCCAGCTGCTGCTGGGCGGTCTTGGCGTCGGAAAACGCCAGGGCCGGGGCGGTGACGCTGGCCATGATGTCGGCCTGGGTGGTGAGGTCGTCGATCCAGAGGCGCTGGAAGGTGCGCAGGTCGAGCACCAGCATGGCCACCGAGGCCGACAGCAAGGCGGCGAGCGTGGTGAACACCGCCATCTTGATCAGTTTGCTGCGGACGGAACCGGTATCGTGCGCGTTCATCAGGAATTCCCCTTCACGACACGGTTGGCGACGGTAAGCAGCCGCGAACTGAGTTTCACGTTATTTCTTTCTGCTGAATCGAGGGAGACGTCGAAGCGCACACGCTCGTCGACGATCCGGAAATTGATGACGCTGCCCTGCTGCAGGCCGAGCTCGCACTCGGTGACAGGCAGCAGCGCCGGGGGGCTGCTTTTCAGGACGCGGCCGGCGCGCGCGCTGTCGCTGCCGGCCACGAACAGCAGGTGTACGGGATTGCCGGCTTCGCCCTCGCGCAGCTGGCGCACCACCACCGGACGCCCGCCGACATTCCGTCCGGCGACCACGCGCGAGAGCTCGGCGGCCATTTCGTCGGAACCGATCACGCCGATGGTCACCGGCGCGCCGGGGTCGGCAAAGGCGCCGGCCGGGAACTCGGCATAGCCGAGGAATTTATACAGGAAAGCGGCTTTGACCCGGCGTTCGAGCGCCTGGCTGCTGGCGCCGTTCTGGGCCAGCGCCGGCGCCGGGGCTACGCCGATGGCGGTGAACACGGCCGCGGCGCAGGCCAGCGTCCAGCTGGCCAGGCCGAGCGGACGCGAGAACGAACGTAAAAACGGGCGCAGAAGCGGACGCGAACCCGTGCGCAAGCGCGCAAGCCCGGGCGGCGTGAAGGAAGAAGAAGATCGGTGTCGAATCATTGGCCGCTTAAAATTGCAGGATCGCGCTGAAACCCAGGCTGCGCTCGAAGGTCTGGCGCAGGCCCGGTTCGCCGAATTCGGCATGCTGGTCGTGCAGCAGGTTACGCCCGACCAGGGCGAGCTCGAGGTTCGGCCTGGCTTGCCAGGCGATGCGCGCGTCGAGCTCATGATATCCCGGTACGGCGGGCTGCGTCAGCCTGCCGACGTGCCGCAGGGCCAAATCAAGTTGCAAATCGGCACTCAGCTCGTGCGCCGAACGCAGGCTCCAGTAGTGTTTCGGGTCGTTCGTGGCCATGCCCAGGGAGCGCGACCAGTCACGATTGACGCCCTCGGCCTTGACGCGCACATTCTGGAACACGGCCCCGCCCGACAGACGCCAGCCGCGTAGTACCTGCCAGCTGGCCCAGGCCTCGATCCCGCTGGCGCGGCCGTCGGCGTGGTTCTCGAACTGGGCCGGCGCGCCGGGGCGCAGCTCCAGCGTGCGCAGGCGGTCGTAGTCGCTGTGGAACAGCGTGGCGGAGTACGAGATCGCCGGGGTCGGCTGGGCCCGATAACCGAGCTCGAATACGCGCGCGGTCTCGGACTGGAACGCCGGACCACCCTCGACAAAGTAGCGCGGGCTGCCGTCCGGTCCGGTGCCGGCGGCCAGGCGCAGGTCGCGGTCGATACGCGACGGCGCCCTGACCGTGCGCGAGACGGCGGCCCAGGCCAGCGCATCCGGCTGCAGGTGCCAGGCCAGGCGCGCGTTCGGCAGCCATTCGACCCCGGTGTACACGTTGTGCTCGGCGCGGATGCCGGCGGTGGCACGCAGGGCGCCGGCGAGCGCGACTTCGTCCTGCACGAACAGGTTGGCCCAGCGCAGGGTCTTGTTCTCGTTGAGCATGCTCAGCCAGGGGCTGCTGCGGATGCGGTCGCGGCTGACGCGGTAGCCGCCGCCCCAGGCCAGGCTGTGGCGCTCGCCCAGGCGCAGGTTGTGCTGGGCTTCGAGGTCCAGGGTTTCCAGGCGCTGGGTGCCGAGGACTTGCTCGCGCCGCGTGTGGTCGAGGTAGGCCTGCAGGCGCAGGGTCGAGCCGTCGGCGAAGGTGCGCAGCGAGCGCGCCAGCACATTCGCGCCGCCGAGCCGGGTGTCCTGCTCGCCTGCTTCGTCGAGCTTGCCGTCGTAGACGTCGCCGCTGAGGGTGGTCGCCGTTGCCGTACCCCCATGCTCGCCATCCCAGTCGGCCCGAAAGCCCGCCTGCTGGCGCCGCCAGCCGGTGCCGCTGACGCTGCGGTCCTCGCGGTCGATGTCATCCTGGCGCACCAGCTTGGCATAGGCGCGGTAGTAGCCGTTGTCGCCCAGCGCGCCGCCATGGCGCACCGAGGCGCTGCCGCCCTCCCCGCCGCCGCGCAGCACCAGCTGATCGCCCTGCGTGTCTCGCGCGGACTTGGTGATGATGTTGATGACGCCATTGACCGCGTTGACGCCCCACATGGTGGCGCCCGGGCCGCTGATCACCTCGATGCGCTGGACATCGGCCATCACCACATCATGGGTATCCCAGAACACGCCGGAGAACAGGGGAGAATAGACGCTGCGCCCATCGATCAGCACCAGCATCTTGTTGGCCAGCGTCGAGTCGAAGCCGCGCGCGCTGATCGCGTAGTCATGGGCATCGGCGCGCGCCACCTGCAGGTTCGGCGCCAGGCGCAGGGCCTCGGGCAGGCTTGTGGCGCCGGAGCGACGGATATCCGCGCCGCTGATGACGTACACCGACGCAGGCGCTTCGGAGAGGCGGGTTTCCTGGCGCGCCACCGAGCTGACGACCACATCGGCCAATTGTTCCAGAGAATAGTCGGCCAGGGTCCCGCCCTCCTGGGCCTGAACGTGGGGCAACACCGTGAGTAGCCCCGCAAAGGCGCAAGTCGGCAGACATCGTTTTGACATATTTGCCATGGTAAAACATTTTCTGACATGCACCAAGAGTGTCCTGCAGCAGTGCGTGGGATGTAACACATTGAAATCGCCTATATCTGTCATTGCTAATATAAATTGGAAACTTTTGTTGCACGGCAGCATAATCGCTCCTGTCTCCTCTATTCCCTGCAAGGAAATAGATTCTGCCCGCTCCTTACCGAGCGGGCTTTTTTTTGGGCGCTCGCCGCGCTGCTCCCGCCCTCCCCCTTCTGGCGCACACGCCTGCGCGCCGACAGGGACGCGCCATTTAGTGTAGGATTCGGCCATGTTTTCGAATACACAACAGGCCGTCGTCCATGTCCGCTCCCGGTAAGTCCGCACCATCCGTTTCCACCTATGACTGGAGCGCCAGCACGCTCGGCGATGCGGACCGTTGGCCGCCATCGCTGCGGCTTGCCGCCGAGCTGATGTTCAACACGCCGCTGCCGATGCTGCTGCAGTGGGGACCGCAGTCCATCCTGCTGTGCAATGCCGCGTACGGCGTGCTGGCCGGCCCCGCGTTCGGCCGCGTGCCTGGCGGATCGGTACCGGCCGTGATGCCGCCGCCGCTGCACGCAGCCCAGGACGGCGCCGCCCGCGCCTGGCGCGGCGAGGCGGTCCAGGCCCCCGCCGTGCCGGTGCAGTTCGGCGCCGCCAGCGCGGGCCAGTACGACCTGCACTTCACCCCGGTAGTCGAAGGCGGCGCCGTGGCCGGCATCCTCTGCGCGCTGGCGCCCGCCACCGCCGTCGAGGCCCAGCCCGCGGCGGCCGAGGAAGTCGGCACCTTGAGCGTGCTGGTGGTCGAGGACAACCTCGATTCGCAATACCTGGTCTGCGAAATGCTGAAGGCCTTCGGCTACGAAGCCGACGGCGTGGCCCATCCCGACGACGCCCTGGCGCGCCTGGCGGCCCAGCGCTACCACGTGCTGTTCACCGACGTCAGCCTGCCCGGCATGTCCGGCGTCGACCTGGCGCGCGAGGCGATGCGCCTGTATCCGCACTTGAAAGTAATCTTCGCCTCGGGCTACGGCGACATGTTGCTCAAGCATCTAGATTTCCCTTACCAATCGCTGCAAAAGCCGTACGAACTGGACCAGCTGCAGAATGCGCTGAACACGGTCGGGGACCAGTTGCGGGCGGGAACCTGAGTGCGGCCGTCCCTGCCGCGCAGTTCGCCGCTGCGCTTGCAGCCCAACCGTGTGCGATCCGCCCGGCTGGCTGGGCTAGAATGCTTCCAGTCCGTGCCCCGCCGCGCCCACGCCTGCGACCACTCCTGCGCAGCCTGCGGCGCGCCGTCCGCGCACGGCCGTCCGGCGCAGAGCAACAGACCATGATTTCGACCCTCGACATCGGCAGTAACCCGCATGCGCCGGCGCCAGCCGCGGGGAGCCGCGCATGAGCGACCACCGCGACGATCTCGACGTCATGCGTTCGGCCGCGCTGCGCAACGCCAGCAGCGTGGTGGCCGCGCGCCAGGAGGCCGAAGCCGAACTGATGGCCGCCAAGGAAGCGCTACACCAGGCCAACGAGCGCATGGAAAACATGCTCGAAAGCCTGACCGACGCCTTCTGCGCGGTCGACGTCGACTGGCGCATCACCTATATCAACGGACGCGCGCTGAGCATGCTGGCGCCGCTGAACAAGACCCGCGAAGGCTTGCTCGGCAAGAGCCTGTGGGATGAATTCGAGGAACTGCAGGGCACCAACCTGGCCAGCAATTTGCGCCAGGCCATGGCGTCGCGCCAGATGGGCAGCCGCGAGTTCTTCTACCAGCGCCTGGCGATCTGGGTCGAGGCCCGCCTCTACCCGTCGCCCGACGGCCTGACCCTGTATTTCCAGGACATCACCCAGCGCCGCATCGACCAGCAAGCCCTGATCGACGGCAATAGCCGCCTGCAGGTAGCCCTGGCCGCCGGCCGCCTGGGCGACTGGCGCTGGGACGCCGCCAGCGACCGCGTGCTGCTGGGCGAGCGCGCCGCCACCATCCTCGAACTCGAAGCCGAAGTGCCGATCGCCTGGGCCGAGCTGCGCGCGCGCCTCGACCAGGCCGACCGCGAGGCGGTGCGGCGCGCCGTGCTGCACGCCTTCGCCACCCACACCGACCTGAGCATCGAATGCCGCCTGCTGCCCGACGGCGGGCAGTCGCGCTGGATCGCCCTGGTCGGGCGCGCCGACTACGCCAACCCGGCCCTGCGCGACAGCGTGATCGGCATGACCGGCGTGGTCCAGGATGTGTCGGCGCGCAAGAATGCCGAGGACAGCCTGCGCCAGAGCGAGGAAGTGCTGCGCGCGCTGGCCAACACCATCCCGCAGCTGGCCTGGATGGCCGAGCCCGACGGCGCCATCGTCTGGTTCAACGAACGCTGGTACGAATACACCGGCACCACCCAGGAAAGCGCAACCGGCTGGGGCTGGCAAGACACGGTCGACCCCGAGGTGCTGCCGGCCATGCAGGAACACTGGGCCACTTCGCTGCGCACCGGCGACCCCTTCGAGATGGAATACCCGATCCGCGGCGCCGACGGCCAGTACCGCTGGTTCCTGACCCGCGTGAACGCGGTGCGCGACCGCGCCGGCATGGTCATGCGCTGGTTCGGCACGAATACCGACGTCGACCAGGTCAAGCGCGCCGAGCAGGCGCTGCGCGAAGAATCGAAGGTGCTCGAACTGCTGAACAGCACCGGCAGTGCCCTGGCCTCGACGCGCGACCTGCGCTCGCTGCTGCAGGTGGCCACCGACGCCGCCAGCGGCATCGCCGGCGCCCGCTTCGCCGCCTTTTTCTATCACGGCAAGGAAGGCGAAGGGCCAAAGTTCTCGCTCTACACCCTGTCGGGCGGCAGCGCCAACGAATTCCAGAGTTTTGGCGAGCCGCAGGCGACCGCCCTGTTCGGCGCCAGCTTCCGCGGCGCCGGCCTGGTGCGCTACAGCGACGTCTCCGGCAACGATAGCGGCAACGGCGGCCAGCCCGCGCCGCCCCGGTTCAGCATGCTGTCCGGCCAGCCGGTCGTGAAAAGCTACCTGTCGGTGCCGGTGACGGCCGCCAGCGGCGAAGCCATCGGCACCATGTTCTTCGGCCATCCCGAGCCGGACGTGTTCACCGAGCGCACCGAGCGCATCGTGCGCGGCATCGCGGCCCAGGCCGCCGTGGCCCTGGACAATACCCGCCTCTACGAAGCGGCCCAGCAGGCTGCCGAGGAGCGCAAGGTGCTGCTGGAAAGCGAACGCGAAGCGCGCGCCGAGGCCGAGCGCTCGAGCCAGATGAAGGACGAGTTCCTGGCCACCCTGTCGCACGAGCTGCGCACCCCGCTCTCGGCGATCCTCGGCTGGGCCCAGGTGCTGCGCCGCGGCGGCAAGGACGAGGCCGATCTGCAGCGCGGCCTGCAGACCATCGAGCGCAATGCGCGCTCGCAGGCGCAGCTGATCGAAGACCTGCTCGACATGAGCCGCATCACTTCGGGCAAGGTGCTGCTCGACATGCAGACGCTGGCGCCAAGCACCTTCCTCGACGCCGCCATCGACACCGTGCGCCCGGCCGCCGACGCCAAGAACATCCGCCTGGAAAAGCGCTACGACGCCGATCCGGGCATGATCGCCGGCGATCCGGCGCGCCTGCAGCAAGTGGTGTGGAATTTACTGTCGAACGCAATCAAGTTCACCCCACGCAACGGCCAGGTGATTGTCGAACTGGCCCAGCGCGACGGCTCGGTGGCGATCACCGTGCGCGACACCGGCGCCGGCATCAAGCCGGAGTTCATCACCCACGTGTTCGAGCGCTTCCGCCAGGCCGATGCCTCGATGACGCGCCGCCACGGCGGTCTGGGCCTGGGCCTGGCCATCGTCAAGCACCTGATCGAGCAGCACGGCGGCACGGTGCGCGCGGAAAGCCCGGGCGAAGGCCTGGGCGCGAGCTTCTCGATCGAACTGCCGCTGGCCAAGGTGGCGCCGCCGACCCGGCGCAGCCGCGCCGGCATGGTTGGCGCCCCGGTCCCGGCCACGCCCGAACTGACCCTGCTCGACCTGACCGGCACCTCGGTGCTGGTGGTCGACGACGACCGCGACGCGCGCGAACTGATCGCGCGCATCCTGGGCGACTGCCACGCCACGGTGAAGATCGCAGGCAGCGCGCGCGAGGCCTTCGAGGCCCTGCGCGCCGAGCAGCCGGACCTGCTTATCAGCGACCTCGGCATGCCCGAAGTCGACGGCTTCGAGCTGCTGTCCTGGGTGCGCGGCCTCGGGCGCGACCGCGGCGGCCTGACGCCGGCGATCGCCCTGACCGCCTTCGCCCGCTCCGAAGACCGCCTGCGCGCGCTCGAGGCCGGCTTCAATTCGCATATTTCCAAGCCCGTGGAACCGAGCGAACTGATTGCCGCCGTGGCATCATTGGTGCGCCCGCCATCGGGCAGGTCCAAATTGTGAATTTCCTACCCGCGCACGCGGCGCTGTCCTACAAGAAATTTTAGTGCTTTTGCTAGACTGGTCTGGATGGGAAAGTTGGATTCCTAAGTGAAATTCGTGTCCTTCCAGTACCTATTTCGACGAGAGAAGCATGCCGAGCAGACAAGACATTTTGAACGCCAAGATTTTGGTCGTAGACGATTCGCCCGACAATATCGAGCTGATGGAAGAGATATTGTCCGAAGAGGGCTACACCGATGTCAGCTCGACCATGGAGCCTGAACAAGTGTGCCCGCTACACCGCGAGCATAACTACGATTTGATCCTGCTGGACCTGCAGATGCCGGGCCTGAATGGTTTCCAGGTCATGAAAAGCCTGAAGGAAATCGAAAAAGGCGGCTACCTGCCGGTGCTGGCCCTGACGGCGCAGCCGAGTTTCAAGATCGCGGCCCTGGAAGCGGGCGCGCGCGACTTCATCAGCAAACCCTTCGACCTGCTGGAAGTGCACAAGCGCATCCACAATATGCTCGAAGTGCGCTTGCTGTACAAGGAGCTGGCCCAGTATTCGAAGGCGCAGCAGGAACTGGCGCTGCACGACGCCCTCACCGGCCTGCCGAACCGGCGCCTGCTGGAAGACCGCATCGAGACCGCGCTGCAGCACGCCAACCGCAGCCATGCCAAGGCCGCGATCATGTACCTGGATCTCGACGGCTTCAAGGCGATCAACGATACCTACGGCCATGCCTACGGCGACGACATCCTGAAGATGGTTTCGCAGCGCCTGCTGTCGACCTCGCGCAAGGAAGACACCGTAGCGCGCCTGGGCGGCGACGAATTCATGGTGGTGCTGGGCGATATCCACAGCCTGGCCGACGCCCAGGGGCCGGCAGCCAAGCTGGTCGAGGCGCTGTCCGAGCCTTATTTCATCAACGACCTGACGCTGCGCCTGTCGACCTCGATCGGCATCAGCATCTACCCGGACGACGCCGAATCGGTGGACGCCCTGATCAGCATCGCCGACTATGCGCTGTACGAAGCCAAGCGCGCCGGCAAGAACCGTTTCTGCTCGACGGCCGGAGGCGCGCGCCAGGTGGCCGTGAAATCGCCCCCAAAGCAGGCGGCTGAGCTGGCTCAGCATCGCTGAAGCCCCGCCAGCCGCCCCGCGCGGACTCCCGCCTTCCACGGCGCCGGCCCACCAGCCCGGCGCCGTTTTTGTTTGTGTGTCCAGTCGACGCATGCGTACGCAGGGTGGAGCGGACGACGAACAGCGGGTTTGCCGGTACGCATCCACATTCGCGGCCCCACAAACAACAACGGCGCCTTGGGGTCCGCGCGATGCGGGCCCCAAGGCGCCGTGGCCTGGAACGGTACTCCCCGGCGATCAGGCGCTGCCGGGCTGCTTGTCCGGCGAACCGACGCACGACTGGCCGACGGCTTCCTCGTTGCTGGCCGCGATGGCCGATGCATTCTGGTGGTCGCGGCTGGCGTCGACCTTGTCCGGTGCGACTTCGATGCGGGTGATGCCGGCGTCGACCGAGATCGGGTCGCTCGCAGGGAAGGTCATCTCGACGGCCTCGTCGAGCAGGGTTTCCTTGGCCGCGTCGCCCTGCGGCTGGGTTTCGACACCGGCCATCATCTCGATGGCCACGGCATGCGCGACCACCTTCAGACCGGCCAGCTGGCCGATAGTCGTGACCCCGAACGCGTCTTCCAGGGCCTTGGCCTGGTTCGGACCGATGCCGCACAGCGCGGTCAGCGGGCAATCCACCAGTTCCTTGAACGTTTTACCGTGGAACTGTTCGTTGACGATGGTATTGATATTCATGTTTTTGTCCTTTCAAGTGGGCGCGCCTGTCCTCCATTGACACGGTTGAACTGGACACGCCTCGACTATCGCATGGCGCCGAAAAATCGTATGTGCGGTGCCGTACATCGCGGGATCGGAACACGTATACAAACAGATATCCTTGCGCACGATTGCTTGCGAACATTGCAAATTGCCGTGATATCATTCGACGCCGCTCAGCCGTGTCTTTACCATTGGAAAGCGGATGCGGCCTGCTATCCTATTGGTATGGCAGACGCACTCTTCCCGACAACGCAGCAGGAACGACGTGTTCACCACCGACAAACCGAAGATTTTGGTCGTCAACGACGACGCAGCCAGCCTGCTGGCACTGACCAGCCTGCTCGATCAATGGGCCGATGAAACCGGCTATACGGTGCTCTCGGCGCGCTCGGGCCAGGATGCGCTGCGCCAGGTACTGCTGCACGACTTCGCGGTGATCATCCTCGACGTCAACATGCCGGGCATGGACGGCTTCGAAACGGCGGAAGCGATCCACCAGCGTGCGCGCTCGGCCGACATCCCGATCATCTTCGTGACCGCTTTCCTGGCCGACGAGATCGACCGCCTGAAGGCTTACCAGCGCGGCGCCGCCGACTTCCTGTTCACCCCTGTGATCCCGCAGATCCTGCATGCCAAGGTCTCGGTGTTCGTGGCCCTGGCCAACAAGAACGAGCAGCTGCGGCGCCAGACCGAAGACCTGTCCCAGCGCACGCTGGAACTGACCGCGACCAACGAGCGCCTGATGCGCGAGATCGCCGACCGCCAGGCGGCCGAGCGCACCAGCCATGCCAAGGACGAGTTCCTGGCCATGCTCGGCCACGAGCTGCGCAACCCGCTGTCGGCGATCAGCAGCGCCGCCGCCCTGATCGACCTGCCCGGCGCCGGCCTCGAGACGGCCAGCCGCGCGCGCCAGATCATCGGACGCCAGAGCCAGCACTTGTCGCGCATCGTCGACGACCTGCTCGACTTGTCGCGCGCGATGTCCGGCAAGATCCTGCTGGCGCGCCGCCCGGTCGACATGGCCAGCCTGGTCGGCGCCTGCCTCGACACCTTCCGCGCCACCGGCCGCACCGCCGGCTACCGCATCGATGTCGACCTGGCGCCGAACTGGGTCGACGGCGACCCGACGCGGCTGGAACAGATCGCGACCAACCTGATCGACAACGCCCTGAAATACACGCCGGCCGGCGGCAGCATCGATATCCGTATCGGCGCCGAGGACGACGAGGTGCTGCTGACGGTAAGCGACACCGGCGTCGGCATCGCGCCCGACCTGCTGCCGCATGTGTTCGACGTCTTCGTGCAGGGCAGCATCAGCCTCGACCGCGCCCAGGGCGGGCTCGGCATCGGCCTGTCGCTGGTGCGCCGCCTGGTCGAGCTGCATGGCGGCAGCGTGTCGGCACGCAGCGCCGGCGGCGGCGCCGGCTCCTCGTTCACCATCCGCCTGCCGCGCGCCGAGCCGGACCAGGCCGCCGCGCCCGCGATGGCAGCGCCGGCACCGGACAGCGCCAAGCCGGCCGTGCTGCTGATCGAGGACAACGAGGACGGGCGCGAAATGATGGCCACCATGCTGGATGTGTACGGCTATCCCGTCTTGCAGTCGGCCGACGGCCTCGACGGCGTGCAGCAGGCCTTGAGCCAGCTGCCGAAGGTGGCGCTGGTCGATATCGGGCTGCCGGGGATCGACGGCTACGAGGTGGCGCGCCGCCTGCGCGCGAATCCCGACACCCAGGCGATGCGGCTGATTGCGCTGACCGGGTACGGGCTGGCCGAAGACCAGCGCCGGGTGCTGGAGGCGGGCTTCGACATGCACCTGGTGAAGCCGGTGGATATTGCCCAGTTGCTGGGGGCGCTGGGGGAACCGGCGCCGCTGAGGACTGCGGCTGGTTGATTTCCGCGCCGCCGAAATTCTTGCGGCGGATGATTGACGCGACTGGATGATATCGGCGGCCGGATGATTCCGTAGGGTGGGCACTCGTGCCCACCTGTTCTCACCGTTTGCCTTTCGGCGCACCGGTGAACGCGGTAGCGGCCGCCGCCATGCCGGCCGCGTCCCGCGATTACAGCGCCGCCTCGATCTCCACCTGGCGCTTCTTCATTTCCTCGCCCAGCACGCCCAGGTCCAGCTTCAGCTTGCGGGTTTTCGGGAACATTTCCTTCTCTTCTTCCTCGACGTGGTGGTCGATCAATTCCGACAGCACCTTGACCTTGGCATCGTACAAATCATCTTCCGGATTCATTTCCTGGATTTGCGCGATCAAGTCCTTCGCCGACGCGTGCTCGACGATGGCTTCATCGACCATGTCCTCGGTCTCTTCCTCTTCGCCGCCGGCGGCGCGGGTGGCCGGGTAGAAGATCTCTTCCTCGATCATGGCGTGCATGGTCAAGGCGTTGCAGATCTCGTCGGCCAGCTTTTTCTTCTTGTCCTTGGCGTTGTCGCCCAGTTTCTCGAACTGTTCGAACAGGTCTTCGACTTCGCGGTGTTGCTTGGTCAGCAGGTCGACGGCATCGATTTTGCCGGTGGTCGCGTTAGTTGCCATGTGAGCTCCTTGTGGGTGATAAGTATAGTAATTTTGACTACACCCCCAGCCTGATCCGAAACGCTCATGCGTACTGTTCGGGAGCGCACGCAGAACGTCAGTGCGCGCTCCCGGCACCACTCTGTTGTATGATTTGGGAAACATTTAACCGAGCCTACGATGACCGCACCGGACCCGCACCACCCCGACCCGGAACTGGATCGCAAGGTGGCAGAACGCACCGCCGAACTGACCGAGCTGGTGGGCCACCTGATGAGCTGCTGGGACGAAGAGCGCCGCCTGCTGGCGCGCAAGCTGCACGACAGCCTCGGCTCGTCGATGACGGCCCTCACCATGCACCTGGGCCTGCTGGCGAAGAACCTCACCGAGGACAAGGCCAAGGACCGCGCGGGCCAGATGAAGAGCCTGCTCAACAACATCATCGAGACCAACCGCAAGGTGCAGCTGGGGCTGTGGAACGACAAGCTCGAGTTCCTGGGCATCAAGGCGGCGCTGACCGAACTGGTGGCCGAGTTCAGCCTCGAGCACGGCATCAAGGCCAGCGCCAGCCTGCCCGACGACGACGACGGCTACGCGCGCGCCCAGGGCGTGGCCCTGCTGCGCTGCGCCGAGGAAGGCTTGCGCAACGTGCGCCGCCATGCCCAGGCGGCCAAGGTCGAGGTGATCCTGGACGACGACGGCGAGCAGCTGATGCTGACCGTGCGCGACGATGGCGTGGGCTTGCCGGACGGCGCGGCGCCGGCGGGCTCGCTGAACTGCCACGGCCTGCGCCTGCTGCGCGAGCGGGCGCGGGTGCTGGGCGGAACGCTGACGCTGGCGCCCGGGCCGGAAGGCGGGACGGCGTTGACGATGGTGCTGCCGCGGCAGGCGCCGGGCGCATGACAAAAAGGCCGGCATTGCCGGCCTTTCGCATTCCGAAGCCCGAAGACCTTCAGTGCAGCTTTACCAGCGGCGTGGTGCGGCGGATCAGGAAGCGCGCGAGCGCCAGCACGCCGGTGCGCATCGAGCCGAGCACGGCCTGGTGGTGCATCAGGTGCAGGCTGGTGTACATGAAGCGCGCCACCATGCCCTCGACGAACCAGCTGGCCCCGCGCAGCGAACCCATCAGGTTGCCGACGCTGGTGGTCTTGCCCAGCGAAACCAGGGAGCCGTAGTCGCGGTAGCGGTAAGGCTTGGGGTCGGCCGGCTTGCCGGCGGCGGCGCGCACGAAGCCTTTCAGCAGGTAGTCGGCCTGCTGGTGCGCTGCCTGGGCGCGCGGCGGCACCGGCTTGCCGGATTCGTCGATGCAGGCGGCGCAGTCGCCCAGCGCGTAGACGCCGGGTACGCCTTTCACGCGCAGGTTGGCGTCGACCTCGATCTGGCCGCCCTTGTTGGTCGGCAGGCCCAGCGTCGACAGGAATTCCGGCGCGCGGATGCCCGCCGCCCACACCACCAGGTTGGCCGGATACACGTTGCCGGCATTGTCGAGCACCTTGTCGGGGTCGATCTGGGTCACGCGGCAATCGGTCACCACGCTGATGCCGCGCTCGCCGAGGAGCTTGAGCGCCGCGGCCGACACGCGCTCGGGCAGCGGCGCCAGGATCCGCGGGGCGCCTTCGAGCAGGGTGATGCGCACGTCGCGCTTGACCTGCAGGCGCGAGAAACCATAGGTGGCGTACACGCCCGAGGCTTCGCGCAGCTCGGCCGCCAGCTCGACGCCGGTGGCGCCGCCGCCGATGATCACGACGTCGAGCGCGGCGGCGGCTTCGGGCCGCTCCTCGCGCACCTGCTCGGCCACGGCCATCAGGCGCAGCAGGCGCAGGCGGAAGCGCTCGGCGTCCTCGGTGGCATTCAGGGAGATCGTGTGTTCGCGCGCGCCGGGCACGCCGAAATAGTTCGAGGTGCTGCCGACCGCCATCACCAGCGAACCGTATTCGATCTGGCGTTCGTGCAGCACGTCTTCGCCGTCCGAGGCCTTGACCGCGCCGACGGTGATGCGGCGCGCCTCCGCGTCGAGCGCCGTCATCGGGCCGTAGACGAAGGTGAAGCCGTTATCGTGGGCGAGCATCTGGTAGGAAAGGCCCTCCTGGTGGATGTCCAGGGTGCCGGCCGCCACTTCGTGCAGCGAGGGCTTCCAGATGTGGTACAGCCGGGTATCGACCAGCAGCACCTTGGACGGCCCCAGCTTGCGTCCCAATTTGCAAGCGAGCTCCAGCCCGCCCGCCCCGCCACCCACGATCACGATTTCACTTTGCAAAACTTGCCTCCATTCCGTATGTACCTTGTTACCGGGGCAAGTCTACACCGCCGGGGGAAATCGCGTGGCGCGCACCCCGGTTTTGCTCAGTTCCGGATGCCGGCTGCGCCCCTCAATGACCGCGGCCATGGCCGCGGTCGTCATGCCGGTCGTGGCGGTCATGCCGGTCGTGGCGGTCGCGGCGATCATGGTGGTCGGGGCGGCCATGGTGGTCCGGGCGGCCGTGATGGACTGGACGGCCATGGTGGTCCGGACGGTGGTGGCGCTCGCGCCAGCGCGGCGCATAGCTGTTGGTGTACCAGTCGTCGCGCACGAACATCACTGGACGGCCGCAGGCCTCGTAGCGGCCGCAGTAGCGCCTCCAGTTGCTGCGATGGCTGGCCGGCACGCGCAGGTAGATCGGGGCGGAGCGCACATGGCGCACTTCGCGCACGATCACCGGGCGTTCGTAGATGACCGGCGGACGGCCATAGTCGGCGATGTCGAGGCGGCCGTAGAAGCCGGGCTGGCCGATGTTGATGCTGACGTTGGTGGCGGCGCTGGCCGGGAGTGCGGATGCCGCCAGGGCAAGGCCGGCAACCAGGAGCTTGAATGCGGAAGTCATGAACGCGTCCTCTCGTTGTTGTATGCATCAACTTTATCAGCTCAACCGTGACTTCTTGGTACGCTGAAACACACATTTACACATGCCGCGCGGAATTTGTTGCCGAGTGCGGATGACGATTGATCGGGTGTTGCCCCCCGACGCGCCGTCACGCTTCTGGCGCAGGCGTGCGCGCGGCCGGCGTGCGAAAGCAGGTATCATCGGCCTCATTGGCCTGAAGGAGATCGTCATGCAACTTCGCGTCCTGCGCTGGTCGGCCCTCTTCCTTGCTTGCCTGCTCGCGGGCGGCTGCAAGGACCGCCACGAGCCGGTCAAGCCGACCGCGCCCGCCGTCCACGAGCGCTTCCTGGACCTCTGACGCGGCGCACACTTCGGTGCACCGGATGGTTTTTTGCGCTTGCCGGCGCGCGACACGGTAAACTGTCGGCTGTTCCTCATTGCCCAAGGTTTCCATGTCGTTTGCCTCGCTCGGCCTGATCGACCAGATCGTCCGCACCCTCGAAACGCTCGAATACAAGAATCCGACGCCGGTCCAGGCCCAGGCGATCCCCGCCGTGCTGGCCGGGCGCGACGTCATGGCCGCAGCCCAGACCGGCACCGGCAAGACCGCCGGCTTCGCCCTGCCCCTGCTGCAGAGGCTGACCATGGAAGGCACGCCGCTGGCCAGTAACAGTGCGCGCGCCCTGGTGCTGGTGCCGACGCGCGAGCTGGCCGAGCAGGTGCACGGCAGCTTCCAGGCCTATGGCCTCGGCCTGCCGCTGCGCACGATGGTCGCCTACGGCGGCGTCAGCATCAATCCGCAGATGATGCGCCTGCGCAAAGGCGTCGACCTGCTGGTGGCCACGCCCGGCCGCCTGCTCGACCTGCACCGCCAGAATGCCCTGAAGTTCACCTCCACGCACATGCTGGTGCTCGACGAAGCCGACCGCATGCTCGACCTCGGCTTTTCGCGCGAGCTCGACCAGGTGCTGGCGGCGCTGCCTGAAAAACGCCAGACCCTGCTGTTCTCGGCCACCTTCTCCGACCCGATCCGCGCCCTCGCCGCCAGGCTGCTCGTCGAGCCGGTGAGTATCGAGACGGCGCCGCGCAACACCACCGTCAAGGCCATCAAGCAGTGGGCGGTACCGGTCGACAAGAAGCGCAAGCCGGAGCTGTTCCTGCACCTGCTGAAAAAACACGGCTGGGGCCAGGTGCTGGCCTTTGCCAAGACCCGGCGCGGGGTGGACGAGCTGGTCGCCATACTGGAGACGAAAGGGATCGCCGTCGACGCCATCCACGGCGACAAGCCGCAGCCGGCGCGCCTGCGGGCGCTGGAACGCTTCAAGGCCGGCGAGGTGAAGGTGCTGGTGGCCACCGACGTCGCCGCGCGCGGCCTCGACATCGACGACCTGCCGGTGGTGGTGAACGTCGACCTGCCGATCGTGGCCGAGGACTACGTGCACCGCACCGGCCGCACCGGGCGCGCCGGGGCTTCCGGCGAAGCGGTGTCGCTGGTCTGCGCCGACGAGGTGACGCAGCTGGCGGCGATCGAGGTGCTGACCGGGCAGACGCTGAAGCGGGTCGAGGAAAGCGGCTTCGAGCCCGATCACCGGGTACCGGAAACGAATGCCAGCGGGCAGGTGGTCAAGAAGCCGAAGAAACCGAAGAAACCGAAGGGTGACGCGCGCGGCGAACAAAAGGTGGTGACCGAGGACGTGCGTTTTAGACGATGAGCGGCGCTGATGCGTAGGGTGGACGGCTTTACCAGTGAACCTTGCCTATCCTTGCGGTGTGCGCCGCCCACGCGTTGATTGTTGGCGGCAGGATCATCCGATATGCTCGAGGAGCGGACAACGATCACCGCGCGGGCACGGGGCGCCCACCTACGTTTACTCGGTAGCCGTGAAATAAAATTTCATGGCGACATCACGCATGAAATTTAATTTCACTGCAGCGGCAGGCGCAGTTTGCGTACGCCTTCTTCCCCGGTGGGCGTGACTTCGAAGCCGAGCTTTCTTACCAGGCCGATCATGCGGCTGTTCTGCGGCAGGACTTCGCCGACGATCTCGCGCGTGCCGCGTGCGCGGCAGTAGCCGATCAGCTTTTCCATCAGGATGCGCCCCAGGCCCATGCCTTTCAGGTCGGAGCGCACCGTCACCGCGAATTCGGCCGAGGTGTTGTCGGGATCGGCCACCACCCGCCCCACCCCCAGCGTTTCCGGCTCGCCGTCCGCTCCCGCATGGGTGGCGATGAAGGCCATCTCGCGGTCGTAGTCGATCTGGGTAAAACGCGCCAGCTGCGAGGGCTGGAGTTCGCGGATGCGCACGAACATCCGATAGCGGATGTCGTCGGGCGTGAGGGCGTCGAAGAAGCGCAGGTGGGCCGGGCCGTCTTCCGGCCGTACCGGGCGCAGCAGCAGCGAGCCGCCCTGCCAGGGGATCGTTTGCTCCAGCTCGCGCGGATAGGGGCGGATCGCCAGCCGGTCGAGCGTGCTGCCGGAACGGTCGGCCAGGGCCAGGCGCATGCGCGCGTCCAGCACCACGGCGCCCGAGGCATCGGCGATCAGCGGGTTGATGTCGAGTTCGACGATTTCCGGGATGTCCGACACCAGCCGCGCCACCTGCACCACGGCGGCGAGGATGGCGTTCATGTCGGCCGGCGGACGGTTCCGGTAGCCGGCCAGCAGGCGCGCCACGCGCGTGCGCTCGACCAGCTCGCGCGCCAGCACCGCGTTCAGCGGCGGCAGCGCCACCGCGTGGTCGTCGGTTACCTCGACCGCGATGCCGCCCTGGCCGAACAGGATCACCGGCCCGAACACCGGGTCGGTGGCCACGCCCAGGATCAGTTCGTGGCCCTCGGGCCGGCGCGCCATGGCCTGCACCGAAAAACCCTCGCAGCGCGCATCCGGGCGCAGCGCGGCCAGCTGGCGCTGCACGCGCCCGGCGGCGGCGCGCACGGCCTGCTCGGAATCGAGGTCGAGGGCCACGCCGCCGACGTCCGACTTGTGCATCACGTCGGGCGAAAGGATCTTCACGGCCACCGGAAAGCCGATGCTCTTCGCCGCCGCCACCGCTTCTTCCACATCGGCGGCGCGCCGGGTCTCGACCAGGTCCATGCCGTAGGCGCGCAGGATGGCCTTGGCCTCCGGGTCGGACAGCAAATGGCGCCCGGCCGCCAGCGCCTCGCGCACCAGGGCGCGCGCGGTGGCGCGGCCGGAGGCCAACGTACTCGAAATCGACGGCGGCACCTGCATCAGCAGGTTCTGGTTCTGGCGGTAGCGGACGATCTGCAGGAAGCCGGCCACCGCATCCTCGGGCGTGTCGAAGGTCGGCATGCCGGCGCCGGATGCGATCTCGCGCGCGGCGGTCACGGAGTCGCCGCCCAGCCAGCAGGCCAGCACGTTGCGCGAGGCGGCGCGCGCGAGCGGTGCGATGGCCTGGGCGATGGCGGCCGGGTCGACGGTGGCGGTGGGCGAGTGGATCACCAGCACCGCGTCCAGGCCCTTGTCCTGCAACAGGATCTCGAGCGCCTGGCGGTAGCGTTCCGGCTCGGCGTCGCCGAGCAGGTTGACGGGATTGACGCGCGGCGGGCTGGCCGGCAGCAGCGCGGCCAGGCGCTCCAGGGTCTCCGGCGACAAACCGGCCGCGCTGCCGCCGCCGCAGACCAGGGCGTCGAGCGCCAGCACGCCGGGCCCGGCGCCGTTCGACAGGATCGCCAGGCGCTCGCCGTACAGGGGCTTGGCGTGGGCCAGGGTCTCGACCGCCGCGAACAGCTGCTCGGTGGTGGCCACGCGCAGCATGCCGGCGCGCCGGATCGCGGCATCGAACACGGCATCCATGCTGGCCAGCAGCCCGGTCTCGCTGGCCGCCGCGCGCACGCCGCTGTCGACCCGCCCCGCCTTCAGCACCAGGGTCGGCTTGCTGCGCGCCGCCGCGCGCGCCGCCGACATGAACTTGCGCGCATGGCGCAGGTTTTCCACATACAGCAGGATCGAGCCGGTGGCGCCGTCGCTGGCCAGGTAGTCGAGCACGTCGCCCAGGTCGACGTCGCTCGCGTCGCCCAGCGCGATGAAGTGCGAAAAGCCGATGCCGCGCGAACGCGCCCGGTCCAGCACGCCCGTCATCAGGGCGCCGGACTGCGAGACAAAGGCGATCCGGCCCGGCAGCGCGCCGCTGTGGGCGACGCTGGCGTTCAGGCCGAGCGCCGGCGACAGCAGCCCGGCGCTGTTGGCGCCGAGGATGCGCAGCAGGTAGGGATGGGCGGCGTCGAGCATGGCCTGCTTGACCGGCCGCCCGCGTTCGTCGCGCGCGCCGGCCAGGCCGGCGCTGAGCACGATGGCCGCGCGCGTGCCCTGTTCGCCGAGCTGGCGGATGATGGCCGGCACGGTGGCGGCCGGGGTGCAGATGATGGCCAGGTCGGGCGCCCGCGGCAGGTCGGCCACGCTGGCGTAGACCGGCTGGCCGCCGAGTTCCGTGTACTTCGGGTTGACCGGGTACACCGGCCCCTTGAAGCCGCCGGCGGCCAGGTTGGCGAGCAGGGTCGCGCCCAGGCTGCCGGGGCGGCTCGAGGCCCCGACCAGCGCCACCGAGCGCGGCGCGAACAGCTTGCCGAGGTTGCGGGTGCTCATGCGGCCGCGGCTCCCATGGCAAGCGTGCCCGGCAAAACCGGCGAATTGGCTAGACTGGGCTGCACAACCATCCTTTCCGCTCTCATGTCCGATCACAAGTCCAACGACAAGTCCATCAACAAGTCCAACGACAGGCACACCGCATCCGCCGGCGACAGCCGCAAGGTCATCTACGCCGCGATCGTCGCCAACCTCGGCATCGCCGCCGCCAAGTTCGCGGTGGCCGGCGTCACCGGCAGCGCCGCCATGCTGGCCGAAGGCATCCACTCGGCGGTCGACACCGGCAACGAGTTCCTGCTGCTGCTCGGCGAGAAGATGGCAGGCCGCAAGCCCGACGCGCGCCACCCTTTCGGCTACGGCAAGGCCGTGTACTTCTGGGCCCTGATCGTGGCCCTGTCCGTGTTCACGCTGGGCGGCGGACTGTCGATCTACCACGGCGTACACAGCCTGCAAGCGCCGGCGCCGCTCGAAGACCCGTTCTGGAACTACGTGGTGCTCGGCGCCGCCTTCCTGTTCGAAGGATACAGCTGGAACGTTTCGCGGCGCGCACTGAACAGCAAGCGCCTGCCCGGCGCCACGCTCTGGCAAACCATGAAGGCCAGCAAGGACGCGTCGGTATTCACCGTCTTCATCGAGGACAGCGCGGCCCTGCTCGGGGTCCTGGTCGCGGCCGGCGGCATCTGGCTCGGGCATTTGCTGGACAACCCTTACATCGACCCGGCGGCCTCGATCGTGATCGGCCTGCTGCTGGTGGGCGCGGCCTGGACCCTGGCGCGCGAGACCGGCGGCCTGCTGGTAGGCGAAAGCGTGGGCGTGGAGCAGACCGGCCAGCTGCGCGACGTGTTTTGCGCCGATCCCGACCTGGAAACCGTCGGCCAGCTGATGACCATGCAGCTCGGGCCGGACGACGCGCTGCTGACAGCCGCGGTGCGCTTCCGGCGCGGCATGCGCATCGACGAGGTCGACCAGGCCATCGCCCGCCTCGAGCGCGCGGTGCGCGACACCGATCCATCGATCAAGCGGGTTTATTTCGAGGCGGCGGCGCTGCGCTCGGCGGGCCGGTAGCGCTGCGCGGGCAAGGCCCGCAGCAGCGCCGATTGCGCCAGCAGCGCGGCCATCAGTTCGTCCACCAGCAGGCCGACGTCGTGCTGGTGGAAGGCGGCCAGCGCCGGCAAACGCGGCACGCCGGCCTGCAGCGCGTGGGCCCGCGCCAGCGTCGCCACGGGCACCGCGGCCAGCGCGCCGCCGCCGGGCAGGTTGCCGCTCACGAAGCGCACCCGGTACTGGCGGTCGACCAGCATGGTGCCGTCCAGGAAGCGCTCGATCCCCATGTCGAACAGGACGTGCTTCACGACTTCGGCGGCGCGGCCGGCCAGTTCGCGCCGGTTCTTGCGGCGGCGCGGAATCAGGAGCTGGGCAATCCAGGCCATGTGGTCCTTTTTGTAATAGGAATTAGCCGACTGCAACATATTATCAGGCCGTATTTATGCTGACAATCGGCAAATCGGCCCGATGGCGACGGCGGCGGCATGCCGTCGTATCAATGAGACAGCGTGCTAGAATGGGCGCGTGAAACCCTTCCTGCGCACCCTGATGTTGTGGCTGGTCCTGCTGGCGGTCCCGTTCCAGGGATTTGCCTCGGCGGCCATGCTCGGCTGCGCGACGGGGCACATGCCTGCGCCGGTGAGCGTGGAGAGCGGTCACGCTCATCACGGCATGCACGGCATGCATCGCATGCATGACGCTGGCCGGCACCCGAGTCAGCTACACACCCCGCACCAGGCCGACCACCACGGCAACGCCAAGTGCGGCGCCTGCTCGGCCTGTTCGATCGGCGCGGCGATCGCACCGGCGGCCATCCTGGCCCTGCCCGTGCACGCGCCGCCTCGGCTGGCGGCGCCCTTCGCCGTCGGCCCCCTGCCCTCGGTCGACCTCGACCTGCCCGAACGGCCGCCCCGCTTCTTCCTCGCCTGACCTGCCGCCCGCCGCGCCGCTTGCCGCGCGGCCCTGTCGACTCAACCAGAGAGGATGCCATGTCTTCCGCAATCTCGCGCATGCCCGCGCGCCTTGTGTCCCCCTGCGCGGCCCTGTGCTGCCTGCTCTGCGCCGCCGCGCACGCCGCCGCCCCGGTTTCGCCCGCCATACCGCCAGCCGATCCCGGCGCGCCGGTGCCGCCGACGCATTATCAAGCGAGCGCCGCCTACCAGCCGCCCGCCGCCGAAGCGGCCACGCCGGACGCCGCCTGGAAGGAACAGAACCGCATCGTCGCCGCTGGCGAGAACAGCGGCCACGATCACGCCGCGCATGCGCACGCTGGGCAGACGATGCCGCAGGACGCCGCGGCCGACCCGCATGCCGGGCATGCCATGCATGCCCCAATGCCGCAATCGGCGCCCGCCGATCCGCACGCCGGCCACCCTCCGGCGCAGGACGAGCCGCAAGCGCCGGCACCGGCGGCCCACCAGCACGAGGGCCATCACTGATGTCCACCTCACACCTTGCCCGCAGCACGCTGGCGGGCCTGGGCCTGGCGCTGGCCGGCTGCACGGCGGTCGCGCCCGGCGGCGGCTTCGCGGCCGTCGCCGACAGCGTCCGCACCCGCACCGGCGCCGAACCCAGGCTGGTGCGCACCGCCAATGACGAGCGCGCCGTGCAGGACGCCGTCGCCGCCCTGCTCGCCCAGCCACTGACCCAGGACGCGGCGCTGCGCATCGCCCTGGTCAATCACCCCGGCCTGCAGGCCAGCTACTGGGAAGTCGGCATTGCCCAGGCCGACCTGGCCCAGGCGGCGCGCCTGCACAATCCCGGCTTCGGCTTCAAGCGCACCGCGGGCGGCGGCGGCGTCGAGATCGAGCGCACGCTGACCTTCAGCCTGGTGCAGGCCCTGACCCTGCCGCTGGGGCAGCGCCTGGAAAGCACGCGTTTCGAGAGCGCCAAGCTGCGCGTCGCCGCCGCCATCGAACGCCATGCCTGCGAGACCCGGCGCGCCTGGGTCGAAGCGGTGGCCGCCGTCCAGGCGCTGGACTACGCGCGCCGCGTGAACGCCGCCGCCGAGGCCAGTTCGGAACTGAGCGGGCGCATGGCCCGCTCCGGCAACGCCAGTGCGCTCGACAAGGCGCGCGAACAGGTGTTCCATGCCGAAGCCGCGGCCGGCGTCATGCGCGCCGAACGGGCGCGCGTCGCCGCCCGCGAGCGCCTGGTGCGCCTGCTGGGCTTGTGGGGCGAGCAGACCCGCTTCACCCTGCCCGAGCGCTTGCCCGATTTGCCGGCCGCGCCCCTGGCGCCTGAACACATCGAGCGCCTGGCGCTGGAGCGCCGCCTCGATGTCGCGGCCGCGCGCCAGGACGCGGCCAGCACCGCCGCCAGCCTCGGCCTGACGCGCAGCACGCGCTTCATCAACGTCCTCGAACTCGGGATCGAACGCACGTCGGAAACGGGCGAACCGCGTGCGCGCGGCTACGAGCTGTCGCTGGAACTGCCCTTGTTCGACTGGGGCGGCGCGCGCGTGGCGCGGGCGGAAAGCGTCTACATGCAGTCGCTGCGGCGCGTGGCCGGGATCGCGATCGATGCGCGCAGCGAAGCGCGCGAGCGCTACCTGGCCTACCGCGGTAGCTGGGACCTGGCGCGCCACTACCGCGACGAAGTCCTCCCGCTGCGCAAGACGATCTCGAACGAGGTCCTGCTGCGCTACAACGGCATGCTGGCCAGCCCCTTCGAACTGCTGCTCGACGCGCGCGAGCAGGCCGGCGCCGTCAACGCCGCCATCGAGGCCCTGAAGGACTTCTGGCTCGAGGACGCCGAACTGCAGCTGGCCCTGGGCGGCCCGGCTGCAGCAACCATCCACAAGGAACACGCACCATGACCACCCGCAGAGCATTCCTCGGCGGCGCCACCACCCTGGTCGGCGCGGCCGCTGTCACGCGCGCCGCCGCCGCCGGCCTGCCCGAGGCGCCCTACGCATCGCCTTCCGAGGCCGCCGGCGCCACCGCCGCGCCGCTGGCCCCGCCGAACGGCCGTCCCTATCACCCGGTCGTCACCCTGAACGGCTGGAGCCTGCCCTGGCGCATGAAGGACGGCGTCAAGGAATTCCACCTGGTCGCCGAACCCGTGGTGCGCGAGCTGGCGCCCGGCATGCAGGCGAACCTGTGGGGCTACAATGGCCAGAGCCCGGGCCCGACCATCGAGGTGGTCGAGGGCGACCGCGTGCGCATTTTCGTCACCAACAAGCTGCCCGAGCACACCAGCGTGCACTGGCACGGCCAGATCCTGCCCTGCGGGATGGACGGCGTCACCGGCCTGACCCAGCCCGGCATCGCGCCCGGCAAAACCTTCGTCTACGAATTCGTGGCGCGCCATGCCGGCACCTTCATGTACCACCCGCATGCCGACGAGATGCAGCAGATGGCGATGGGGATGATGGGCTTCTGGGTCACCCACCCGAAGGACCCGCGCCAGCACGCGGTCGAGCGCGACTACGTGATGCTGCTCGGCGCCTACGACATCGAGCCGGGCAGCTACACGCCGCGCACCAACACCATGCTCGACTTTAACTTGTGGACCCTGAACAGCCGCGTCTTCCCCGGCGTCGATCCGATGGTGGCGCGCCTGGGCGACCGGGTGCGCATCCGCGTCGGCAATCTCACCATGACCAACCACCCGATCCATTTGCACGGGCACCGCTTCGAGGTCAGCTGCACCGACGGCGGCTGGGTACGGCCCGAGGCGCGCTGGCCGGAAGTCAGCGTCGACGTGGCCGTGGGCCAGATGCGCGCGATCGAGTTCGTGGCCGACAACCCGGGCGACTGGGCCTTCCACTGCCACAAGTCGCACCACACCATGAACGCCATGGGCCACGCCGTCCCGAACCTGACCGGCGTCGACCACCGCGGCGTGGCCGAGAAGATCAACGACCTGATTCCAGGCTACATGGTCATGGGCGACAAGGGCGGCTCGATGGGCGGCATGCAGATGCCGCTGCCCGCGAACACGCTGCCGATGATGACCGGACGCGGCCCCTTCGGCAACCTGGAGATGGGCGGGATGTTCACGATGCTGAAGATCCGCGAAGGCCTGGGCCGCAACGATTACCGCGATCCAGGCTGGTACCGTCATCCGGCCGGCACGGTGGCGCGCGAATGGACCGGCGAGCTGCCGGCACCGGCCCAGGCGCCGGGCGTGCCGGCAGCCGACGCTCAGCCTGCGGCGCCTGCCTCGGCGCGCAAGCCGCGGTCGCACGGGCACTGAGGCGCAGGCCGCCGGCGGGCGGCCATGCGCACCGGCTCAGGCGCTCGCGCGGGCGCTGACCGGATAGCCGGCTTCGCCGATGGCGGCGGCGATCGTGTCCAGGTCGGCGCCGCTGTCGATCTTCACCTTGCGGGTCGGCAGGTCGATCTCGACCTTTGCGTTGGCGTCGATGCCCTGCACGGTCTTGGTCACGCGGCCCACGCAGTGGCCGCAGCTCATGCCTTCGACAGTCAGTTCGTACATGCTGTGTTCTCCTTTGGTGGGGGGCATATCCGCCCCGCCGGTTGATGTCGGGTTCCGCGCCGGCGCCGGCTGCCAGCGCCGCAGCAGCAGCGCGTTGCTCACCACGCTGACCGAGCTGAGCGCCATGGCGGCCCCGGCCAGCATGGGATTGAGCAGGCCGAAGGCGGCCAGCGGAATCCCGACCAGGTTATAGGCAAACGCCCAGCCCAGGTTCTGGCGAATCTTGCGCCAGGTGCGCTGCGAGATCGCGATGGCGTCCGCCACCAGCGCGGGGTCGCCGCGCATCAGCGTGATGCCGGCGGTCTGCATCGCCACGTCGGTGCCGCCGGCCATGGCGATGCCGACGCTGGCCGCCGCCAGGGCCGGCGCATCGTTGATGCCGTCGCCGACCATCGCCGCCTTGCGCCCGGCGGCGAGCGCGCGCCGCACGTGGTCGGCCTTTTCGCCCGGCAGCACCTCTGCCGCGAACTCCGCGATCCCGGCCGCGGCGGCCACCGCGCGCGCCGCTCCCGCATTATCGCCGGTCAGCATGATGCTGCGCACACCCATGGCCTGCAGGCGCGCCACCGCCGCCGGCGCACTGGCACGCAGGCGGTCGCCAAAGGCGAGCAGGCCCAGCACCTCGACGCCGCCCGGCGCGCCGCGCAGCAGCCAGGACACGGTGCGGCCCTGGTCTTCGTGGCGCGCCGCGCTGGCGCCCAGGCTGCCGGTCGCGGCGCCCAGTTCGTCCAGCAGGCGTGCATTGCCGAGCCAGAGCGTGGCCCCGCCGGCCTCGGCGCGCACGCCGCGTCCCGGCAGGGCCTGGGCGGCGCTTGCCGCAAGCGGGTGCAGGCCGCGCGCGCCGGCGCGTTCGAGCACGGCGCGCGCCAGCGGGTGCGCGCTGGCTCCCTGCACGGCGGCGGCGAGCAGCAGCACCATGTCGGGGTCCAGGCCTTCGACTGCGGCCACCACCGGCCGGCCCTCGGTCAAGGTGCCGGTCTTGTCGAAGACCACGGTGTCGACCGCGTGCGCGGTTTCCAGGGCTTCGGCGTCGCGGATCAGGATGCCGTGGCGCGCCGCCACGCCGGTGCCGACCATGATCGCGGTCGGCGTCGCCAGGCCCAGCGCGCACGGGCAGGCGATCACCTGCACCGCCACCGCGTTCAGCAGCGCGCCCTGCCAGTCGCCGGTGGCCAGCACCCAGCCGGCGAAGGTGAGCAGCGACACCAGCAGCACGGCCGGCACGAAGACCGCGCTGACGCGGTCCACCAGGCGCTGGACGGGCGCCTTGCGCACCTGCGCCTCTTCCACCTGGCGGATGATCTGCGCCAGCAGGCTCGCCGCGCCGGCCGCCGTCACCCGCACCAGCAGCAGGCCTTCGGCGTTCACGGCGCCGCCCGCCACCCGGTCGCCCGGCCCCTTGGCCAGCGGCAGGCTCTCGCCGGTGAGCAGGGATTCGTCGAGGTGGCTGCGGCCCTCTTCCACCATGCCGTCGGCGGCCAGGCGCGTGCCCGGACGCACCACCAGCAGGTCGCCGCTGCGCAGGGCGGCGGCATCGACCGTGACGTCGCGGCCGTCGCGGCGGACGATGGCCTCGCTCGGGCGCAAGGATTCGAGGGCGCGGATCGCATCGGACGCCTGGCGCCGGGCGCGCGCTTCCAGCCACTTGCCAAGCAGGACCAGGGTGATGACCACCGCCGAAGATTCGAAATACAGGTGCATGCCGCCATGCACGCCGCCTGCCAGCAGCAGGTAGACCGACAGGCCGTAGGCGGCGCTGGTGCCGATGGCCACCAGCAAGTCCATGTTGCCGGCGCCGGCGCGCAGCGCTTTCCAGCCGGCGCGGTAGAACCGCGCACCGAGCCAGAACTGCACCGGCGTGGCCAGCAGCCATTGCAGCCAGCCGGGCAAGGTCCAGCCACTACCCAGCAACCCGGCGATCATCGGCAGGACCAAGGGCGTGCTCAGCAGCGCGGCAGCGGCCACTGGCCACCATGCGGGCACGCCGCCGGCCGCTGCGGGTCGCGCGCGTGCCGCGCCGGCCGGGGGCGCCGGCGTGGCCTCGTAGCCGGCCGCGCGCACGGCGCCGACGATGGCGTCGAGGCTGGCATCGCCGCGCACGGTGGCCCTTTCCGTCGCCAGGTTGACGCTGGCCTCGGCGACGCCGGGCAGCGCGCGCAGCGCCTTTTCCACACGGGCGACACAGGATGCGCAGGTCATCCCGGCAATATCAACGTTCAATGCGGCCGCGCCGGCATGCGCTTCGAGTGGCTGGTCCATGTTTGCTCCTTCCGATATGACAGCATATGGCTCCCCACGATGGGAAGGTCAAGTGTTGCCATCACGAAGAGAGGGACAACGCCGCGGATGCCGATGCCGATGCCGGGTATGTTACCGAAGTGCCGGCAAGCGTGCCAACTGCACCAGCGGCGCCAGCGGCGCCAGCGGACACACCAGGTAGCGCATGTCGGCGCGGTCGGCCGTGGCCGGGGCGGTGACCAGGAAACTGTCGCGGCCCAGCCGCACCGGCGTCGGCGCCGCGGCTCCGCTCGCGTGCAGCCGGCAGGGCTGGACCGCTTCCGCCCGCAGGACCAGCTGCACCTCGAAGTCGACGCCCGGCACGCCGAACAGCGTCAGCAAGCGCCGCAAGGCCGCCGCCATGTCGCCGTTCGGCAGGAAGCGGTCGAACGCCGTCCGCGACAAGGGACCGATGCGCAGGCGCGCGCGCAGGTCGGGCCGCCAGCTGCGCGCGCCCAGCAGGGTGTTCTCGCCGAGGCGGGCGCCGGCGCCGAGCGCGCTTTGCTCGTGGCCTTCCATGCGGCTCCAGTGGCCCAGGTTTTGCCGCACCGCCACCGGCACCCCGAAGTGGCCCGCCAGCAACACCTGCAGCGCGGCCGCCGAGCGCGGCCTTTGCTGCAGCAGGCCGGCCTGGAATGCCAGCGCGGCGGCGGGCAGCGGGTCGGGAAGCGCGCTGTCTTCCCCCAGGCCGGCCAGCGCCAGCAGGCGCGGCATGAACAGGTCGCCGCCATCGGCACCCGCGTGCTCGACCCGGTACTTGCGCCAGGCGCCGTAGTGCAGCGCCAGCATGCGCCCGGACAGCATGTCGAGAAAGGCGCGCGGCGCCGGGTCCCCGTGCCTGGCCTGCCAGCCCTGGATGCGCTCGGTGTAGTGGACCGGCAGCGCGCCGTGGACGCCGAGCAGGCCCATGAAGCTGGGGGTGAGCACGAAGCGCGGGGCATCGAGGCCGTCCTCCGCCGGCGCGGCGCGGCGCAAGGCTTCGATCTCGCCCGCCGGAAAACCCAGGCGCAGGCTGTTTTCGAAACGCAGGCAGTCGCGCAGCGCACGCTCGGGCGGTACGCCCTGCTCGGCCAGCCAGCGCAGCAGGATCGTCACCGCCTGGGCGAACTCGAAACCTTGCGGCGCCGCCAGCAGGCGCGCGATCAGGCTGGCGCTTGCTCGGCGCTGCGGGGCGCGCATGCGAGAATTTCCTGGCCGCTGCGGCTGGAGACGATCACGAGCCGGGTGAAGCAGTTCAGCTGGCTGTTCAGGGCGAAGTAGGCGTCCATCACCTGGGCGAACACGTGGATGCTGGCGCCGGCGAAGGCCTCCTCGTCGATCGTCATGCGGATGCCGATGCCGGGCATCAGGGTTGCTGCCGGACGGGTGCGGATCCAGGCGCGCATGCTGCCGTGCTCGAGCCCGACGATGCCGGCGATCTGGCGCCGCGCGCCGCCCGACTTCGGCACATCGTGGAGGCCGAGCATCTTCTGCAGGTCGGGCAGCCCGGCGGTGGTGAGGCCGGCGTGGTTCAGGGCCAGGTGCGCGATCAGGCGCCAGTGCGCGCCCTTGGCGTCGACGCGCCAGCTCGGCGTTGGCTTGCGCAGCAGGCGCCAGGGCGCGCTGTTCGAGGCCGACTCGGCCATCAGGTCGCCTTCGGGCTGGCCAAAGCGCAAGCGCGCCGGCAGGTCGCGGTTGGTGCAGGTCAGTTCGGTCGAGACGGTGGCCCCGCCCGCTTCGCTGGCGCGAAAATCGGCGTCGACCAGCGCCAGCTTGAGCTCGTGACCCGGGCTGGCCTGGGCCAGGGCGGCGTCGCGCCGCGCCACCCAGTAGTGGCCGCCGCCGCCGCCGGGCGTGTCGTGGCCCACCGCGTACAGCGGCGCAAATTCGGTGACCGCGCCGCCGCGCCCTTCGCGCACCAGGCGCACGCGGTCGATGCTGTGGATCTCGTAGGCGGCTGCATGCGCCGCGTCGGCGGCCAGCGGATACTCGGCGCGCGTGTGCGACAGCTGGATCGGGTCGCCCGCCTTGCGGAACAGGTTCACCACCGGCGTGCAGCCGAGCAGCAGGTGCCTGGCGGCCAGCGGCGCCAGCAGGCGCGCGTCGAGCGAATCAAAGGCCGGCGCGCGCAGCGGCAGGTGCAGGGTGAAGCGGCCGCAGCCCGGCGCCAGCACGCGCGCGATGGCGCCGAGGTCGATTTCGACGAAGGCGAACTTCTCCGGGTAGCTGAAGTATTCGCCGAGGAGCCGGAAGGCCGGATGCGAACGCCCGCTGTCGGGCAGGACCGCATCGTCCGGCGCCAGGCCCGCCAGCCGCAGCGGGCTGCGCTCGAGCGCGCGCCAGGCGCCGCCCTCGGCCTGGACCCAGGCGCCGGCCGCGTGGATGAACAAGGCGTCGAGCAGGGCCGCGCGCAGCGAGGCGTCGGCGTCGACGAACACCCGCACGGTGCCGATGCCGCGCGCGCACAGCGCGGCGACGGAACCGCGCAGCGCGAACTCGATGGCGACGCAGCTCGCGGCGCGCGGCGCGCGCCCGGCATCGGCCGGCAATGTGAACGGCGCGCCGAAGCCCGCGCGCACGATGCGCAGCGGGCCGCCCAGGACCGGATACACGGTGCGGAAATGGCAGACGGTGCCATCCACCGGCGCGCTGCGCAAGGCCGTGCCGCGCGCCAGCAGCGTGAATTCTCCCGTGGGTTCGCTCATGCCCGGCGCGGCCTCCTGGACCAGGCGCGCGATCGAGTACGACGGCAAGGGCCGCAGGTAGTGCGGATACAGGCTTTCCAGCAGCGATTCGGTGAACTTCGGATAGTCGTCGTCGAGACGCTTGTGGATGCGCGCGCTGAGCAGCGCGACCGACTGGATCAGGCGCGCCACGCCCGGGTCTTCGATGCTGTCGCCGGCCAGGTGCAGGGCCCCGGCCGGCTTCGGGTAGCGCCGAGAAAAGTCGCGCGCCAGCTCGCCGAACACGCCGAGCTCTTCCTCGAAATAGCGTAGCAGCTCATCCATGCTCAGCAGCCGCAGGGTGGCGCAGCCGGCGGCGGCGGCAGTCCGGGCGGCAGGCCCAGGGTCTCGGCGGTGACGATGGTGACGGCATCCGGCAGCGGGAAAGGAAGCGGCACCAGCGACACGATAGACTGGTAGGGAATCCGGTTGCAGTCGGCGCCGCCGCCCGTCATGCACACGCGCACCCGGACCAGGCGGATGCAGTCGGGGGCGTTGGGATTGCTCATGCAGACCAGGCGGTTCTGGGCCGGGCTCCCGGGCAGCGAGCCGGACGGGATTTCGGCCAGGGCCGGGCCGTTCGCCCCGGCGGTAATGGCCATGTAGTCGATCCTGACGTTGGCATCGGTCACCGGCTCGGCAAACGCCAGGAAGCCGGGCGAATCGCGCAGCACGCCGTACTCGCGCACGCGCTGCATGGCGGCGCTGTCGGAAAAATCGGTATTCGCCGCCTGGGCGGCGGCGCGGCGCGTGACTTCCTGCAAGGTATTGCAGATGTACATGGCGCGCGCCACTTCGAGGATCCCGAACACCAGGGTCAGGAAAAACAGCACCACCAGCGCGAACTCGATGGCGGCGCCCCCGCCCTGGTTCGCGCGCGGGCCTGGCGCGTGTGGGCTAGTTACCGACATAGCGCATGGTGACTTCTGCTTTGATGAGCATCCCATCCTGGCCGTAGAAGGGGGCGGTGTACGGAGCGAACAGGTCGTCGCGCATGCGCATGTGGATATACACCCGCACCGTGCTCGGCACGCCGTCGCCGCAGGTGCCGAAATTGCAGTCGATATCGATGTATTTCGAGGCCATGACCGGGTCGAGCACCGTGGTCTCGGCATCCGCGATGGCCCTGGCCACGGCCACCACCGACGACGGCGTATTGCCCGGACCCGGCGTCCGGAGTTCCGCCTGGGGCGCGGTCGCCAGGAAGCGCACCGCGTCGTGCGCGGCCTTTTGCGCGACGCTGTAGTACCAGAACACGCGCGCAAAGAAGATCGGCACGGTCAGCAGGAAGACCAGGGTCACGATGACCAGCGCCATCTCGATGGCGATGCTGCCGCCCTGTGCTCCTTGTCTGCGGGGGAATCGGCTTGTCGGCAGGATGTTCATGGGAAAAGTTTGATGTTGGTGCCGAGCGCCGATTCCGACGCCACGCCGGCGAACTCGCCGCGGATGCTGGCGGGGTCGGCCTTCACGGTCATGAAGAACTTGCCGATGCCGAGCACCAGCGCGCGGTCGCCGCTGACCGGGCAGGACAGCAGCGGAACATTCAGCACGCGGCGGTCCTTGACGCCCTTGTTGGCCGGCTCCACGTAGTTGCTGGTGGTGGTGGCGGTATAGGGCGTGCCGCTTGACGGATAGGATTTCGCCTCAGGCTTGCCAGGGTTGTACAAGGTATTCCAGTCCCCGGTGCCGTAGGTCGCGTAGCCGCCGGAGGGCTCCGGCGAACCGGGCGTATAAGCGCTGGCCTTGGCGGCCTTGGCGTAGGACCAGAGCGGCCCGTAGCTGGCGGCGGTGGCGTCGAGCGGCCTGGCATCCGGGCCGACGATGGTCCAGAGCTTGCCGTCCTCGGTCGATGGCGCCGCCGACAGGCTGGCCGGCAGTGTCTTCATCCAGGGCAGGTCGGTCGCGTTGAGCTTGTATTCCTTGATGTTGATGTCGGGCGGCGCCGTCATCGTGTTGCACGGCGCGACATGGACGTCGAAGCGCGAATTGAAATAGCTGTACAGCTCGCCCAGCGGGAACGGCGACTTCACGACCAGCTCGCCGCCGGTCACGCGCGCCATGGCCATCGTGCCGGTACAGATGAAGGGTGCGGCGAGCTGGACGTCGGGCGCCGGCGCCGCCCCGGCCGCACCCGGCGCCACGACCGGGTTCAGCAGGAAGGTCTGGCCGCTGCCGGTGGCGTTCGGGTTGAGCTGCATCAGGTCGTAGACGACGCCGCGCCGAAAGCCGAACTCTTCCAGATCGCCGCCATGGCTGCGGCCCGGCTCCGGGCGCATCGCACAGATTCCGAACGGCACGGCCTTGATCGCGAAGCGGCCGGCCACGGCGCGCGCGCTGGTCGAGGCGCTGCGCTGGTCGGGCGCGACGACGTCGATGAACAGGGTATTCACCAGGCCGTATTCGGCGTCGAGGCCGGCGGTGTCGACCTTGGCATAGAACAGGCCGGCCGGCTGGCCGAACGCATCGCCGGCGCTGCGCCAGGGACCATCCGGCGTCGGGCCGAAACGGATCGCTTCATCCGTCCACTCCATGGTGCGCGTCGCATACTGGTAGGAGACGCCGCCGGTGGTCGTGCCGGGCAGCGTGAAGAAGCGTTCGCCGGCCTTGGTCAGCGCGCGCGTGATGCCGCCCGACGTGCCGTTCAGCTCGATCGCGGCCGCCAGCGCGACGGTGTCGGCGGTCGCCTGCATTTCCATCTTGCGGTTGTACAGCTGGGAAAGGTCGAGGGCGAGGCCGAAGAAGCCGAAGATGACCAGCAGCGCGGCAATGAACATGATGGCGATCGAACCGCGCTGGCGGCGCCGGGGAGAGGCGCCGCCAGCGGCCAGCCGTCTGAATGTCACCGCGCTCATCGTCATCACGCCTTCCTCCGTTCCGCGCTCTGCTGCACAGGACTGCCAGGAACCGATTCTAGCGGCGGGCGGATACCTGAATTTGAGATGCCACAACAATTGCGGATAGGAAAAACTCGGCGGGCGCTGTGCCCCGCCCCGCTCAGGCCACGCGCGCCTCGAGGTCGACGATGCGGTAGCTGGCCTGTCCGGCATGCTCGCCGGTGGTGATGAATTCCCACCCGGCGCCGGCGCCGCCCATGCGGTAGATCCGGCCACTCCCCGGCGGCACCAGCAGGTGGACGCGCGCGACCACGTAGCCGACATGCGCGTCCTGGCTGCGCACGATCATCACGTCGCCACCCGCGTCTTCATGCCCGGCCGCGCGCAGGTCGCGCAGGGGAATCGCCCGCCCTTCCCAGGCCATGGCGCCGCTGCCGTCGGTGGCCGCCTCGCGCAGGCTGACGATGCGTTCGACCGTGTCGATGGCGGCGGCGTACATGCCCTTGCCCTCGAAGACGATGTAGGCGGTGGCGTTCGCCGCCTGGCTGGCGCCGCCCTCGCTGGCACTGGTGCGCCCGCCATCCTGCTGCCCGCGGCTGAGCTGCGCCTCGGAAAAGCGCGCGAACAGGCGTGCTTCGTCGAGCAGGCGCAGCGGCGTGCCGTCGGCCTCGAACACGGCCGCCAGCAGGCCATCCGGACCCGCCGGACCGCCGGCGCCGAATTCCCGCAGGCTCAGTGCCGCGTGCACCGGCAGCCCGAGCGCCAGGCCGGCGTGTTCGATCACCGCCAGCAGCGCCGGCGCGGCGCCGTCGGCGGCCGCGTCGAGTCCCAGCGCCGCCGGCGCCAGCACCGCCAGGTGGCGTCCGCGCCAGGCGCACCAGGCCATGCCCGAGCCGCCGCCCAGGGTTTCCAGCGCCGGCATGGGCAGCACTTCGCTCAGGGCGCTGGCCGCCACCGCCAGGCGCGCCGCGCCCGCCTGCAGCACGGCATACGAGCGCAGGACGGGCGGCGGCTCCTCGGCGGCGTTTGTAGCCGGGGGGCCGGCGTCGGCCCCCTCCTCTTGCGCGTCCTGGTGCCAGGCCGCGGCCAGCAGCGCCAGGCGCTCGGCATCGAGCAGGCTCAGGATGCGGCCGCTGGCCGGCTCGCGCACCACGCAGTGGAACACCTCGTCGGCGTGCCCGTCATGGTGCAGGCGCGTGACCGCATCCGGCGCCACCTCGACCAGGCCGCCGACGCTGTCGACCTTCAGGCCGATCGTGCGCCCGCCGGCGTGCAGGATCAGCACGCGCGCGGCAGTGGATGGTCCGGCGGCACCCAAGCGGTCCGGCGCCGGGCCGACATCGACCCAGCGCGCCAGGTCGACCACCGGCACCAGCCGCCCTTCGTAGTCGACCACGCCGGCGAGAGCGCCGTGGCGGCGCGGCAGCCGGGCCGGGTTATCCGGCAGGACGATGGCCTGGACCACGCTGTCGGCCGGCACGCCGACCGACACCGCACCGATCGTGGCTTCGGCCAGGTGCAGGCTTGTCGAGGAGGACATCGCTCAGCGCTCCGTGGCGATCTGTTCCAGTTCCGACAGCAGGGTCGAGGCGTTGCGCGTGGCGCTGGCCTGCTCGCTGGTCGAGGCGTGGATGGCGCCGATCGAGGCGCTGGTCTGCCCCACCGATTCGACGATGCGGCCGAACGCATCCTCGACGTCGCCGGCCAGGCGCGTGCCCTCGCCGACGCGGTTCACGGTTTCGTTGATCAGCTTGGCGATCTCGCGCGTCGCCAGGGCCGATTTCTCGGCCAGCTTGCGCACCTCGTTGGCGACCACCGAGAAGCCCTTGCCGTGCTCGCCAGCGCGCGCCGCCTCGATCGCCGCGTTGAACGCCAGCAAATGGGTCTGGCCGGCGATGTCGCTGATGGTGTCGATGATCTCGCGCACGTCGGTCGAGGCTTCCTGGATCGCGGCGATCGACTGGCGCGAGCGCTCGAGCAGCTTGCTGCCTTCGACGGCGTCCGCCTGGGTGCGCGTGGCCAGGCTGCTCGACTGCTGCGCGCCCTGGGCGATCGCCGCGATCGACTGCGACAGCTCGGTCAGTACGCCGGAGATGGCCTTCACCTTGGCGCTGACCAGCTCTTCGCGGTGCACTTGCTCGGTGATGTCCATCGCAAACTTGACCACTTTATAGGGCTTGCCGTTGATGTCGAGGATGGGGTTGTAGGTAGCCACGATCCAGATGTCGGCCCCGTGCTTGCCGCGGCGCTGGAAGCGGCCCGACTGGAACTGGCCCTGCGCCAGGTTGGCCCAGAAGTGGCGGTAGGCGGCGCTTTTCACCAGCGCCGGGTCGCAGAACATGCTGTGGTGGGCGCCGGCCACCTCGTCGGCCATGTAGCCCATGGTGCGCAGGAAGTTATCGTTCGCACTCAGCACGTTGCCGCGCAGGTCGAACTCGATCACGGCCTGCGAGCGGCCGATCGATTCGAGCTTGCCCTTGATGTCCGCATCCTGCAGCTTTTGCTGGGTGATGTCGGTGGCGAACTTGACGATCTTGATCGGCTTGCCGTCGGCATCGAAGATCGGGTTGTACGAGGCCAGCAGCCAGACTTCCTTGCCGGCGCGGGTCACGCGGCGGTACTCGCCGGCGTTGAACTCGCCGCGGCCGAGACGGTCCCAGAACGCCAGGTACTCGGGCGAGCCGGCCACGACCGGGTCGCAGAAGATGCGGTGGTGCTGGCCGCGGATCTCGTCCATCCCATAGCCCATGGCGTCGAGGAAGTTGGCGTTGGCCGTCAGCACGCGCCCCTGCAGGTCGAACTCGATGACGGCCTGGACCCGGTTGATGGCTTCGCTCTTGCCTTCGTAGTCGGCGTTGCTCAGGGTCTGGGCGGTGACGTCGGTGGCGTACTTGATGACCTTGCTGGGCTTGCCGTCGGCGCCGAACACCGGATTGTAGGAGGCGCTGATCCAGATCTCGCGGCCGCTCTTGTGGCGGCGCTTGAACTGGCCGGCATGCACTTCGCCGTTCGCCAGGTGGGCCCAGAACAGCGCATAGTCGGGCGAACTCACGTAAGCCGGATCGCAGAACAGGCGGTGGTGCTGGCCGCGCAGCTCGTCCAGCGTATAGCCGAGGGTGTCCAGGAACTTCTCGTTGGCGTGCAGGATGCGGCCGTCGAGGCCGAATTCGATCACGGCCTGGACCCGGTCGATGGCCTCGATCTTGGCGGCGTTCTCTGCCTGCAGCAGCCGCGATTCGGTGATGTTGGTAGCGAACTTGATCACCTTCACCGGATGGCCTTCGCTGTCGAACACCGGGTTGTACGCGGCCTGCAGCCACACCGGCTTGCCGTCGCGGCCCAGGCGCATGTATTCGCCCTGGCTCGCGTGGCCGCTGCCCAGGGTTTCCCAGAACGCGCTGTAATCCCTGGAGGCCACGTAGTCCGGCGCGCAGAACAGCCGGTGGTGGCGCCCCACGATCTCGCCCAGCGTATAGCCCATCGCATCGAGGAAGTTCTGGTTCGCATGCAGGATATGACCCTTCATGTCGAATTCGACCACGGCCTGCGTGCGCTGGATGGCGTCGAGCGCCGCGTGGGCCATGTCGAGCCGGCTGTCGGCAGAGGAGAGAACGGTTGGGCTGAGCATTGTTATTCTGATTTTCTGGAAGTGGGAAGCGGCATGGCGCGCGGCTGCGCGCTGTCTGGCGCGCGGATTCTGGCTGTCCGAACGACAGCTCATTATTTTAATCAATTTCCGTACGGAAAGCTTTATTTATGCGTGCAGGCGTGCGGAGGAGTTGTCAAAACCGTTAAATTTTCGCAACGCGGCGCCTGCGCGCAGCCAGCGCGGCCGGGATGGAATCGGCTGAACCAAGCGCCTGGTTCAGGCGCGAAGCGGGGACCGTGGATCCAGCGTTGCAAGGCCGTTGCGGTGATGGCGGAGCCGCTGCCAGGCGCCGACAAGCGCCCGGTAACGCAGACAAGGCGGTGACCTGGCACATCGCGATGAAGCGCAGCTTCCGCAAAGCCATGAAGAAAAACCCGCTGGGTCGGGTAAAAGAGAAACTGGAGAAGGCCATGGCCAGCGTGTGCGCGAAGGTTGAGCATCCGTTTCATGTATTGAACTGGCTGGCCGAACCTTTCGGAGCGCGCACGCCCGAACTCCGTCCTGAGTGCCAAATGCGTGCCAGAGCACGCAAAAACGAGCCTGACGCCCAAACTGAAGCGCGAAAAATAATTGATCTCGACGATACTGAGGTACCGTGACTTTTTCGGACACTCCTGTTTGGTAAACTTCACTGACAGGAGAACGTATGAAACGAACGAGAACATACATGCCGGCGCTTCGCGAGGAAGCGGTGAAACTGGTCTTGGCCCATGGCCTGACGCTTGAAGAGGCGGCCACGCGCATTGCCGTTCCAAAGGGGACTTTGGCCAATTGGGTAAGCGCCGCGAAGAATGGCGCCGCGCCCTCTGTGGCACCGGGGAGCCGTACTGTTCCCGAGCTCGAGGCGGAAAACGCGAAGCTGCGCAAGGAGCTCGTCGAAGCCTGTATGGAGCGAGATATCGTAAAAAAGGCGGCAGCGTACTTTGCGCGGGAGTCGCTGCCAAGTACGCGGTAATGAAGACAATGCGACTCGAATATCCGGTTGCCGCTCTGTGTCGAGCGTTCGGGTTTTCGCGCAGTGGTTATTACGCCTGGAACAGCGGCGCATTGTCGCCGCGTGCTCAGGCCGACGAACGCCTGAAGGTAGCCATCAAGGCGGTCCACGCGCAAAGTCGCGAGACCTACGGGCCGCTGCGCATGCAGCCGGAACTGGCGGTTCAAGGCTTCGAAGCTGGCCGTGACCGCATTGCGCGCCTGCGCCGCGAACTGGCCTTGCGCTGCAGGCAGAAGCGCCTCGTCGTATTCAGCGTGCTTCACTACGCGCGCTTGGGTCAAGGCCATGTAAAGGAACACCCGTACCACGTAGCTGACCGCCGCGTGCATCGGTTGATGAAACTCCCCCTCCGACTGTCCCTGGAGAGCAGCAAAACCCCACTCAACCATTCTCCGACCGTGGTACTTCCCCGGTCCGTTTCGCCGAGCAGCGAGACATATCCACTGTAGCGCTCCTGGCGCTTACTGACGAAGACGAGTTCCAGTGTCCAGCAAGTCGCCTCTGAAACGCAAGATGCGGAGTGCGGGGTCAGGAAGCAGAAAACCCCGTCGAATTATCGGTCGGAAGCCTGCGAGGCCGGCACCTTCAAATAGCGCATGGCCGCTTCGCCGAAGCGCAGGTACTGAGCTTTGTAGGGCGGCGCCACCATGCTCATCGGCAGACTAAGATCCACGTCCGAATTCGTCAGCAGCGTTTCCAGTGCCGCCGTGGTCTCGATCACCAGTCCTTGGTTCAAGTGATACTTCAGGTTTGTGCTGATCTCGACCGCCAGCCTGCGCTGATCATCAGCAACCACCTGGGCGATCTCCCCGGCTACCGGCGCCACGGATTCCACGCGTTCCAGTTGCCCTAGCACCTCCTGCCTGATCTGCCAGCACAGCGTGCCCGGATCTTGCCAGCGCTGCCATACCTCGGTTTTCCCAAGCGCCCGCGTCCAAGCGTCGATCGCGCCCTGGTTGCGGAACTGGATCGGGTAAGGCCGTCCGGACAGTGTCGTCACCCAGCTGCACTCCAGCGCGGGCCCAATATCGATAACGCCGCCCGCCGGCAGCGGCCGTCGGCTTACCGCACTTACGGCGGCAGCACGCTCGCCAGACACTTGTCCGTGTCGTCTCAGCTTGTTCTGCATGCCAGCTTACATATTCGTCGATTCAAGAGGAAACATCAAAGAAAACCGTAGACATGGCGCAGGGAAACGTATTGATCCTGGTCAATTTCAGCAAGGCGACATCGCGGTAACGTGTTCGCTGGAATTTTTCACTTGCGCTAGGGCCATGCCGCGCAGGTATCGGAGGCAGTCCATGGGCGAAAGCCAGGTAATCGCAGCCGGCGCCGCGCTGTCAGCGTTCAGCGTTCAGCGTTCAGCG